>JACCDS010187270.1_pt1 | contig 29011 bp, 20 predicted proteins | sample 7446441 | NCBI WGS metagenome assembly JACCDS01 (sample SAMN15323445, study PRJNA562643) | freshwater metagenome | isolation source: river surface water | place: USA:Blue River Watershed | collected 2017-08-17 | reverse complement strand
CCGCCAAGGAGTCTAAGTCCTTTATTTAAAAGGACTTTTTATTGAAAATGCCCGCCTTTGTGCGGGCTTTTTCATGTCTGCTTTTCTCTGCAGCCTTTTTCCTGCCATTTACTCACCGAATTCAGCCCGTTCTCTCAGCCGGGTCTGGCCACGGTACGACTTTAGCGATGATGGTGGCTTGAACCGCCTTGGAATTCAGTTCGGGAAGGCGAGCAGCGTACGCTGGTCTCGCCAGTCGAGCGGGAGCGGCACGGCGCGTTTGATAATTTCTGAGGTGAGGCTGACCGGCTGAGTGCCATGGATCAGCGCGCGGATGATGTCCGTGGCCATGCAGGCCCGATAGATTGTGCGCGTCACGAAGGTGACGGTGACGTTGTGCCGATGGGCGATCTCGCCAATATTCTTTACGTCACCGGAGATCAGAAGATCGCGCCAGACGCTTCCCTGGTGAATCATCGCGAGCTGTTTTTTGTCAATGGCAGTCGCCTTACGCTGGCCGGCAATGATCAAGCGCATCGCCATGCCGCATCGCTTCAATTTGGCCGGGACGTGCCATCGAATCGGTGCAGGTTTGAGGAGATCTGGATGAGCCAGTCCTTCAAGTAATCTCGTTGGCGTGATCGTTAACTCAATGCCGGATGGCGTCACGGCGACGCCCGCGAGCAGCGACCGGATCAGCGTTTGTCGTTCTTCGGGCGAGTTCTTCAACCGCTGTACCCACGCCGATGCCCGACGGGTGACGCTTTCGATTAGCTCAGCAGGGAGGGCATCAAATGCGTGCACCACATGGTTCGCATCATTGAGCCAACCCACCAGCTGTTCTATTACCATCTGCTCGATCTCCGCGGCTGGCAGTCGCCAGCCATCCGGCGCCGCTTGCCGATCTTGCGTGACCAGCGCCTCGCTCAGATAGTAGCGGTAGCGCTTGGAGCGCTTCTGGCTGTGTGAAGGAATCAGGCGATGCCCATGCTGGTCGACGATCAAGCCGGTCAGCCAATTGTCCGACGGAGCGGAACGCCGTCGTGCATGACTCTGCCGATTCGACTGCAATAAGGCTTGAACGGCTTCCCAGGTGGCCTGATCAATGATGGCTTTATGCTGTCCGTCATGCACCAGATCACGATGCCGTATTCGCCCTAGGTACAACGGGTTATTAAGAAGCTTGTATAAGGGGCCGCGCAGGAAGGGGCCTCCTCCAAACGCCCGCCCAGAGGCAGTTAGCCGCTCCGGATTTCTCAGACCCGCCGTCGCCAGTGCCGCAACTAACGAGCGGACATTCCCTTCTTGCAGATATGTCATGAAGATCGTCTTGACCAATGCAGCTTCGGCAGGTTCTACGACCAGCGTTCGTCCGTTGGGGCGGTAGCCGAGTGGCGGATAACCCCCCATCCAGAGGCCCTTCTTTTTGGAAGCTGCGATCTTGTCCCGAATACGCTCACCGGTGACCTCTCGCTCGAACTGTGCGAACGATAGCAAGACGTTCAAGGTCAGGCGGCCCATCGACGAGGTCGTATTGAACTGCTGGGTGACCGACACGAACGATACGCCGAGGGCATCAAACTGTTCGACGATCTTCGCGAAGTCCGCCAGTGAGCGAGTCAGTCGATCGACCTTGTAGACGACCACGACCTTGATCCGATGGCGTTTTAGATCGTCCAGCAATTGCTTCAGGGCAGGGCGCTCCAGTGTGCCGCCGGAATAGCCGCCATCGTCATAGTGGGTCGAGACAGCCTTCCATCCCTCATGACGCTGACTCTGGATGAACGCTTCACAGGCCTCCCGTTGAGCGTGCAAGGAGTTGAAATCCTGTTCGAGTCCCTCGTCGGATGATTTGCGGGTGTAGATCGCACAGGGGAGGGTGGCCTTCATCGGCTGGCCTGCTTGAGCCCAAAGAACGCGGGTCCCGACCAGCGGGTGCCGGTAATTGCAAAGGCAATCGCCGACAGGCTGGTGTATCGCTGACCGTCATGAAGATACCCATCAGCGAGCACCTCGACCTGATGGGTTTGGCTGCGCCACACCCGCACCAGTCGGGAACCCGGTGCGAGGGTGGTGGATCCGGAGCCCGCCAACTGCTGCTGCTCGGCTTTGGTCAGATCGCCATACTGATCAACTTGCCAGCGCCAGGCGAACAGTTGCCTGATCAGGGTCTGCCCGCAACTGGCTGGCAGCGGACGGGAGAAAGTCTGCTGCCAGGCTGCGGTAAGTTCGGTACGGGACATCGTCGCCAGCGCTTGTACGTCGCGTGCTTGTATTTCACGTTTCATGCCTTACCCAGCCGGTAGTAGCGGTGCCCATCGTCGCGCATGGCGCTATCGAGAGGCCGCCCCAATCGTTTCTTCAAGGTAGAGAGTGCACCGCGCACCGAGTGGGCTTGCCAGCCGGTGGCGGCCATCAGGTCATTGAGACTGGCTCCGCCATCGCGTTCGATGAGGGAGATGACCTGAACCAGTTTGCCGCGTTGCGGTGGCGTAGTAGGGGAGTTCGACGGTGCGCCTAGCTGCTTCTGTTCCGATGGCTGCACGGCTGTCTTGCGACCAGGTTGGGCAGCTGTTTTTCGATTGGGAGATTTAATCGATGTGTCAGTAGCTCGCGATTTCGACACTTCCGGCGTCACGATCGTGGATAACTTCGGGGCCTTAATAGTCGTTGGAAGGTTCGGGGCGGTAGAGGATTTACGGGGCATGGACGTCTCCTGGTGGGTAGCACCGCGACATTGCGGTGAGGACCAGTAACGCTCTGTTGGGCGAAGGTATCAAGCGAATAACGGTTCACCCTGCGAATAACTCAAAAAATCTGAGGCAGAATGTGAGAAGTTCGACATCAAGCGGCGTTGTGCCGACGGACTTGACCAACGAAGAGGCCTCTGATGACGCATCCAACCCTGAAGCTCTTGGACGAATTGGAGCAATTGAATAGCTGCGAGCCCTAGACACCTCGAGGCGCTCCACCGCGGCCTCGTTTCGCTCACAAATGGGGTGTTCGGCTCTGCGTTCGAGCCCAGCCTCAAACAGCCTGTGCGCGCATGCAATTCAGTGACGTTCCGTCAGAAGTGCGGTCGGCAACGCAGGTGCATTGCTACGCTATTGTGAGCTCGATACGCTTGCTATGGTCATGGTCTTTGAAGCGTTGCGCGAGTGGGCGGTTGGGGCGGGTCTGTAGCGATTTGCCAGCGTGCAGCGTTTGCGACCGTTGGTGCTCGGCGGCCCAACTTACGTTGAACAGCGTAAAATAGTCGTATCAGCCGGAGAACCTATGCCGGGTCAAGGTCGGCGGTCCGGGCCATAGCCGCGCTGATTGCCAAGTCAGCCGTGAAGTGCCATATCCGACATGACAGGACAAAGCTCTCCGAGGATCACCCTCAGCCGCCTGGAATAGGCGTAGCGGAAGCCGCCGCTTTAGCCAGTTCGTCGAGCACGGCAAACACGCCAACAAGGTCGTCGCGATAGAAAGCGGTGTAGCTAGGCATAAACACGCATCGCCCGCTGTCTTGGAGTCCAAGCCCTCGGATGTGTTCACGATGCTGTAGCCAGTACATGCCCATCGCTTTCGGATCGAGACCGCCAGGTAGCCCTTCCTTGGTCGCAACGTAGCCATCCTCATCTCGCCCCGTATAGAACGGGCTACTCAAATGAGATAGGCAGTGATCAAGGAATCTGAGCACATTGTCGCCATCGACCTCCGGATTGAAGCAGAAGCCGAAGACGTACTCATTCATTATCCTCGATATCCCACCGCGGTCCTCAGTCCCGATTTCATCGTAGTAGCCGCAACCGACGCCCGACCCATTCGGGGGGAGCGCATTGCTGAGCTGATAGATCACGAACGAAGCGGCGAGGGAGCGTGCGGTGGCGACTCGACGAGCAATCGTTGTATCGCCACACTCGGATCCAGGGTCCCGCGAAGCCTGCTCATGAAGATGTAAAAAAGCCTGACCCAGAAGCTCATCTACCGGCACTTCATATGCGTCAGCAATGAAGTTCCGTTTAGCGTCAATGTAGGCACTCTTAAAATGCGCAAAAACGCGCTGAGAGAGCTTCCTCATCTCCAGTAACGCAAGCTGTCTGACTAACCCGGACGTCGGAGCAGACATGTCCTGGTTGACGATGAGTGCTGTGTGCAGATTGTACAACTGACCACCGCGATCCGCCGAGCACTGCAACCGGAACAACATGAGATCGTTCCAACCCAGCACGCCGCGATCTGGGCTGGCAAGCCGCTCCAGCAGGCCTTTACCAACAAAAGTTTGTTCGCCAAAGATACGCCACGCGATCTCTATGACGTTTTCCGGACTGTTTGTCCGTCGCCGGCCAGTCGTACGTCCCCAGCCCGCGCGATCCAAAAGCCGCAGCAGAGAATAGACTGACCTTGGCCGGAGGCCCCGATCATCGTCGTCGATCGACGAATAACGTGGCATGTAATTGACTAGCGCTTCTAGGGCGTCCTCGGCGGTCGGGCTGGTGAAGTCGTGCGCCTGATTGACCAGAACTCTCCAGAACTGGTCGTGCGCAGTCTCTTGTCGCTCCAACACAAACTCCGCTTCCGTAAGCACGGACGCGATGGATCGACCCTTGCGAACTCGATCGACAGCTGATTGGTAGAGAACAAAGGTCTCCTGCGGTTCCGGTGTCGCGAAGCGCACTATGAGCTTCAGGTAGCTCTCCAGGTTCCTGGCATCACCCTTGTTGAAGCACGCGCGAGACCGGAGTACAGCCTCATCAACGGTGCTCCCATCGCCCAGTTCCAAGACATCTACGTCAAATAACTGCTCCAGCAAGAACCTGGATGCCCCTTGTTGCTCCTCCTTGACTTGGGAGAAGCTCTCGGCGTTCTTGAACTCTGGCTCGTCGTACAACCGCTGCACTGAAAATACGCCGGTACGGCCCTCTGTCTCCTCAGCGTAGATGCGCCGGAACAATCCGGGATAGTTCAAATGCAGCAACATCAGATTAATGAGGTCGCGTCTATTGAAGTCCGTTCGTCCCAGATTTGTCTTCTCAATCTGCATGAGAAGGATGGAATTGATGAAGCGCTTGATCTTTCGTAGATCGCCGATCAAAGGCAAGTACTTGGCAGCAGATTCACCTCCTAGGATATCTGCAAGCTCATTGAGAATGGCACCTAGCTTCACCATCGTGTCCGATGGCACGGATCCGAGTTGATTGTCGGCGCGTTCCCAATCACGCCGCAGAAAGTTTCGGAGGCTGGAGCTGTCCACAAATAGGCTCAACTTGACCGACACAAACTTCTCAAGAAACTCACGCGCCCTGGAGCCTTCCTCCTTTCCACCTGCCAATACCTCGGTGTCGTAACAAAGGACATAGGTCGCCTGCGACAGCTTGAATGTGCGCCGCGTTGCGAACAGGACGTTGTTGACTGCCTTCGGGTCCAACCGGTCCAAGTCGTCAATGACGACGATGACTCGTCGACCAATCCGACGAAGAACCTCGTCGATGTCATCAAGCAGCTCGTCGACAGTTTCCTGGGACGGCTCCAGTGAAAGCTTGAATCCCAGGAACGAAACGTCCGCCTTACCCTTGATGAGGCGAGAGTACCTAGAGGCAGCTGGGCGGAACTCCGGTGCAAACACCTTGCTCTGAATGGCCAAAGACAGATCGCGAATCAAGCGGTCGGCGAGATCCGGTTCCGCCGCATATCTAAGAGGCTCAAACCGACAAACAATCACTCTGTCCGCAGCTCGATCCCAGTAACGCTCGGCAAGATTGACGAAGCTGGTCTTTCCCACACCCCACGGACCATCGATACCAAACACCAATCCCGAATGCGCATCGCTTGCGAGGACGGTCTCTGCGAACGACTTCGCTTGGGTCTCATTCGCGAGCAAGTCGTCACTCTCGTGTCCGATTTCGTCGTCCGCAAGAAAACGGAGTTGCGAAACGATCTGCCGCCTTCTGGGCCAATGCTGCTGGAAGAGCGAGGACAACAGTACAGTGCAGAGCAGGAGAAGAGCAACTGGCGCCCAATACGGGTTCGACGCTTTCAATGCTGCGTGAAAATTGGAAAGCCAAGGCATGGCCAACTCGTTTGACCAAGCCCCCAAGCACATTGCGATTAGTAGGTCGAGACGAAGGCTTCGACCCATTTGTAGGGCAGAAGTATGCGCCCCACGATTGACGGCGTAGACCACGCAGATCACCATTCCGACGAGGACCGCAGTGCCCCTCGCACAAAGGGCAAAGTCGGCAATCGCGAGGGAAAACGCAGTTCCCAGGTAGTAGGCTGCCCTGCTGACCTCTGCGGCAACCAAGCCGACGACGAACATCTTGGCAAAGACCAGCAGCTCGGGCATCTTCATCGTGTGCTTGGTAGCCATCATTCACCATTCCTCCCTGCGATGCGTGGGCGCCGTGTAGTTCCGGCGACTTGCGGTGCTTGCTGGCGCGCCTCGGCATCCCGCGCCGCCCGGAAGATTATCTACGGGCCGACGCTAGGACGCACTTGTCCCGCGTGCGTTGCCAGCGACGCACGGAAACGCATGGGTGTTGGACGTTGCGGAATATCGGAGATGTGCCTTAAACTTTGCAGGTTCCCGTCCGCGACACCAATTCAGACTCTTCCTCCCAAGTGTTCCGGGCGGCAGTTTTGTTCTCCGGTCGAAATGCTGAGGTGGCGGAGTTGGCCTGTTACGACCCTGAAGTCACTGACCGCTCGCAAAGATAGCAGGCGCTGCCTATTCTAACCGCGAAAGTCAGCAACCAGACCAAAGCAGAGTATCTCAATCGGCTCCGATGAGAGTTTGCGGCAGATGACTCACTATTCGCACTGGCTTTGGTCGCGGGATCCTTTGGCGCTCATGCCGGAACTCTTTGACTGTAACGGTGCGCTACGGTGGTATCACCTCGATCAACTCTGGGCACCTGGCACTTGAATCAAGTCTTCGAGGAAGCCAACAGTCACTGTTCTCGTTGGCTCTCAGCATCTAGCTGATCGTCATTGCTAGCTTTGCTCTGGCGAAGCTTTATATTAGCCGCCAGCATTAAGAACTCTGTTCGCCCCGCAGCGCTTTTCTCTGCCGCCTGCCCGATGTCCTAGAAATGCATCAAATGGTGCGAACCATTAATGGCATTAGTCACGTGCACAGCGCTCTCTGAGGCTCAGTGTTTAACAGGCAGTTGAAAAATTCCCCATCGTTCTCAACGCTGGCTGCTACGATCTTAGGCACCCGACGTTCCATACAGACGTGCACGATGAGAGGCAATCAGGATTTCCAGGGGGCGATGTTCAGCTACATCAGCCTTGAAAAGCAAGTACCGCAGCCACACTCTATGCGCAAGCTGTGCGCCGTGGTCGATGCGCTGCTGGCGACGACGAACAGCGAGTTCGAAGCAGTGTATGTGCGCCGTGGTCGCCCATCGGCACCGCCGGAGATGTTGCTCAAGGCCTTGTTGCTGCAGATCCTTTTTTCCATTCGCAGCGAACGCCTGCTGGTCGATGCCATCAACTTCAACCTGCTGTACCGCTGGTTTATCGAGCTGAACATCGAAGACAAGGTCTGGGACCACTCCACCTTCAGTGCCAACCGCGAACGTCTCTTCAACCAAGATCTGGCCCGCGCCTTCTTCGAGCGCGTCAAGCTTAGCGCTCATTGGAGCAATGAACATTTCAACGTTGACGGGACGCTCATCGAAGCCTGGGCCTTGCATAAGAGTTTCAAGCGCAAGGAAGATGACAGCGGCGCGCCGCCCGGGCGCAACCCCGAGGTGGACTTCAAAGGGCAGAATCGCTGTAACGACACTCATTCCAGCACCACTGACGAAGATGCTCGGCTGTTCAAGAAGAGCCAGGGCGACAAGTCCCGCCCATGCCACATGGGACATATCCTCATGCAGAACCGTAACGGTTTGATCGTCGAAGTCGAGATCACTCACGCTAGTGGCACCGCGGAACTAGAGCCGGCGCTGGCCATGCTCAAACGCCGGGGAAACAGGAATAAACGAACCACGGTCGGTGCCGACAATGGTTACGACAGCAAAGCCATCATCAAGGGATGTCGCCGGCTCTTGATCAGGTCGCATGTAGCGGCCAAGGACAAGCACTCTGCGGTAGACGGCCGTATCAAACAGCACGAGGGCTACAAAACCAGCCTGAAAGTGCGCAAGTGCATCGAAGAGGCTTTCGGCTGGATCAAGACGGTGGGCGGACTGGCCAAGACCAAGCTGGTTGGTCAAGCCAAACTCAACGGCCAGGCGCTGATGTGCTTTGCCACCTGCAACCTGGTTCGCATAGGCTCCATCGGAGGGTGGTGGAATGCACATCATGCGTAAGTCTGGGGATACGTGTGCTCGACACGTGCAAAACGGCCTGCAAACAGGACTCAATGACTGTCGCAATCGTTGCGTAGAGGCTCGCGGGCGATCCCTGTTTCTTCAAAATCAGCAACCGAGATCTGTTGGAAGATCATTTTTTCAACGGCCTGTTAGGTTTCCGGGCGCTACTATGGGTCTCGCGTTTTAAATAATCACGAATTTAGACAAATAATGAGCGCGAAGAGAATAACCCCAAAGGAAGCTAAAAATATCGCCAGTGAATTTAAGCGGGCGCAAAACATTAGAAAGTCCCAAGAAAAACTTTTTAGAAAAAAAATAAATAAATTATTTTCGGAAATGACAATGGCGGCGATCGAGGGAGAAGGGCATGTGGAAATTATAGTGGACGATGATGAATTTTGTAATGATTGCATTGTGTATATATATAAAGAGCTAGAAAATATAGGGTATAAAGTCGAAGTTCTTGATACCTCCTTGGACGATGCAATTGATAGTCATGAAAGAAAACTAGCGAGTATTGAAAGTAAAATTGAAAACATACTCAACATATTTCTTTTCGAGCTGTCCATTTTGCGAGACCAGATTCGGGAAATTTTATTGCCAAACCCTGAATATGTGGCGACTTACGAATGGCTGTCGGACGCGTATGAAGGAAAGCCACTCGTTAGTGAATATTTTGATCTCAGCGGATCGTATAAGCTAAATATAATTAAGAATGCTGAGTATGATGGAATTTTATCCGCAGAAGATCCGAAATATGAATGGCAAAGGGAGCTAAAATTAATAATTTTATCGATGCAAAAATTATATTTATCTGCAACAAAAAAAACTAAAAATCTTAGAAATAAAATAAACAATATTGCTGATTTGGAATACCCGGAAATGTATTATAGGGAATTGAGTGCAGATGAAGATGTTAACGAAATTGATATTTTATCTCTGAGAATTGTTTGGAATGATGATGCAGCTTTAGAGTTCCTGGATGATTCGTTCGCTGACATTCCTTCGCCAAAATTTCTTAGTTGGGTAAAATCAGACTATGGTCAATTTTTTTTGGATTTTATAAATGATAAAATAATAGATTTATCGAAATCAGGGGTGCAGGAATATATTTTTAATATGACTAAAAATAGTGAAAAAGAAAGTTACACTATTGATGCTGAGAAAAAAATTTCCGCTCCCTCGCCGGGTGCATTAATTTACATATACAATCTATTGGGATTCCATTGTGAGAAATTGCCTAAAAAAATGACAAGGAGGGATTCATCTTTTGTGTTGCAAGAGTTGGTTACTTTGAAAGTGGTGTGGTAGTTTTTTTCAATTTAAATCGAATATCGGATTATTTTTAATTTCTATTTTGAGGGGGGGAGTAATGGCTTTCCTGAAATGTAGACTATTGATTATCTGTGCTAAGGACACGCTGATTTATTCGTAGGATGACGGATGGAAGCGATGGTGTGTCTGCGAGAATCGTGTCATGGATAGCTGATAGGAACTTGAGGATGCAAGCGAGCTTTTCTGACCTGGAGTGCGCGGCCAAGAAGAAGGTGACGCGGCGCGATCGGTTTCTTGGGGAAATCGAAGCCATCACACCGTGGTCGGAACTTGTCGCCGAACTCGAGCCGTTCTATCCGAAGGGTGAAGGTCGAGACAGGCCACCGGTGGGTCTGGAACGCATGCTGCGCATGTATGTGGCTCAGCAATGCTTCGGCTTGTCGGATGAGGGTATCGAAGACGCGATCTACGACAGCCAGGCCATCCGCGGTTTTGTCGGTATCGACCTCAGCCGTGAAACGGCCCCTGATGCCACCACCCTTCTCAAGTTCCGCCGATTGCTTGAGACTCACCAGCTGACCGAACGCATCTTTGCCGCCATCAATGTACACCTGACTGCCAAGGGCCTGATGCTACGGGAGGGCACGGTGGTCGACGCCACGATCATCGCCGCGCCGTCCTCGACGAAGAACCAGGACGGCAAGCGCGACCCCGAGATGCATCATACCAAGAAGGGCAATCAGTGGCACTTCGGGATGAAGGCTCATATCGGTGTCGATGCCGAACCCGGCATCACCCATACGCTAGTCACTTCTGCGACCAACACCCATGATGTCACGCAGGCGCATGCCCTATTGCACGGGGAAGAGCAGATCGCTTTCGGCAATGCGGGCTATCAGGGTGTCGATAAGCGCGAAGAGCATCTGAACCATGCCGTCCGATGGGAAGTCGCGATGCGACCAGGCAAGCGCAAGGCATTACTGAATACGACCCTCGATCGCTTGAAGGAAAAGATCGAACAACTCAAGGCCGGCATCCGTGCCAAGGTCGAGCATCTTTTCCATATCGTGAAGAATATTTTTGGCCTAAAGAAGGTGCGCTACAAAGGATTGGCGAAGAACACAGCACAACTCTTCACGCTGTTCGGACTGGCAAATCTGCTGATCGCCAAGCGGCGATTGTTTGCCCTCAACGCCCAGGGTGCGTCTTAAGATGGGCGAACCAATGAAATTTGCAGGGCTAAGAGGCAAATACCGAACTGATACGCGGCCTGAAAGCACAATTCTCGCCCGTCAAGGTGCGTATTTGGCGTGGCCGCAGTCATCTTCAAGAATTTGCTGATTTGTTCAGTGCGTCCCTAGCATATGGTGGCGCTGTTGCGTGCGGAGTAAAAATGAGCGATGTCGCGCGAAGTAAATCTGAGCCACTTTTTCGTAAAGTCGGATCTTTTGCGCGAGATCCGAGTGCTACACAAGGAAGAGGATGGAAATTCACGTGCTCAAGGCGCAGGGTCTCTCCTAGCGTCAGATTGCCCGTCAATTGGGCATTTCAAGAAACATCGTTACCTGCAGCCTGGCAGCCCCGGAGGCACCCAGGTATAAGCAGCGGCCACCGCGTCCGACCAAGCTCGAGCCGTTCAAGGCCTACATCGAACAGCGCTTGGCCCCCCCCGATCGTGAGGCAATTACAATGACTCTCTTCGTGTAAAAAAACAGAAAAAAGGGGAGTTAGATGCTGGGATTGGCGTTACGAGACGAGTTCAAGGGGGTAAGGCTCCGCGGCACGACCATCGACTTCAACAACGCAGCAGGAACGGGCGCCTTGGATGTGTCTGCGAAGGACTTTCTTCGCATCACCTATCCGTCAATCGACTTGCTAAAGACAATCAAGGCCGTGGCCCCAGGACAGAACCGAGCCGTGGTGCTCATCGGCAACCGGGGGCAGGGAAAGTCCCACCTCATGGCGGCCCTCAGCCACGTCTTCACCGACCCCGACGCGGGCGAGGGATGGCTGTCTGGCTGGGCCGACCGACTCGGGCAGCCAGAACTCAAAGGAGTGTCCCTCCGCTCGACGCTCCATGTCATCGCAGAGCCCCTGCATGAGCATCGCTTCGCCTACCTGTGGGACATCCTGTTTGCCAGGCATCCGAAGGGCGAGTTCGCCCGTGGCAAGTGGCAGGGTACGGGGACAGAGGTTCCTGGCAAGGATGTGCTGCTTGAGATGTTCAAGGCACAGCCAACGGCGTTGCTCCTTGACGAGTTCCAGACTTGGTTCGACGGACTGTCGGACACGGGTGGCCAGCCCCGTCAGGTTTGGGCCTTCAACTTCATCCAACTGCTATCCGAAATCGCCGAGACAAACCCCGAACTTCTGACCCTCGTGGTGTCGGTGCGGGAAGGGGCCAGCAACGCTGCCCAGCAGCTTTTCCGGGTCAATCCTGTCCGTGTCGACCTCAAGGGAGAGCAGGCCCAGACAGACCGCCGCAGACTACTCCTTTACCGCATCTTCGAGAACCGCATCAACATCCCCGATTCGCAGATCTCATCCCTTGTCGAACCGCACTTTGCCGAATTCATGAGGCTCCATGAAAGGCCCGTCTCGGAGACCGAAAAGTTCCGGGGCCGCTTTGTCGAGGCGTGGCCTTATTCGCCCGAGTTGCTCCAACTTCTGGACGACGAGGTCATCTTCGCTGTCCAGGCGCAGGGCACCCGGGACTTGGTTCGTATCCTTGTCGAACTTTTCAAGGCCAAGGGCGACACCTCCCCGGTTCTGACACCTGCCGACTTCGAGCTTTCGGGAGACGACACGGGCAGCGCGGCCTCCCTCATCGACACCGTGGGTATCGACCATCACAAGCAGCTTCGGGACAAGGCGTTGAGAAACCTCGTCGCCGTCCAGGAGGCCTTGGGTGGTGACCTCTCGCAGGTTCCGCACCTTCGTGAAATCATCTCCGCCCTTTGGCTCCGTTCGCTGTCCCTCGACAACCAGCGGGTCGGGGCAGAGCCGTTTGTGCTCCAAACCGACACGACTAGAGGAACAAAGGTTGACGACAACGCCTTCCAAGCGGAACTGGCGACTATCGAGGGCAACTCTTACAATATTCACAAAATTGGCACGCGTCTCGTGTTCAAGCTTGAGGAGAACGCTCGTACACGGCTCCTTGCCCACGCCCGCAACGACAAGCTTTTCCAGAACGGAGAGGACACGGACACTCTGGCTGCGGAGATTCGCCACTGTATCGGCGGCGATGTCTCGGTCTCGGGGCAATTCAGGACCATCGTTCTCAAACGGGATTGGGCGAACGATCCCTGGTCAGAAGTCGACGAGAAGGAACAACCAGGCTCTTGGGATTCTCGTGTCCCGCTGGTGGTCGTCCCTGTACATCCCGACAAGCCCGGGCAAGTCCTTGGCGAATGGCTAAAGAAATTCATTCCCCAAGGTCGCAACACGCTCCGTTTCCTCCTTCCGAAGAAGAACCCTGCTGACGTCTACCAAGGAAATGTCATGCAGGACCGTGAGCTCATTATCTCCGCCCGAGCCACCTGGCTGGCCCGCCAATGGCAATCCTCCGAGCCGGTCTACAAGACGCTGGCCACCGAATTTGCCGGACAAATCAGGACAAGGATCTCCGACAGGTTCGACCGTTTCGCAATCCTCAGGGTGTGGAACCACGAGGATAGCTCTAAGTGCGAGTTCAGCGTGGAGCCCCACGGCACCAAGGGCGACAAGATTCCAGGGGCCGTTCAGGAGAAAATTCGTCAGAACTTGTTTGTAGACGAGGACTTCGACGAGATGGTCGTCTCCTTTGCCGAGAAGAACCTCTCAATGGCCAAACTCCTCGCCGAACTGCGGGAACCGCGTGGGGGCGGTAAGGAGAGCATTCCTTGGCTGGGCGAGGCGGAGGCGAAGGACGCCATCCTGCGTGTCTGCTCGGCGGGAAAAATCGCCATCAACGTTCGGGGCCTCAAGTCGCTCCAAACCGTCCCTGGCGAGTCCGAGGACGTCGCCTTGCGTCGCATGAAAAGGGATTTCGACGCTACGGGCAAGCAGCTTGAGGACACGACCCTGACGCTGCCGGGAGCCAGCCCCGCAAGCGCGGGCCAGCCCTCCGAGCCGGGAACGCCGACGACACCTGGTCTCCCCGGATTTCCAGGCGGCACGCCAACACCACCGCCGACAACGACTGCGGGCCCCTCCGGCACCGGCAGCATTTTTGGCCCCTCGGGAGGTTCAACGGGCACGACCAGCACGAGGATAGCCTCAGACCCGACATCCAGCCTTTCCCTACTCGGCAAGCTGGAGTCGTGGAGGGTCAATGCGGGCACCCCCGTGAAGAATGTCTCCATCCGGATCGACAAGATGACCGGGGCACAACTCTCGGCTCTTGTCCGCGCTCTCCCAGACGGCGTTCTCTATGGCCTTGAGGCAGACAAGGAAGACTCATGAGCGTGGCTCCGGACAAGATTGCCGCAATCCTATCCTCAGAACCAGTCGAGGCGTGGTCTAGGATTTTCGCCACCGCTTGGGACGAACTTTCTAAGCCCGTGGAGGCTGCGGATGTTGGGGCGGAGATGATTCGTCGTGACAAGGGTCTGGAAAGCCTTGACCTGCTGCTCTCCGGGGCGGCTTGGGATTTGTGGTCACACTTCGAGGAGTCGACCGAGGCGACCGCCGACGTGCTTGAGGCGTGGTGGAAGGCGACACACGGCGGGCGAGCCGTACTCATCCTCGATGCCCTGTCCCTGAGAGAGGCACCCTGGATTCTCCAAGAGGCTTCAAAAAGGGGATACGCGGTCAAGGACGCCAAGCCCACGGCCTCGGCACTGCCCAGCGACACGACAAGCTTCGCAAAGACGCTGGGGATGCCCCAGCGATCCGCATTGTCCGCAGGCAAGGTCGCGGGTCTTCGACTCGACGGGGCCTCGACGGCCTTTTTTGAACAGCCTTGGGAGGAATGCGCGGACACGCTTCCAAATGCGACCGACCTCGTCGTCTGGCACGGCTGGCCCGATACACTGATGCACGACCTCTCCTCTGCGGGGCCGGGTCTCCGCCAGCTTGCCGAGGATGCGAAGAAGGTGCTCACGGGAGACGGCTTTTGGAAGCTTGTGGATAGGCTTTCAGAAGGACGCACGGTGGTCATCACTTCCGACCACGGATATGCGGCCTCCGGCCTATATGCCGACGTCCCGGACGAGGGCCAGAAGGCTTATTACCAGCAGACCTTCGGTGCTGAACGCATGGCCCAGTCCCCGGTCTCCGAGGCCTCCCATTGGCTGCCTCCGGTCGACATACATCTCTCCACGGCGAGGGGTGAATACAGGTTTGCCCTTGGCCGTCGTGGTTGGCGCGTCAAGGCGGGCCGCAAGAATCTCTCTCACGGCGGGCTCTCCATCTTGGAGACGGCTGTTCCGTTCATCGAATTGGCTAGGGAAGCGAAGTAGGGCATGGCAAAGACACAAGGCAGGAAGAGCAAGGCTGAGACCTTGTTGGACGACGTGTCGTCCATCGTGGGGGCGAAGAAAAAGAGGGTTCTCGAGTGCGTGGACTTCTCCGACCCCAACAGGCCGAAGTCCTGTTTAGAGGTCGACTTCCCAATCCTCCCAATCAACGAGGTCGCCGTAATCGAGGGCAACGCCGACAAGCCGATTTATCAGGTGAGCAAGTATTGGGCTCGCAGATCGTCGAGCGTGTTCCGCTCCATGCTCATCGCGGGTGCCGCCAAGGCCCCAGATTCGGACAAGCAGGCCGGGGCCCTTGTGTGGCAGAGTTTCTATGGGAACCACCAGTCCAATGAGGACTTTTCGCGACTCAAGATTGCCGACATCTTCATGGGGGGCGGCACAACGCTTGTCGAAGCGGCACGCCTTGGGATGACAGCCGTCGGCAACGACCTCAACCCGATGGCGTGGTTCGTGGTCAAGAGCGAACTATCCCAAGCCAAGAAGTCGGATGTGGAGGCTCTCCTCTCCCGTGTGAACCAGCAGGTCTTTGGCTCAATCAGGCCCTATTACGCCCACTCCTGCCCCCGTGGCCATCGAGGGGTTTGGACGGAAGTGGCAAAGGGCAGGGAAATGCCGTCCGATTTTGATCCGCTCACGCTACCGCCCGAGGAAAGGGGGGGCTACTCCTATCGTGGTCCCGAGTTGATCTACACGTTCTGGGCAAAACACGGTCAGTGCCAAGCACAGGGGTGTGGCCATAGAACTCCTTTGGTCACCGTTCCTCTGTTCGCCAGAAAAACGCTCTTGATAGAGTCGTGGGAGGATCGCGAATGCCAAGGTTGCGGCAAGACCTTCGATGTTGAGCGCTTCGATGCCCGGATGGCTCCGGGGGAGGATTTTCTTGTCCTCGAAGGCGAGAAGCCATTCGCCGTGATGGACAAGGATGGTCGTTTTGCCTGTCCGCACTGCGGTCGTGAAAGCGAGGATTTGAGAGCCAAAGTCGAGGGCAATTCCTCTTCCTTGGGAAAGAGCGCAAACAAACGCGTTGATTTCTCCCTTGTCCTGTCGCCCAAGTGGTTGAAGGGAACGCCTGCAGCAGACGCACAAGGACTTCCCATGGGTGGGCGCCCTGGCGACGACGCAGATTCCACGGTTCGATGGTACGCGGCACGTTCGTCCACCCTTTCATTCTTGGAGATAAGGGGAGCCAACGTCCCCTCGGAGGTCTCCAACCCCAGAACGGGTGAAACATTCAATACCGCCATTGGTACTCCTGCGATGAGGCAGACTGCCAATGGTCCGCAGCCGAAGAAATCCTCCTTTGCCTGCCAAGACTCCACATGTGGTCGTGAATGGGATGTCCTGGACTCCATGAGATCCAGCGGACGGGCAGGCGCGATGGCGCCGTTTGCCCACCATGTCCATTGTCCGGAGTGCGAGGCGGCAGGCGACCCCTATTCGGGACGTATGTTCGTGCCGGCGAGGGATGCCCGTGGCGTCTCAAGCGCCGAAAGAGAGTGGGAAAAAAGAAACGTGGCCGACCTTAAGGGTTTCTGGCCAGAGGATCCTATTTCGGATGGCTGGAAGACCCACAAGTGGGGGATTCCAGACCACGGCTACACTCACTATTGGAAGATGTTCAACTCGCGGCAGCTTCTTGTTCTGTCGCAAATCTTGAGAGCCATCACAACTGACGAACAGTCTCCGTGGGAGGCAAGGAGGCCCTGCTGGGCGCATTTCAGCAATATGTGCGCAACCAGAATCTCCTTTGTTTCTGGAATGAGGGTGCGGACAAGATGGAGCCCCACTTCTCGGGAAACAACTATTCACTCAAATCCAGGCCCGTCGAAAACAATGTGTTCGGAAAGCTTGGCCGTGGCCATTGGCTCGCATGCGTCGAAGGGGTGCTCGAATCACTGCAATGGAGGGAGAGGCCTTGGGAGAGGGTCACCAAGACGGAGATTCAACGGCACTCCAAGGATCTTGCAAAGCAGTTCAAGCAGGGCAAGAGCGTAAAGGTGGTAGTCGGAGATCCTGTTCTCGACAAGGTGAAACTCACATGCGGTTCGTCCACCGAGCTTTCCTCCATCGGGGATGGCGAAATCGACATGGTGATAACGGATCCTCCGTTCTCCGAGCTAGTCCAGTATTCCGAGCTTTCGGACTTCTTCTATGTGTGGCTTGCCCCTGTGCTGCGGAGAACCTATCCGGAGGTGTTCGGTTCCGACTACACGCCGAAGGCATTGGAGGCGGTTGAGAACCCATATAGACAGGGGGGCGACGCCAAGGCCTTCTACCAAAGAATCCTGACCGGTTGCTGGCGTGAGGCTTTCCGAATCCTGAAGCCTGGCGGCCTTTTGGCCTTCACCTTCCACCATTCCGAAGACGGGCCGTGGGTACAGGTGCTTGAAAGCCTCTTCGATGCCGGTTTCTATCTTGAGGCCACATTCCCAATTCGGGGCGACGAGTCGAAGGGCGACGCGCAGTTCGGTTCGATGAAAGTGGAGTACGACATCATCCACGTTTGCCGTAAGCGTATGGGCGAGCCCGAGCCGATTAGCTGGGCAAAGCTGCGCAGGCGGATTTCTGAGGATGTCCGCCAAATCAGCGAACTTCTCGACCAGCACCAGGAGGGTGGGCTTCCGAAGGCCGACTTGGAGGTCATCCGACGCGGCAAGGCGCTTGAATACTTCTCCAAGCACTACGGTGTCGTCTATGTCGAGAAGGGCCAGCCGTTCTCCCTCAAAGAGGCCCTTGCCGGCATCCGCCAGCTTCTCGACGACGAGACCGAGGGCGGCGTGGTACCCCCGGTGCTTGCCGAGCCCTATACCCGTCAATTTCTGAGAATCTTCGACAACACGGTGTCCGTCCCCCGGGATCAGCTTCTCAAATACTTGCGCGGCACGGGCATGGACTATGATGTGTTCGAGAAGCTGGGCTGGTGCTCGGAGGAGAAGAAGGTCTACTCGATGGTCTCCCCCTTGGACTTCGCCCGTGGGTGGAGGGGGCGGCAGCGAAAGGGTATGTCCCGCGACCTAGACCAGACCCTCTTCCTGATTGGCGCGTGCCATCAAGACAGCGGCATCAAGGTGGAGGACACCCTCAACAACGCCAACTTCGAGCCGCACCCGGCCATTCCCGATCTCCTCGACTGGATGTCCGAGCGGGGAGGTACGAAGGAGACTCGCACTGCGGCGAGGATGGCCAAGACCCTCTATGAACGCTGGCTTGCTGGCCACAAGGCGAAGATTGACGCCATGCATACCCAGTTCGACCTTCCGCTAGAGTTTGCAAAATGAGATCGCCACTCGAAATCGACTCCTGGAAACGCAGGGGGCACACCATCCTTTGGGACACAGGGGCACTTGCGTCGCTGTGTCATGCCGAGAAGGCCATCACTCTCAGAAGATTCCTTCGCATGAATGCTGCCGGGTGGCCAGACGCGGAGCTTGATGAGACCATGGTCAGGGGCAAGGCCCTTGTCGTGGCGGGGTTGGACGCCGCGCTTGACGCACAGGAGCCTGACCAGGCGATGGATTGGCTTGAACGGGTCGTATACCCCGCCGTCATCTCCTTTGAGAAGAACGTGGCTGACGGTGCGAGCCAAGCAGGACTCGTCTTTTGGTTCGCAGACGGCAAGAGGTTCCGGCAAAGCCTTGCCGATGTCGTCGCCGAGTGGGACTGCAGCCTGGCCTACGGCCAGCGGCGAATCCCCCTCAGCAGGGGCATATGGAACGGTTCGTCCGCAAGCATGCAGGAAATCAGGGAGAAAAGCCCCGAAGGCAAGTCCCTCCACGTCGGGTACCACGTCCAGAAGATTTCCGCATGACGGGGCTGGCAATACAGGCAGGCCTGCGTGTACATCATCCGCAGTTTGGGCACGGTGTCGCCCTTTCCGCCGATGCTGGGGGCTATGTCAGGGTCTTCTTCGAGGGTGGTGAGCGTCAGGTTCCGGCTGCCTCCCTTTCGACCTCGCTCGGTAGGGCGGAGAGGATTGTCGACGGTGTGGCGCAGGGAGAGCCCAGGGCCAAACGGGCGTGGCTTTGCTGGCAGGCGCACGCGTTGCCCCTCCTCGACGGAGCGGCGGGCCTGACCTCGGCGAAGATCGACCTGCTGCCGCACCAAGTGGTGCTCACGCACAGGGTCACCACCACGGCCCCAAGGCGTTTCCTTGTCGCCGACGAGGTGGGCCTCGGGAAGACCATCGAGACGGCCCTCATCCTTCGGGAGATGGCCAGCAGGGGAGAACTGGAGCGAGCCCTGATGGTCGTCCCGGCGGGACTGGTGAACAACTGGCACCGCGAGCTAAACGAGGTATTCAACCTGAATTTCGAGGTGTTCGGCTCTGAGGGCGATGTCACCGACAGGAAGACAAACGCCTTTGCCAAACACCACAGGCTCATCGCCAGCGTGGACACGCTCAAACGCAAGACTCGTATCAAGAAGCTTGAGGAGGCTCCGCCTTGGGACTTGGTGGTCTTCGACGAGGCCCACCATCTGACCGCCTACCGCTCCGGAGGCAAGGTCAAGAAGACGGAGAACTTCAAGCTGGCGGAGGTGTTGAAGGATAAAAGCCGGGACATGATCCTGCTGTCTGCGACCCCCCACCAGGGCGACCACTTCCGGTTCTGGATGCTGATACATCTCCTTGACCCCTCTCTTTTCCGAGGGCCGGACGAGATGGTGGCGGAAAGACACCGCCTCAACGCGGTCGTGGTGAGGCGGACAAAGGCCGACGCATGCAAGCCCGACGGCTCCCCGCTGTTCGCTAGGAGACAGGTCCATACCGAGGCCTTCGTGATGGACGAGTCCGAACGCTCGTTCTACACGGCTCTCAACGAGTATCTTCAGGATGGTTTCGCCTTGGCGAAAAGGCAGGGCGGAAAGGGCGTGGCACTCGGCTTCGTCATGACCATCTTCCAGAAGATTGCGGCCTCGTCCTTTGCGGCTGTTGCGAGGACTCTTCGGAGAAGGCTCATAGCCCTCACCGTCCATGAGGGACTGGCCCACGACGAGAACCGCGACATAGATCGCAGGGATTCGGCGTTCACCGAGGCCAGGGAATTGATCCGCTCAGAGGCGGGGCTTGGGGATGGCCGTTTGGCCGACCTCGAATGCGACCGATTGATGAACGATGTCAAACGTCGGATCCTGAAAAAGCTGGACGAGGAGGCGGTCTCCCTCACTGCCGGGGCTGGCGACGATGAGATGGTGTCCGCTGCGGCAGAGGATTCGGCGGCTGAGTCTGTGACGCTGGCCCTCCCCGAGGAACGCATGCGCATCAAGGAACTTCTTGGGCGGTTGCCACCCGGTGCGGAGACCAAGGTCCGCAAGCTGTTGTTCGCCCTCGGCGCACTTTGGAGACTGGATCCGTCGGAGAGGATTGTCGTCTTCGCGACCTACCTTGGCTCCGTGGAGATGCTTGGGCATGAAATAGAGCGCGAGTATCCAGGGCAGGGCGTGGTCGTCCTTAAGGGCGGAGACCACGGCAGCAAAGCCGCCGCTGAAAAGAGGTTCAAGGCCCCGGACGGGCCAAGGGTGATGATTTGTACCGCCGCAGGTCGCGAGGGTCTCAACATGCAGCACGCCCGCATCCTCGTGAATTTCGACCTTCCATGGAATCCGATGGACATGGAACAGCGGATTGGGCGCATACATCGCTATGGCCAGAAGAGCACCGCGCAGGTCTACAACCTCGTCCTGTCCGACACAATCGAGGGACGGATATTCCTGCTGCTTGAGGAGAAGCTCAACCAGATTGCCAAGACTCTTGGCAAGGTCGACGAGACCGGTACCGTCGCCGAGGATCTTCGCTCCCAGATTCTCGGCCAGCTTTCCGAACGGCTCTCCTACGACCGTCTCTATTCCGACGCCCTTGGCGACCCTGAGCTAAAACGCACGAGGGTCGAGCTCGAGGCCGCCATGAGCAACGCCAGCCATGCAAGAGCAGTTGTGTTTGAACTGTTCCAAGACCTTTCAGGCTTCTCGGTCGACGAATACAGACCCTTGTCCGACACCGAGTCGGGGCTGGGCGCCTTGGATCGTTTCGTCGCCGAGGCGGCCCGCCAACAGGGTGGGCGTTTGGAGCCGCTTGGTGACGGACTCTCACGCCTGCTGGATCCGGACGGCTCTCCCGTCGCAGTGTTCTGCCACAACCGGGACAGGGCCGTGGCAGACGAGGGACTGTCGCTCATGGGGCTGGACCATCCGGCGGTCGAGGGATGGCTCAAGGCGTTCCGGGACCTCCCCGCCGAGGAACTAGGAGTTTCCGTGCGAAGCCCCGGCAAGGAGGGGGTGCTTTCACTCTGGCATGTGGTCACGACCGATCAAAAGGGAAGAAGGACGGCAGCTGTCGTCCCCTTGGCCGTCGACGCCGAAGGCAAGCGCTGCCCGGCCATGGAAAAGTGCGCGGACGATCTCTTCCATGCGGAGCCGTCAAAGCCCGTTCTCGCAAGAGAAAAAGCCCATGCAATTCTTTCCGAGATTTTGGAGCCGATGCTCCTGCGGGAACTCGGACATCGCGGGACGGTGCGGGAGGGACAGCCATACCAAGCCGACTTGGTCGGCTGGGTCGAAGTTTCATAGGCTGGGATTGTCTACCATACCGGGGGCAGTCCAGTGTGGACAGAAACGACGCAGATCGACCTCGACGAGGTCCGTGCCTGCCTTGCCACAAGTTACCGACTCGGTCACACCGAGCAAGACATCGTTCTCAACATCGGTGAACGCTCTGAGCGCTTGGTCTCTTTTTCGCTGCAAGCGGCGCCAATTGCGGCGCCTTTCTGACCGCGTACAACCCGCGCGGTTTCATCCAATCCGATGCCGCTAACGAGCGCGGGCACGCTGAGCTTGCATCAGCCTTCTCCTAGTTCGTTTTCTTTGTCGATAAATACCCAGCGGGTCAGAAAGTGTGGCCCGATCGACTCTCCTCGAAATACGACGTAGCCGTCGCGTACTTCATTACGCCCCCACTCCGTCGTCCATTGCGCGGAAAATGACCAAAGCTGATCACCGTCCTCAATCGAATTTTTGAAGTTTTCCCACGCTGGGTTGAGATGGCCAAACGGTAACCGGGGCGCCGCTCCCAAGGGGTCGACGACAACTTCTGCTATTTCGATCTCTGCCACCGACCACTGTTTCTGGAGATGCTCTCTATTTACTGCAAACTCTTTGTGTGACTTCTCATTCTTGTGTTGGCGGGCCTCAATTATTTTCTTGGCTTTCCAGTAGATTGCGATTGGCCACATCGTCAGAACCATCACGGCAGCGAGAATGGGCACGATAAAATTGTTAAGCGGCTTCCACCACCATTGATTTCGTCGTGGGTCTGCATCAATTAGCAAATCATTGATCCGGTCTTCGTTGGGCGACTTTGTCAGCCGGTAGGAGATGAATATGACTGCCAGGAAGACGGCACCGATCCCGAGATACCAGTACGCATAAATCATGATTGGCCGTCCTCATCGGCCTTAGGCCTAGGAAACACCGTCATGGCGCCGATGCCGTATCCCTCTGGTCCGGCACTCCCGTCTGCATCACCGTTTTGACGTACACGACTGCCGACGACAACGCCATTTTCGATCTTGAGGAAACGATCACGCTCGTAGGTGCTGTCATACCCCGAATGGACGTACTCAAGCTGCTTCCCTTCAGGGATTCGGAGCGTTCCGGAATACCAATGCGCAAAAACCCGGTCGGAGTAGCCAGGGAAGACCGTTTCCAGTGTGGCGTCTCTTCCATCCTTGAGCGTACCCGTCAGACCGACCAAATAAAGCCGTTCGTTCACGATTTCCCACGTGCCGACGTAGCCTCGCCAAAGCGCGGTACAAGTGAATTCGAACTCTGCGCGATGGCCACCGAAGGCGAAGTAGTCACTAAGAGGCTCGGTACACATAGAGACCTTGCGGCCATCGTAAATTAGTTTTTCGCCGATTTGTGCTGTCATACTTTTCCTTGGGATATCTGTTGCGCAGTATTACGGAAGTGGTGTCACTTGCCCAAAAGAACCGAAAGGATCTTTTCTTTCGGCGAGCGGCAAATCCAGCGAAAGCTGCAATGCTCGTAGTGTTGGGACTGGCCGACGGTGGCGATAGCTTCATTCCTCGGCCGGTCGCTCCATTGCCGGAGCAACTTGACGTCTTGGTTGCCGCACGCTGTTTCGATGATTACGAAGGCAGGCTTTCGCTCGAGAAGTTGGGTCGTGGTCCTGGAATTCTATGTTTTCGAAAAATAGTTCGGGGTATTGGCGTCTGTACCCAAAAAACAAAAATTATGTAATGTCAGAGGCGGGTTGATGCGTTGCGTTCTATGCCCAACCGTAACCACTACGCCATCCGAACCGAGCACGGCATAGATGTCGAGATGCGATTCGATTTGCTTAAAGGAATCGCTGGCAATTTGACGGCGCAATGTGTTGCGCGCCCGGTGATCGAAGAAAAGGATTGTCCCGCCACGGTGGTCATGCATCTGATGACCAAAATCCAGCAGGCGCTCAATTACGATGGCTGGAATGCCGTGCTGTTGGAGCCGGGCTTGGGCGTGGTGTGTGATCGGTTGCATGGTTCGTCTCACTGGTTACAGTCATGACGAGTGCGATGTTACGAGGTGTGAGGCTCACAGAATGCGCCCGATAGTTCTTTTCTAAAAGCCACGGTTTTGCGCAGGTCAACGCTGCGCGGCAGGTCTGGCGTACTGTGACAGGCCGCGCTTTAACTCGGTTACTACACGCTCACGCAGCGCCTTGGGCTCAATCACCTGGCAATCCCCACCGTATTTGAGAATGTCCATGATCAGTTCGCGGTCGTCTGCGTAAGGAACCTTGAGCTCTAACGATCCATCCTTACTTATCTTGGCTTGTTGGTTCTGATGCCAACGCTCGGACGAAACCCAGCGGGAGCGCTCAGGAGAGAATCGTAGGGTCGCCCAGGACACATTTTCACCGGAGAAAATTCCGTATCCGGAGCCTAGGACTTCATCAAGACGCTTGTCAGCGACATCCTTGGCGCGCTTGTCCAGAATTTCGGCCTGCTTGACGGCATCCACCGAAAAGGCTCGCAAGCCGTCACGTAGATGACACCAAGCGTCCAAGTACCAGTTATCCCTGTAATGGATGAGGCGTTGCGGGGAGACTTCGCGCTCCGTGACCTCGTCTGTGCCCCGGGCGTGGTAACGGATAACGAGTCGCCTGCGTCGCAACAGTGCTGAGCCTACGGCTTGGAAATGGTCGAGATGGAATTGTCGGGCACCGACGGTCTCAATGCGAATACGCCGCTGAACCTCTTCGGCGGGATTGTCCGCAGAGCCTAAAAGGCCAGTCAGGCGCGCCAGCAAGGGTTTGATCTGCGGGCCAAGTAAGCCGCCCTTATCGAGGTTCGACAATAGGTGCTGCATGGTCAGCAGGGCATGAATTTCCTCGGCAGAGAACCAGAGGCCAGGAAGTTCATATTGCGGGCCGACACGTTTGTTCTCGGTTTCGAAGCGGTAGCCACCAAGATCGCGATCGAAGATGATGGGAGCGTTGAGGCGATTTTTTAGATAGGCGAGATCGCGCTTCAGCGTCGCCCACGAAACGCCCAGTCGCTCCTGCAGTTCCAGCCGAGAGACGAATTTTCGTCCGGCGAGGATCTGGTCTATCTGATATATGCGCTCCATCCCGCTCATGCCGATCTCCAAATGTCTCGAGAAGAAAGACGGGCTTACTGCATGAGCCCGATTGAATGCATGATGACATGGAGATGCTGGCAGTAGCGAATGCCGGGAGGACGTCGCTAGAAAACTGGGTCTGGTTGGTATAGCGGAAAGTTTTGCATGGGCGCAACTGCATTAGTTTGAATTCCACGCGCGGATCTTGCGCCCCTTCTATTTTTCGCTGCGAAACATCAGCAAGAAATAGACGATGCCTATTTGGGATTGGAAAGCAGCACTCATCATTTTACTATCCAGTTCGGAGACGGAATCTCACAGAACTGATTTAAAACCCGTTTACACAAAAACTCGAACACGCCCTATCAAGGAAAAATTTTCTAGGTTGAATATTTCATAGATAAGGCGATATTTTTCTCAGTAGATCGTTCAAAATTTCAAAAATTTCTTATTTCTTCAAAAATTTATTAATCATGAGATCAAACATTTTATCCGTCAGTCGTGACGCTGAATTTTCTGACAGTCTGCCCCGATTGAGCCAGATCAGGCTTTAACTTCCGCATATGAAGAAGAGCCCGTGACAGCAATGAGTACTGTTAAAAATGCCACCTACCGGCTGGCGAGGTTAGCTACAGGCTTCGCAGTGGGGTTCCTGACATTTATGCTTGTGTTCGGCACTCTGCTGCCTATCGCTGTGCTGATCACAACGTGGTTTAAAGAATATTTCATTTGCGCTAAATGAGTGAACAAAGCTTCAGGGCAGGCCAGCCTGATCAGGTGGTTGTGGGAGGCGGTCGCTGCAAGCCCGTTGCAGACCCAGCGGTTTTTGACGGCAGGCTGCTTCGAGGTCATTGCCAGCGACCTGCGCTTGATCCTGCGGGTGGTGCAATGAAGGACCGGTCAACCCAGCACCGTTGCATTGGATGGACGCACGCTGCAATCAATGGTCGATAGCGGTGCTTGCGCTGGGTAGGGCGGATACAAACGTAAGGGCGGCAGCAAGCCGTCACTTGTGGCCGGGTATAGGTGGGGTTTGACGAACAGTGGACGGTGGAGGTTGCAGATGGTTGACGATGGACCACTCTAAACATAGTGCTGAACTGGTTTGCTTAAGGGAAGAAAACGCGCGGTTGATCGCTCTTCTCGAATTGCACGGTATCGAGTGGCGTTTACATCAACCGGCTAGTCCTGCTGCACGTGAGGCGGAGTTGTCCAGGTTTTCCACTGCTGAGAAAGTGGCACTTTTTCGGCGTCTTTTTCGCGGGCGGACCGATGTTTACCCGATTCGCTGGGAGGGTAAGACCTCAGGCAAGTCGGGTTACTCTCCAGCCTGCGCTAATGAGTGGCGTGCCGGTGTCTGCGAGAAGCCACGCATCAAATGCGGGGATTGCGGAAATCGCTTGCTGCTCCCGCTGTCCGACGCAGTGATCTACGATCACTTAGCGGGAGAACACACGGTCGGGGTGTACCCGCTGCTGGAGGATGACACCTGCTATTTCCTCGCAGTCGACTTCGACGAGGCGGAATGGAAGAAGGATGCACAGGCGTTCATTAAGTCCTGCGAGGCGTTGAACGTGCCAGCGGCGCTGGAGATTTCTCGATCCGGGAAGGGCGCACATGCCTGGGTGTTCTTCGCAGACCGGATTTCTGCCCGTGATGCGCGGCGCTTGGGTACGGCCCTCATCAGCCACACTTGCGCGCGCACGCGGCAGCTTCATCTCACCTCCTACGATCGTTTGTTTCCAAACCAGGATACGATGCCCAAAGGTGGGTTTGGCAACCTGATCGCCTTGCCGTTACAGAAGGTTCCAAGGGAGCAGGGTTTCAGTATATTCGTCGATCCCAATCTGCAGCCATACTCCGATCAATGGGCCTTCCTCGCGTCCATTAAGCCGATGGCTGCGCACGACATCGAGCCGACCATCCTTCGAGCCACGGGTGGCGTTCATCCGCTTGACGTCACTTTTATTGGCGACGAGGACTTGGCCACTCCGTGGAAACGTGAGGGCGTGACATCCAAGGAACTGGCTGCCCCATTGCCGAATTCGTTGACAGTTACTTTGGCTAATTTGATCTACTTCGAAAAAGCCCAGCTACCGCAGCCTCTGGCCAACCGGTTAATTCGACTGGCGGCTTTCCAGAACCCGGAGTTCTACAAGGCGCAGGCGATGCGAATGTCGGTGTGGGACAAGCCTCGTGTGATCGGCTGCGCCGAGAGCTTCCCTCAGCATATTGCTTTGCCGCGAGGGTGCCTAGATGCGGCTCTTTCCTTGCTGCGAGAAAACGGTATTGCCTGTGATTTACGAGACGAGCGCTTTGGTGGCCACGTGTTGGATGTGTCGTTCGTTGGTAGCCTGCGTCTTGATCAGGAGGCCGCCATAGCGGGACTACTACCTTACGATGCTGGTGTGCTGTGTGCACCGACGGCATTTGGTAAGACTGTAACAGCCGCAGCCATCATCGCCCGAAGGAAGGTCAACACCTTGGTGCTAGTACATCGTACAGAGCTGCTTAAGCAGTGGCAGGCGCGCCTGCAAGCCTTTCTGGATGTCGGCAAGGGCATAGTTGGCACCATCGGGGGTGGCAAGGCCAAGCCAACAGGCAAGATTGATGTTGCCGTGATGCAGTCTTTGTCCCGTCAGGGCGAGGTAAATCCGTTGGTCGAAAACTACGGGCAGATCATCGTCGACGAGTGTCACCACGTCGGCGCGTTTTCCTTCGACGCCATCCTGAAACGGACCAAGGCGAAATACGTACTGGGGCTGACGGCGACGCCGATTCGCCGTGATGGTCAGCAGCCGATTATCTTCATGCAGTGCGGGCCGATCCGGTACTCGGCGTCGAAGCCTGCTGGCGCGCTCCGCGACCTGGAGGTGGTACCACGCTTGCGACATGAACGGCTCGATATGCCTGCTGCTGGCATTCAGGATGTCTTCCGGCATCTTGGGCGCGATCCGGCCCGAACTGCTGCGATCGCCACAGAGGCGCGGGATGCCATTGCACTGGGGCGCAAGGTGCTGATCCTGACCGAGCGTACGGAGCATCTGGATGCCATCAAGGCAGAACTCGACAATCTGAAACTGGTACCGTTTGTCTTGCACGGGCGAATGTCTAGAAAGCAGCGTGCGGTGTTGGTGGCCGACTTAGATGCGCTGCCGTCAGATGCGCCGCGCGTCCTTTTGTCCACCGGAAAGCTGGTCGGTGAGGGGTTTGACCATCCGCCGCTCGATACGTTGATTCTGGCCATGCCGGTTTCATGGAAGGGCACGCTGCAGCAGTATGCAGGGCGTCTGCATCGGGAGCACGCTGGTAAGACTGACGTGCGGATCATTGACTTCGTGGACACCGGCCACCCGGCATTGTTGCGGATGTGGGACAAGCGGCAGAGCGGATATCGAGCGATGGGGTATCGGCTTCAGCAACTGCCAGTTGCGGACTAGAGCTCAATCCGGAAATTGCTGGCGGAAATTAAGCCGCGAAAAAATCTAAACGATTCTTACAAGGACTAGGCGTTCCTGCCGAGGTGTCCATTCGAATCCTGTGCGAGGATTTTTCAGAGCTTTGATCGCGCGAACAGGGAAAATCCGCTCCCTGAAATTCCCTGTTCGGACGGTGGTGATTCGGAGCGGGAAACCGGCAAAAGCTTGTCAGGATGCGGGTTGTCGGGGAGCGTTTGCCATTTCAGTTCTCGAAAATTCCTGAAATTCCCTGCAAAATTCGCTGTTATCAGGGAAAAGACCTGAGACAACCTAGGCGACGACTACCCCCACCGCCAGGTAATAAATAAAAAACGCGCCTTCGGGCGCGTTTTTTATTTCTGTAATCCATTTCGAATGCAAATTTTTATGTCGGCCCTTGCAAGAAGGGGCACGATGGCGAACTTGAAACGGCGCGTTTGCGTGGGTATTTTTATTGGTTAGCTTGACGGACAAATCCAAGCGAATACTTTCATCGGCAATCTTTTGTAGTCGTCGACGATGAGTTGGCCGGAGAGCTGGTGTAGGTGCCTGGCCTAGTCGCGCGCGTGACAGCACTTGAACGGCCATGTCGCCAACACCTGCGACGTACTCATCACAGGGCACCTCCCTAAAGAGCATTCAGGTTGATGTCGCCATCCCTGGCGAGATCAACACCGCACATCGAGGCCATTTGCGTCCAAACACGCCGCCTATACCGGTATCCTCTCGGCAGTCGAAGCAATTCGGTTCTGCCGTACCTTTCCGCAATGACGGCGCGGGTTCCGCAGCATTCCGGATCACCTGTTCTATTTGCAAGCTTAACTAAGCGCAGCAATGACCTATGACCGCTATCCCCAAGCGGTGTATTGTGCGCTGGGAGCGAGGCAAAAATAATTTCCTTGTT
>JACCDS012371653.1_pt1 | contig 29035 bp, 33 predicted proteins | sample 7446441 | NCBI WGS metagenome assembly JACCDS01 (sample SAMN15323445, study PRJNA562643) | freshwater metagenome | isolation source: river surface water | place: USA:Blue River Watershed | collected 2017-08-17 | reverse complement strand
TCGTAATAGACCAGCTGATGGCCGGCGCCGTCGGCCAGCATCTGGTGGTAGTCGGGCAGCGCCATGCCGAGCGCACGCGCAACCTCGGATTCGGTCGGCGTGCGCTGCAGCTGCTGCTGCAATGCGGCCCGGCGCGCATCGCCGCCGCGCTGCGCCTGCTGCGCGACAGCTTCGCCACGCCGCGCGCAGATGATCCCGCGCTGCGTGCGCTGCTCCGGCAATGCGGCGCCACCGCGCGCCGAGGCGGCCTGCTGGCGCTGGATGGTGCCGACCGCCAGACCGACGATCCCTTCGTGGCGCGCGGTCTGCGCCTGCTGGCCGACGGCATGTCGCCAGCGCATCTGGCCGAACTGCTCGATGCGGATACCGAAGCCTTCGCGATGCAGCGCCGCCAGGCGATCCGCGTGTGGGAGAGCGCCGGCGGTACCGCGCCGACGATGGGCATCCTCGGCGCCGTGCTCGGGCTGGTGCAGGTGATGCAGCATTTGTCCGATCCGTCGCGGCTGGGCTCGGGCATTGCGGTGGCGTTCGTCGCCACGCTGTATGGCGTCGGCTTTGCGAACCTGATTTTCCTGCCGATCGCCAACCGCCTGCATGAACAACTGAGCGCTGAACTCAGCCGGCGCGACCAGCTGGCAGCGGTGCTGGTGGCCATCGGCGCGGGTGAGCCTGGACACCTGATCGAGCAACGTTTGCCGGCAGCACCCGACACCGGCCCCCGTACTGGCAGCGGGACCGGCGGTATCCGCAAGCGGGCCGCCCGCCACACCGAAGCCGCCGCCGAACGCAAGGAGCCTGCCATTGCGCCGCCGTTCTGAGACCCCGTTGCCGTCGGCCGACCGCTGGCTGCTGTCGTGGTCTGACTTCGTCACCTTGCTGCTGGCCCTGTTTGCCGCGATGTACGCCAGCAGCTCGATCGACCGCACGAAGTCCGATGCGGTGGTGCGCTCGGTCGGCGCGGCACTCGGTGCGCCGGCCGATGAAGCGCTCGCGGCCCCGGCGGCCCCGCCCGGCACACCGGGCGCTGGCCCGCTGCACGGCGAAGGTCGCGGGCCTGAGGAGGGGCAAGGCGGGCAGGGCAGTGTGCTTGCCGACGAACTCGCCAGCGCACTCGCGGCACTGGGCCTGGGCGATCGTGTGCAGGTGCGGGTGGAAGGCGGCATGGTCGGCATCGATATCGATGCCGAGCTGCTGTTCCGCGAAGGCGATGCCGCGCTGTCGGACAGCGCCCGCGCGCTGCTGACTGACATCGCCCGGGTATTGCATGACCGGCCCCATGCGATCCGCGTCGAGGGACATACTGACAGCACCCCGATCGCCAACTCGCGCTATGCATCGAACTGGGAGTTATCGTCCGCGCGTGCGGCGGTGGTCGTGCGTCAGCTGGCGGCAGCCGGTATTGCGGAAGGGCGGATGAGCGCGGTCGGCATGGCGGCCAACCGGCCGCTGGGACACAACGACACGCCGCAAGGGCGTGCGCTGAACCGGCGGGTGCATCTGGTGCTGCTCAACTAGCCGTCTTCCCCGTCGAGCTGGCCACTCAGTGGCGGCAGCGGGCGTTGCCCATGCGCTGCATGCACAGCGCCGCCGAGCAGCTGGCGATGAATTGCCCGCGCGGTTCTGCGTTGATATCGATACGGACGGGTTCAAGGTAATACTCGGTCACCTCGCGCATGCCGGGGCGGCAGACCTGCACGGTCTGCGTCGTCTCCATGGCCATCGCGCTTCCGCGCTCGGTGCTCACTGTGCGGGCCGGCGTTGATTTCTGCGCAGGTGCGCCGTCGGCGCTGCCGGCATTCTCCGCTTTGCCGGCATGGCCTGTCCCGGGCGGGTGACGGAAGTTTTTCGGCTTTTTTGATTCCTGCGAATCGCGCGTGTCTCGCCCATCCCTGTCATCCCGCGCATCGCCGGACCGGATCGTCCTGCGGTGGCTGTCGCTCGAGATACTCGTGGATGTCGATTCGCATACCGTCGATCCGTCCGGCACCCAGGCCCTGCGGCTCCTCTGGGCCATCTGATCCTCGAGTACCACCGGGTGCGCGGCGAGGGCCTGCTGTGTGCATTCGGCTTCGGCGCGCCGGTATTCTTCCGTCGCGCAGGCGGCAAGCAGCAGCGCGGCGGCGAGGGCGGGTATCAGTCGGTGGCATGGCATGGCTCTCTCCCGTAACGAAGCATCGGAAGAAGTGGTCACCCCGACAACGGTGGAGTTCCCTACCGGGCCGGCGGCATCGCGGTTTTGTACCGGCCGGCGCTGCTGAAGGAAGAGGAGGTGGCGACAGGCGCGCAGCCGTCAGCCGAGCACGTGCGTGGCGCGCGGCGCGGCGTAGTCGGCCTGGCCGCCCGGGCCGTACAGGCCGCCGGCGGCGGCCCGCATGCCGAGTGCGTCCAGTGCCTGCCGGTTGCGCGCGGCCAGCTGGCCGAGCAGCATGCCGTTGACACGGTTGGCTTCATGCGCGGCGCGGGCGGCGTCCATCAGCGTCTGCCAGTCGCCCTGGGCCGCGTTGGGCGCGTGTTGCGATGCGTGCAGCCAGTCGGTCATGCCCTCTTCGCTGGCGGCGAAGCCGAGCGCGCCCAGATGGCGGTGCCGTTGCGCTGCCAGCGTTGTCAGGCCTGATACCTGGGCTGCCTTGTCTTCCAGCAGCGCCGCACAACCGTCGGCATCGCCGGCGGCGAGGCAGGCCTGTTCACGCGCGAGCAGGTCCAGCAGCGACAGCATGGCTGCCGTTTCCTCTTTCAGGCCGCTCGCCGGCGATGAGGTCGGGTTCATTACCGGGTTGGCGCTTTATCCGCGAGCAGTTCGCGGTTCACAGCGATCAGGCCGTCGGCGATCTGGCCGGCATCGGCGCGGAAGCTGCCGTCGGCGATGGCCGCCCGGATCTTCTCCACCTTGGCCATATCGATCGGCGCATCGGCAGGCGCCGACAGCGATTGCACGGTGCCGGACAGGCTGACCTTTTCAGTCTTGCCGGCGCTGGCGCTGTCATCGGTCTTGCTGATGGCGGTGCGGCCGGCGGAGGAGTTCACGTTCGGCAGGTTCGGCAGTTTGCCGCTTGCGTCATCGATTTTCATTGCGCTGTCCTCGAAAAAGGGCTGGGTTGTAGCACTTTACGGCAGGCTCCCCGGAATGTTTAGTCCGTTGCGGTGTTTCAGTACCTGACCAGCAGCGAGCCATCCGCCTGTGCGATGCCGCCCACCACTTGCCCGTTCGGCGCGCGCGCCTGCACCAGATCGCCTTCACCGCCGCCACCCAGTGCCCGCGCTTCGGCGGTCACTGAAAAACCCGGGCCTTGCGCCACCAGCCGTACCGGCTGGCCGGCCTGTACCACCGGCACGCTCCTGAGCATCGTGCGCGACAGCGGCATGCCGGCGGCCACCGGGATCTGCAGCGCCCGTCCCTGCGCCTGCGCGGCATCGGTCAGCACGCCGGCCGGCAGGGTGGCCAGATCGCCCTGTTTCAGCACCAGATCGGCGCCGGACAGGCGTTGCCCTTGCGCCAGCGGCGCGGCACTGGCGACGTAACTGACCGCCACCGCCACCGTCGCCGGCAGGTACACGTTCCAGCTGACCGGCGCGCTGCAGCGCACGCCAACCGTGGTCTTGCCCAGCGTTTTCGCGCCGCTGGCCAGATAGGCCTGCGGCGCATCGCAGTGCGCGAGCTGCAGCCGGTTATCCGGCGCGGCCACCCGTACCGAGGCAGTGCCGGGCAGTGCGGCCGCCTGCGCAAGCAGGAACTGCTCGGCCAGCTGTCGCAGCGCGCCCAGTTCCTGCCGCTGCGCGGGGCGAGCGTCCGGCTTCGCCTGTGCGTGCGCGACCGCCGGCAGTGAGCACAGGGTCAGCAGTGCCAGCCGTACCAGCAGGGCCGGCAGCGGGGACAGCGAGAGGAGGGAGAGGAGGGAGCGATCAGTCGGCATGGCGGCATTGCGCAGTAAACACCGGCATCTTGCGCCGCGTGCGCGCGGGCCGATCCCGCGAACAGGCAAGGAATGCCCTTCTTCATCCTGCGATCTGGCGTGGCCTTGCCTTCCTATCATCCGCTGCATACCTGTTGCAAGGAGATCCGGATGATCAACCGACTCGACCAGCACTTCCGCTTTCACCAGAGCGCCCTCGCGCTGCGGGCCGAGCGCCAGCAGTTGCTGGCGTCGAATATCGCGAATGCCGACACGCCGAACTACAAGGCGCGCGACATCGACTTCCGCCAGGCGCTGTCGGCTGCGACCGGCTCTGCCGGCGCCGGCGCTCCGGCGGCCGCTACGAGCGCCGTGAATACTGTCACCACGCAGCCGGGCCATCTGCGCGCAGGGCATGCGAGCGGCGCGAGCTCGCCGTCCGGCCAGCCGCTGCTGTACCGCGTTCCGCGGCAGGACAGCATCGACGGCAACACCGTCGAGCTTGACGCCGAGCGCGCGCAGTTCGCCGACAACGCCATCCGCTACGAGGCCAGCCTGTCCGCGGTGGACGGCAAGATCAAGAGCCTGCTGGCCGTGCTGCAGGGGCAATGACGATGTCGCTCTTTTCCATTTTCAAGGTGGCCTCGTCCGGCATGGCGGCGCAGAGCCAGCGGCTCAACACCGTGGCCAGCAACATCGCCAACGCCGACAGCGCGACCGGCCCGGACGGCAAGGCCTATCGCGCCAAACACGTCGTGTTCGCCGCGCAGGCGATCGAAGGCGCCGGCGCGCCGGGGGCCACCGGCGTACAGGTGACCTCCGTGATCGAGGACGCGTCCGCGCCGCGCATGGTGTACGACCCCAAGCATCCGATGGCCAACGAGGGCGGCTATGTCGCGATGCCGAACGTGAACCCGGTCGACGAGATGGTGAACATGATCTCCGCGTCGCGCGCCTACCAGAACAACGTCGAGACCCTGAACACCGCCAAGACCCTGCTGCAAAAGACCCTGACGATCGGACAGTGACGCCATGACACCCGTAACGAATGTTCCCTCAGCCGACCTGCTGGCGACCATGAACCCGAAAGCCGCCGGCGGCGCCAGCGGTGCGGCCGATGCACAGAACCGCTTCATGACGCTGCTGGTCACGCAGATGAAAAATCAGGACCCGCTGAACCCGCTCGACAACGCGCAGGTCACCAGCCAGCTGGCGCAGCTGTCGACTGTCAGCGGCATCGACAAGCTGAACGACACCATGAAGTCGATGATGGACAACGCCGCCAGCACGCAGGCGCTGCAGGCCGCGAACATGATCGGCCACGGCGTGCTGGTGGCCGGCTCCGACCTGTCGTTGTCGGGCGGCCGCTCGGTATACGGCGTCGAGCTGTCCGGGCCGGCCGACGAAGTGCAGGTCACCTTCAGCGACGGCGCCGGCAATCCGGTGCGCACGCTGTCGCTCGGCGCGCAGCCGGCCGGCTCGAAGGCCTTCGCGTGGGATGGCAGCCTCACCGGCGGCGCGACGGCCGCCGACGGCAATTATCAGGTGACGATCAGTGCGCAGCGCGGCGGACAGCCGGTCAGCGCAACCGCACTGTCATTCGGCGAAGTCACCAGCGTGTCCACCGGCAGCGGCGGCGCCACCCTGAATCTGGCCGGCCGGCGCACGCCGGCCGCACTGGCGGACATCCGCCAGATCCTCTGACACCCCACCAACGCAGCCTCTTCAAAGGGAGCACAGCATGAGCTTTCAACAAGGACTTTCCGGCCTGTCCGCATCGTCGAAGACACTCGAGGTCATCGGCAACAACGTCGCCAACGCCAACACCGTCGGCTTCAAGCAGTCGCAGGCGGTTTTCTCCGACGTGTATGCGGCGTCGCTGACCGGCAGCGGCAATTCGCAGATCGGCATCGGCACGCGGCTCGCGGAGGTGGTGCAGCAGTTCACGCAGGGGAACGTGACCGCGTCGAACAATCCGCTTGACGTGGCGATCAATGGCGGCGGCTTCTTCCGCATGAGAAGCAACGGCGCCGTCAGCTACAGCCGCAATGGCCAGTTCCAGCTCGACCGCTCCGGCTACATCGTCAACGCCGAAGGCGCGCGCCTGACCGGCTACATGGCCGACAGCCGCGGCATCCTGTCGACCGGCGCGCCGGCCGACATCATGATCCGCACGGCCGACCTGCCGCCCGAGTTCACTGAGACAGTCACCGCGCAGCTGAACCTCGATTCGCGCCAGGACACGCCGCTGACTACGCCTTTCGCGATGGACGACCCGACCACCTACAACAACGCGACCTCGGTATCGGTCTTCGACTCGCTGGGCAACGCGCATGTGCTGCAGACCTTCTATGTGAAAACCGGACCGGGTGCCTGGACCATCTACGGCGCAGCCGACGAGGCACTGATCAATGGCGGCGCGCCGATCGGCAACCTCGCCTTCGGCACCGACGGCGCACTGACCGCCGCCAGCCAGGCCGCGCTGCCGATCATGGCCAACATTCCGGTGACGACCGGCGCCACGCCGATGCTGTCCGTCGGCCTCGATTTCGGCGATACCACCCAGTTCGGCGCCAGCTTCTCGGTGAACAAGCTTGATCAGGACGGCTTTACTTCGGGCCGCCTGTCCGGCTTCGGCATCGCGCCGGACGGCACCGTCATGGGTCGCTACACCAACGGCCAGTCGGCCGTGCTCGGGCAAGTGGTGCTGGCCTCATTCGCCAACCCGAATGGCCTGCAGCCGTTGGGCGGCAACCTGTGGGCTGAAACGGCGGAATCGGGCAATCCGATGGTGGGCGCGCCCACCTCGGGCAACCTCGGTGCGCTGCAGTCCAACGCGGCCGAGGACTCCAACGTCGACCTGACCGCCGAGCTGGTGAACATGATCACGGCGCAGCGCGTCTACCAGGCGAATGCGCAGACCATCAAGACCCAGGACCAGGTGCTGCAGACACTGGTGAACCTGCGCTGATCCTGAATCGAGGCCGCCATGGACCGCATGATCTACATCGCCATGACCGGCGCCCGCCAGGTCATGGAGCAGCAGGCGACGACGTCGCACAACCTGGCCAACCTGAATACCACCGGCTTCCGCGCGCAGATGGACAGCTTCCGCGCGGTGCCGGTGCAGGGGCCGAGCCTGCCGACGCGCGCCTTCGTGCTGGACGCCACCACCGGCGCCGATTTTTCGCAGGGCGTGATCCGGCAGACCGGCAATCCGCTCGACGTGGCGCTCAGGGGCAGCGGCTGGATCGCGCTGCAGGCGGCCGACGGCACTGAGGTGTACACGCGCAACGGCGAGCTGCGCATCAGCGACACCGGCGTGCTTACTGCGCAGGGCGGACTGGCGGTCGCCGGCGACGGCGGCCCGATCACGCTGCCGCCCGACGGCCGCGTCGCCGTCGCACCCGATGGCACGGTCAGCACGATGGATATGCGCGGTGTATCGACCGTGGTCGGCCGCATCCGGCTGGTCAATCCGCCGGCCGACCAGCTGCGGCGCGGTGACGACGGCTTCTTCCGCACCGCCGACGGCGAGCCGGCCGCGCCCGATGCGTCCGTACGGCTCGCGCCCGGCAGCCTCGAGGGCAGCAACGTCAATGCCGTCGAGGCGATGGTCAGCCTGATCACGCTGTCGCGAGCGTTCGAGATGCAAATGAACCTGTTGAAGAACGCCGAGAGCAATGAGGCAAAAGCCAGCCAGATCCTCTCAATGAATCCGTAAGCACTGACAGAGAATCAAGCCAAGGCAAACACCGGCAGGAGCCCAAAGCCATGATGAAATCCCTGTGGATCGCGAAGACCGGCCTGACTGCGCAGCAGACCCAGCTCGACGTCATTTCGAACAACCTCGCCAACGTCGGCACCAGCGGCTTCAAGCGCTCGCGTGCCGTGTTCGAGGACCTGATGTACCAGACCACGCGCGCCGCCGGCGCGCAGTCATCACAGCAGACCCAGGTGGCGTCCGGCATGCAGGTCGGCACCGGTGTGCGTGCGGTATCGACCGAGCGGCTGTTCTCGCAGGGCAGCCTGCAGCAGACCAGCAATCCGAAGGACGTGGCCATCAACGGCGCCGGCTTCTTTCAGGTGCTGATGCCCGACGGCTCCACCGCGTACACGCGCGACGGCTCGCTGCAGGTCAGCCCGGAGGGCCAGCTGGTCACACCGAGCGGCTATCCGATCCAGCCCGCCGTGACCATACCGGCCAACGTTACCCATATCTCGATCGGCAGCGACGGCACCGTGTCGGTGCAGCAGCCGGGCTCGTCTGCGCACCAGCAGGTCGGTGCGCTGCAGCTGGCGGCTTTTGCCAACCCGTCCGGGCTGGAAAGCCGCGGCGAGAACCTGTTCACCGAGACGCCGTCATCGGGCCAGCCGAATACGGTGACCCCCGGCACCAGCGGCACCGGCGTGCTGATGCAGGGCTACGTCGCAACTTCCAACGTCAACGTGGTGGAAGAACTGGTGAACATGATCCAGACCCAGCGCGCCTACGAAATCAACAGCAAGGCGATCAATACCGCCGACCAGATGTTGCAGCGCCTCGGGCAGCTGTAACGGAGAACCACGATGGTGCACCCCACGCAGCCGGCGCAGTCCGCGCTTTCCGCCCGGTCTTTCCCGCGCGAGATCGCCGGCATGGCGGCACGCGTGCTGTCGGTCGGGCTGGGCTGCGGCCTGCTGGCCACCGCAGTTGCGCTGCTGGCCGGATGCGCGACCGTTGCCCCCGACTCGATCGTCGAGCCGCGGCCGACGGTCAGTCTGGCCGAGCAGCCGGCGCCGCCGGTGCCGCGCAGCGGCGCGATCTACGTGGCCGAAAGCTATCGGCCGATGTTTGAAGACCGCCGCGCGCGGCTGGTCGGCGACACCCTCGTGATCACGATTTCCGAGCGCACCACCGCCGGCAAGAACGTCGGCAGCTCGTCCAGCAAGGACGGCAAGATGGACGTGCGTATTCCCGGACCCTATATCGGCATGGACCTCGAGGCCTCGCAGGGCGTCAGCAATGGCGACAAGTCGGCGGCGAATGCGGCCAACAATTTCACCGGCACGGTCAGCGCGACTGTGGTCGAAGTGCTGCCCAATGGCCATCTGCGCGTGCGCGGCGAAAAACAGATCGCGTTCGACCGCGGTACCGAATTCATCCGCTTTTCCGGCGTGGTCAATCCCGTCACCCTGAGTGCGGCCAATACCGTGCCGTCGACCGCCGTGGCCGACATGCGCCTCGAATACCGGACCGGCGCGAACTACGACCGTGCCGCGATGCAGGCGGCGCTGGCGCGTTTCTTCTTCAGCATCCTGCCCCTCTGAGGTCCGCCATGCTTCGCGCCAGCCGACTGTTCGCCGCCTGCCTGTTGGCCACCCTGCTGGCGCTGCCGTTCGCCGCGCAGGCCGAGCGCGTGAAGGATATCGCCAGCATCCAGGGCGTGCGTAACAACCAGTTGTCCGGCTACGGCATCGTGGTCGGGCTCGATGGCACCGGCGACCAGACCATGCAGACGCCCTTCACCGTGCAGAGCATCGCATCCATGCTCGGACAGATGGGCGTGAACCTGCCGCCGGGCCAGAGCCTGCAACTCAAGAACGTGGCCGCGGTGATGGTCACGGCGGTGCTGCCGCCGTTTGCGCAGCCCGGACAGGAAATCGATGTCACCGTCTCGTCGATCGGCAATGCGAAAAGCCTGCGCGGCGGCACGCTGCTGATGACGCCGCTGAAAGGCGCCGACAATCGCGTGTATGCGATAGCGCAGGGCAACCTGCTGGTCGGCGGCGCCGGCGCGGCGGCCAACGGCAGCAAGACCCAGATCAACCACCTGCTGGCCGGCCGCATCAGCGGCGGCGCGACCGTCGAGCGCGAGGTGCCGACGGCACTGGCCCAGGGCGATTTCATTGCGCTGGAACTGACCCGCACCGATTTTGCGAATGCAGCGCGGATGGTCACGGCCATCAACCGCGCCTTCGGCGACGGCGCCGCGAGCGCGCAGAATGGCCGCGTGGTCCGCGTGCGCGCGCCGCAGGAAGAGTCAGCGCGCGTGGCCTTCATCGCTGCGCTGGAAGAGATCGACATCGCCACTTCGCGGGCGGCGGCGCGCGTGATTGTGAATGCGCGCACCGGCTCGGTGGTGATGAACCAGTCGGTGACGCTGGAGCCCTGCGCCATCGCGCACGGCAACCTGTCGGTAGTGATCCGCACGACTCCGGTGATCAGCCAGCCGAATTCCTTCGGCCAGGGCCAGACCATCTCGACCAACAAGAGCGAGATCGACATCCGCAAGGAAGACGGCCAGCTGATCGCGCTGCAGGCCGGCGCCACGCTGGCTGACGTGGTGAAGGCACTGAACGCCGTCGGTGTCACCCCGCAGGACCTGCTGGTGATCCTGCAGGCAATGAAAGCCGCCGGCAGCCTGCGCGCAGAACTGGAGATCATCTGATGACAACCCCTTTACCCGAGACTGGCGCAGGCGTGCTCGACGCCGGCGGGCTGGACCGCCTGCGCCATGCGGCGCGCGAGAATTCGCCGCAGGCCATGAAGGCCGCGGCCACGCAGTTCGAGGCGCTGTTCCTCGAGATGGTGATGAAAAGCATGCGCGATGCCGCGCCGGCCGATGGCCTGTTCAGCAGCGAACAGGGACGCACGATGCAGGGCATGCTCGACCAGCAGTACGCACGCGCGCTGGCCTCGCGCGGCATCGGGCTGGCCGACGTGCTGGCCCGGCAGATGGCACCGCGCGGCATGCCGGACGGGCCCGCCGCTGCGACCGAGGCTGCCACCGGTACAGCCACCGACGCGCTCGCTCCCGCCACCGATGACCTGCTGCCGGCGCCTGCCACAGTACGGGCCGGCGGTGAGGCCAGAGGGCCAATGGCCCTGCCGGCCATGCCCGCTGTACCGGCATCGCCGTTCGCATCGACCGCCGCAAACGCACTGCACACCCCAAAGACATCCGATTCCTCGCAGCTCGCCAGCACGCACGCTGCAGCCGCACGGCGGCCTGCGCGCCGCGCAGCCGAGGCCAGCCTGCCTGTGCCAGCCGTGCAGGGCAGCCATGCAACGCAGGGTCCGGCGGCAGTCCCGCTGAACCCGTCAGTGAAAACCCGCCAGCCCGCGCCCACGGGCGCATTGGCGGGTTCGCCGGTGAGTGCTGCCGGCGCAAGCGCTGCCACCGCTGCCACCGCTGCCAGCACGCCGGCCCCTGCGGCATTACCGAAGCAACGCGCATTCGCACAGCGCTTCTCCGGGCTCGCCGAGGCAGCCAGTGCGACCACCGGCATCCCCGCGAAATTCATGCTCGCGCAGGCGGCACTGGAAAGCGGCTGGGGCCGCCGCGAGATACGGCAGGCCGATGGCAGCAGTTCGCACAATGTGTTTGGCGTAAAGGCCGGCAAGGGCTGGCAGGGTCCGGTCGCCGAAGTGGTCACGACCGAATATGTCGGCGGCGTCGCGCAGCGGCGCGTCGAGAAATTCCGTGCGTACGGCTCGTATGCAGAAGCCTTTGCCGACTATGCGCGGCTGCTGACCAAGAGCCCGCGTTACAGCGCGGTGGTGGCGGCGGCATCGGATGCGGTCGGCTTCGCCAAGGGGCTGCAGAAGGCCGGCTATGCGACCGATCCGGCCTATGCAGACAAGCTGCGGCGCGTGATCGCGCGCGTCTGACGCGTGCCGGGCCGGCAACTGACCTTGTGCGCCGGCCGCCTCAATTTTTTGCGATTCCGTCCGTAACCGGATCAAGCCCACCCCGGATACCGCCATGACCTCCAACATCCTCTCGATCGGCCAGAGCGCACTTGCCGCCGCCCAGGTGGGGCTGGCGACCACGGGCCATAACATCGCGAACTCCGGCACCGCCGGCTATACGCGGCAGGTGGTCACGCAGGGCGCCGTGGCCGGGCAGAACAGCGGCTACGGCTTCGTCGGCAAAGGTACCGAAGTCACCGGCGTCAATCGCGTCTACAGCGAGTTCCTGACCACCCAGGTGCTCGGCGCGCAGGTCGGCAAGAGTTCACTCGATACCTATTACGCGCAGATACGGCGCATCGACAACCTGCTGGCCGACTCGTCGGCCGGCGTCTCGCCAGCGCTGCAGGATTTCTTCAAGAGCGTGCAGAACCTGGCGGCGCAGCCGAACGATGCCGCCGCGCGGCAGTCGATGCTGTCGTCGTCCGAATCACTGGCGGCGCGCTTCAATGGCCTCGATGCGCAGCTCACCGAGATTCGCGCCGGCCTGAACGGCGAGATCGAATCGAGCGTGGCCTCCATCAATGCCTATGCGCGCCAGATCGGCCAGCTGAACGACGCGATCGAAAAAGCCACCACCGCCGCCCAGGGCAAGCCGCCGAATGATCTGCAGGACCAGCGCGACCTGCTGGTACAGAAGCTGGCCGTCGAGGTGCGTGTCACCGTTGTCCATCAGGGCGGCAGCGCGAACGTCTTCATCGGCAACGGCCAGCCGCTGGTGGTCGGCGCGAAAGCCTATTCACTGGCGGCGACCAGTTCGCCCACCGACAGCGCGCGCACCGTGGTCGCCTATGTGTCGAAGGACAAGACCACGCTGCTGGCCGAGACGGCCCTGCCGGGCGGACGCCTCGGTGGCCTGTTTGAATTTCGCGCGCAGACCCTGGACACCGCGCAGAATGCGCTGGGCCGTATCGCCATTGCGCTGGCCGACCGTGTCAATGACCAGCACAGGCTCGGCCAGACCCTGGCGGGTGCGATGGGAACCGACTTGTTCACCGTGGCGGCGCCCGTCACCGGCGCCAGCCGCGACAACACCGGTAGCGGCCAGCTGGGCGCGCAGATCGCCGACCCGTCGCTGCTGACCACCAGTGATTACCGCCTGCAGTTCGACGGTACCGAGTACCAGCTGACGCGGCTGTCGGACGGCGCCGTCAATCGCTACGCCAGCCTGCCGCAGACCATCGATGGCATCACGCTCAGCATGAGTGGCACGCCGGCCACCAGCGACACCTTCCTGATCCGCCCCACCGCCGCCGGTGCGGCAACGATGGCAGTACTGCTGAAAGACAGCAGCCAGCTGGCCGCATCGGCGCCGGTACGCGCGCAGGCACTGGCCACCAATACCGGCAGCGGCCGCATCGACGCCGGCCGTGTCGATACCAGTTTCACCCAGGCGTCCATTGCCGCACCGGTCACGATCAGCTATGCGAGCGCCGGCAGCCAGCTGAGTTTCTCGCCGTCGGTGGCCGTCACGCGCACCGTGAACGGCAGCAGCACCACCTATGCGGCGGGCACGCCGGTGCCGTGGGTCGCCGGCGCGGAATATGCGTTCGGCGGCATGCACTTCGCGCTGTCGGGCACACCGGCCAATGGCGACCAGTTCCGCGTTTCGGCCAATACCCGCGGCGACGGCGATGCGCGCAATGCCGCGCTGATCGCCGACCTGCAGGGCGCGATGACCGTCGCCGGCGGCAGTGCCCATTTCCAGGGCGCCTACGCATCGCTGGTCTCCGACATTGGCAACAAGGCACGCGAGCTGGAGGTGACCAGCGCGGCGGCCGGCACCTATTACACGCAGGCTGTCGCTGCACAGCAGGCCGAGTCCGGCGTCAACCTCGACGAGGAAGCCGGCAACCTGATGCGCTACCAGCAGGCCTATCAGGCGGCGGGCAAGCTGATGCAGGCGGCCGGCGAGTTGTTCGACATCCTGTTGCAGCTGGGACGCTGACGACAGGCGAGGCAGCAACACGGCAACACAGGCAGGGCCCGCGCAGGCGGCGTGAGAGGCGATCAGGACCTCCAACGAAACGAGGCTAGACGATATGAGAATCAGCACCAATACGCTCTTCAGCGCGGGCCAGTCGCGCATTACCGAACTGCAGTCCGGGCTGGTCAAGACCCAGCAGCAGATCGCCACCGGCCGCAAGATCCTGACGCCGGCCGACGATCCGATCGGCGCCTCGCAGGTGCTGAACCTCGAGCAGGGCCGCGCGATGAATGAGCAGTACGCGATCAATCGCATGAACGCCGGCAATGCGCTGCGCGAGCAGGAGGGCGTACTGTCCTCGCTGAACGAACTGGTGCAGGATATCCAGACCCTGCGCGTACAGTCGGGCAATGCCTCGCTGGACGATGTGCAGCGCAGCTACCTCGCGGTCGAGCTCGACAGCCAGATCGACCAGATGCTGTCGCTGGCCAACAGCAAGGATGCGATGGGCAATTACCTGTTCTCGGGTTTTCAGGTGGGCACGCCCGCCTACCTGAAGACTGCCAGCGGCGCGAGCTTTCAGGGCGACAGCGGACAGCGCACGCTGCAGGTTGACAGCAGCCGGCGCGTGCTGACCTCGATCAGCGCGGAGCAGCTGTTCGAGGCAATCGACACCGGCACGCCGTCCGCGCCGGGGGTCCGGCAGGATATCTTCACGACACTGAGCAGCTGGTCCGATGCGCTGAAATCGCCAACCGGCACACCCGCCGCGCAGGCCGCACTCGCCGGCGCCGGTAGCGCCGCTGCCAATACGCTCGGCACACTGCTGGATCGCGTACTGTCGGCGCGCGCCGCAATCGGCGCGCAGCAGAAGGAGATCGATGCACTCGACGCAGCGGGCGCTGCCAAGGAGGTGTATTACGCGCAGGCGACATCGACGCTGCAGGATGTGGACTACACACAGGCAATCAGCAATTTCACCCAGCAGCAGACCACGCTGGAAGCGGCGATGAAATCCTTCAAGTCGGTCGCGCAGCTGTCGCTGTTTTCGCTGATCTGAGCAGGCCGGCGAATAAAAGTAACTGCCCGCGCAACTACCCGCGCAACTACCAGCGCACCAAGCCCAGCCCCTGCTCGATCACACGCACCATCGGCTGCGCCAGGTAGGGCAGCACCGTCGCGGTGACCAGGAAGCCGATGCCCAGCGTGACCGGGAAGCCGATGGCAAAGATGTTCAGCTGCGGCGCAGCCTTGGTCAGGATGCCGAGCGCGAGGTTGGTGACCAGCAGTGCGGCGATGATGGGCAGCGCCAGCTGCAGGCCGATCGCGAAAATCTGGCCGCCGTAGCCGGCAAGGGCCTTGAACGGGCCGGTGCCGACCGGCAGCGCCGACACGGGCAGGCTGTGGAAGCTCTCCGCCACCGACGCCAGCAGCACCAGATGCAGGTTGGACGACACGAAAACCATCAGCGCGAGCCAGCCGAACCACTGGCTCAGTACCGACGCGGTGCTGCGGCTGGACGGATCGAAGAAGCTGGCGAAGGACAGACCCATGGTCAGTGCGGCCAGTTCACCGGCCAGCTCGATGCCGGCGAACACCAGCCGCATCGTGAAGCCGATCGCGAGGCCGATCAGCACCTGCTGCGCGAGTAGCAGCACGCCATCGCCGGAGAAGGGCGCCACCTGCGGCAGCGCCGGCAGGCCGGGTGCGACCGCCACCGCCAGCAGCAGGCCGAGGCCCACTTTCACGCGCGCCGGAATGGCCATGTGGCCGAACAGGGGGGCGACGCTGATCATGGCCAGAATGCGCGTGGCCGGCCACAGCAGCGTGACCATCCACGTGTTCAGTTGTTCACTGCTCAGGCTCAGCATCGGCGCGTCATTGCGAGGTTTGCGGTGCGCCGGTTCAGCCGACCAGACCCGGAATGCCCGTGATCGAGCGCCGCATGAAATCCAGCATCACCGTCAGCATCCACGGGCCGAGCGCAACCAGCGCGAGGAAGATGCCGAGCAGCTTGGGAATGAAGGACAGCGTGCTTTCGTTGATCTGCGTGGCCGCCTGGAAAATGCTGATCACCAGACCGACCACCAGCGCCACCAGCAGCAGCGGTCCGGCCACCATCAGCATGGCCTCCATCGCGAGGCGGCCCTGGGTCATCACGGTTTCCGGGGTCATCATGGGCGGCGTCCTTTCGTGTTCAGCTGACGAAGCTCTGCGCCAGCGAGCCAATCAGCAGCGCCCAGCCGTCGACCAGCACGAACAGGATCAGCTTGAACGGCAGCGACACGATGGCCGGCGACACCATCATCATGCCGAGCGCCATCAGCACGCTGGCCACGACCATGTCGATGATGAGGAAGGGAATGAAGATCGCAAAGCCGATCTGGAATGCGGTCTTCAGTTCCGAGGTGATGAAGGCCGGCACCAGCAGGCGCAGCGGCACCTGTTCCGGACTCTCGAGCGCCGGACTCTTCGACAGCTGCACATACAGCGCCAGATCGCTTTCGCGGGTCTGCGCGAGCATGAACTGCTTCAGCGGCGCGGCGCCCTTGTCAATCGCCTCCTGCATCGTGATGCGGTTCTCTTCCAGCGGCTGCCAGGCGTCGGTATAGATCTTGTCCAGCGTCGGTCCCATCACGAACAGCGACAGGAACAGCGACAGGCCGATGATCACCTGGTTCGGCGGCGCATGCTGGGTGCCGAGCGCCATGCGCAGCAGCGACAGCACGATCACGATGCGGGGGAAGCTGGTCATCATCAGCAGCGCCGCCGGCAGGAAGCCCAGCGCCGTCATCAGCAGCAGGGTCTGCAATGACAGGCTGTAGGTGGTACCGCCGCCGGGCGCGGGCGTGCTGGTGAAGGCCGGCAGCCCGGGTGCGGCCCACGCGAGCGCGGGCATCAGCAGCAGGCAGGCCAGCACTGGCGCGCATGCCGGGTGGATGGAGCGTAATACAGTCATGAGGATTTCTTGTCCATCGCCTGTTTCAGCCAGGCGGCGAACCGGGGCAGCTCGGGCGCGCCGGCGCCGTGCTCGGGCAGGGGCTGCGGCACGGCCTTGTCGAGCAGGGTGACGCTGCCGGCGGCAACGCCGAGCACCAGCCATTGCCCGCCGGTCTCGACCACCACCACGCGCTCGCGCGTGCCCACGGCCGCCGCGCCGATCACCTTCACCGGCGACAGTCCCGACGGGCGCAGCACGCGCAGCCGTGACAGGCTCCACGCCAGACCCGCGATCAGCGCGAGCACGAACAGCAATCCCAGGGTGAGCTGCATCATTTGTTGAGCTTTCGTATGCGTTCGGCCGGCGTGATGATGTCGGTCAGGCGGATGCCGAACTTGTCATTCACGACCACCACCTCGCCCTGCGCAATCAGGCAGCCGTTCACCAGCACATCCATCGGTTCGCCGGCGAGGCCGTCCAGCTCGACCACCGAGCCCTGCGCCAGTTGCAGCAGGTTGCGTATCGCGATGCGGGTGCGTCCGAGCTCGACGGTCAGTTGCACCGGGATATCGAGGATGAAATCGATATCGTTGGTCTGCACGCTGCCGACCGGCGCGGTGAAGTCGCGGAAGCTGGCCTTCTCGACCGGCGCCGGTGCATCACCGGCGGACGCGGCCTGCTCGGCGAGGGCGGCGCTCCAGTCGTCGATGGTGGCGCTGTTTTCCGGGTCAAGTGTCGTCATGGGCTTCTCCTTGCAGGTTGTCCTGATGCGCGCCGGGCAGGAGCTCGGCGACCTTTACCGCATATTGGCCATTCAGCTGGCCGTGCGTGCAGCGCATCACCGGCACGCCGGCCACCTTGGCTTCGAGCTGATCCGGCATCTCGAGCGGCAGCACATCGCCGGCGCGGATGCGCAGCATGTCGCCGACCGTCATGCGCAGCAGGCCGAGATCGACCACCAGCTCGACTTCGGCAGTCTGTATTTGCTGCTTCAGCAGCTTGATCCAGCGCTGGTCCATCTCCAGCGTCTCGCCTTGCAGGCTGGACGTCAGCTGGTCGCGAATCGGCTCGATCATTGAGTACGGCATGCAGATGTGCATTTCGCCCGACTGCGTGCCGAGTTCGACGGTGTAGGTAGTCGACACCACCACCTCGTTCGGCGTCGCGATGTTGGCGAACTGCGTATTCATTTCGGAGCGGATGTACTCGAACTCGAGCGGATGCACCGGCTCCCACGATTTGCGGTAACTGTCGAACCAGATCTCGAGCACGCGCTGGATGATGCGCTGCTCGGTCTGCGTGAAATCGCGTCCCTCGACACGGGTGTGGAAACGGCCATCGCCGCCGAACAGGTTGTCGATCAGCAGGAACACCAGGTTCGGATCGATCACCATCAGCGCAGTGCCGCGCAGCGGCTTGCAGTGAATCAGGTTCAGGTTGGTCGGCACCACCAGATTGCGGATGAACTCGCTGTACTTCGACACCCGGACCGGGCCGACCGACACCTCGGCGGTGCGGCGCAGGAAATTGAACAGGCCGATGCGGAACAGCCGCGCGAAACGCTCGTTGATGATTTCCAGCGTCGGCATGCGGCCGCGCACGATTCTTTCCTGCGTGGCCAGATTGTACGGGCGCACGCCCGATGCCTGGACGTTCTCCGCCACGTCCTCGGCATCGCCGGAGACGCCGCGCAGGAGGACATCGACTTCTTCCTGTGACAGGAAACTTTCGGCCATGGTCGCTTGCTGGTTCGTCGCTGGCCGCGCGGTGCGCGGCCTGGTTTTTTTCTCCTCTGGCATTGCCAGAGTCCCGGAGAAAAGTGTAGGCGGGCAGCGGTTGCCGGCATCGGCCGAAGAGAGGGCGAATCTTGCGCCTGCTTTTTTCGCCCGGGCCTCTGCCGGTTTGGCTGGCTTCGCCGGCTTTCCCGCCTGCGGCGCGCTGTGCCGCAGGCGCGCCACTGCCGCGGCAGGCTACTGTATGACGAACGAGGTCAGGAACACGCCCAGAATGGCCGGCGCCTCCAGCCCCTTCGCATAGGGTGCGCGCAGGCGTTTCGTGATGTCCGCGCGCAGGCTTTCCTTGCCTTCGGCGCTCTGCAGTTCTTCGACGGTTTTCGACGACAGCAACAGCAGCAGCCGGTCTTTCACCTGCGGCAGGTAGAGCTTCAGCTGGTCGGCGTCACCAGACTTCGCCACCTGCAGCGACAGCGTAGTCTGCAGGATGCGGTCGCCGGCGAGATTGACGGTGAAGGTTTCCAGTTCAATGAACACCGGTGGCGCGGGCGGCTCGACCCTGGCCACCGCCGGCGCGTCGGTGCGCGCATGCAGGAACCACCAGGCACCGCCACCGCCGCCCGCCAGCAGCAGCACGGCCGCCAGCGCTATCCACAGCCGCTTGCGCGATGCGGGCTTGACGGCTTCGGATTCGGTGTCGGTTTCCTTGTTTTTTTGTTCAGGTGCGGAGGCCATGGGCGTGCGGAAAAAAAGGGAATGCAAAGAAGTTCATGTCGGGCAGCGGTTGCGCCTGCGGCTCGGGCTCAGGCTGTGGCTCAGGCGTACAGATCGAGCAGTCGGTGTCCCGCCAGCGGACGCGCGCGCGGCACGGCGGCCTCGCCACCGTCCTGCGATGCGGCGGTCGCGTTCCCGCGCGATGACGCTGCGGCCTGTGCCTGCGCGGCTTCCTGCCGTTCCTGCTGGCGCCGCTGGCCGCTGTCGACGCTGGCTTGCTGCAACTGCAATCCGGCGTTCGCGAACAGCTCTTTGAGTTGCGGCAGCGCCTGCTCGATCGCCTGCCGGACTTCCGGCTGCGGGCTGCTGAAATGCGCATCGGCGCGGTCGTGCGTCAGTGTGAGTTCGATCTGCACCGGCCCGAGCTCGGGCGGATTCAGCGTGAGACTGGCCGACTGCATCGACTGGCGGGCGCTCCACAGCACCTGCTCGCCGAACGCCTGCGGCCAGCCGCTGCTGCCGACCGCGACCGGCACATGCGCAGACGCGCCATTGTTGGCTGCAGTGGCTGCCGTGGCGGCGGCCGTCTGGCTGGCCGGGCTGATCTGGGCGAGCGCCGCGACCTGCGCAGGCAGGCCGTGGGTGCTGCTGCCGTCGGCTGCTGCGCTAACGCTGAATTCGCCGGCCATGCCGGCCTTGTCGGTACCGTCCATCGCGTCGGTGTCGGTGGCGATGTTGGTGGCCACCTCAGCGGCACGATCGGCGGCAGCGGCCAGCGCGCGCTCGCCGCCGGTATTGCCGGGCTTGCGGCTGTCCGTGGCAGGGCGCAGTGACGCTGCAAGCGCTGTCGCGCCCGGTGCGCCGTCCGTCGCCGGTCCGCCGTCGGTGGCGGTCGGCAGCGACGCCGCTGCGGCGACTGCGGCGGCGGCCAGCGGCATGCCCGCCGGCTGCAGCAGCGACAGCACGGCATCCACGGTGTGTCCGATCTGTGCGGCCTCGGCGGCGGAGGTCTCGTCACGATCGCCATCGGCCTGCGTGCCGGTGATTGCGGCAGTGTCGGTGTTGGCGTCAGTATCGCTGCCGGCGTCAGCTAGCGGGCGCCGCAGGTCGGCGGCGGTAGCGGCATGGGCATCGGCACTCCCGCTGCCATCGATGGCCTCGACAGCGGCGCCGAGCACGGCGTCGAAGCCGCCGGCAGCGCTGTCTGACGCGCGGCCGCCGATCGGGCCGGCCGCGGTCTTGCCTTGCTGTAGGGTCGGGTTGATCTGCATGGTCGTTAGTCCGCAGTGCCTGTATCGTCAGCGCCAAACCGGGCGCGCACGGCGCGCGATGCGAATTCATCCATCTGTTTGCGTTCGAGCCGCAGCGCCGCCAGGGCGGCCGCCCGTTCGCCGCGCTGCGCCAGCGATTCCCAGCTCATCTCCGCGCGCTTCCTGGCCTGCCAGCCGGCGTTCGCATAGTCCACCTGCGCGCTGGCGCTCTGCTCGAGGCGGGTCTGGCCGGCGATGGCGTCGTCGAGCTTGTCAATGAAATTGCGGAAGTTGCAGATGGCCGCAATCGACAGTCCGGCCCCGGACTGCTGCTGCAGCCGCTGCAGGTATTCGGCGCGCAGTTCGAGCAGCAGCTCAAGCCGCTGGCGCGCGCCGGCGTGATGTTCAATCGCGCTGCGCAACTGGCGCGCCGCGCCGTCGGTGTCGCGTTGCGCGAGCTGTTGCAAGGTGTCGAGTGCCGTCATGTCCATGCGAGCCACTGTAGGCGCGCTGCCGTTGCGGCGATCCGCAGAATAGCCGCCGGTCTGCCGTCGATTTCAACGCATCGCCGCGGCCACAAGCGGCCACAAGCGGTCATTCGGCCAGCAGGCCGGCCAGCTGCGCGAGACTTTGCTCGCGGTCGCTCTGCTCGCGTATGCCCTGCTGCAGGAAGGCGGCGATCTGCGGCTGCAGCCGTATCGCTTCGTCCAGCATGGGATCGGTGCCGCGCTGGTAGGCGCCGACGCTGATCAGGTCGCGGTTGCGCTGGTGGCTGGAGACGAGCTGCTTCAGGTGGCGCGCCCGCTGCTGCTGCGCGGGGTCGGTGATGGCATGCATCACGCGGCTGATCGACTGCTCGATGTCGATCGCCGGATAGTGGCCGGCCTCGGCGAGGCTGCGGTTGAGCACGATATGGCCGTCGAGGATGGCGCGGGCAGCATCGGCGATCGGGTCCTGCTGGTCATCGCCCTCGGTCAGCACGGTATAAAACGCGGTGATCGAGCCGCTGCCGACGCGGCCATTGCCGGTGCGCTCGACCAGCGCCGGCAGTTTCGCGAATACCGACGGCGGGTAGCCCTTGGTGGCCGGCGGTTCGCCGATGGCGAGTGCGATCTCGCGCTGTGCCATCGCATAGCGGGTCAGCGAGTCCATGATCAGCAGCACATGCCTGCCCTGGTCGCGGAAATGTTCGGCGATCGCGGTCGTGTACGCGGCGCCCTGCAGCCGCATCAGCGGCGGCGCGTCGGCCGGTGCTGCCACGACCACCGAGCGCGCGAGGCCGTCGGCGCCCAGAATCTCTTCGATGAATTCCTTCACTTCGCGGCCGCGCTCGCCGATCAGCCCGACCACGATCACATCGGCCTGTGTGTAGCGCGCCATCATGCCCAGCAACATGCTTTTTCCCACGCCCGAGCCGGCGAACAGGCCCATCCGCTGTCCGCGGCCAACGGTCAGCAGCGCATTGATGGCGCGTACGCCGACATCGAGCGGCGTATCGATCGGTGCGCGCATCAGCGGATTGATCGCGCGTGCCGTCAGCGATGCCGATGCGCTGGCGCGCAGGCGGCCAAGCATGTCGAGCGGACGGCCGGCGGCATCGAGCACGCGGCCGAGCAGGGCGTCGCCCACTGGCAGGTGGCGGCTGCGGTCGGAGCTGCGGCGGCGCGGATGATTCAGGCTGCCAGCCGGCGGCAGCATTTCGCTGACTTCCAGCGGCATCACGCGGGCGCCGGGCTGCACGCCGTCGGTATCCCCCTGCGGCATCAGGAACAGCCGGTCGTCACGAAAGCCGACCACCTCGGCGTCGACCTCGGCGCCGCTGCCGAGCAGCACGCGGCAGGCCGCGCCGACCGGCAGCTTGAGGCCGGCCGCTTCCATCACGAGCCCGGTCACGCGCGTAATGCGGCCGGCAACCTGCAGCGGGTCGGCGATTTTCAGTACCTGCGAACAGTCGCGCAGCCAGGCCTGCCAGCGCTCGGCATGGGCGGTGGCGTTCATGGGCCCATCCAGCCGTCGTTCATCTGCAGCGCGGCGGCGATACGCTGCCAGCGCGTGCCGGCCTCGGCATCGATCTGATTGCTGCCGGTGTCGATGCGGCAGCCGCCGCGCGCGATCGTCGAGTCCGGCTGCATGCGCCAGCCGCCAGCGGTCAGACCGGCGCCGATCTGCGATTGCACCAGCGCGAAATCCTCCGGATGCAGTGCCAGCATGGCCGGCGCCTGCACGCTGGGCAGGCGGGCGATCGCATCTTCGATCACGGGCAGCACCAGTTCCGGCCTGACCTGCAGCGCGCTCCTGAGCATGGCTTTGGCAATATCGAGCGCGAGCGCCATCAGGTCTTTCGATACATTCTGGTTGGCCTGCGCGAGCGCATCGCTGAAGCCGGCCAGCAGTCCGGCCAGCTGCTCGCGTTCGGCGGCGGCGTCGATGCGACCCTGCGCGAGCCCTTCCGCGCGACCGGCATCGAAGCCGGCCGCAAAGCCTTCCGCCTGTCCCTCGCTGCGCGCCTGCTGCCGGCTGGCCGCGATCTGTTCGGACAGCTGCTGCTGCAGCGCGGCCCGCGCCGCCTTTTCGGCGGCTTCGCGCGCGACGGCCGTGGGACGGTTGTCGCCGAACGACGCCATCTCGTAGCGCTGCCACGGTGTCTGCTGCGCCAGAGGAATATCGGTGTCGGCGACCAGCGAGTTGAGCTGGTCGGTGATGCTGTCCGGCTTGACAGTCGCTTGCAGCAGGGCGTCAGACATACGGGTCCTCGCCCTTCGCGCCGAGCTGGATCACGCCTTCGTCGGCCAGGCGGCGCACGATCGACAAAATTTCTTTCTGCTGCGTCTCGACCTCGGACAGCCGCACCGGTCCCTTCGCGTCGAGGTCTTCCTTCAGCATTTCGCCGGCGCGCTGGGACATATTCTTGAAGACCTTCTCGCGCAGTTCCTGACCGGCGCCTTTCAGCGCGACAATCAGTGCTTCCGACGGCACCTCGCGCAGCAGGGTCTGGATGCCGCGGTCGTCGATGTCGATGATGTTGTCGAAGACGAACATCTCGTCCATGATCTTCTGTGCCATGTCGGCGTCATAGGACTTCAGGTTGCTCATCACCGAAGTCTCATGCTCGCCACTGAAAAAGTTCATGATCTCGGCGGCAGTGCGCACGCCGCCCATCTGCTTTTTCTTCAGTACTTCATTGCCGGTCAGGAGCTTGGTCAGCACGTCGTTCAGTTCGCGCAGCGCGGTCGGCTGCACGCCGTCCAGCGTGGCGATGCGCAGCATCACGTCGTTGCGCAGCCGGTCGGTGAAGTAGCCGAGCACCTCGCACGCGTGATAGCGCTCGAGGTGGACGAGGATGGTCGCAATGATCTGCGGATGCTCGCTGCGCACCAGCTCGGTGACGGACTGGCCATCCCTCCACTTGAGACTCTCGATGCCGGACGCCTCGCGCGCGCCGAGGATGCGGTTCAGCAGCGACGAGGCCTTGTCGTCGCCGAGCGCCTTGGTCAGCACGCTGCGCACATAGTCGTCGGAGTCGATGCCGATCGAGGTCTGCTGTCCCGACTCGGTGCGGAACTCGCTCAGCACCTGCTCGAGGTCTTCGCTGGCCACCGCTTTCATCGTCGACATTGTCGCGCCAAGCTGTTGCACTTCGCGCGGCGACAGGAAGCGCATCACCTCGGCCGCCTCGTCTTCGCCCAGAGCCAGCAGCAGGATCGCTGCCTTGTGTACGCCACTCTCGATCATTCTGCCCCCACCCAGTTCTTGACGACGTTGGCCACCATGCGCGGATCATTACGCGCAAGCTGGCGCGCAACGTCGAGATCATTCGCGGCCGGCAGTGCCTCGACCGCCGCGGGTGCGAGCACATCGGACCCGGCCTCGGCGGCGAGCACGGGCGCTGGCGGCGGCGCCGGCGGCTCGCGCAGTCGGCGCAGCAGCGGCTTGAGCTGGCGGAAGTACAGCCAGGCGATCGCGCCGATGATCAGCAGATAGCGGCCGACATCACGCACGAGCGCAATATTGTCCGGGTCTTTCCACAGCGGCAGCTCGGGGATCACTTCCGGCGCCTTGTCGACGAAGGGGCTGTTGACCACGTTCAGCGTGTCGCCGCGCTCCTTGTTGTAGCCCATCGCCTCTTTCACCAGATCGGTGATCGCGGTCTTCTCGGCCTCGTTCAGCGCGCGCGTGACCGGCTTGCCCTGCTTGCCCGGCTCGGACTTGTGGTTGACCACCACCGCCACCGACAGCCGCTTGATCCCGCCCATCGGCTGCTGCGTGATGCGCAGCGTCTTGTCGAGCTCGTAATTGGTCGTGCTGTCTTTCTGCTTCGCGCTGGGCGGCGCCGTTGCGGGAGCCGCGCCCGCTGCAGCAGCGGGTGTCGGATTGGTCGCCGGCGCCGTCGCCGGCTGTGGCGGTGTGTTCGACAGCGCGCCCGGCACACCGGTCGCGCCGGCACTGCCGGTGCTCTGCGATTCCGATTGCTGCTGGCTGCGGATGGCCGTGGTTTCCGGCGTCTGGTTCGGGCGATACGACTCGGCCGCCTGCTCGCTGGTCGAGAAGTCGATCTCTGCGCTGACCTCGGCGCGCACGTTCTGCGGCCCGACGATCGGGGTGATGATGGACTCGATGCGGCGCGCGATCGCCTGCTGTATCTCATCGACGTATTTCAGCTGCGAAGGATCGAGCTGGTTTGCGCCCTTGGGCTTGTTCTGTTCCGATAGCAGGTTGCCGTTCTGGTCGACCACGGTGACGCTGGCCACCGTCAGTTCCGGCACGCTCGACGCCACCAGATGCACGATCGCCGAGACCTGCTGCGGATCGAGCGCGCGGCCCGGGTGCAGGTTCAGCAGGACCGACGCAGTCGGCTTCTGCTGGTCGCGCACGAACACCGAGGCTTTCGGCATGGCCAGGTGGACGCGTGCAGCCTGTACATTCGCCAGCGCCTGAATGGTGCGCGCCAGCTCGCCCTCGAGCGCCCGCTGGAAGTTCACCTGTTCAAGAAACTGCGAGGTGCCGAGTTTCTGGTTCTCCATCAGCTCGAAGCCGACGCCGCTGCCCTTGGGCAGGCCCTGCGATGCCAGCCGCAGCCGCACATCATGCACCTGCGCGGCCGGCACCAGAATTGCGCCGCCGCCGTCGGCCATCTGGTAGGGGACGTTCATCTGCTGCAGCGCCGCCACGATCGCGCCGCCGTCGCGGTCGGAGTAGTTGGAGAACAGCACGCGGTAGTCGGGCTTCTGGCCCCACAGCCAGATGCCGGCCATCAGCGCGACCAGCGCTGCCGCGCCGGCGATCATCAGCGCCATGCGCGCCTGCGCTGACTGCATCAGCGTCGACAGACTGAATTTTTCCGAGGGTGCTGCCGTTATCGCCATGGCAGGGCTCCGTGGTTGAGGTCAATGGCTTGCACTTGGGTCCGGGGGCGGTATTGGGGACTGGAGCCGATTGTCCGGATCCGGCGCGGCCGCGGTCTGCCGAAAAACCGGGCATTCCGCCGTCTGCTTGGCGCTTGCGCGCCGGCGGCCTTCAGTAAGGTGCGGGGTATCGTCCCTGACCGGACATCCCCGGATTTCCCCATGAAGATCGGTCCCATCGACTCCGGCCGCATCGAGGCCATGGCCGCGCAGATGAAGGCGGCCGCCGCCCGGCCTGCGTCCACCCTGCAGGCGGCAGCGCCATCGGCGGCTGCCCGCCCGGCGGAAGGCGTGAAGGTGAGCTTTTCGTCATCGCTGAAGACTATGCTTGACCAGGTGAATGCGCAGCAGCAGGTCGCGGACCGGCTGACGCAGCGCTTTGCGATGGGCGACGATGGCGTGAACCTGTCGGACGTGATGATCGAGCGGCAGAAGGCCAGCCTGTCACTGCAGGCGACCGTGCAGGTCAGGAACAAGCTGGTCAGCGCCTATCACGAGATCATGAACATGCCGGTGTAAGAGCCTGTCTCGTGAGCCCGCTGGCGGCGTTGGCAGTCCCTTGCCCTACGTCCGTACTGTCTGCGGGACTGCCGCCTTGCCTCCGACCTGATGAGACAGGCTCTAAGTGCCCGAACGGGCAGGCTGCCAGCGCCCCCGGATACGATCCTGACGCCGGCACCCTCCCGGAGGATCGTGTCATTGCCTGCCTCGCCATGCATCACCGCGACATCCGGCGAACGCAGCTGGTTGTCGCTGCCGCCACCGTGGATGTCATCGGTAAATCCTGCGTGTTGCGGGGGTGTGCTGGTCCATTGGTCTGGCTAGTTGGTGGGTATCAGCGGTTCCGACTGGCTGAATCCGACCACCTGAATATCGGTATCGACCATCAGGCTGACGCCGGATTGGATGAAATGATAGAACTGTCCGTCGGTGCTGACGCCGAGCAGCTGCCAGCCACTGCCCGGATCGACGACATTGCCGCTGTCACCAGTCAGGGTGAGGGTATCGTTGTCAGAAATGCGTTCGATATCGCGGGCCTGCAGGCGCAGATGGTTGTTGGTCGACACGAAATCGATCGCCTCGATGTGGCTGATGTAGCTCTTCCTGCCCAGTGTGATGTACTGATTGTCATCGACGACCTGCAAGGTGTCGAAGCCTGTGCCGCCATCCTTGATCAAGTCCCAGCGGTCAAAAATCAGGAGGTCATCGCCGTCGCCGCCAAACAGCAGGTCACGTCCGCCGGCGCCGTCGAGAACATCGTCGCCGGACTGCCCGATCAGTATGTTGTTTCGATAGTTGCCGATCACCGCGTTGATACCGGCGTCGTCACCCGTTGTTCCGATGATTATCCTGTGAGCCATAGTGGTCTCCTCGATTACTGGGAAGGCGGGCTTGTCCGTTCAAGGGACGCACCTGCCCAGATAGATTAGGCCGGCTGCCATCGGCGGTGAATAGCGCATCTGCACTAGCCGCTGCATCGCTCATGCATCGGCGGGTGTGGCTGCAGCGACACTGGCCGGTATTCACAGAATGTTGATCACTGGCAGAAGTGCGCTCAGCTCGAGATCGGTACCGGCGAGCTGGACGATGGTGTGTGCGTTCGCGTTCCCATCGACGTAGCCGAGTGCGTACATTCCCTCGTCTCCGGCGACCGGCTGCAGATAGAGGTCTGACGGGTCGATCACAGCGCCGTTCGCCGGAACGATCTGTATCCTGTCGTCTTCCGCGACGCTGAGGTCGAGGATACGAAAATCGGCATTCTGGCCAGGATCGTGATGGATCATGAACAAGTCGGCGTCCTGACCGCCTTCGGCCATCCTGACGCCTTCGCGAATCAGCACCAGTACATCGGTTCCGCTGTCGCCGCGCATCACAGCAGAGGCGTACGCGACTAAGGTGTCATTGCCATCCCCGCCGCGCAGGATGGCCCCGACGCCGTAGCTTTCCAGATGGTCCACGTCTTCGCCGCCAAACAGCTGATCCATCGCACCGTTGGTGATCAGCGTGTCTATGCCACCGCTGCCATAAACATGCGTGGCGATGCCATCGTCGCCTTCCGGCAGGCTCTGCCAGCGATTGTTCTCATCCGTGAGGGTCACCGCCGTCCAGTCGTTCAACCCGGCCACCTGCAAGCCGGGGTCCGTGATCAGGCGGATGTCGTCCTGGGTGAATACATAAAAGTTGCCGTCGTCGCTGAAGCCGGCAAATTGCCAGCCACCGCCGGGATCGACATGATTGCTGGCGGCGCCCTTGACGATGAGGCTGTCGTTGCCAAGAATTTTGCGCAGGTTGTCGGCGGTGAAAACAAGTTCGTTATCGCTCGAAGCGAAATCGATGACCTCGATGTTCTCGATGAAGCGTTTTTTGCCGATATGGCAGATCTGGCCACCCGCGAGGAATTGCAGGCTGTCGATACCGTCGCCACCGTCGATGCGGCGGTCCATGCTGTCGAAAACCAGCGTGTCATCGCCAGCATCCCCGAACATCCGGTCGCGCCCGCCGCCACCATCGAGGACATCGTTGCCCGCACGCCCGATCAACTGGTTATTGCCTTCATCGCCGGTCAGCGTATTGTCTGCGCTGTCACCTTCGAGCTTCTTGATGAATTTTTGCTTGTCAGCCATCGCTGCCTCCCCGGCCGATGAGACGCAAGGCCTGCATGCCGAGTGCACGCAAGCCGGCCATCCAGCTTAGGCGGGTAGCGGCGTGCAGCGAATAGCGCAGATGCGCTATTCGCTGCACTAGCGGATGAGCGAAGCTGATGAAGGCAAGCGGGCGCCGCGCTAGCGGCCAGCGGGCGCAGGTTGCGGCGGCAGCCCGGCATCGATCCGGTACAGCCAGGCCAGCAGCTCGGCAATGGCCTGGTACAGGGCCGGCGGTATCTCGCGGTCGAGATCCACCTGCATCAGCAGCGCGACCAGTTCGGCTGACTGGTGCACGTAGACCTCATGTTCATTGGCGCGCCGGATGATCTCGTCGGCCAGAATGCCGCGCCCGCGCGCCACCACGCGCGGCGCGCCGTCGCCGGCACCATAGGCCAGCGCGACCGCGCTGCGCTGTTCAGGCTTCGCGCTGGCCATGGAGGGTGGATGCATCGAGCGTGATGCCGGCGCGCTGCAGTGCCTGCCCGAGTTCCGGCAAGTGGCGCGACAGCAGGGTGGCATCGGCGTCAGACGGCGCGAGCATGGCCAGTCGCAGCCGGTCGCCGCTGAGGCTGAGGCGCACGGTCACTTCGCCGAGTCGCGGCAGGGTGCTGATCAGGGTGCTGCGCCACTCGGGTAGCGCATCGTCGCCGGCCGGCGCGCTGCGCTCGTCCGCTGCGTCCTGCCGGCCTCGCGCGGTCTCTTTTTCGATCTGCAGCGCGATCGGCAAGTCCGGCCACAATTCGCCGCGCCACTGCAGTTGCTGGGTGTCGAGCAGATCGAGCTGCTGGCGCACGATGG
>JACCDS011944447.1_pt1 | contig 29052 bp, 22 predicted proteins | sample 7446441 | NCBI WGS metagenome assembly JACCDS01 (sample SAMN15323445, study PRJNA562643) | freshwater metagenome | isolation source: river surface water | place: USA:Blue River Watershed | collected 2017-08-17 | reverse complement strand
TTAAGCCCATCAGCGCAGATGATACTTGGGTAATACCTGGGAAAGTATGTCGCCGCCGACTTTATTAAGACTCAAAACCCTGACCTAACCGTCGGGGTTTTTTGTTTCTAAGCAGTAGCGTTTAACCTGCATCTAGCACCTCGGCAATGAATCAAAATGACCAACGGTAGAGCAACTGGCCAGGCGCTAATTGACTTTTTTAATGACGATATACCATCGCCCTTGTTATAATTAATATGGTTAGAAAGCAATCTGCGCGTTAAGGTTGTAGTCGCCTCAGCACAGCATAATAGAGGATTACTTCTGCAATTTCTCTTGAATCTTTACTTGGTCCCACAATGCATCCATCTCATCCAATGACATCTCTTGTAAACCCTTGCCCCGTTCTTCCGCAAGGGCCTCAATCGATTTGAATCGGCGGAGAAATTTGTGGTTTGTTAATTCCAACGCATCGTCAGGGTTTATACCCTTCAAACGGGCATAGTTGATCAGAGCAAACAGATAATCACCAAACTCGCCCTGTTTTTCCGCTTTGGTCTCTGCTTCCTGAAACTCCAACCATTCTTCTTCAACTTTTTTGTAAGCATCATCGGCATTGTTCCAATCAAATCCTACTTGAGAAGCCTTCTCTTGCATCCTGTATGCTTTTACGATTCCAGTGAGTCCCTTAGGAACACCATCCAAAATGCCATTCTTCCGCTCACCCTTTTCCTTTAGCTTGATCTGCTCCCAATTTTGCTTGACCTTTTCAGAGTCGTTGGCCTCGACATCGCCGTATATATGCGGGTGTCGACGAATCAACTTTGCAATCAAAGATTCTATCACGTCCCCAATGTCAAAGGTTTCAGTTTCTGATGCAATCTTGCTGTAAAAAACAATGTGTAGCAGCAAATCGCCGAGTTCCTTTTTTACCTCCGAAAGATCGTTCTCAATAATTGCGTCCGATAACTCAAAGGTCTCCTCAATGGTGAGACTTCGAATTGTTTCCATGGTTTGCTCTCTGTCCCACGGACATTTACTCCGCAAATCATCCATGACATCCAATAATTTGGAAAATTGCGCAAGTATTTCTTCTCTATTTTTCATTCTTCAGCGGTTAAATAACCGTTCATTCAATCTTTTTTGTACTCTAGGAATAAATCCATCAATGCAAGTGCAGACATCGCATCCACAATGGGTACTGCTCTTGGTAATACACAAGGGTCATGTCTACCTTGCGCATTTAATTCAACGGTTTCACCCGCTTTGTTGACGGTTTCTTGGGTAAGGCTAATGGTAGACGTTGGTTTGAAGGCCAAGTCAAATATCACAGGATCTCCCGTGCTGATACCCCCGACAATTCCGCCGCTATGATTGGTTTTCCCATGGATATGTCCGTTGTTCATCGCCCAGGCATCATTGTGTTCAGAGCCTTTCATCTTGGTCGATGCAAATCCGTCGCCAAATGATATCCCTTTGACTGCATTGATGCTTAACAAGTAATGACCCAAAATCGCATGGAGTTTGCCAAAAACCGGTTCCCCAATCCCCGCAGGCAGTCCCTCTACGACACACCGAATGACACCTCCCAAACTATCACCGTCCATCTTCGCTTGCCGTATTGCCTCCACCATTTTTTCTGCGGTTTCTACATGCCAGCAACGAACATCATTGCTCTCTATGCTTTCTGATGTGGGCGTGGCTTCACAATTTGGTGCTTGAATATGCCAAACTTGATTCACCCACGACCGAATAGAGATCCCTTGTTGTTCCAAATATTGAATGGCTAGAGCACCTGCTGCCACCCATCCTGCGGTAATACGTGCACTGCTTCGTCCGCCGCCGCGATGATCCCTGTGCTGATATTTATGGTCGTAAAGCCAATCTGCATGGCCGGGTCGATAGGTATCTTTGAGCGCATCATAATCCTTGGAACGCGCATCATTATTGGCCATCACTAACGCAATGGGTGATCCAAGTGTTTTGTCTTCATAAATGCCGGATAACCATTGGACTTGGTCTAGTTCATTCCTATCTGTGGTGATGTTGCTTTGTCCCGGTCTACGACGATCCACAAATGATTGCAGTGCCTTGTGATTGATGGCAAAATTTGCTGGAAAGCCGTCGATGACAACGCCCACAGATGGACCGTGACTTTCGCCAAAGGACGTAACTACCAAATTCTTACCGATGCTATTTCTTGCCATGGCTATCCTGCAGTGTTTCTAATTTTATGGTGTTACCAAGTGTGATCAATTTGAATTTTGGGACCTTTTGGTGTACCTACAAAAATCAAACTAAACCGTCCACTCAGCGTATCCTGCGTACGTGTATTTTTTTTCTGGATGTTGGGTTTTGTTTGGGTGCCTGCGTTCAGGGATTCTTTTGAAGCCGGCTCACGGTGTTTTTGAATCACTTCCCAACGACCTATTACTTGTGCGATGGCCTTGGATTTATCTACCCAACGAATTTCATCGCGGTGAAAGGTGAGTTTTCCCATCGCGTCTTTGTTGGGATAGCCTTTTTTGTACGAGTCCGTGATTTCCTGCCAACTCGTTTTTACTTTTTTATTGGTGATGAATCGAACCGACGAATCCTTGATATAGCCTTCCATGAATTGATCAATGTTTCCGTTATTCCAACCCAGCAATTGATCATCCAATACCCGTTGTACCTCATTGAGTGTATATGGGAATTGGCCGTTATTGTTTTCAGTTTTGGCTTGTTCAACAGCCTCTTTGATTTCGTTGCGATGCCAATTCAAGGCAATAGCCACACAACAACCAACGATTAAGGCCAACAAGATTGGTCGATTCTGCGTTTTGTTTTCGGAGGATTTCTTTTCCATTGTCATCACGTTTTGGGGTCGATGTCTGGGTAATCTGGGTATCGCCGTTGTTTATTATTCAAAGGTACACTTCTTCCATTGGTCCCAATAGTTGGGGAAGGATTTTTCCACGCATTCTGTATTCGAAAAGGTGAGATCCTTGACCCAGGGCTTCAGTGCGGAAAATGCCATGGCTATCCGATGATCGTCATGGGTTTCAATATACAAGGATGTTGGGAAAGTTCTGTTAGAGGCATTCACCATCCAAAGGTCTTCCGCTTCTGCCCATGGCTCAAGCGAGCAATTTATTCCCGCTAAATTCCCTTGAAGCGCTGCGATTCGGTCGCATTCCTTGTATTTGAGGTTTTCTATTCCTTGTAGTATCACCGATTTTCCGAGAATACACCATCCAACAACCATCGCAGGTACGAGGTCTGGGTTGTCTTGCATCGGTACGAACATGGTTTCATCTTCAGAATCTTGTAACAGTTCTTCGGTATCGTTGATACGACGTAATACGACTCCTTCACCGTGTTCGCTGGTTTCGATACCGAGCAGTAAGCCCAGTGTTTTGAGCTGTACATCGCCTTGACGACTCTCAAGGTTCAATCCTTCAAGAAGCAATGAATGTGTATTTTTCAGCCCCAACAAAAGCGGGTAAAAAAAAGCGGCAGAACTCCAGTCTGATTCCAGTTCAAACTGCTCTCGCGTAGGTTGGGGTACTGAATTGTATGTGCCCTGAACCGAGATTTCACGGGTTTCTCGAATGTAAGCGCTGTTTACATCAATGCCGATATTTTTCAAGCAGTGGATGGTGAGGTCCACGTATGATTGAGAGTGTGAAATTTCTGTCAGCGTAATTTTCTTGGTGCCAGAGAATAATGGAGCAACCAGCAAGAGCGCACTCGCAAATTGCGAACTAACCGCAACACTGATTTGAACATCCCGCCATTCTTCGATTCCATATTGAACTGTGAAGGGCGGATACCCATGCACATTATTGTATTGAATCTGGGCTCCCATTTGTGTTAAAGCATCCATGAGGGGTGAAATTCGCCGACTACACAAACTTGGATTTCCCGAGATGGTGATGTTTTGTTGGAATTTTGATGCTGCAAATGCGGTAAACAAGCGACAAGGGGTTCCCGCATCGTGAAAATCAACGGTGCATTCCCCTAGCGCAAATTGATTTAATGCTTTGATGAGCAAACGCGTGTCTCTGCAACCGCGTGTGGCAATGTCGGGGTTTTTGTCAAGCCATTCGGTCATATTCCCTCGGGCAGCAACGATGATCAAGGCCCGATTAATCTGACTTTTGCTTAGCGGTAATTCAATGTGAATCATGAGAAAAGTCGTTCAGAACTTGTGTCACCAATTCTTCGGGGATGGTGATATTGTATTGACAATGACCAGGTGCGAAAGCCAACGAAAACAAAAGGGTTTCTTGCTCGTTTTTTTTATCTGCCCGGATGTAATTCATGATCTGTGGAACATCGTTTTTGTCAATGTCCAATGTCGGGTAGGTGTTACATACCAACGTTTGAAGGGATTCATGCAAGCCTTTCGACTCTTCCGTAGTCGGCGCGATTGCCGTGGCTAACTGCGTTTCAATAACCAAGCCCCATGCTACTGCATTTCCATGAGGAAGTGGTTTGCCAGCATCGCGACTCCATGATTCTAATGCATGTCCGATGGTATGCCCCAAGTTCAGTAATTTGCGTTCAGCGGCTTCCGTAAAGTCAGACTCTACGATGCGCGATTTCGTTTTGATGTTCCATTCTATCAAACCCAGCCAAGTTTGTTGATCCTTGGTCGAAGGAATGGCCTTTAAAATTTGATGAAAGTGCTTTCCGCCAGCGATGATGCCGTGTTTAATGACCTCTGCCCAACCACTGAGCAATTCTGAATCGGGTAAACTGCTGAGCCAATGTGGGCTAACAAAGATGTGCTCTGCTTGTTGAAATGTGCCGATATAGTTTTTATGGTGGCCCAAGTTGATTCCGTTTTTACCGCCGACCGATGCATCGACCATCGCCAATAGGGTTGTGGGGATATTCCAAAAGGCAATGCCTCGTTGATAGGTGGCTGCACAGAAACCGCCGACATCGCACAATGCACCGCCACCCACGTTGATGAGAAGTGCATTCCGCATTGCGCCGGCCGATTGTAACCATTTGTAAATGGATTCACAGGTTTGCAAGTCCTTCGCATTTTCACCATCCGCAACGGCGAATATGTGGGATGCTGGGACCGTGATATCCGCCATGTCGATCAAATCTTGACACAGCGGGTGGGTTGTTTGACTACACAGAAAAAAAATGGGGGTTTGCACTGTACGCTTAGTCAACGCATCGGAAAGAGCCGTGGCGATATCCAGGCCAATCCAAATCATGCTTTGATCTTTTCGTATCGCTGGCTGTTCGTTGGGTCCATATCGGACAGGAACTTTGCCATCGCAGTTTTTTCAGGTACTGTAGCACCTTTGTAGATTTCAACCAATTCGGGCCACTTGGTTGAGAAAAAGGTTTTTTGAAGGAGGCTATTTTGAAAGAGTGCCTGCGATTCCTTCAATGTTTTCAGTATTTCCGTGATGTTCTTACGCGCTTGATCGGGGTTTTCTGCAAACATATCCATGCCACGACGGTGATAGTTGTAATTCAACAGCCGCAATTCTTTGAAACGATTGTTGTTGAGGTTTTCTGCCAAGTAAAAGCGATTGCGGATGCCCTTGCCATCTGATTGGTTCCAGCCTGGTTTGTTTGTCATCATGGCAACAATGCTTTGTGCTTTTGCGTAATAGGCCGTTCCTCCCAATTCTCCATAACTATCGAAATCCAATCCGATGGCCAAGTTTACATAGTAGGCCAACAAGGTGGTGAAGTCATTCATGTTCATGTTTTCCTGGTAATCGAGGTTCTCAAATTCTCGATACACAAACGAAACATCTTCGTCGTTAAATTGGAAAACGGTGGTTTTGTAGGTTGAATTAAAGACGGGTCTTACAACTTGAAATTGCAAAGTGCCTTGAAATTCATTGTTGTTGATCGCGGTGATCTCGATAAACAAACTCACATCAATTTTCTCTTGCAGCGCGATGTTCTCGTCGGTCCATTTCCGGGTATTGATGAACTGCTGTGCAGCGGTTTGTAATGTGTTTAGAATTTGTTTGTCGGTCATCGTCACACGGGGCGCCACCACTTGAACGGTGGATTTGATTTCTTGTGCGGAAGCATGTTTCGTGCCGAAAAACAGTACGATTACGGTGAACAGTATGATGAACTTTGCGATAGGGTTGCGCATGATTTACGGGGTTGTTTTACTAAGCCAATCACCAACTTTGTTGAGGAGTGCAGCTGCAACATCGTCTTTCTGCTGTGTAGGGATGTGATATTGTTCGCCATCTTTACAAAACAGGGTTACTTCGTTGGTGTCTACTGCAAATCCCGCTTTTGGGTTCTTGAGTGAATTTAAAACGATGCAATCTAGGTTTTTCTTTTGGAGTTTCTCCAAAGCATGAAATTCCTCTTGTTCAGTTTCCAGGGCAAATCCAATCAAAACCTGATGCTCCTTTTTTGCTTCGCTGAGCGATTTGAGGATATCCGGGTTCTTTGCCAATGTGAGCATGAGGGTGTCGTCTGTTTTTTTGATTTTTTCCGCTGCCACATCTACAACGTGGTAGTCGGCTACAGCAGCTGCCATGATCAATACATCGCAAGTTGGAAAAATCTCATCACACTTCGCTTTCATTTCCTTTGCTGTTCGGGTTTGGTATGACTGGCAATTGGTTGGCGGGACAACTGTAACGGCGCCATAAACCAGTTCTACCTCAGCGCCCAATTGGATGAGTTGTTCTGCAATGGCGAATCCCATTTTCCCACTGCTGTGGTTGCCAATGTATCGAACGGGATCGATGGGTTCTTGGGTGCCGCCGGCTGTTACCAAAACGCGTTTACCCAAAAAATAATTGGGTTTTGGCGCAAGGTATCCAGATAGCACGTGGGCAATGTTCTCGGGTTCGGCCATTCTGCCTTTTCCCTCCAAACCGGATGCGAGCGAACCTTCTTCGGGTTCAATCATGTGAACACCGCGGTTTACCAGTGTTTGGATGTTTGATTGTGTGGATGGGTGTGTCCACATGTCAAGGTCCATGGCGGGTGCCACGAAAATCGGACAACGTGCCGATAGGATGACAGACATCAAAAGATTATCGCAGATGCCATGGCTCATTTTTGCCAATGTATTTGCACCGGCGGGCGCGATCAATATTAGGTCTGCCCATAGACCAAGGTGGACATGATTGTTCCATTCACCTTGGTCGGATTTGAAAAAATCGGAAAGGGCGGGTTTCTCAGAAAGTACCGAGAGGGTTTGGGGTGTAACAAAACTCTTGGCGGATTCAGATAGCACAACTTGTACCTCTGCGCCTTCTTTTTTGAGGATGCGCACCAACTGAGGGATCTTGTAGGCAGCGATGCCTCCAGTGATCCCAATCAGGATTTTTTTGTGCTTAAAGGGGCTTTTCCGGAGCATCGGGGATTCTCCAGTAGGTTTTTTCGTCGCTAAATTCCTGTGTTGCTAACAGGGTGGGCTTTGGCATGCGCTCGTACATCATAGAGATTTCGATTTGCTCTCTGTTTTCTTGAATTTCCTCCAAGTTGTCGGAATCATTCAGGAAAGGCTCCAAACGGTTGCGCAATTCTTCCTTTTGCTTTTCAGCAATTTGGTTGGCGCGCTTAGAGATGATAATGGCACTGAGGTACACATTTTCCGTTTCGTTTTCTAGGTTGCGCAGATCACGGGTTTCTGCGTTGCGGGATATCGCGTTGCTCATATGATTGATTTGAGTTTTGTTATTTCTTTTTGAATTTTCAATTTGGTCTCTTTGGCGTCTTTGGCATGCTCGCCGAGCATTTGGTTGACATAAAAGTAATCATCCAACAGGGCCTGTGCTTTTTCCAATCGCTCGATGCGTTTGGATTCAATGCTATTCATGGCATACAAAAATTGTGCCTTGTATGCGATATACTCCAATTCTTCCTTTTGCGGAATGTCGGGGTAAGATTTGATTGCAATTACTGCCGCTGCGCTCGCCGCCTTGAATTCTTCCATGCGGAAGTATTGCATGACTTGCAGATAGACTTTGGTATGGCGTTTTGCCCGCAATTCATCGATGTGTTGGTTGCACTTGGCGACATACTCAGAATCGGGGTAGAAATTAATGAAGGTTTGCAAAGCTTCAATCACATCGCTCGTTTTGCTTTGGTCTAAGTCTGGATCGCCTACAAACAATACATCACAGTACAATGCCATGTAAGCACACTCTATCATTCGCGAACTCCGCGAAAAGTTGTCGGTGAAGTCTTTGAAAAACATGCTTGCGTACTCGTAATCTTTCATGTAGAAGTAGGAGTAGGCGGTGCGAATGTACACGTCCTCCAAGCTGTCGAGGTTGTTGCGATAAGCATCCCGAAGCTGCTCGAAAAGCGGTACGGCCTTGGCGAAATTCTTTTCCTCGTACAGCGACATCGCGAGTTTGTACTTGGCCTGACTGTCCTTGCTCTTGTAAATTTTGCCATATTCCCCACAAGCCGCTAACGCGATTGCGAAAAATACACCAAGGATTAATTTGAGTTTGGACGCCATAAGAACCCGCAAATATAAGCATTTCCAGGGGGTTTTGTACAAAAATCGACGGCTATTTTGGTCGTTTCAGCGGATTGCTTGGTTCTTGCGGAATCTCTTGAAAACTTGTGCATACACATCGTATTAATTACCCCAATTTTGAACCTTTATGGAAACCCTGAACACCGCTTCAGCCATGGCAACCATGGCAACCCAAATTCGCAGAGATGTTTTAAGGATGGTTCACGCAGTATCCAGCGGACACCCCGGTGGATCTTTGGGCTGTGTAGATTATTTCACAGCATTGCACTTTCATTTCATGAAGTATCAAGCCCAGCCCTTTACCATGAGTGGTAGGGGGGAGGATGTGTTTTTCTTGAGTAACGGACACATTTCTCCGGTGTACTACAGCACGTTGGCGCGCAGTGGTTATTTCCCTGTGCCCGAATTGGCTACCTTCCGAAAGTTGAATACCCGCTTACAAGGGCATCCTGCCACCCATGAGCACCTTCCCGGTATCCGTGTGGCAACCGGTTCGCTCGGACAGGGTTTGAGTGTGGCGGCTGGATTGGCCTTGCAAAAGAAAATTGATAAAGATCCCCACACCGTATGGGTGGTTACGGGCGATGGCGAATTGCAAGAAGGACAAATTTGGGAAGCGGTTATGTTTGCCGCTCACCGCAAATTGGATAACATGATCGTGGCTGTTGATTTTAACCAAAAGCAAATCGACGGTTCAACGGGCGATGTCATGGGTTTGACAGAGTGGACATCGAAATTTTTGGCCTTTGGCTGGGAAGTACTCGAAATGGATGGCAACAATTGGGACGAGATTATGACGGTTGTTCCCCAGGCGCAGTCAAAATTAGGCGCTGGCAAGCCCATCGTCATTATCATGAAAACTGAGATGGGTCAGGGCGTTGACTTCATGATGGGTACGCATGCATGGCACGGGAAGGCCCCGAACGACGAGCAATTGGCCAAGGCATTGGCCCAGTTGCCAGAAACGGAACACAAAGACTACTAAAAAAGGCTCAATTGTTGCTTCATCGCTAACAAAAACAATCTGATCATGAAGAAATTTCTCCTCCTCGCCAGTTTGGTCTGCTCACTCACAGCCATGGCTCAGGTAAAAAACGGGTATCCCGGACAGAAAACGAGAATGTTGTTTTTGTTGGATGGTAGTGGTAGCATGTTGACTGAGATGGGAAACTCAAACCGTTGGGCGGTTGCGGTGACCTTGATGAATAAAATGGTGGATACGCTCCGCACAGTAGAGAATTTGGAAGTGGGATTGCGTGTCTTTGGGCACACCCAGCCCAACGAAAAAAAGGATTGCAACGACACAAAATTGGAGGTGCCATTTGCGCCCTTCAATCACAAGCAGTTTGCCGCCCGTTTGAAGTTGATCAAACCCTTGGGCTACACTTCCATCGCCCAATCGCTGTTGGCTTGTGCCAAGGATTTTCCGGAGGATCCCACCGCGCGAAACATCATCATTATCATCACCGATGGTGTAGAAGAGTGTGGCGGTGATCCCTGTGCAATTAGCACCGCTTTACAGCAAAAAGGGATTGTATTACGTCCTTTTGTGATTGGACTAGGCACAGATAGCGAGGCTTTCCGCAACGCTTATTCTTGTGCCGGTCGATATTTTAATGCAGAAACCCCCAATCAATTTCAAAAGATTATTGGGGTGGTCATCAACCAAGCTCTGAACAATACCACCGTGCAAATCAACCTGCTCGACAACCAAGGGATGCCGCGCGAGACCGATGTGCCGATGACCATTTTTGACGCTGACAACGGCCAGATGGTCGAGAATGTCATCCATACGATGAATGGCAAAGGGGTGCCCGATACTTTGTATTTGGATCCAGTGCGTAGATATCGTGTGGTGGCACATACCAAGCCCGTGGTACAGTCAGACGTCGTTGAGATCGTTCCTGGCCGTCACAATGTGATTCCTTTGAATACACCACAAGGTAGTTTGTTTTTGAAAATGGGTGGAATCACCAAATATCCCCGATTGCAAGCGATTGTTAGAAAGGGAAATAGCATGCAAACCATCAATGCACAAGAATTCAATACCACGGAAAAGTACATTGTGGGTGGATACGATTTGGAGATTTTGACCATCCCGCGTTTGAAGTTTAACAGTGTCCAAATCAAACAAAATCAAACATTTACCATTGAAATCCCCAGTCCGGGTACCTTGCAATTGAGTTTGGGCAAGGACGTAAAAGGGGCAGTTTTTCAGCGGGTTGATAACAAGTTGGAGTGGGTAATGGATTTGAATGGAAGCATACCAAAACAGTTGATCAACATGCAACCGGGAGAATATACTGTGGTGTACAGGGTTGCGGGCGAAACAAGAACTTTATACAGTAAAAATAAGGTGTTCAAAATCAATTCTGGCGCCGTGACACAATTAGCGATTTAAACCAATGAAATCATACGAAATACTAGGACAAAAAGATACCCGAAGCGGATTTGGCGCGGGTTTGCACGAGGCTGGAAAGCGCAATAGCGATGTTGTGGCTTTGTGTGCGGATCTCACAGGATCCTTGATGATGGATGCGTTCAAGGATGAGTTTCCAGAGCGATTCATTCAAGCGGGGATTGCCGAAGCCAACATGATTGGTGTTTCGGCGGGATTGGCGACCGGTGGTAAAATTCCTTTTGCGGGTACCTTTGCCAATTTTGCCACGGGCAGGGTATATGATCAAATCCGTCAGAGTGTGGCTTACAGCCACAAGAATGTGAAAATTTGCGCATCACATGCCGGATTGACGCTAGGGGAGGATGGTGCTACCCACCAAATTTTGGAAGATCTTGGTTTGATGAAAATGTTGCCAGGCATGGTGGTGATCAATCCTTGTGATTACAACCAAACGAAGGCGGCTGCGATGGCCATCGCTGAGTATGATGGTCCTTGCTACCTTCGCTTTGGCCGTCCGAAATGGCCTGTTTTCATTCCGGAGGATATGCCTTTTGAGATTGGAAAGGCATTGATGTTGAACGAGGGCAAGGACGTGACGATTTTTGCTACGGGACACATGGTTTGGAAGGCGATTGAGGCCGGACATATGTTGGCTGAGAAGGGTATTGATGCTGAGGTTGTCAATATTCACACGATAAAGCCGCTGGACCGCGATGCGATTGTGGCATCTGCAAAGAAGACCGGTTGTGTAGTAACGGCAGAGGAGCACCAGATGAACGGTGGTTTGGGCGATAGCATTGCACAGTTGTTGTCGCGCGAATTGCCAACCCCCATGGAATTTGTGGCTGTGAACGACTCATTTGGAGAGAGCGGAACACCTGATCAGCTGTTGGAGAAATACGGATTGACTTCGGCTGCAATTGTTGCTGCTGCGGAACGTGCGATGTCGAGAAAGGCATAAATCTTACACAAAATAGGCGGGTTGCGGTTTTAGAGAATCGGCCTTGTAGTTGTATCTTTGGAGGCCCCGCGTAGCGGGGCCTCCTTGTTTTATCAATGGTTGTATCCTTGGCTTGCATATTGATGCGCAGTAGGGACGATATTGATAAGGCGGGTCTGTGAGAGCATTGCGATGAATACGAGAGAAATCCTGGGGGCCTTTGCCCAAATCCAACCCATGCAAGCACTGGCGGCAGCGGCGGAGCACGCGGCCGCACCCATACACCTGCAGGGACTGGCGGGCTCGGGCTTCGCCCTCGCCACCGCCAGCCTCTATGCGTCCACATCCCGCCCCATCGTAGCAATCCTTCACAACAAAGAAGAAGCCCAATACTTCAAATCCGACCTCGAAAATCTCCTCGTTGGTGAAACCATCTACTTCCTCCCAGATTCTTTTCTCAAGCCCTATAACCTCTCGCGTGAAAACGCCATGGGCGTGCAAGAGCGAATCGAAACACTCAACGCCCTGCGCAGAAATAACAAACGCATCTTCGTAACATATACCTCCGCACTGGCAGAGTTTGTGGTCGATAAAGCGGAACTGGAAAAGTCATCCATCGAAATTGCCCGCGGACAGTCACTCAATACTGAGTTTCTCATGGAATTCCTCCAAGCCAATGGCTTCGAACGACGCGATTTCATTTTTGAACCCGGAGAGTTTAGCGTGCGCGGTGGAATCGTAGACCTCTTTAGTTTCGCCCACGAATATCCCTTCCGCATTGACCTCGATGGCGACATCATCGAAAGCATCAGAACCTTTGATGTCAATGATCAATTATCACTGAAGGAAATCGCCCACTTTTCGCTGTTGCCCAATATTCAAGAGCAACGCAATCAGGAAACAACCTTCTCCATCACCGATTATTTCGATTCCAAAACCATTGTGGTGGCCCAAGACATGGCCATTCAAATCGAAGACCTGGCCAAAGCTTGGGAAAAAGCATTGCAAGTACACCAAGAAGCGGTCGATTTTGGTCGGGAAGTCATCCCAAAACACCCCAAACAAATTTGGAATACACCCAAGGGTTTCGTGGCCGTGCTGGATCCATTTACCCAAATTCACTACAGTGGAAATCGCCCCACAGGCAAAGTGGATATCATCGAATTCTACCAACAGCCCCAGCCGCTGTTTAAACGCAATTTCCCCATGCTCATCGATTGGATGCAGCAAAACGAAAAGGATGGTTATAAAACCTTGGTGTTTAGCGAAAATAGCCGGCAGATTGAACGGTTAACCACCATCCTCGCCGATACCAAAGCCCAAGCAACTTTCGATCCTGTGTACCAAGGTCTCTCGGCCGGTTTTGTAGATCGGGATGTGAAAATTGCTTTTGCGACGGAACATCAACTCTTCGACAAATACTATCGACCGAAGGGGCGACAAAAATATTCATCCCAAACATCGCTTACCCTCCGAGAGCTCAAGAACCTGAAGCCCGGTGATTTTGTGACACACATCGATCATGGAATTGGGCGATTCGCTGGCCTTGAAAAAATGGATGTTCATGGCGTCACCCAAGAGGTGGTGCGCATTGTATACAAAGACAACGACCTTCTGTATGTATCGGTCAATAGCCTGCACAAAATAAGTAAATACACAGGAAAGGATGGCACACCCCCAAGCATGCACAAACTGGGGAGTCCGCAATGGGACAAACAAAAGAAGGCCACCAAGAAAAAAGTCAAAGACATCGCCCGAGAACTCATCGCCCTCTATGCCAAACGAAAAGCACAGCAGGGTTTTGCCTTTGGTCCCGATAATTACTTGCAAATGGAACTCGAGGCAAGTTTTTTTTATGAAGACACCCCCGATCAGGGAAAGGCCGTTGAAGATACCAAGCGCGATATGGAATCGCCGCAGCCCATGGATCGATTGGTTTGTGGTGATGTGGGTTTTGGTAAAACCGAGGTAGCCATGCGGGCAGCGTTTAAAGCCGTTTGCGATAGCAAACAAGTGGCAGTACTTGTGCCCACAACCATTTTGGCGCAACAACACTATCGCTCTTTCACCAAACGATTCGCAGGTTTCCCGATTACCGTGGACTATATCAATCGGTTTAAATCGGCCAAAGAACAAAAAGCCACTCTCGACAAAGTCAAAGAAGGCAAGGTCGATGTGCTGATTGGAACGCATAGGATTTTGGGCAAGGATATTGAATTCAAAGACCTGGGACTCATGATCATTGATGAGGAACAGAAATTTGGGGTTGCTGCCAAGGAAAAACTCAAAGAACGCAAGGTGAATGTGGATTCGTTGACACTCACAGCGACACCCATTCCGCGAACCCTTCATTTTAGTTTGATGGGTGCCCGAGATTTATCGATCATCAATACGCCACCGCCAAACCGACAGCCGGTGCACACAGAATTGCACACCTTTAACAAAGATCTGATCGCAGAAGCTGTCACCCACGAATTGGAGCGCGGCGGACAGGTGTTCTTTGTTCACAGCCGGGTGAAAGACATTCATGAACTGGCCCGTATGATTGCCGATGCAGTGCCGGGCTGCAGAGTGTGTGTGGCACATGGACAAATGGAAGGACATGAATTGGAGGATGTGATGGTGCAGTTTATTGAGGGCGAGTACGATGTGTTGGTGGCAACGACGATCATTGAAAGTGGTTTGGATATTCCCAATGCCAATACCATCATCATCAACAATGCCCATATGTTCGGTCTCAGCGATTTGCACCAAATGCGGGGCAGGGTGGGCAGAAGCAATACCAAGGCATTTTGTTACTTATTATCGCCGCCAGTTTCTGTATTGAGCGAGGATGCCCGCAAGCGATTGCGTACACTGGAAGAGTACAGCGAGCTAGGGAGTGGATTTCAGGTGGCGATGCGCGATTTGGACATACGCGGGGCAGGGAATTTGTTGGGTGGAGAACAATCGGGTTTCATCAGTGAAATGGGTTTTGACATGTACCACAAAATTCTTGACGAGGCCGTGCGTGAATTGAAAAATGAAGAGTTTGTTGATTTGTTTGATCAGCCGGAAGACATCAGCAGTAGAGACTGTCAAATCGATACACAATTTGAAATGCTCATTCCATCCGATTATGTAACCCAAACAGCAGAGCGATTGGCGTTGTACAGTGAATTGTCAAGCATTAACACAGAATTGGAATTACAGCGTTTCAGTAGCAATTTGAAAGACCGGTTTGGTAAAATTCCATTGACCGTGGTAGCACTATTGGATACTGTGCGATTAAAGTGGGCTGGCAAGCAATTGGGCATGGAAAAAATCGCTTTGGGCAATGGGGGAATGCGCTGTTATTTTCCAGGCGATCCAAATGCCGCGGTATACCATAGCGAGAGTTTTGGGGCCATCATGGGATTTGTGGCAAGCAATCCCAATAAGTTCAGCGTGAAACAGACGGATAAGGCCTTGATCGTTTCCGTAAAAGGACTCGATACAGTGTTTGAGGCCTTGCATTTACTGGGTGAGTGGGACACCCATCGAACTGGAGTCTAATTTTTTTATGATGAACCGCACAAAAAGCAAGTTCAAATTGTTCGTTGTCTATATCCTCCTGGGAACTGCAGCGATAAACAGCGAAGCGCATGAGCAAAAACAATCGTCAAACACGTCTCAATTAATGGGTAAAATGACAACCGAACCGATATTGAATTCTGTGGATACAATCAAGCCAAAACCCATCAGAGAAAGTTCCTTGGTTTCACGCGTGGTGGTCGAGGGTAAATATGCGTTCAATGGGGCATTGAAATACCATCCTTTGAAATCGGATTATCTGGGAACGCCATTGAAAAATGGTCGCTACCATAACCCTGATTACCCCTTTTTGCTGTCGTTTAAAGATGTGAGAAAATGGAAAAAACAAACCAATCCATTTCTTGAATTCAAAAAATCGGATACATTTCAGTTGCCCGTATCGTCCGATTTGGCTTGGATTAATGATGATTCGATGGACGGTGTTGCTTGGTTGGGGCATGCAACGTTCTTTATTCGATTGGGTGGTGTTACTTTGATCACGGATCCGGTGTTTGGCAATGCCTCTCGTGTATTAAAACGATATTCCCAACTCCCCGTAAAGCCTGAAAATTTGCCGGCCATCGACTATGTGTTGCTGAGTCACGATCACCGGGACCACATGGATTATCTGAGCATGAGGGCGCTTTCAAAAATGAATCCCAATGCCCAATATTTATGCGGTTTGTCTACAGGCAAGTTGCTGAAGCGGTTCAATCGCAATGGATATATTCAAGAGGCCGGTTGGTATCAACAGTATCAATTGGATGATCAAAATGTACGCATTACCTACTTGCCAACGCGGCATTGGTGCAGGCGTTGGATTACCGATACCAACAAACATTTGTGGGGCGCGTTCGTGATTGAAGTGGGTGGGAAGGTGATATATTTTGGTGGCGATTCGGGTTATGGAAAACACTATTTGGAAACCAAAGAGCTGTTCCCAAACATTGATTTGGCCATACTGGGTATTGGTGCATATCAACCCGAATGGTTTATGGAGTCCAATCATTCATCACCCGCCAAAGCCTATCAGTCATTTTTGGATTTGGGGGCAAATTTCATGGTTCCGATGCATTATGGGACCTTCGATTTGAGCGATGAGCCCATAGGGGAACCCGCTGAAAGGTTGTTGGAAATTGCCACTGAAAATAAAATGACCCAGCGGGTTTTGATTCCAGCACTGGGTCAAAATATCATGGCAATGATGCCAAAACAATAGTTTGTTTTCGCCGAGGTTGATGGGTGTTAATTCATCATCGCCTCAGTCAAGGATATACTAAAAATTTATCGGATATAATAGTTATTTGGTTAATTGATATTCGGTTCGAGTTGAAAAAATTCATTAGTTATGGTTTACGCAAACCGTTTGACTCAATAATGATGTCACGATTTTTATAGAGTGTCCCTACCGCCTCTTTGAATGCTTTCTTGCTCATTCCAAAACGAGATTGGATCAATTCCGGTGCTGATTTGTCTGTGATGGGTAAAAATCCACCCTCCGCCTCAATGGCGTTCAGAATCACTTCAGCCAAGCCACCCACTTTTTTACGTCCAATGGGGGTTAGTGAAAGGTCGATACTGCCATTTTCACGAATCAATCGAACGTATCCCTTCATCGTATCCCCAATTTCAATTGGTCTAAAGTTCTCGTTTTTGAAGACCATGCCTTGGAATTTCTGGTTAACAACCATGCGAAAACCAATGTCGGTTTCCTCAAAACACAACAAATCTACCTCCGTGTTAAACGCCAATTCAACAGTTGTTTTTTCTAGCCATTTGGAGATTTTGGCACTCGCGAGCAATCGGTCTGTGACTTCATCCCTGTACAAGTAAACGACGGCGTGTTCCCCCTCTACCAATTTTCTGTGTTGTTCTTTGAAAGGAACGAATAAATCCTTTTCCATGCCCCAATCCATGAAAGCACCAACGGACGTAGTTGCTACAACTTCCAGACTCGCAAATTCATTGAATTCGATTTTGGGAACCCGCGTGGTGGCCGTCAAACAATCTTCAGAATCACGATAAATAAAAACATTGATGATATCGCCTTCTATGGCTTCGGCCGGACAGTATTTATTTGGTAATAACACCTCAGCACCTAATTCATCCACCAAATACCAACCTTGAGGGGTATCCCTGTTAAATGTTAGGTCCAAGAAAAGTCCGGTTTTAATCATAAATAGTCGCAAAGGTCGGCTTATTCTTTCAAATTCACGACCTTTGAAGTAGAAATCGTAGACCATGTCACACACGGAAGTCAATCACATCGACCGAATTCACGAGGTATTTGCGCAATTTGAACTTCCATTGATTGAGTCGCTCATTGACAATAGCGTAATTAAATCCTTCGATGCAAATGAATCGATCATTCGAACTGGGCAATACATGCCCAGCACAGTTCTGGTCCTTGAGGGTAGGGTGAAGGTTTATCGCGAGAGTGATGACGGCTCGGAGTTTTTTCTGTATTACCTAACGCCAGGACAGGCTTGTGCAGTATCGATGAGTTGTGCAGCGAGGATGGAAAGTAGTCAAGTTACAGCGATAGCCATGGAATCTACCAAGCTAATTATGTTCCCCGTCCAAACAATGAATGAGTGGATGAAGATGTATCGTTCTTGGTATGAGTTTGTGATATCTACCTATCGTAACCGCTTCGAAGAAGTACTTACGGTATTAGACCATGTTGCATTCAGGGGGATGGATGAGCGTTTGGAATTTTATTTGAAAAATCAATGGAAGTCTTGTGGCTGTTCTGATATTCCCATCAATCATCAGACCATTGCCCAAGATTTGAATTCTTCCAGGGAAGTCATTTCGAGGTTGCTGAAAAAAATGGAGCAGCGAAACATGTTGGTGCTTCATCGAAATCACATCGAAATCAAAGGGAATTGGATTACCCGCGTTTAGTTGGATTATTCGACAAGGATTGTACCCGAAGCCAATGGATTATCGAACCAAGGTTACATTTCCGGAATAACGTTGAATTTCGTTTTCTGGATTTTTGAAGGTAGCGTCATAAATGTAAACGCCGCCCATTACAGGCTCATTGTTCACGCGGCCATCCCACAACTTTGTTTGATCTGTGGATTCGAAAATGATTTCTCCATAGCGGTTAAAAATCATCAAGCGGTAATCCGTGACAGTTAACGGTGAAAACAATCCAAACTGATCATTCAATCCTTCGGTGTTTGCTGGGGTAAAAGCAGTCGGGAACCAATACAGTGGGATAGATTTCGCCCTCAAATTCAATGAGGTTGTATCTGCGCAACCATAATCGTTATCGGCAATTAATGTCACTGTATAGGTGCCATACATGTTGTAACTGTGAATTGGGTTTTCTGTGATATCGTAATATCCATCACCAAAATCCCATGTCCATTTGGTGTCAATACCTGATAGATTGGTAAATGTTACGGGTTTCAGCATTTGGGGATCGTAAGGGCTGTATTTGAACTTGGCGATGGCTCGAGGATATACACGGAGGGGTTGTTTGAATGTATCACGGCAACCAAAAGAATTGGTGACAATGAGCCGAACAGGATAGGTTCCGGAATCTGGGTAAACGATATTTTCATCGCGCAGTGTAGATCTCCTACCATTGCCAAAATCCCAGTTGTAACTCAGTATACTTCCCGCCCCAGCAGTTGACGCATTGGTGAATGGGAAGTTGACATCCTCGCAATCGGGCTTTACGGTGAAGTAAACGAAAGGTTTGTTCGCGATGTAGAGCGTGCGATCGATGGTGTCTTTACAGAGATTGCTGTTGTATACGATGTATTTGACTTGTGGCAATCCAGAAGTCCCATAATTGTGCTGGGGACTTTTACCGGTATAGGTGGTTCCGTCTCCAAACCACCAATATTCTTTGGCAATAAAACCGCTTCCCGGTGAGGTAAGCGACGTGAATTTCACAATGGTGTTTTCACAGGTGTCTTCTACCAAATAATTGGCAATTGGCGCTCCAAGAATATTGATTTTTTTGAAAATGGTATCGCTACAACCCGTGGCTGCTGTTACAATGAGCCTTGTATTGTAAATGCCGGCAGGAGAGAAGTACCCTACTGTAGAGTCACCACTGCCATTGTTTCCATTGCCGAATGACCAGTTCCAGCGAATGAGTGTGTCTTGCGCTACAGTGGATTTGTCGATGAACAACACACTGTCTTTTTCGCAGGATCCAACACTGCTGAAGTTCGCAACAGGACAAGGCGTTGTATCGCTAAGTGTCCATGTGCCACTGAAATTTACGCCGGTGTGCAAGAGTAGGGAGTTGTTGTTAGCATTGACCCTTGAACGAACCGGATAACTCCATTTGTTGCCGCTGGCCGACCATGAAATAGCGCCCATGTTGCTTTCTTGGATTGTATTTGTACCCGTGTTGTGTTCGGGGTCTAGGTAGGTGAAACCCAAGGAGATTTCGGGCTTGGTATTGTATCCACCATCTTGAATTACCCAGAAGCGATCCAACATTCTTCGGGCATTTTCGGTGCCAAATTCATTCTTTACATGGGGCACACCAAATGGAAGAGGACGGTTGTTGGGCAATGAAATGGTTGGTGTTGGGTAAGTGGCAATGGTTACAAAGCCAGAATCGGTGGTTTGTAATCCAACATTTTTCACATTGTAATCAAAAGGGATATCGCTTCCAGCGGCCGTTTGAAAAGGAATTCGATATTGTGGTCCTGCACCTGCATCGCGCAAATTCCACTGCACAAAGCCATATCCGAAGGTTGGGAAAGATTCAGACAAAATTCCTCCTGTGGTTCTGCTAATTGCGGTTTCTGAGCGGTTGTTGATGATCAGTTTTTTGCCATTCAAATTGAGCTGCCGGTCGAACAAATTCAACTTGCCTGTTCCGCCACCTTTGTGTCCACCACCCACCAGTATATTCGTTTGCATAGTGGGATTGACACTGCATTTCAAATCCAGTGATGGAAAAGCCGTAATCGAGGTGCCCAAAAACGATTGCGCTGCACCTTTCAGGATAACCCGGCCATCATTTGTCATGAAGATGGCTCCAGATGAGTTGTTTATCCAGTTACCGGTGAAGGATAGTTCAACATCTCCATTGAAAATCAGTCTCGACACACTTTGCGCTTTGTAATTTCCTTGAACCCCATTAACAACAATGAACGTTCCATTTGTGGCAACTACATGCGCACCATTGTGCACCCATCCCTGACCTTTGGAAAGCCAAGTTGCGGCAAAGCATAACAAAAAAAGTATGCGCTGTTTCATGGGGTTTGTTGACGCTCTTATTTTTTGTTTTCGAGTTCAGTAAGACGACGCATCAATTCAGCATTCTGCTTCTTCAAAGTTTCGATTTGGCTTTGTTGTTCTTGGATTGCTTTGACCATGGGGACAACAAATTCACTGTATCTCAAACCGTAGAAATCATTTTCATTTTTTGCTTTGTCAACCCCAGAGAAATCATAGCCAATGGATTGGGCCGCTTTTTCGACATCCTGGGCGATGAATCCAGTGAAACGAACATTTGTATTGGGGTTGTCCGTATTCATTTTTTCTGCACCGGATTGGCTCGATGTCATGTCTACCGACTTGGTTGCCTTACCCAATTCAACAAAGTCGAAGTTGTAAGTTACGGGCTCCAATCGCATGATGAATTCCAAACCAGGCACATTCTTTTCGATGTTCTTCTTATATCGACCATCCGATAAGTTGGTCCAACCAGCGAAGCCGCCTATTGAGGTAACGGCATTATTCCCGATTCGCACTTGGTCGCTTGCTGTGGCTTGTGTCTGGAAGCCAAGGGTAGTTGTGTTTGTAAGGGCTCCATTGTTCACACTAGTTTGAAAACCAATGGCCGTATTATTGCCTCCTGTACTAATTCCCCACCCTGATTGATACCCAAAAGCTACATTGTTGTTTGCAGTGGATAGTGAAGGTAATGAATTGTAGCCCACTGCCGTATTGTTTCCTGCAGATGTTGAGTTCGCCATTGAAGCATAACCCAAAGCGGTATTTAAATTGCCCGAAGTATTTGCATCTAACGATTGATAACCAAATGCCGCGTTGTATGATCCAGTCGTTGTTCTCATCATTGATTGGTGCCCCACTGCAGTATTACGACCGGTATTTGCATTTAGATTGTTAAAAGTGCGCAAAGCGCCGGTGCCTACCGCAATATTATATTCAATGTCCGTTCCACTAAACAAAGCTTCATACCCAATGGCAGTGTTATTATTTCCGGTTGTATTGGCGTTCAGTGCGCTGTTGCCGATAGCAATATTGGCACTGCCCGTCGTATTTGCCGCAGCCGCCGGTGCACCCACTGCAGTGTTATTTGTACCAGTTGTGTTTCCTGTTAAAGCGCGGTAACCCAGTGCTGAATTGTTGTTGGCCGTTGAGGTTAGTCGCAATGCTTCATATCCAATGGCCGTATTGTTATTTCCTGTTGTGTTGGTCGATAATGCCGCATTACCTTGTGCAGTATTTTGACTTCCCGTAGTGTTGGCGGATGCCGTTTGAACCCCCAAAGCCACGTTGTTGGTACCTGTTGTGTTGGCAGTCAGAGCACGAGAACCCACAGCGGTGTTGTTGCTCGCCGTGGTAGAGGCCGCCAACGCCAATTGTCCCATCGCCGTGTTATTGCCACCCGATGTATTTGCAGTTAGTCCGCGAAAACCCACAGCCGTGTTGGAGTTGCCCGTATTTTTATTCAATGCCCCCGAGCCCACCGCGGTGTTTTCAATGGCAGCGGTGCTACTTGCGAGTGTGTTGTATCCAACGGCAGTATTGTCAGTCCCTGCATTGTTTTGATTGAGGGAAAACGAACCTACTGCGGTGTTGTTGTTTCCATTGGTATTTGTTTGTAATGCCAAAAAGCCCATCGCTGTGTTATGGCTTCCCAAATTATTGGCAAACAATGTTTTGCTGCCAACTGCAGTATTGTAAGATGCTTGACCTGCTGCTGCACCAATTCCGTTGTTGAACAATGCCGAATCACCCACAGCCACCAAATTTCCGCGAACCGTGTTGCTGAACAACGCGTCCGTGCCGACAGCTACATTGCTGTAACCAGTCGTATTTTTATTTAGCGCTTCGTAACCTACCGCCGTATTGTTGTTTCCTTTCGTGGTGGTGTTTAATCCTGCATAGGCTCCAATGGCCGTATTGTTGCTCGCGGCGTAGCTGTTATACAATGCTTGATATCCTACGCCGGTGTTCCAGTTTCCCGTTGTATTCACCGCAACAGAGTACATACCATATGCAGTATTTCCCACACCTGTGCTGTTGTAAACAAGTGAATAAAATCCGTATGCCGAGTTGTAATAACCAGTGGTGTTGTAAAGCATCGCCCCGTAACCAAGCGCATTGTTATAGTTGCCGCTTGTGTTGTAGTTTAAGGCGTACATACCAATACCCACGTTGTAATACGAATTGTTAGATCTCCTCATTGCCTCGAAACCGATTGCGATGTTTCCATAGTTAAAAGTGCCTGACTCTAAAACACGCTGTCCCATGGCAGTATTGTAGCTGCCGTTGCGGTTGCTGAACATGGCTCTGGGGCCGATGGCAATATTCTCAACCCCTTGGGTGTTTCCTGGCGATGAAATTCCATTCGAGTTCAGTGCGTCCGTACCAATGGCGATAAGGTCATTTTTATTGCCCGTTGCTTGATACATCGCTTTTGTTCCAATGGCGATATTTTGAGAACCATTGCTCGTTGCATTGGCTTGGTCTCCAAATGAAACGTTGTCGTTGGCGGGGTTTAATTCACCTGCCCAAGTATTGTTTACGCGGAATCTAAGGGCTTTGTTGTCCTTGGTGCCAATAAAATGTTTTGTTTCGTCAGTTCCGGCATTTCCCAATATTCGCCAGCTCCATAAGGTGTCCGTTTTATTCAAAAAATTTGTTGCAATGGTTGTTGCAGATGTGATTTGTCCTTCAGCATTGATGGTAACCACCGGAATTGAGTCCATGGCGCCATACTTTTTCGCCACAACCCCTGTAGGTTTGATATCAATCGTTCCTTTTCCTTGGATAAAACCACCCGTGAGTCCTTTTCCTGCGGTGATTGATCGCATTACGGGAACCCATTTGTTTTGTTCGTAGTACCAAAAACCCACTGTGTCATCCGTTTGATAGACCAATAATCCATTCGCTGGAGAGGCTATGAGTGATTTTTGCGCCCTTGAAAGTCTGGGAATCAATAACCCTTTGTTGCTCGTATTGATGTCTAACATGGCAGAGGCATCTGGGTTGGCTCCTGTTTCGTTAATCCCCACGTTTTGGGAAAACAAAGGATTGCTCAGCAACAACAAGAATAAGGGAAGTGTAATCTTCTGGAGTAATGATCTATTCATTTTGAACACTATTTGGGATGCTAATATACGATGAATCAATGAATTGCTGCATTTTTGGGCAGTATTTTGACTGTAATTTCATAAGTTGTAATTCTACTTTATGTTAGGTTTGGAACAGTTAAAACACTAATAAATCATGTTTTTTTATTTTATTTGTAATAACTATGAAAAAGAATTCTTTCAAATTGGGTACTTACGCAGCCATGCTTGTTGCGGGTATTTCTATGTTGGCCTTGGGCGGTTGTGAAGACGAGCAACCTGCGCCAAAAGTGCCAACGACAACTGAGAAAATCTGTGCGAACAATTGGGAAATTGCATCAATGCCCATTGAACCTGCGTTGGATTTGGGTGGCGGAATCAAGCTAACCGACTATATGCAAATGATGCAAGATTGCGAGAAAGACAACTATTTGAAATTTTCTGATGTTGCTGGAAAGAAATCATACATCACATACGAAGGTCTGTTGAAGTGTGATCCTGCAGATCCAGATACCACAATGGGTGTTTGGGGATTGAGCGCCGATGAGAAGATTTTTGATTTGGATGGCGACAAGTTTAAGTTGGTGTTGATTGACGACAATAACTTGCATGTGCGCATGGACAGTTTCTTGCAAAATTCAAGCATTACTTTCAAGTTCAAGAAAAAGTAATTTTTGCACTTTCAATACGAAAAAAAGGGGCGCAAGGCGCCCCTTTTTTGTTTTCACCGGCAAAGTGATTTTCCAATGGATGATGACCGTTGGCCGCCTTTTGGGGGCAGACATTTGTAAATCTGTGACGAAAGTGCTATCTTTGCACTGCAAATAACCAATCTACTTTCCACTTTAAATCGTTATTTGCATGTCTCCCCAAAATCATTCTAAAATTGCCATTGAAGGCCTCACATTTGATGATGTCCTTGTCGTTCCGCGCTATTCAGAAGTGTTGCCCCGCGATGTAAATACATCCGTACAACTTACGCGAAAACTGCGCTTGAACATCCCCATTATGTCGGCTGCAATGGATACCGTTACCGAGAGTGGCATGGCCATCGCCATGGCAAGAGAAGGGGGCATCGGTATTATTCACAAAAATATGACCATCGCCCGACAGGCAGAGGAAGTGAAAAAGGTGAAGCGATCAGAAAGTGGAATGATCATGGAACCGGTAACACTGAGCGCTGAAGCGAGTTTGCGCGAGGCGGTAAACCTCATGCGGGACCACAAAATCGGTGGTATACCCGTGGTGGATGAGAACAATGTCCTCAAAGGCATCATTACCAACCGCGATTTGCGATTTGAGAAAGATCTCGACAAAAAAGTCAGTGAGGTCATGACCAAAGAAAATTTGATTACGGCAGAATTGGGTACTGATTTGAAAGGTGCTCAGGCCATATTGGAGAAATATAAAATTGAAAAATTGCCCATTGTTGATGCGCAAAATAAGCTGGTGGGTTTAATTACCTTCAAGGATATTCAAAAAGTCAAAAATTATCCCAAAGCTTGCAAGGATGCTCATGGCCGTTTGGTTGTGGGCGCTGCGGTAGGTGTTACGGCGGATACATTGGAGCGTGTCAGTGCATTGGTTGCTGTGGGTGTGGATGTGATAGCCATTGATACGGCGCACGGACATTCAAAGGGGGTGATGGATGAAGTGAAACGCGTTAAGGCGGCCTTCCCGGAACTTCAAATCATAGCAGGAAACATCGCCACAGGCGCGGCCGCGAAGGCCTTGGCCGAAGCGGGCGCGGATGCTGTAAAAGTGGGTGTTGGTCCGGGAAGTATCTGTACCACCCGCATCATCGCCGGTATTGGAATGCCGCAGTTGAGTGCGTTAATGGAAGCGGCGCAAGCCCTCGAAGGGACCGGTGTTCCTGTGATTGCTGATGGTGGAATTCGCTACAGCGGTGATATTGTGAAAGCCTTGGTTGCCGGTGCAAATGTGATTATGGCTGGCGGTCTATTTGCCGGAACCGAAGAAGCACCCGGTGAAACCACTTTCTTTGAAGGCAGAAAAGTGAAGAGTTATCGTGGAATGGGAAGCATCGAAGCGATGAAAGACGGTTCAAAAGATCGATATTTCCAAGATGCAGAAGAAGAGGTGGCCAAATTGGTGCCCGAAGGTATTGTGGGTTCTGTGGCATACAAAGGACATGTGTCCGAAGTGCTATATCAACTCGTTGGCGGCATCCGCGCAGGTATGGGTTACTGCGGCTCGGCAACCATTGATGAGCTTCAAACGTCAAAATTTGTGCGCATTACCAATGCCGGGATGAGAGAAAGCCATCCTCACGATGTGGCGATCACCCGCGAAGCGCCAAACTATAGTCGCTAAGCGATTTTATCCCATGCTGATGGGGTGTGTATTCATTTCTTGGGCCTCTGCCTATCTTTGCTCTATGTTTTATCGACGTTTTAAGCGATTGTTCTCTGTTGCCTTGGGTATAACCATCGTGGCTTGGATGTCGGCCTGTGGTTCATTTGTTGCCAAAACCCAATCAGATTCGAAAGTGGATGTTGGTGCGCAGACAGCCGGATTTCGTGTGGCATTTTACAATTTGGAAAATCTGTTTGATACGATCGATGGTCCGAACGACGATGCCGAATTTTTGCCTGCTTCTGAAAATCGTTGGAATACGGAGCGATATCAAAACAAGCTAAAGAACATGGCAAAGGTAATCGATAGCATTGCGCCGGATATTTTGGGTGTGGTGGAAGTGGAGAATGCGTTTGTATTGGAAGATTTGCGCAAGCAGTGTAGCAGTATGACATTTTCTGAGAGGTCTGCCGATGGGAACAGGAATCGGGATGCGGTTGGAATATTTTACGAGATTGTGCACAGAGAATCTCCGGATGCCCGGGGGATTGATGTGGGCTTGTTGTACAACCGCAAGAAATTTTATCAAACGGGGGTTTATATGACTCCGGTTACGTTGGCTGATGGGTACAAGACGCGCGACATCATGCGTGTGCATTTGGTGGAGCGACTGACAGGCGATTCGATGGCAATTTTTGTCAACCATTGGCCAAGTAGGAGGGGCGGCGCGGCCAGTGCGGCAAGCCGCATGGCCGCCGCCGCCGCCCTCACACAAACCCTGCAAAACAATCCAACCATCCCCGCCAATTACCTCTTGATGGGCGACTTTAATGATGATCCAGAAGATCGCTCGATCACTGAAGGACTTCAAGCGGGTGATGAGTATCATTCCATTGTAAATTTGGCCCTCACGGCCCGAAAATCGGATAGTACCATGGGCACACTTGCTTGGCATACCGGCTGGAATATGTTTGACCAAATCATGCTCAGCCGTCCACTGTACTACGCCAATCTCCATCGCCACGAATCCAATGGAAATGCAACGCAAAGTGCATCTGCGGAACCCCATATCAATGTTTATAACCGCCCGTGGATGCTCCAACACGATGGCAACAAATACGACGGATGGCCGCTGCGTACCTTCGCCGGAAAGAAATACATGAACGGGTTTTCAGATCACCTGCCCGTTTACACTGACATTGTGCTTGTTCATCGCTACTAAAACTTGGGTTGCGCCACCTTCAAAGCTTTGGACCAATTTGGTTTTGATGGCCGTTTAGGTGGGGTACCGGATCAAATAGAAAGGGGCTGAGAAATTCTCAGCCCCTTTCTATTCAGCGATGAATCGCAAAAGGTTATTTCATGCAAGATTTTACAAACTTCACGAACAGTGGGTGTGGCGTGGAAACGGTACTCTTCAATTCTGGATGGAATTGCACCCCCACAAAGAAAGGATGCGTGGGGATTTCAACAATCTCGGCCAAGCCCGTTTTTGGGTTGGTGCCGGTGATGCGCATGCCCGCGTCCTCAATTTGCTTTTTGTATTGGTCGTTGAACTCATAGCGGTGACGGTGTCTTTCGCTGATTAGCGACTTGCCATAAGCCTTGTACGCCTTGGAATCTTTGTCCAATTTGCAATCATAAGCGCCCAAGCGCATCGTACCTCCTTTTTGGGTGAGGTCTTTCTGTCCATCCATTAAGTCGATCACAGGGTAAGGTGTTTCAGCGTCCATCTCGGTACTAAAAGCGCCTTTCATGCCACAAACGTTTCTGGCAAATTCAATCACGGAGCATTGCATGCCCAAGCAAATGCCAAAGAAGGGGATGTTGTTCTCACGCACATAACGAATGGCTTCTAACTTGCCTTCGATGCCGCGATGTCCGAACCCCGGTGCTACCAAAACACCGTCAAATCCTGCCAATTTCTTGGCGGCATTTTCAATGGTGAGCATTTCGGAGTGCACGTAAGTGACTTTTACCTTGCACTCATTGCTCGCACCGGCATGGATGAATGCTTCGTTGATTGATTTGTAGGCGTCTGGAAGTTCTACGTATTTCCCCACCAGTGCGATGTTTACTTCGGACTTTGGGTGCTCCAATTTGAACAAGAAATCACGCCATTGGTCCAAATCGGGTTCGTTCTTGGTGCTTAACTTCAATTTGGTCAAAACCACTTTGTCGAGCTTTTCCTTCAACATCGCCAAAGGCGCTTCATAAATGGTTTTTAAGTCCATCGCCTCGATAACTGCATTGGGCTGTACGTTGCAGAACAGGGCCAATTTTCTGCGGATTTCCGCGGTGATTGGACGTTCAGTTCTACATACCAATACATCGGGCTGAACCCCCAACTCCAACAGTTGCTTTACACTGTGTTGGGTGGGTTTGGTTTTCAATTCACCGGCTGCACTGAGGTAGGGGATCAAGGTCAAATGAACCACCAAGGCATTTTCATGTCCCTCTTCCCATAGCAATTGGCGCATGCTTTCCACATAGGGGAGGGATTCGATATCGCCCACGGTACCGCCGATTTCTGTAATCACAATGTCAAACTCACCATTTTCGGCCAAGATTTTCATCCTGCGCTTGATTTCATCGGTGATATGGGGGATGACTTGAACGGTTTTGCCGAGGTAATCACCCCTGCGTTCGTTTTCAATAACTGTCTGATAAACACGTCCCGTAGTAACGTTGTTCGCTTGTGAACTGGGGACATTCAAGAAGCGTTCGTAGTGGCCCAAATCGAGGTCGGTTTCGGCGCCATCTTCGGTAACATAACATTCTCCATGCTCGTAGGGGTTCAAGGTGCCCGGATCTACGTTGATATAGGGGTCGAATTTTTGGATGGTGGTTCTGAAGCCCCGTGCTTGCAGAAGTTTGGCGAGGGATGCGGCTACAATGCCTTTCCCCAATGATGATGTTACGCCCCCCGTAACAAAGATGTATTTTGCTTTTTTCATGTTGCTTTTCCCTTACGGGAATGTGATGTTACGGGATACAAAATTAACAAAACAAGGTAGGCCAATGGGGAAATTAATTCGGTAGTTTTCAACACAAGGAGGGCGGCCGC
>JACCDS010685281.1_pt1 | contig 29059 bp, 35 predicted proteins | sample 7446441 | NCBI WGS metagenome assembly JACCDS01 (sample SAMN15323445, study PRJNA562643) | freshwater metagenome | isolation source: river surface water | place: USA:Blue River Watershed | collected 2017-08-17 | reverse complement strand
GAGAGTTGAGAGGGCGTTTATCTAGACTTTGCGGCCTTTGCGCCTTTGTGTTGTCACCCTGAAGCGAAAGTCACGAGCATTTTCATTCACCAATCACTTTCTGCTTGAAGGGTTGCGCCCCCTAAAAATTGAGAATTGAAAGTGGAGAATTGAGAGGGCGTTTAACTCAACTTCGCTCTCGTGCCCTGAAGCGAAAGCCACGAGCCTAGTTGAGAACCAAATACTTTTTGCTTATGGGTTGCTTCAGCTTCGGGCTTCTTGTATTCTTAGTGAACGTTGTGATACCCCACCCTTTCGACCGAATTCAAGTGCCATGGGCTGTAGGTTCGCTAACACCCTACAAAATCAGGCGTTCTAAAACCGTCTAAACACATTTTTACACTTTACTACATTTTGTAGCAAGACTCTACTATTAAACATAGTAGTTTTGTGATATAGAAAATTGATATGACCAACGTAGCCAAAGTCGCCCTAAGCATTCAAGCTTCACCTGCTGTAGTATGGGAGGCCTTAACCCGTCCGGAGTTGATTAAAAAATACTTTTTTGGTACAACCACCATTACCACGTGGGAAGTTGGGAGTCCGATTCGTTTTGTTGGTGAATGGGAGGGTCAGGCGTATGAGGACAAGGGTACGGTTTTGGCGTTTGAGTTGTGTCGGTTGATACGATATGATTATTGGAGTTCGATGTCTGGCACAGAAGATGTGCCCGAGAATTACATAGAGATTACCTATACGTTGGAGGAGGAAGAAGGAGGCACGTTGTTGCGTATAGAGCAGGGTCCGATGAAGGACGAAGAAACGGCCGCGCACTCAGAGGGGAATTGGCTTTCGGTGATGGTGGGATTGAAGGAGCTGGTAGAAGCTGGGATCTGATTTCCCTTGTGTGCGACTAATTGAGGGCAAGGACACGTTGATGGTGTTAATGTCCGTTTTATGACAGGATGAAGCCCACCATTTGGGTTGTTGGTAAGGTTAGCGGGGTGGTTCCCGTGCTAAGTGGTGGTGTTTCATGCTGTATGCCCGTTGCTTTTTTAGTCATGCTTTTTGAGATTTGGATGAACAGAAAGCTTCGGGCATTTTTTTACGATATACTTTAAGGAGGTATTCGTAGTAGTTATTTTTAGAATTAACCGCGACCATTTTTCCCCAGGTTGCACAACATACCATTATGTTTGAAAAGCTAAAGCGGCTGCTAGGTCGCAAGGGGGGCTCTATTGCAGGAGTAGCAAATGGAGAAGCGGATTTACAAAAGGATCAACCGAATTCTGGAGAAGCCATTGCATTTGAGCAGGCGGTGAATCAGTGCACGTTGCGCATGATGACCCACCGGCTATACATGCATTACGGCGCCGTGCCCGGAGAAAAAGATCAGAGTCCTTTGAGTCCCACTTGGGAGCACCAGCACATCTATTTTTGGGAAGCAGACGAAATTTTTGAGCGGAAGTCGTTACCCGAAACGTTTCGGTTAGCGCCTGTCCATTACTTTGTGTTTTTTGAAATGCCTGAAGATTTAAGTTTAGCAGCAGGCGTAGCCGCTCCCTGGTTTGGAAAACCCGGTGGAGGCAAAAAAATGCATGTAGTACATGGGCACACAAAAATTACTATCAACGAGCTCAAGCGACTGGGCATAGTACGCGAGGTAGAGCCCGTAACGGTAACCATGGAAAACCTAGCGGTGTTGACAGACAGAGCCCATTATTTTTTGATGGTGAATGCAGGCGACTTGCATCCTGAAACGTATCGTATACAAGATGGTACAGGCAAGTCCCTAACATTGTATGAAGCCTTGCAACAAGGGAAGGTGAAGGTGGTGCGGATGGCTCACTAACCTATTTTGAGTTAAGCAATCCCAGAATAACAGAAGCAATTTCTCAAGTCAATAAAACCAGCTCGTTTATCATTGAGCTGAAGACAAATGAATTTAATTCAGGATGACACAGGATAAATAGTTGATTGAGTCAGATCGAAAACAATCTTTATTTGCATTTACGAGTGAGGGGCCAAGGGGTAGTATTCAAAAGCGCGTTCAATACACAGAGACTCATATAAAAAACCTATTTAATTTAGGTTTTGGTGATGAAGACGAAACAACTGGTAAAATACATGATACTGTCATTACTAATAATGGAGACAGTCAAAAAGTTCTTGCAACAGTGGCAGCAACTATTTATTTATTTTCTGAAAGGCATCCCAACGCATGGGTTTTTATAAAGGGTAATAATAAAGTGCGAACTCGCCTATACAGAATAGCCATAACCGTACATTTAACTGAAATAGAGAAGGACTTCCACATATTCGGCCTTATAAACGAGCAATGGCAAGAATACTCAAGTGCAGATGATTTCGAAGCATTTTTAATCAAGAGGAAAAATTAGTATATTTATATTATGAAAATAGAGGCATCCAAAAAAGACAAGGCCCCCATTATTAACAAGTCACTCGACAAATCCGCCAACAAAATTCTTTTTCCTAAAAAATTAGAAGCGGCCAACAGTACTCTGCGCAAAGCAGGCGTGCCCCAATTAAAAAGCAAGAAACGTTAACACCCCCACATAATTTATTAGTCAACTGTTTAAGCAGGAGCAACAATCATTTGTTTTTCGTCTTAAAACCAATAGAACCAAGGCAACAGCAAAACCAAGGAGATCTACACCCAAGGAAGTAAGTTGATGTTGCATTGGATTGATATCCTTATAAACTCTTTCTAAAAAATACTAAATTTGTTAGAACGCGTATCTTATTCGGCTTATACACCGACACTAGCAAGTAAGGCGAAAAGGAGTTGCGGGTATAAACAAGTTATGTGCAATTATAATATGACCGAAAAAAACTTCTTAGACATAGACGAGCAAATTTCAATGAATGAGAAGTATCTTGACTTTTACTATTCAAATTATCAGCGGACACAGGGTAAAATATCAATTCTGACAATCTTCTATTCCTTAATTTCATTTTACTTAATCCAGACTATTCGATTTCCTATAGAAAACTTAAAGGAATTGATATTCCTTCCATTGATTTTATATTTAGTCGCTTTAACCTTTTTCCTTTACAATATTTCTATTTCTGTTTACAATGCTTATTTAATGCTGAAGCCCGTTGACGTTGCGTTTATGAATGCACCAAAAACATTCTATTCGGACATCAAAGAAAGGTATCAACAAAGCCTGACAAAAGAGGAGATTCCTTTATTAAATGACTACGTGAAGACAACATATCTTAAAGAACTCGAAAAGGCCGTTAAAACTAATTCTGAACTCTTCGAAGAAAAAAGTAAATACTATTATCTTGCATTTACAAAAGGACTTCTTGCTTTGTTCTTTTACATTTTATGCTCAAGTTTTGTAGTGTTTTATGAAAAGGAACAAATTCAAAAAATTGAAGTAACTAAAATCAACTTTATAGACACGACAAATTTAAAATCAAATAATCATGAGTAACGAAAAAGACAATAGTCAACATAACCAAAATGACAACAAGTCAAACCAAAATGACTCAACTCCAAAACAACAAATTAATCCGGACAAAGTTATCTCGACCGAACCTAAAATGATCAAAGAGAGCTTCAATAAAATTGAAAAAATTGACTCTCCAAAAGACAATAAAAAGGAAAAATAACTGCACATAACAGCAAGCAAGCACAATTTTTGGCGTGTTACTGCTCAAATGCAGGAGTGGACAATAGCCAAAAACTGATGCCTGCTTGCAAAACGTTAGCTGTCATTTGTTAGGACAGACTTCCCTGTAAACAATAAATCAGGACTTTTGAAACAAATGTAATAACTTTGTAATTACATACAGACAAATGGAAGTTTCATTAATATCAATAGGTAATTCAAAAGGTATTCGACTTTCGAAGACTTTGATTGAAAAATACAACCTTCAAGACACTATAGAATTGATTCTTGAAAAAGGTTATATCATTCTTAAACCAAAGACAAAAGCTCGCAAGGGTTGGGAGAACTCTTTCAAAAAAATGCACGAAAATGGCGACGACAAATTGCTTGCTTCAGACGTGTTTAAAGACGAAGACTTTGAAGAATGGAATTAAAGCAATATCAAATTGTATTGGTTAATCTCGACCCGAAAATAGGCAGTGAAATGAAAAAAACTCGCCCCTGGGTTATCATTTCCCCAGACGAAATGAATAAATATTTACAGACAATTGTAATCGCTCCAATGACAAGCAATTCAAAAAGCTATCCAACAAGAATCCCTGTTAAACATAACAAGACTAAAGGTTGGGTTGTATTGGATCAAATTAGAACTATCGACAGACAACGTATTGTAAAAATTCTTGACAGCTTGACTGAAAAAGAAATTTATAATGTCAAGACAATTATTCACGAGACATACGTTGCGTAACAAACATCAGCTAACAGCAAATAAACCTAATAGGACGGACTCGGTCATTCCCTCATGATAACGGGACTAGCTGTACGGGTCAATTCAAGTTGCACAGAGGCACGAAATAATTTTCATTTGCTCTCACTAACAAACATTAGCATCTTCATATAAACATTTTTGCGTATAGACATAGGAAGCTCCCGCAACAAGCTAGGGACAGGTCCGAAAGCCCACCTACGTCTATCTGCCAAACCGTTACCAGAAATAAGTGCGGACACCGTAAGACAGCATGGAATTTATCGCAAAAATAAAAAGACTATTTTCCAAGACAGATACGAGTGAAAAATCTGCTTCCGTGACCTTCTATCCAAAACAAATTATTGTCGCGACCTACGATTTTGCGACTACTGGAATAGGACTTGGATCTACTAAGTTGACAAAACTTCCAGTCGACATTTCTCCTGAAATTCTCGGACAAACACTCCGGAAAAATTTCGCGCTGACTGAATACAATATTGAGCACCCAAAAGACTCCAAAGCGTTTAAAAAAGTATTTGACGACTATAAAGCAGCTGCAGGATTCAAAACGAACAAAGACACATACAAAGATGCGCGAGAAGTTGGATGTCGAATGACAAAGATGGAAATTACTCTAACGCCGAGCGAAAACCAATACAATACTGGTTATCTTCCAATACCAAATTCCGACATTAAACTTCCTTTAACTATCTCGGACAATGAACTTGGACTTGAGTTATTAAAAGCAAAAGAAATTGCAACGGGCTATTTGGCGAACACCTAATCGAGACGCAACTTATGGCGCTTACTGAAGGTAACAGCGGCAAAGCCCAATACGGCGGAATTGGTCAGCGCGCGCGGGATGGGACAGTGGCCGCTTCGCGAAAATAATTTGCGGCGCGCTAATAAAGTAAGTATCTTTAAAATAACATTTATGGGTTGGGCAAGATGGTGCTTCGAAAGCCGCACTGGGTCTAGCCGAAAAACGTTATGCACCAATTGTTACAAAGCCATGAGAAAGACATTTATAACAGTTTTGAGCTTCCTTTTTTTAATGGCTTGCAAACCGACGCCTTCTCCCATGACCAAAGAAAATTTCGAGGTGATTGAGTATATAAAAACTCAAACGAGCTGCGTTGGGACTACAAGCGACTGCTTGCCTTTGCACATAAAACCTTACCAGACATTACTACTCGACTTTCTTAAAAGCAATGCCTTTAATCCAGACGAATATTACGTTCAGACAAAAATTGGTACCTGGACGGAAGACGATAAAATTCAATCCGACACTTCAACGACTGGTCTAACACTAAATTTATACCATCTCAATTATTTCAAAATAATACTTCAGGACAAAAAAGACTTTATAAAAGACAGCATTGTTACTTATAGAAAAGGGAATGTGGGCGGAAAAAACTTCAGCGTGACCATTGACAAAGTAAAAAATAAAATATCTGGACCACACTACTGGAAATAAAACAACTGGTGCTAACAGCGACTAGAAGCGTCATTCTACCAGCGGACAAATGGTTTGGCTCCACTAAGGCTACGCCGGGATGCTAAGGCTGGCAAAACGAACGCCAAGCCGTTAAACGTTAGCTGTAATTGTTGGATAAACACAAATAATGCGAATAACAGGACATATTCTTCTGCTTGGACTCTTTTCAATAATTGTTCAGACCATTGTACAAATTGCTTTGGCACGGCTGACGAGTCTTGAGTATCTACAAGAAACGCAACATCTCTTTATCATCTCGACAATGTTAGCGTTTCTGGTTTTGACCTATTTTATCCTTAGACGCTGGAACAATAAATCCAGACCTGCATTTATTCAGGCACTGACAATAATGTTTTTTATACAAGTCCTGACAATTATTTCACTAACAACAATAAATATAGCTTCTGTATTTTTTTCGACTGTCTCAACCTTTCTCCCCGACACCACTGCTATAGCAATACAATTTGACGCGACCGACTTTATTATCAAGACGCTAATTTTTGCTCTTGGACTCCCATTAATTATATTGACTGTTACCTATTTGCTGGACAGGAAGAAAATAAACAACTACGGCTAACAGCAGGCTAGGTGATAGTATTAGGACGATATGACTAAAATATACTGTTCACATAAACTCAAGGACTTCCTCGGACAAAAATTCTTCATCTCGACAGAGGACCCTTATAATCACTACGGCGATTGGAATGCGCACCTCTTTTATTACGGCGGACGAAAGAACTTGATACTCGTAAATAATAAATCGTATTACTCTGTCTTTCTGATCGACATTAAAAAAGCAGACTTCAAGGATTTCAGTACACTTTTCTTTAATCGACTAACAGAGCAACTGCAATACGACGATGTAATTGGACCTGCAGACCTACTAATTACTATTCAAAAATATACGCCGTTAGTTTTTTCAAGGACAAACAACGACAAAAAAACAATAGGAACAATCAATGACTATGTTTATCAATATGAGGTTCGTAAAGAACATCCCTATTGGGTCGATAAAAATTTACTTGAGTATAATTCATCTATCAACAGCGGTTTGACAGGCGCCGGACGAACTAGTACATCTTACTACGGGCAACCAATTAAGGACATGAGGACTCTCTTAAACTCCAAACTCTAACAGTGGCTGATCGCCTATTGTAAACAAATTGTGGACAGACTATTCCTAAAAATAAATTTCACTTCAACAATTAGTCTATTCCTAATGACAATCGTTACCTCATGCGGACCAAGGTCAGGCATTCACAATGACGAAAAATCAGACGCCGACACTATTTCAGTTAAAGCAGACGAGAAAAAGCAAATTGACGTTTCATATAAAGACAAGGGCAGAAAATTATATAAACAAAATTGCGCTGTTTGCCATGGCCCCGCTATTGACCTTATAGATCCTGCCCCTGACTTAAAAGAAATCAAAGACCGACTCCCAAATCCTTGTGACGAATGGTTTGTAAAGTATACGCTTAACAGCGAAAAAGTATTTTTATCTGGTGATCCATATGCTGCTAAACTCAAATCTGAGTACAAAGACAACCGAATGACCCTATTTGAAGGTGTTTTGACAGAACAAGATGTAAAAGAAATATATAATTACCTTACAAGCGCAATACCTATTCAAACAGTCCCTTAAAAAAACAGGTCTTGCTCTATATTATACGATTTAGTCCTCAAAAGTGTAACCTCCAACAACATAAAAAGACGAAAAGCCAGAAAACGTTAGCAGCAGAGTGACGATGACAAAAAAAGAAAGGATGACCGTTGATGAAATCTATAAAAAAATTGGACAAAAGCTTTTTGAGCATTTTGATTCAGACAATTGGAATGAAGCTGTATTAAGAATTATGCGCGTCGACAGCACCGTTGGGTTTGAAGGTGAATATAGGGACAAGGCAAATGAGGTTCAAGACATAGAAGTAACATTTGGTTATACTGAATCCAAGTACATCCATGAACTTTATGCAATAACTACGGAAGGTGGATCTAATAAATGGAATCGTTTAGTTTTTAAACTATGGCCAGAAGGTAAGTTTGACATCGCTTTTACTTGGGACCAAGACCTACATGATGAGTTAGAAAATTTATAATAAAACCGGTGGGTTACAAAACACCAGCAGGCAACAGCACCTAATGGCCATCAGAGGGGCGAGGATCATCGGCGCGTGTAAAACAATGGTCCCTTCGAGAAAATAATTTGCAGCTTGTTAATAATCATGTATCTTTGAAATAAACAAATGCAGTTGATGCTCTTGCGACAAACTCGGGACCAGTTCGAAAGCACAACAGCCAGCATCTGCAAGTTTTTATGCCCAATTATGACAGCCCGAATGCTAATTATAATTTTCCTAATTATCAATCTGACATCGGCTGGAATTAACCGATATGAGTATGTAAATAGTAAGACGAATCAATATATTCGATTCACTGGATCTTCAGGGCGTCAATGGACCTTTTCTTTAGTTACTAAAAAAGCCAGTTGTATTTTAACTGACATCATTATCACTTCGAACCACCTCAATTTTTTTATAGACTCATTAAAAAAAGTTGGCTTTAAGGAATCGAATAAGAAATTAGAAGTGACACAAGAATATAGTATAAAACTAAGTATCGACACTTGCCATTTTTCCAAAACCATTGAAGGTGACAGTCTTTTTAAGTTCGTTTACAAATATGAGGTTACAGATAAAAATAACCTTGTTTTTAAGCAGTTCCAGACACAATTTGTAACTGAAAGACAAAAGGCAATCGACAGTATTAGGGATAAAAAATTTGAATTCAGGGCCGGTAAAATCCTTGGAACAACAATTGTCCACATATCAATAACATCGTTGAATATTTACAATTTGAATAAAAAAGCTCAGTTTCAATCAGGGACTACATACGGCTTTTTTCTATAACAAAGGACAAAATATCCAGGCATAAAAGCGCCTACGTCCGAATTTTTTGCGCAGTAACGCTCATATATATAACTTGGACATATCAAAAAACTGAATCCAAGGCACCAATCGTTATGTGCAAACCGTATTGATCAGGTAAACTAACATGAAAACACAGCTCGTAAGACTTCAAATACCAAACAATTGGACAGTTTCAGACAACAAGTTCTATGACGTGGACCCAAGCTATGACGCCAATGGACAAATTATCAACTGGCATGAGGGGTTCTCAGATGATGTACTTTGGATTCAACAAAGCTTTTTTAGTGACGGAAAATATCAATCACCCACCAATTATTGTTTTGATATTGAATTAAGCTGGGCTTCCAATCAGTACTTAGCGAGATTAAAGTATACAAACAATAAAAGTTCATACACCATAGAGAAAATTGAATCGCATGACAGAAATCAAATTCGTGACAAAATCGAATTCTGGCTCATTAACATTTCCAATAATCTGAAAAAATACCGAGAGCGTTATAGACAAAAGTTTCCAGACGAGACATAAATCGATAAGCACCTAATGACAGCCACTTACTAAGCCATACTTTTCGAGTAGTAAATTTCGGATAACATTCGTAAATTTAATGTTGCGTTCGAAGGCACAGCGAGTAGCTTCCAAACATTAGCAGTAATTGCAGGATGTATTTAGTAAAAACAAAGGTGGCTCTATAATGGACTCAAATCGAAACTCGGATAATTTACAGTCAATTTCTAACAAAATTGACATTTGGATAAACAAATGGTTATTTCTATTGATTATCCTCACACCTTACTTTTACTTTTCATATAAAACAATTGCGATTCTATGTTATTCAAAACCATTAACAGATCAAGGTGAATTTGAATGTGGAACTGGTTTGTTTGCGAGTATTCTAGGTCACTTTGTGTTAGCAGCAATAGTTGCACTAATACTAACCATCTATTTTATTTTTAAAAACAATTACCCATTCTGGTTAAAACTGTCGCTTTTGATGATTGTATTAGCTCTTCCATTTATTTCCTATTCGGCGTTTTGAAAATATTCCAGGTTAAAAACACAGGAAAATAATCCGCTATCCGCATCTTGTCCCATGAGTGATTTTGCCCGTTTTAGAGATTGGATTTGGGTAAACGCCGATGAATTTATTCAGATTGTCACTTTTAGAACAACGACGAATTCGGTATCATAAGAAGAGAATTTTTGTAAATTTCATCACCATTGTCAACAATAAAAAAACCTATAGAATTCCACAACCCATTAGAAACTAAGTGTATTCAGACTGCATTTCAATCAGCCAGCAAAGTAGTTTTCGATTCGCCAAAAATTGTACCTCGCCCCTTCTCATTCAAACTGCCTTAATCGGAAAAGACACCTCCATTTAGGAGACTTTAGAATTTATTACTTCAAACAAGCATCAGCAAAATGAACTTTATGTTGCAGACCAACTATTCACTTACCTCTTCAAGTTTGAGTCAAGCAGTTCTCTAATCCTTTTACGATCTATGCCAATAGCTTCAGGATTACCAATTCGCAATTCACCTGTGTTGAAACAATTTATACGGCCGTCATTAGAACTACTGGAACAGCCCGTGTCTTTTTCTGGAATAAACTTGAAAACTGTGAATTGGATGACTTTACCACGAACAGATAGTGTATCATAGGTGTTTCCTGAAAAACGGACGTTCATATAATAAGAATCGTTCCGGTTTGCATGTTGAAGTTGTACTGAAATCTTATCAAATAATTTAAGGTTAACTGTGTCCTCTTCAATTTCGGTTACCATTTTGCCTTTCAGCCAAAGGTGTCCAACCTTTTCATAATTGTTGCGGAGCGCAATTCCTGGAATAAAAAACCAAGATTGATTACGGTATAAACCAGACTGATGAACACTCATAATTCTTTTTGCCCAGGGCTTTTCATCTGCCATTTCGATTGGCCTTTTCCAAATAACTATTCTCTCCAGCTTATCATCTCCTTGAACTGTTATACGGAACCATGAGGGATTTTGGAGAGTAAGTTGATAGCTTTGAATTAAACCATTTGTAAATATGGGAAGAGATATTAAAGCAATCTGAGATACTAGGCGTATGCCCCTTTTTTTCATTTTTATAATGACCATTCTATTCACAATGATCATGGCAATAACACTAACAAGAAAACTGCCAAAATGTAGTAAAGCGAATAAAGGATACCCCCAAATGATAAGCGGTGAGGTGAGAATGGCTATTAGCCATCCAACAAATACAACTAACGCAAAACGATCATTTTTTAGTGACATCCAGACAAATTATTGAATAAAGGTAATAGAACCCCTCTAAAAAATTGTACAATTTGGGACATTCCCCTTCATGCCCTCACTCTTATCGATACGACCAACTTCGAACAGACAATTCTTAAACTCCTAAATAAGGCGTTTAAGATGTCTTTTTTTGAAACGGAGACATTACGAAATTTTCTGTCATAGCTTATGTCATTTATTGGTTGGCGTGCCACGATGGAGTAGGACTTGAATTAAAGGATTAACTCAAACTTGCAAGCCAATGAACCGGCCAATAATTCATTTGTAACTCCCACAAAAATTAAGTAACTTAGTTAAGAACAATCCTTAATACCATGAAGTCGTTGTTACTTACCTTTTCTCTTTTGCTTTCTTTTTTTAGCCAATTTGGACAAACGATTGACACACTGGCGGTCAATCAGTTTGACAAAGAAGGGAAGAAAAACGGCAGATGGAAATTGTATTATGACACCAATTGGCAAGTAGTTAAAGATTCGTCCAAGGCAGCTTATTATTGGTACACCTACTATGACCATGGGCTTCGCGTTTATACAGAAGCCGACTGGGGTTGCAAGACGTGCCAATTCAAGGACTCCTTGTTTAGTACGCCAGTAGGAAAAATAAAGCTACTCGACGGCAAGTACACTTGGTACGACAAGAAAGGCCAGCTATTCTCAGAACACGTATTTAGAAACGGGCAACCCATATGGTGGAAGCAATACCATTCAAATGGTCAGCTCTATTTGTTTTTCGACTACACTAAAAAGTGTGAAGGCGAACCACTTTCCTGGTGGTTGTATGAGTACGACAAACAAGGAAACCTGAAAGCAACTGTGGCAACAGCCAAGGGCTGCGGAGGCATGTGGACCGGCGTAAGGTGAAATTATAATTCCCCTTACCTCACAAGCGGCGCTTCAATTCTAGAATACCATCCCTTGAAAAGAAATCAACTAGAGGCAAGTAGCGTGAATCGGCTAACGTGTGAACAGTATTAACGCGGAAGACCGATTAATGTTGACGTATTGATAAACAAAATAACTTCAAGTAATTAGGAAGGTACAGATAGGGGATATTTCGTAAACAAACCTGCACCTAATTTCTAAGCATTCTGAGTCAATTAATAAGTGCTGGACCTACTTTTAGATTCGATGAATCAAAACGAATGTGTAAATTTTTTACTATCTTAGTTTGTAATTACTTTTAAAATGCAACGGTTGACGGCCATAGTAGTTTTTCTTTTGACTTTTAATAAGTTGTTTTCACAAGTTGAATTCTCACCAAAAGATGCCACATGGAATTACCTATTCCAACTTGTACCAGCTTGGAATGGTACAATTACGTGCATAAATGAACAAATTGTTTATTCAAAGGACACCATTATAGGATTAGACAGTATAAAAATATTGACACATAAACAGTACTACAATTCTTGTTATAATAAAAGTACTTTGACCACAAAAAAAACACTATTGAAACAAAAAGGCGATACTATTTACTTCAATAATCCTCGAACACAAAACACTTGGCAAATTCTATATAATTTTGCCGCAACACCAGGCAATGGTTGGCAGACAACTATGCTAAAAGCCGATAACACTCCAACAACACATGTGTTTGTTGTTGATTCAACGAGTCAAATCTCTTTAAACGGATATAATCTTAAAAGGTTATATCTGAAGGGTGGAAGCAACATTACCGAACGCTATGGTAGTAGCGGTTTCCTCTTTAATTTTAACAGCTATGCTAATGGATGTGATGGCTATTATTTTTATGATTTTCTATGTTATAGTGATAAGGCTCTTGGCAAGATAAATTTTGGCCATTTATCTTGCGATTTTTTTGGCACTGTACCTATTTCTGGGATAAATAATGAGAAAAATACTCTTCTTTTACAAATCTCACCAAATCCAGTTAATGGGAGTTTTAAAGTACATTTCCCAATTAATTCCCATAATAAAAATAAGATGATTCTTAGAGACAGTTTTGGACGAGAACTTTTAGTTTTAGTCGATGTACAAGAGGGCGATGAGATTAATACTCAGAATTTCTCCCCAGGCATCTACTTTCTTGAAATTCAAAATTTGGATGGCAGGTTGGTACAGAAAATCATTAACGAGTGATAATAAACAAATTGTCATTTATTGCGCCCTCTACCCTGATTATTGCGGATAGGAAGATTTCTGATGCAAAATAGAATAGCTATCAACGCGTTAATTAACGCCTTTACTTAGTGGAAAAACTTATGCAATGATTAAAAACATTGGTAACTTTAAGTCAACTTTGATAATGACGCAGATTAAATAAACTCATTTATGGGGCCATTGGTAATATTCTTTACACGCTTGCATTTAGCGACAATTACCTATCGAAGAACAGTTGAGGCTTATACTGTCGTTGTTGGAGTAATAAAAAACAAAATGAACGGGACCCTAATTCATTTTTGAAACTATGGTATCTAACATAATGACTCAAATCAGTAGGCGCATTTATTACATTCATTCTGCCCTTTACTTTTTATCAGCTATACTAACGAAGTTCTTTTTAGTTGATGTTGACATGGGAGCCCGCTTCAACGACTTTAATCAAGAACTATTGACATCAACACTCTTGTTTTTTGGCGCACTTGTTTTCCTACTCATCGGATTACTATTTAACCTCATCAAGCGGCACAGGCACTCCAATCTAACCGACAGAACCCTACTTTATAGCGGCCTGCTTATTGCACCATTAACGCTCCTATTCGTATTAACCCCTTTATTAATGGTTATATCCCCTGGCGAAGTAGGCGCTAGTACATCCTCTGCAATGGGTTTCTTGGTTGGGATTGGGACCATGATATGGCTGATATTAGTGCCAATACTAGTGATTGGGCAAGTCTTGCGCATTTTGACACACCGATTGAAACAATGACATACCTATGTTCCTTAAATCTGACGGCATGGTCCAGCATTTAGTCCATTTTACAAAAAGTGCGATTTTGACACTCCTTTTTCTTACCACTTGCCTTTCAAGCCTATTGGCGCAAACCCATTCAAGCCTTTCATCGGTTGTAATAGGTAAATGGTCGCTGACACGTTATACTGAAACCTTTGGTGGCGAAACTTACAACCGACCTATTGCCGGAGTTATAAAATACGAGCCTATAATAGATACTGTGTATAAAGTATTGGACCAAGGAGACACCGTTGGAACGTACGAGTTCAATGCTAATCAAACGTTTACACTCTCATCAAGAAGTGGTCATGGAATAACAAGAACCATTGGCAAATGGCGCATTGCCGAACGCGACAGTACTGTTACTTTGTATAATATGCAGACTATTACAGTTAGTGGCCCTTTACCAAAATCAGACCATACTTTAGACCTTGAATTACGCTCTTTGGGCAGTTTGTTTCTGCTGCTGATTCATTACGACAGCGGTTTAAATTCTACTCATCAACTCTATTATAAAAAACAGGTGTCGGATTAAAATCACTGCCATTGCGTAATTACCCCTTCGATCCAGGATCAAAAATACCTTAATTTAGCCCATCATGACGGTAATCGACCATAAAGAAATTATTAGTAGTCGCGAATTAAACGCGTCAATAGAACAAGTATACCAAGCATTTGCCAATCCAAATCACTTGAAAAAGTGGTGGGGGCCAGAAGGATTCACCAATACCCTACATGAATTTGATTTGCGGGTTGGTGGCAAGTGGCTACTAACCATGCATGGTCCCGAAAAAGGCCACTACGAGAATGCGTCCATATTTACCAAGGTTGTTTCTAACCAATTAATCGCCTGGACCCGCACCTCGCCCCCATTTTTTGATATGGAAGTTCAGTTTCAATCCTTACACACCTTTAAATCCTTAATCACTTTTCGGATGATTTTTGGCACTTCAGAAGAATGTGACAAAATGAAGAAATTTGTGGCGCCTAAAAACGAAGAGAATTTTGATCGCTTAGAAAGAGAGCTCGTACTGATGCAGCAGCAATAACACAAATGCACCGCAGGCGCAAGTATAGAAGATCGGCACCTTTTGTTATTTGTTGTCATCATCGATTTATCCTACCCTAACCCATGAATTATACAAAACACATTTCACCGGTTGTACTAAAATTTGTTCAACTTTACGTTGCAGCCGTTGTTATTTTCTTTGTGTTTCGGTTATTGTTGTTTATCACCGAAGTCAACCGAATCGATGACACCGTTCAAACGGCTGATATACTATACGCCTTTATAATGGGTATTCGGTTTGATATTGTTATAACCGGTTACTTGTTGCTCCTACCCTATCTTATATTATCCTTTGCTGCCTTTTACCCCACTTCAACTTCCATTTATAAGCTTGTTAAGACCTTTATTACAATCACTTTCTCACTCGCCTTTTTGATCTGCGCCATTGACATTCCCTACTTTCATCAATTCTTTTCGCGGCTATCGGTAACTGCGTTAGAATGGCTCGACAGTCCCCTTTTCGTTCTTAAAATGATCTTTCAGGAACCAACTTATTGGATTTACCTAGTGCCCTTACTTTTAGCTATTATTCTGTTCAGTAGAATTACCAGGTTGCTTTTAAAGACAACTATTGCCCCTACAGCATCCATCCGCACTTTGCCAATTAGCTTGTTATTCCTGGGATTAATTGTTCTTGGGATTAGAGGACGCATTGAAGAAAAATCGCCTATACGAATTGGCACTGCCTATTTCTCAAACAATGCCTTTCTCAATCAATTAGGACTCAATCCGAATTTTACATTCTTGAAAAGTTATTTGGAGAGCCGTAAGGAAGAAAACCAAAAAGTTCAGCTGATGGATGAGTCGCTTGCCCTTGCTAATGTTCAGCGCTACTTTAACATTCAACAACCAGATAAAAATTTTCCACTAGCACGAGCGGTTCATTTTGATTCACTGTCACCTTCAAAATACAATGTAGTTGTAGTGATTATGGAAAGTTTAGGAGCGGTTAAAATGAGGCGGCATGGCAATGAAAACAACCTCACTCCTTTTCTTGACAGCCTCACGGATGAAGGTTACTACTTTGAAAACACGTATACTTCAGGAATTCATACGTATAATGGCATTTATAGCACTTTGTTCTCTTATCCCGCGTTATTTATACACCACCCGATGAAGGGCCATTCTCTCGTTAAACAACCTGGTGCATTTAGCACTTTGAAGGAAAACGGGTACTCCACGATTTATTTCACAACACATGATGGCCAATTCGACAACGTAGAAGGCTTCTTAAAAGCTAACGATTGCGAGACCGTTATTTCAAAAAAAGATTATCCCACTGAAAAGATAAAAACCACATTAGGCGTGCCCGACGACTATTTGTTTGAGTTTTCAATACCCCTACTCAATCAATTAAACCAGAAACAAAAACCGTTCTTCTCTGTTTTTATGACCTCTAGCAATCATGGTCCCTTTTATGTGCCAGAGTATTTCACACCACACCATACCGACAAATTCGATCGCAGTGTAGAATATGCCGATTATTCTCTACGAAAATTTATCACCCTATGTTCCAAGCAAACGTGGTTCGACAGCACTCTATTTGTGTTTGTGGCCGATCATGGCGCTCCGCTCAGTGGCCTTTACAGTATGTCAATTGATTACAACCATACACCCTTGCTGTTTTATGCCCCATCCATCATTAAGGAAAAGAAAACGTTTAACCAAATGGCTGGACAAATCGATGTGTTTCCAACGTTAATGGGTTTATTAAAAACTAACTATGTGAATTACACCTTGGGCATAGATCTATTACGCGAAGAACGCCCCTATATTTATTTCAATGCCGATGATAAATACGGGGTAATGGACCAAGAGTGGTTTTTAATTGTGAATAAAGATAAAACCATAACCCTCTTCAATTACAAGAACAAGGACTTGCATGACTACGCTAAAGAAAAACCGGAGGTGGTTGAAAGAATGAACCTCTATGCCCAATCGAACTTACAAACCTACCAAACCCTATTAACGTCGTTTAAACATTAGCGTGTTCTCTCTATAGGCAAATGAATAAATGATAGCCTTAATAGTGCAGCCAACCATTGCCATCAACCTTCTATCCTAAACTCTTGAATACCACTAGAAGAAGGCAAATACGGTGTAAACAAAAAGGTCCCTTCGAAAGAATCATTAAATTTGAATAATGCTGTTCTGTTTTATATCTTACAATAGCACAAGTGACATTTAATTTCATTAACACCAAGCTAAAGGCGAAATTTGTTAATGGTTTTTAATCTTATTTAAATTGCCAGCAGAAGCCAACTAAATTAAACCCTTCTAACAAAAAATCATTTGGACTACCACCCATCCTATAAACCAGTTTCTCGTTCACGTTTGGTTCTTTTTATTGCATTTCTAACCATTTTCACCGCGTATAAAAGTCAGCAACTCACCTATCATGATTTCAAGAGCTTACTTCCAGCGCTAAATCAAGAAGATTGGAAGAGTGCCTATAAAGCATCCGGAAAATTACTCGCTTCTGCTGAAAATGACACCTCTGAACTACATGCCCTTGTTGTTTATGTTCACCTCTATGCCGGCGCCGGTTTGGTCGCACAACGGCAAATGAGTTATAAAAAACTCAAGAAGGACGTGTTCCGCTTTCTGGGACAAAAAATAATCATGCCTGCCCATCCAATTAGCAACAAGGATGGCGCATTGAATCAAACCAAACTTGAATGCAATGATACCTTGAGTGCCGGTTTTTGTGCAGCTGCCAATAAAGCAGGAAGCACCATCCTTTGTTTTGAAAAATTTGATTTTTAAGAAAAGATGTGTCCCGATGCTTTTCCAGCAAGGACCATGGTGCGCTGCGGTGGTAAATTAGAATCGATTGAGTTGCACCCGAATCAATCTGCTCTTTGGGTATTGCGATTAAGAGTGGTGGAGGCATTTGTAAGGGAAGTAAAATAGATTTATATTTAAGTATGCTGCAAATTGGCTTCTTACTGGTTTGTTCCTGGGCACTACTTTGGTTTTTTGAGCGATCACCTTTGACTGTGTTGGGCTTTATGCCAACAAAAAAAACATGGTGGTTATTGCTCGTCCTATTTTTCTCAGCCGTTCTAACTTCTACAAGCACCTTCCTTTTCAGGATGCATTATTTAGGAGAGCGATTTCAACTGAACGAACAACTAAGTTGCCCCAACCTTCTTTTAGAGAGTTGGTTCCAAGCACGTACGGTGTTGACTGAAGAATTACTTTGCCGTGGTGTTCTGCTCTATTTACTTGTAAAGCGAATGGGTGAAACCAAGGCTGTTGTGCTAACCTCCATACTGTTTGCGCTGTTGCACTGGTTCAATGCTGGCACGTGGGGACATCTAGTACAAATGAGCCTTGTCTTTTTATTTACGTTTTTCATGGGACTTGTCCTTGGTTTTGCCTTTGTAAAAACGCAATCGCTTTTAGCCCCCTTCTTCATTCATTTCGGGTGGAACTACATGCAGAATTTTGTTTTTCCTGAATCCAACACTGGACGGCACCTTTTAGCGATTAGCACACCAGCTGCAGAAGTAACCGTATCTTATCTAACGTTTTTTATTTTGTTTTTCTTACCGAAAATTACTTTGATTGGCTCGACTTTCTTAATCATTAAACGATACAGTCAGAAACAGGCAGCAACGACCCTTTTATAATTGAAATGGAGATAAAACAAACAGACAATGGTGCCAAGGGCAGCTTTTTTATAGAATTGGATGGACGAGTTGTTGCCGCCATGACATACACCTATGCTGGTGCTTCGCGTATTATTATCGACCATACCGAAGTAAGTGAAGCGTTGAAAGGTCAGAGTATTGGAAAACAATTGCTCATGAAGCTCGTTGATTTTGCAAGAAAAAATAAACTCACCGTGTTGCCCTTGTGTCCATTTGCCAAAAGCGTATTCGAGAAACTGCCCACTATAAGCGATGTATTATAAAATAAACTCCACCTCATGGATAAAAACAATATCAAAAAAGAATACACCAATGGTGATATTACCATTGTGTGGCAATCTGGTAAATGCGCTCATTCTGGAAAATGCGTAAAAAACAATCCCGATGTGTTTCAACCCAAAACACAACCCTGGATAAAGCCCGAGGCAAGCACCACTGAAAAAATAATGGCAGCAATTGATTGTTGTCCCTCTGGCGCCCTTAGTTATTACCATAACACAAAACCGTAGCATCAGGTTCTTTCCAGCGTCTTGGCATTTTTATCTCTGCTGGTAGATGAACTAGATAGAAACTTGTCCTCACTTTTTTGACGTAATTCAGTCGCGTCTTGTTATCTTGCGTTCGAGTAGCTGAAGTCGACCTTTGCTACCCCCTTTTACAAATTGACACGATTTCTGCGCGATATTCGATTTTGGATAGCGGTTCTTTTTTTGATTCGCTTGATTGGCATAACCATGCCTCCATTAGAGGCAGGACACAACTGGCGGCAGACAACCGTGTGTATGGTTGCCAGAAATTTTGTCGAAGTTGATGCCAACCCCTTTTATCCGAGGGTGGACATGGCCGGCGAAAAAACCGGTATTACCGGCATGGAATTTCCCTTGCTAAATTACTTGGTGTACCTCGTATCGGAATTATTTGGTTACCAGCATTGGTATGGCCGCCTTATCAATTTGGTGGTTAGCAGTTTTGGACTTTGGTATTTTTACCGGCTCATCAAGACGAATTTCACTGAAGCTACGGCGTTTTATTCTACCCTTATTTTGGGTGTATCCATTTGGTTTGAGTACGCGCGTAAAATCATGCCCGATACTTTTTCTGTGTCCCTGGTAATCTCCGCTATTTATTATGCCAGTAATTACCTGGATGCAAAGGAGGCGAAAGACAAGTACGGACAACTCCTTCTTTCAATCGTGTTATTAGTTGCTGGCGTGCTTTCAAAATTACCAGCTGGCAGTTTGTTAGCCGCCCTGGTACCGCTCTACTTTAATCAGACCGTTTTGTTGAGACGGAAAATCTTATTTGCCGTAAGTTTCGTTATGGGTATGATACCAGTCGTAGCGTGGTATTTTTATTGGGTGCCTTACTTGGTTGAGTCGTACGGGTACTGGCACTTTTTTATGGGGAAACCTTTGACCAAGGGCCTCGCTGAAATTATTGGTGACCCCATTGGCACCTTGAGTCGTTACTATGAAATAGCCCTGCAATATTCTGGATTCCTGCTCTTTTGTTATGGCCTTTGGTCCGCTTATAAGCACAAACATCTTTTACTACTGCGGGTACTCGCTTGCGTTTTTTTATCATTCGCTGTAATCATGTTTAAAGCAGGTCATACCTTTATCGAACACAGTTATTACATTGTCCCCTTTGTACCAATAATGGCGTTGGTGGCAGGGTATGGACTCACCACACTTTCCATCCCTTGGTTACGTAATACGGTGTTACTATTTGTTGCCATAGAGGGTCTTGCCAACCAACAACACGATTTGTTTTTGAACCAAGAGGATGCCCAACTTCAGTATTTAGAAACCACTTTGGACAAACACTGTGAACGTTCGGATTTGGTTATAATCAATAGTGGGAAAGTGCCCACCCCTATGTACTTTGCCCATCGCAAGGGTTGGATAGCTACCAATGCCGAAATAAGTGATACGGCTTATATTGCGCAATTAAAACAAAAAGGCTTGAAGTGTATTGTTATCTTAAAGAAACGGTTTGGTTCCCAACTTTCTAATTTACCGTATGAAAATTTAGAAGAGACCACCAACTATAGTATTTACCGGCCTTAATATCCCTGCTGTTTTAAAGCAATTCAACCCAAATTACTATTGCTTTTGAATTATCGAAAAAGTACCGTTGAGCCAGCACTATCACCGCTAATAAAATTAGTACCAGTCTATCATTTATTCGTTATCAAAAAACAGTACCTTGTAACATAAACTCAAAATCATGCAAACGATAATTGGATCAGGCGGTGCCATTGGTCTTCCATTAGCCAAGGCCTTACTTAGTTATACCGACAAAATACGATTAGTAAGTCGCCACCCCGTAAAGGTGAACCCAACAGACGAGCTCATGAGTATCGACGCTTCTGACTTATCGCAAATAGACCGAGCCGTTGCTGGAAGCAGCGTGGTGTATGTAGTGATTGGCTTTGAGTATAAATTAAGCGTATGGCAAACACTTTGGCCTCCCTTTTTAAAAGCCGTTATTGAAGCCTGTAAAAAGCACCAAGCCAAATTGGTCTTTTTTGATAACGTGTACATGTATCAACCCTCTGCGATTCCGCACATGACTGAAAGTTCACCCCTGGGTGCTATCAGCAAGAAGGGACAAGTTCGCCAACACTTACACGAAATGATTATGCGTGCAGTAGAAAGCAACCAATTAAACGCACTCATAGCTCGTTCAGCTGATTTTTATGGTCCCGATAACAAAAGCAGTGCCCTCAACCTCATGGTTGCCGACAACCTCATTAAGGGCAAAAAAGCACAAGCCTTTGGTGATATATCTAAAATACACACCTACACGTACACCCCCGATGCCGCGGTAGCCACAGCACTTTTGGGTAATCGTACTGAAGCTTACAACCAGGTGTGGCACGTACCTACCACCCATGAAAAACTCACCAACCAACAATGGATTAATTTGGTTGCCAGGGAACTGCAAATCGATCCAAAAATTCAGCCTGTGCCGGTGTGGATGATGAAATTGTTGGGCTTGTTTGTTCCGATCATGCGTGAATTTCCCGAGATGATGTATCAATACGAACACGATTACTTTTTCGATAGCACAAAAATCGAAAAGCAGTACGGGCTAAAGGCGACCCCGCCAGAAGAAGGCGTTCGTCAGTTAATTAGCGCAATGAAGAAGAAGAGTAGTTAGGTGCGGAATTAGAAAAAACTCACTAGATTCGACTCCATCCAACACCCTGTTTTTCGCACAAAAACCAGTATGTCATCTTCTGTACTACAAAATTGAAAATCATAGCAACCTCTACCTTCGTTACACTTCATGGCCTTTTTACCAAGTTTACTTTCAACCTTAGATGCCACTTCCAGCTTTTTGTAACATTCTACTTGGTTTCTTTCTTTTGGTTGGTCTCTCGCTAAAGAGCCAGGTGAACTCGTTGTCACAATTATGCAGAACGACTTGGCAAACCAATGAACCCTACATGGCTGTTCACTCGTTATTCCAGAAAGACAGTTTGCTTTTGATTGCTGTAAGGAAGACGGATTTATCATTGACATCAAATGGTTTTTTGAAATTCAATAAAAACAACCATTTAGTCTATTCAGATACACCCAAAAAAACCAGTGATAATTCGAATTCGCACGATGAATGTGACGCAGCCGCAGGCTGCATTTACTGGCGAATTAATGCCACAAAACAAGAGATCACACTTTGGCTATATACTTATGATGCCGAACAGAAAAAAGGGTCACGCAATTGGCAAAATGTAGAAACAGTTGTTTTTACTGCACGTCAAATGGGTTCCGACACCCTATTATTACTAGCACAAAAAGGTAAATTAGTTGTAACGATATCTCCACGACAAGGTGCGGATACGAATCATCTCAATCAGTCATTACGGTTGTGGTTAAAAAAGAAAGACGGTACTCTCGCCTCTCCAACCAAGAACACATCGTTACAATTTACGTTCGACCGTTTGCCGAGTTACACCAGCACCCTTAGTGTGTCTTGTGCAGATGTATACCCAGACAGTACCCTAGTGGATGTGGTGATTAACAATTACCAAACCCGGTTTATTACTTTTGCCTACCCACCCGTTTGCGAATACACCTCCAATTACCTAGATAGTATTTGCCCCATTTGCTATAGATCAGACCAAGTGCTGCCAATTCAACAAAAACATGCTGAAGTACCTATCAAATCCCGAAAAAAAACACGGATTTATGTGCCCTACTTCCCATACAAGCTTTGCCAACCGCATTGGTATTGTAAACGCGACGATAAAGACTTTTAAAAACCTAGTTCACAGCGATTCTAGTAACACACTAGAACCAATACCTAATTGGCCCTGTTTATAAAATTCGCCTTATTATTCTATCTTTGTAATACTGTGCCTTTTCGTTCAACCCCAATCATAAATTGGCTAACGCGGAAAAGTTAAATACCTGCATTTCATAAACAAATAAACACGCTCCATCAATTACTCACTTTAAAAAGTTGTTTCATGATTCATTCTTTACGCTATTCCATTTGCCTGGTACTTTTGCTTTCGGTATGCCGCCTTCACGCCCAATGTAACGCCAGTAACACCCCCACTTTTATCGCGTCGGCTTCGATTGCGAGTATGAGTACCAATGGAATTTGCGGCACCCTTGTTCAAGCATTCAATGCTAACACTTTTCCCCCTGGTGGGGTTATTCAATACAGCATTGCTGGTCCGGGTTTTTCAGGACCCGTTGGCAGCACCGTTGTTACTATACCCGGCGTATACACCATCACCATTAAGGATCTCAACAACAATTGCACTGCCAGTGCTACCGTAAATGCCTCTGTTTTTAATGCGCCACAACTCACAGTAGCAGTAAGTTCACCGACCATTTGCCGAAGCGACTTGGTTACTTGCAGTGTAACAGGTGCAAGCAGTTACTCTTGGAGTAATGGTATAACCACTTCTACTTTTTCGCAACGACCCTCTAACACGATTACCTATAGTGTTATTGGCACCAATTCAGCCGGCTGCGCGAGTACCGCATCGGTGAATGTTACGGTTAAACCACTGCCAACTATTTTATACTCTGTCACAAATGATCCCATTTGTATCAACGGTACCTTGTCGTTTACGGCAACAGGCGTGGACACTTACACGTGGAACAGTGTGCCAGGTGGCTCGGTGTATACCACCCCACCCTTCACTACACTTGGCACTTACCCCTTTCCCTATACTTTAGCCGGAACAGGCAGCAACGGTTGTGTAGCGAGTTATACCTCTGCAATTACTGTGACGGTGAGTAGCTGTACTGGACTTGAACAAAAAGAACCATCCGCTCAATCCCTTTCACTTTTTCCAAATCCGGTGAACACCGTTTTAGAAGTTACGTGGACCTCCTATGAACAGCCGTTATCCATTCAAATTGTGAGCAGCACTGGTCAATACTTGCCCTTACAGTCAGAACAAGTAGCCCTTGGCCATTATCGTATAAACACCACCGATTTGCCAGCCGGTTATTATTTCATTCGTATTGAGACAGCCAGTGGTTTTCGTTACCAGTCCTTCGTAAAATAACTTCAGTCGTTTTTAATCATCACGTTTGTAGTCCCACCTTATGTCTGTCATTCCCCACATTCACGCCTACCTTGCGTCCTTACCCGATACAAAACAAAGTGACTTAACTACATTACACGAATGGATAGTAGCGCAGCATCCCACGAGTTTGCTTTGGTATTTGGATGGCAAGGACGCACAAGGAAAAGTAGTTTCTAACCCGAACATAGGGTATGGAAAACACACCATTACATACGCCAACGGCACTACTAGAGAATGGTACCAACTCGGTATCAGTGCCAACAGCACTGGAATATCCGTTTATGTATTTGGGATGGATGATAAAACCTTTTTGAAGAACACGTATGGTGATCGACTTGGCAAGGCCAGTATTACAGGATATTGTGTAAAGTTCAAATCGTTAGCCGTTATTAACCGATCGGTTTTGGAAGAGCTCATTCAGAACGCGTTAAAGTAATATACAAAATAAAAAGGACATTTGCAAATTTTTGTTTTGTCAATGAGATAAGCGAATTGGCGTAAAAGTTGGTGTAAAGGTTGCGTTAGGGACGGCAGTGGCAGCCCTGCGCCCCTCACCCTTAGCAAGGCAAAGCCGGCGGGGCTCTGTTAGCAGTTCAGAGACACCGCCGGCGCTGCCTCTGCCTTGCTTAGGGTGAGGAAGCAGGCTATAACGGACGGCCCGGCAACAGCCCTCTTCATTCAACTATAAAAGGGCTGTTGCAACGCCCTACAAAAATCGATTGAAAGACAAGCGGTCAATTGAATTAAAAAAACTAGTTTTAGCTAACACGAGCACATCGAATTTTTGAGGAAATAACATGTATCACTTCTCTTATTTTAAAGAACCCGAGCGTTCCACCCTTTTGCAATTTATGGAAGAACATCCCTTTGTTTTTCTGACCGGCAGTTTTAACAACGGCCAACAAGTAGCCACGCAAGTACCCGTTATACTTTATGAAAAAGCAGATGGCCTCTATTTGCAAGGACACCTCATGCGTAATACCGACCACCACAAAGCCTTTTTAGAAAACCCCAATGCCTTGATAGTGTTTACTGGTGCTAGTGCCTACGTAAGTGCTTCGTGGTACACCACACCAACAATGGGCTCAACGTGGAATTACATGAGTATACACGTGCAAGGGGTGATGCACTTTTTATCGCCAGAAGAATTGATTGATTTAATGAAGCGGTTTACCTTGCAATTTGAAAAAGGAGATACCCGGTCGGCTACCATATACGACAATTTACCTGAAACGTTTCTTAATAAAATGATGCCTGCCATTGCCGGCTTTGAAATAAAGATAGAGCAGTTAGAAAACGTTTTTAAACTAAGCCAGAACCGTGATGAGAAAAGTTATACCAACATTATAGAAAAATTAGTCGGGCAAGGTGGGCCAGCCGCTGAAATAGCTGCGGAGATGCAAAAAAGAAAATCGCAGCTTTTTCCAGAAGGCTTGGAGTGGGACGGAAGTAAATTTGATTCTTGAAATTAAACGATGTATAAAGAACACACCTATCAACTAGTTACCGAATGGACCGGCAACGATGGCCTGGGTACTGCAGATGTCAAAAAATACAACCGCAGTAACACTGTAAAAAATGATGGGAAACCCGACTTGCAGTTAACTACCGATAATGCAGCAGTAGGTGATACAACCAAACTCAATCCTGAGGACCTTTTAGTCAGCGCTATTTCGTCGTGTCATCTTTTATCGTATTTGTATTTATGTTCACGCGAGGGTGTTGTGGTACATGCTTATAAAGACCATGCGCGAGGGTGTATGATAGAGAACGAACTCGGCGGTGGTTCGTTTAAGGAAGTGGTGTTATCGCCAACAGTGGTAGTTGAAACCTACGCTATGATAGAACCCGCTGAAGCATTGCATCATGCCGCCCATGAAATTTGTTACATTGCCAATTCAGTGAATTTTGAAGTACACATTCGCCCCATTGTAAAGGCACTCTCAACTTAAATCGTTGACCGTTTTTTAATTTGGATGACTGATTAATAACGATTCCGTGTTCAAGGCATAGCACCTTGTGACGCGCCTAATTTACATCCCACTAACATTTAAGTTGCATGCAGGACATCACGGCAGCGAACGACAAATAGCGTAGTAACTCTCGTGCTATTTCATTAAACCACAATAAACATCGCGGTATAAATCATCAGTCAACGGTAACGCCTTTGGCTTTGCGAAGTGTTTCGTTTGACAACTAACCCATTGATAGGTGTTTTATACTTACTTGTTGGCCATTTATTGACGTATTTTTTGTTCGGTAAGTACTAAAAATGAGGCAAACAACAAGAATCTTCAACTGATATAAGAAAATCTAAAATTTTGTGTTGTAGATTCGCTCGTCTCCCCTATGACCATCTAAAACACACGTGATGCGGCTATTTTCATTTAACCACACTTATGAGTCATTCGATCAAAAGCAACTCGTTCGTTTGGTGATGCTCTATTGGTTTTTAATCATAACCACCGTTGTTTCGCTTGGCTTTATTTTTCTACCAACGAATTGGGAGCGTTGGTTAAATTTTCTTTTGTTGAACGTAGCAATGAATTTAGCGCACTTGCTGTTGCTTCGATTTAACAAAACCCACTTTGCCAGTTGGTCGTTACCTATTAGCATTTGGGTGATGATAACAGTACCCTGTTATACCTCTGGTGGAATTTTAGCGCCAGGTATTTTAACTCAGTTAAGTATTGTACTTATTGCCAGTTTATTGAAAGGATGGCGAGGCGGACTCACCATTGGGTTACTTTCGATGGTTACTGATTTGTTCTTCGTATATATGGACATGCATGGCTATTTACCCGTTACATCTGTAGTTCATACACCACTAACCCGTTGGATTGCCGCCTTTATTCCTTATTGCACAGTGATTGCCTTACAATACCATACTACTGAAATTATGCGAACGAACATGGTCAGTTTAAAAAATGAATTAAACAAGCGCCAAGCGGTGGAAGGCACATTGGCCAAGACCATCGTTAACCTGCAAGAACGCGTAAAAGAATTTAAAACACTTTACACCATTAGTCATCTTTTAGAAAACGAAGACGCTACAGTGCATGATTTATGCCAACACATCGCAGATGCTATGCCATTGGGCTGGCAGTATCCAGAAGATTGCGGCGTAAAAATTACAATTGACGACATTGCCTGTGCTTCGATTAATTACCGGCCCTCCGTTTATAGTCAGTCGGTGCATATAAAAACCAAGTCAGGCAAAGCCATTCTGATTGAAGTAATTTATAAAAAGGCATTTACAGCAGCTGATGAGGGGCCGTTTTTAAAAGAAGAGCGCAAACTCTTAACCCTTATTGCAGAAATGCTTAAGACCTATATTGAATCGAAGGAAAGCAGGAAGGCGTTAAAAGATTACCAACACGCTCTTGATTTATCGTCTGCCGTAAGTATTTCAGATAAAGACGGCATCATCCGATTTGCCAATGAAAAATTTTGTCAGTTGACCAACTATACATTAGAAGAACTTCAAGGTCAGTTTTTCGGCAAAATAATGTCGGAGATGCATACGATGGACTGCTACAGCCAATTAAATGAAGCATTAGGTATGGGTCAACCTTTTCGTGGCGAATTTTGCAATGTTACCAAGGAGGGGAAGTTGCAGTGGGTAGACAGTTCCATTGTACCCTTTTTAGATGATAATGGAAAAATAACACAGTACTTATCTATCAACTACGATATCACCGAACGCAAATTAGTTCAAGAAAAAATTCAGAAAAGCGAGCAACTTCTTAGTAAATTAACCAGTCAGGTGCCTGGCAATACCTATATGTTTGAAATTGATGCCTCTGGCCACCCGTCTATTTTATTTGCAAACAAAGGATCTGATTTATATTCGTCACCATCACAAAATCTGAAGGAGAGTCCAGATGAAATCAACGCCATTCTTCATAACGAGGATCGCGAGATTTTTCTTCAAGCCATGCAAGCTGCCAATGCAAGTTTAACGCCAATAAGTTTACAGTACCGAAAGGTGATTAATGGTGAAGTCAAGTGGCGTTGGATGCAGGCCAAGGCTGAAAAAAACGACGATGGCAAGGTCATATGGTACGGCGCCACGTCTGACATTACACCGTTGGTAAACTACATTGCCGACATCGAGCAAATGTTATTTGACATTAGTCACGTATTAAGACGGCCAATAACCTCCTTAATCGGATTAACGAGCATAGCCACTAAGGAAGAAATGACTTCCGAAAAATGGCAACAATTATGTGGTAAGGTGAAGCAAGCCGCAGGTGAGATGGACACCTTTGTTAACGAACTCAACACCATTTATTCAACCAAGAAAATGCAAACACCATTTAAATTGAATATCCAGCTCCCCATAGACAAGCGGAGCAGTTTGTTTAGAAGGTAAATTGGGGGTTCATTTGAAATTTATACCTTGAGAAGAATTTCTCATTTTATGAGAGCGCTTTTTCTTCGCCATTTCAGGTAGTACACTAAAGCTTTTATCCTGTTTGGTTTTGATAATAAGTAAGGACTCTTTTTAATAAACAGGTATGAAATTGCCATTTGTAATTGTATTCATTTTCTCAATCGTTTTTACGAGTTGTAACAACGATGACATACCCTCCACCGTTTCTGACACATCAACCAACAACTGGACAACTAATTCCAATCAACCACAACTTCCTTTTTTCTCTGAGACAGAAAAGGGAATTACGGTGGTGTCTGAAGGTCCCCGAGGTGGCTCTTTTTTACCAAGCAGCGGTAGTTTTATGGCCTACCGTCTATTTAGAATCGGCAT
>JACCDS011494157.1_pt1 | contig 29071 bp, 15 predicted proteins | sample 7446441 | NCBI WGS metagenome assembly JACCDS01 (sample SAMN15323445, study PRJNA562643) | freshwater metagenome | isolation source: river surface water | place: USA:Blue River Watershed | collected 2017-08-17 | reverse complement strand
GGTGGCGAGCTCGGGGGAGCGGCCGGAGGCGAGGGCGGCGGAGAGGCGGGCGGGGCTGGAGGACGCCGGAGCGAGAGGGGCAGGGGCTTGGGCGCAGGCGGCCAACAGCACGATAACGGCGAGAAGGCCGGCAGGCGCGATACGAGACATCGGGGAAGACGCAGAAGACGAAAGGCGAACAGCGGAAAAGCGGAAAAGCGTGAAAGCGGAAAACGGGCGGAAGATGTGGAGGAAGGGAAGGCGGGGGGCGTAAGGCGGAAAGGTGGGAAAGCGGAAAACGGGCCAAGACGTGAGAGACGGGGAAGAGGGGAAGACGTGAGGGACCGGGAGGCGGGATAGGCGGAAGGGAGGGGGACGAGGCTGGGGTCAGAAGGTGCCTTTGACGCCGATGGTCCAGAGGGAGGCGTAGTCGATGCGCTGCCGGAACTGCGCGTGGGCGGGCGTGCTCGGGCCGCGGATTTCGGTGTCCTCGGTCGCGTTGCCGATGTTGCGCAGGTTCGCAAAGAGGCCGACGCGTTTCCAGATATACCACTCGCCGAGCACGTCGATATAGAGGCGCTTGGAGCTGTAGTTGAAGGTGCCGGGCTCGAGGCCGACACCGGTGACCGGCGCGTTGCGCTGGCGGCCGCGGTAGTTCCAGTTCACGCGGGCGTTCCACTTGGGGCGCGTCACGCTCACGCCCCAGCTCCCGCTGCGGGAGATAAAGCCAGCGAGCGACGCGGTCTCGTCGCCGAGCAGCCGCTGCGCGCTGCCGTTGGCAAAGACCTGCACGCCCCGCGCCCACGCGGGCAGGAACGCGAGCGCCTGTTTGTAGCTGAAATCCACGCCCTGCATGCGCACGGTGCCGGGGAGGTTGTGCTGCGTGACCACCTCGTAGGGGTCGTAGAGCGTCGGCTCCAAATCGTAGAGCGCGAGGAAGGCCGGCGTGGCATCGAAGCGCGTGGCGCCGAAGAAGTCCTGGATCTGCCGGCGAAAGGCCCCGACGGAGATTTGTCCCACGCCCTGGAAATAGCGCTCGAGGCGGAGCGAGAACGTCTCCGCCTGCCACGCCTTGATCGCGGCATTGTTGACGGTGATGACGGTCGCGGGGGTCACCGGGAGCGAGGTGTCGGGGAGCGTGATGCCGCCCGTGTATTGCGAGAAATCCGGCCGGCCCACGGACTGAAAATACGCGGCGCGCGCGATCCAGTTCTCGCTGAAGGTGAAGCTCGCGTTGAGGCTCGGGAACAGGCGCAGGTATTCCTTCCGCACCTGCGCGCCGCGGTCGAGGTAGGTGAGCTGCGAGACGGCGAGCGCGTTGGCGGCGGTGTTGGGCACGCTGAGCACGGGCTGCACGCCGGCGAGCACGGGGTTGCCGTCGAGGATGCGGCCCGAGGCGTCGCGCTGGTAGTTGCGCGTGGGATCATTGAGGGGGCCGGCGGCCTTGACGTCGGTCTGCTCGGCGCGGAGGCCGCCGACGAGCTTGAGCCGGCGCTCGAAAAACGCGACGTCGCCGCGAAGGTAGAGCGACGACACGGTCTCCTTGGAGATGCGCGAGCCGGCGACGCGATTGCGGTAGTTGGTGTTCTCGTTGGCCGTGAACTGCGAAGGATTGGCGACGTAGTGCTCGTAGAACTTGCGGTTGCTGATCGTCTGGAGCTGCGGGAAGCCATACGGGAGCACGCGCTGCGAGTAGATCGGATCGAAGAACGGCTGGGCCCGGGTCTGCCCGCCGCTCCCGGTGTAGTTGTAGGTGAGCGTGCCGCCGCGAAAATCACGCAGCGACTCGCGGAGATCGAAGCCGGCCTTGAGGGTGAACGGCACCGCGGTGAAGAAATCGCGCCGCACATTGCCATAGGCGCTGCGCTGGCGGTCGTAGGTGCGGTCGGCCTGCCGCGTGGCCGTGGTGATGTTGTAGGTGCCGAGGTTGTAGGGATCGACCGGCGCGCCGGTCGCGCCGTCGGTGACGGTGATGCGGTTGGGGCGGAGGTAGAAGATGTCGTCGAACGCGACGGTGACACCCGTGCGCTGCGCGGTCACGACGCGGAAGTAGCCCTGCTCCATATCGCGGTTGTAGTCGCTCTGCTGGGAATGGCCGATGCCGAGGTCGGACTTCCACACCGGACCCTCGTGACGCCAGATGAGCGTCGGCATGAACGTGCGGTTGAAACGATTCCGCTCCTGGTGCGCGGACGTGAGCGTGCCCGCGCCGGTGGCGCCCCGCGTCGCGAACGGCGAGAAGTCGCCCGGGTTCACGCGCACGGTGTTGAAGGTGATGTTCGACACGATGAACCGCCCGTCGAACGAGGAGTATTGGAACCCGAACGTGACGCGGTCGTGCGCCGAAAGCCGGTAGTCGATCGAGGCGCCGAAGGAGCGGCGCGTAGTGACCTTGGGCGCGTCCTGAATAAGGAATTGGGAGAGGTAGGGCCGGTCGGGCGTGGTGTGGGGAAACGCGGCGCCGTTGGTGACGAGGCTCGCGCCGCGCCAGCCGGTCTGCGCGTTGTCCTGGGGCGAGTAGTTGGTGGAGATGCCGCCCGAGAGCGTGTAGCCGAAGCGCCGGTTCACCGGCACCACGTAGGAGAAATCGAAGCCGGGGTGGACGTTGCGCGTGGCGCTCGGCTTGGGGCCGGGGACCTTTTGGAAATCGCGCGCGTTGTCGCGCATCAGCAGGTAGGCGCTGGCATTGAACACCGGGCGCGCGCGCTCGAAGGCGGAGCGCGGGACCATATTGACCGAGCCGGCCAGGGCGCCGCCGGGGGATTCAGGCGTGGGCGAGTAGTTCACCTCGATGCGCGAGAGGTTGTTGATCGAGATCATGTCCGACTGCACGGCGCGGGTCGCGGTGCCGCCGGTCGCGGCGGTGGCGACGCTGAAGCCGTCCACGGTCACCGGCACGAACGAGGACGGGACGCCGTTGATCGAGATGTCGCGGGCGTTGCCACCGGTGTAGTCGATGGTGACGCCGGGGAGGAACTTGATGAACTCGGCGGCGTTGCCTTCGGCGACGTTGCCGAATTCGTCGGTGGAGACGACATTCTTGATACTCGCGGCGAAGCGTTGCTCGTTGATGGCGAGGGCGGCGCCGTCCATCTCGCGCGAGGTGGCGACGGTGAAGGCGTCGAGGCGGATGGGGGCGGCGCCGGGTTGGCCGGAGGGGGCGGCGGGGGTGCCGGTGGCGGCGGAACCGAGGGGACGGAGGGAGACGTCGCGGACGGCGGTCGTGCCGGGGGCGAGCGTGAGCGTCTCGGCGTGGGGCGCGAGGCCGGTGTAGAAGATACGCAGGGTGTGGGTGCCGGCGGGGACCTGGGTGAGGCGAAACTGGCCGGTGGCGTCGGTGAATTCCTCGAGGGCGGTGCCGTCGACGGTGACGCGGGCGCCCTCGAGGTAGTCGCCGCTGCGGGGATTGAGGACGCGGCCCTCAATGATGCCGGGGGCGGTCGCGGCGGCGGCGGGAGTAGGCGAGGAGGCGGCGCGCGTCGACACGGGTATCGCGGACAGGAGGAGGGCGGACAGCGAGGCGGAGAGCACAGCGGCTCGGGGGAGTGCGAGACCGGGAGACATGCAGGAGCGGGGAGTCATGGCAGCAGGGGGAGGGGTAAACGGCGGTGCCGGGGAGGCGCGGCCGCGGGTGGAGGGGCTGGGGTCAAGGCACGGTGGGCCGCGGGCGGAATCTTGCCGAGGGAAAAGATGCGGTCGGGTCCTCCGGCGGCCGGCGGAGGGGGCGACGGGGGCCGCGGGAGAACGGGCCGACGATGGGCGAAAGGCGGGAAGGCGAAAGGCGGAAGGCGAAAGGCGGAAGGCGAAAATCGGAAAGGCGGGAAATCGGGAAATTGGAAAACGGGACAAGACCGGGAAGACGCCGGGGGAAGGTCGATGCGGACTGCGCGGAGGATTGCCGGCATGGTTTCTGCGGGTATGCGTGCTCCATGCAAAACGGTGCGGTAGGCGCGGCAGGGGTGAGCGCAGCGGCGGGCGCCGGGGAGTTCGATTTTCGGCTCAACGGGGAAGCGGTGCGCGTCGCGGGCATCGCGCCGACCACGACGTTGCTCGAGTGGCTCCGGGGCAGCGGACGGACGGGGAGCAAGTGCGGGTGCGCGGAGGGCGACTGCGGGGCCTGTGCGGTGGCGCTGGTGGAGCGCGATGCGCACGGGAAGGGGACCTTCCGGACGATCAACAGTTGCATCGCGCTCCTGCCGATGATGGCGGGCCGCGAAGTGGTGACCGTCGAAGGAGTGGCGGGCGGCGGCGGTTGCGCGGCGACCTGCGGCGCGGCCGGGGCGCACGACCACGGCGCGCCGGCGGCGAACGGCGGTGAAAAACCCGGCGCGGGAGGCGGCCCGGCGAACGGGACAGGGGCCGCGACCGCGCACCTGCATCCGGTGCAGGCGGCGATGGTGGAGCATTACGGGTCGCAGTGCGGCTATTGCACGCCCGGCTTCGTGATGGCGATGTTCGAGGGATATCACCGGCCGGAGGTCACGGGGCCGGCGCGGATCAACGACCAATTGAGCGGCAATTTGTGTCGCTGCACCGGCTACCGGGCGATCCGGGACGCGATGGCGGCGGCGTTGGCGCGACGGGAGGCAGGGGCGGGCGGGGCGACCGCGGAGGGGTGGACGCGACGGCTGGGCGAGCCGGTGGCGGAAGCGGGGGCGCTGGATTATGCGGCGGGCGGGGAGCGCTTTTTCCGGCCGACGACGTTGGCGGAGCTGCTCGCGCTCAAGGCGCGGTGGAAGGACGCGAAGCTCGTGGCGGGAGCGACGGAGATAGGGGTGGAGCTGAACAAAAAGGGGAAACGATTCCCGCTGCTCATCTCCACGGAAGGCGTGCCGGAACTGACGGCGATCACGGCGACGCCGACGGCGTGGCGGATCGGGGCGGCGGCAACGTTGACGGCGGTGGAGGAGCGGGTGGCGCCGGAGTATCCGGCGCTGGCGACGATGCTGAGTGTGTTTGCGGCGCGACCGATCCGGAACCGGGCGACGCTGGGCGGCAATCTGGTGACGGCGTCGCCGATCGGGGACAGTGCGCCGGTGCTGCTCGCGCTGGATGCGGCGGTGACGCTGGCGTCGGTGGACGGCGAGCGGACGGTGCCGCTGGCGGAATTTTTCACGGGCTATCGCAAGACCGTGCTGCGGGCCGACGAAGTGATGACCGCGGTGGTGCTGCCGCGCGGCGGGCCGGCGGCGGGGGCGGGGCGGCGGACGGCGTTTTTCAAGGTGTCGCACCGGGTGGAACTGGATATCAGCATCGTGGCGGCGGCGTTCCGGGTGGACGTGGGGGCGGACGGCACGGTGGTCGAGGCGCGGCTGGCCTACGGCGGCGTGGCGGAGCGGCCGCGGCGGGCGGCGAAAGCCGAGGCGGCACTGACCGGGCGGCGGCTCGACGCGAAGACGATCAAGAAGGTCGCCGAGGTGCTGCGCGGGGAGTTTACGCCGATCGACGACGTGCGGGCGGGGGCGGCGTATCGGCGGGCCCAGGTCGGCGCGTTGTGGGAGAAGTTTGCGACGGAGACGTCGAGTGCGGTGGACGCGCCGCCGGCGTATGCGGCGGGCGAACCGTGGCCGGTGGCGGAGGCGTCGCGGGCGCTGCGGCACGAGAGTGCAGTCGGGCATGTGACCGGGGCGGCGCGCTACGTGGACGACACGGCGCAGCGGCGGCCGATGCTCGACGTGTGGCCGGTGCGGGCGCCGCATGCGCGGGCGAAGATCCTGCGGCGGGACGCGACCCAGGCGCGCAAGGCGCCGGGCGTGGCGGCGGTGCTGCTCGCGGAGGATATCCCGGGCGAGAACAACACGGGGCCGGTGCGGCACGACGAGCCGTTGCTGGCGACGGACGAGGTGCAGTTTCACGGCCAGGTGGTGGCGCTGGTCGTGGGCGAGTCGCTCGCGGCGTGCCGCGCGGCGGCGGCGCTGGTGGAGGTGGAGTATGCGCCGCTGCCGGCGATCGTGGGACTCGACGCGGCGTTGGCGGCGGGGAGTTTCCATACGGAGCCGCACACGCTGACGCGCGGCGACTGCGCGGCGGCGCTGGCGGCGGCGCCCGCGACGGTGGAGGGAGTATTCGCCTTCGGCGGGCAGGAGCATTTCTACCTCGAGACGCATGCGGCGTGGGCGGAGCCGGGCGAGGACGGGGCGGTGCTGGTGCATTCGTCGACGCAGCATCCCTCGGAGATCCAGGCCATCGTCGCGGAGGTGCTGCACACGGCGCGGCACAAGGTGACCGTGCAGGTGCCGCGGATGGGCGGCGGATTCGGCGGCAAGGAAACGCAGGGCAATGCCTGGGCGGCGTTCGTGGCGCTGGCGGCGCGGGTGACGGGGCAGCCGGTGCGGGTGCAGCTCGACCGCGATCTCGACATGGCGCTGACGGGCAAACGCCATCCGTTCCGGGCGACGTATCGGGTCGGGCACGACGCGGACGGGCGCGTGCTGGCGGCGGACGTGGCGCTGGTGTCGGACGGCGGGTGGTCGCTGGATCTGTCGCAGCCGATCCTGGACCGCGCGCTCTTCCACCTGGACAACGCCTACTATCTGCCGGCGGTGCGGTTCACGGGGCGGGTGGCGAAAACGAACGTGACCTCGCACACGGCGTTCCGCGGGTTCGGCGGGCCGCAGGGCATGCTGGTGATCGAGGAGATCATGGACCGGGTGGCGCGGGCCTGCGGGCTGGCGCCGGACCTCGTGCGGGAGCGCAATCTCTACCACGGCTCGGGCGAGACCAACCGGACGCACTATCTCGAGGACATCGGGGACAACCGGATCGGCGCGATCTGGGCGCAGGTGAAGGCGGGGGCGGGCTGGGCCGAGCGGCGGGCCGCGGTCGACGCGTGGAACCGGGCGCATCCGCGGGTGCGGCGCGGGCTGGCGGTGACGCCGGTGAAGTTCGGAATTTCGTTCACGCTGACGCACTACAACCAGGCCGGCGCCTACGTGCTGATTTACCAGGACGGCTCGGTGCAGGTGAACCACGGCGGGACGGAGATGGGGCAGGGGTTGAACGCGAAGATCCTCGGGGTGGCGATGCGCGAGCTCGGGCTGCCGGCGACGAGTATCCGGATGATGGCGACGAGCACGGACAAGGTGCCGAACACGTCGGCGACGGCGGCGTCGAGCGGCGCGGACCTGAACGGCATGGCGGTGGCGGCGGCGTGCGCGGAGCTGCGCGGTCGGTTGGCCGAGGTGGCGACGAGTCTGGTCGGCGGCACGGCGGCCGAGGTGATGTTCGGCGACGGGGCGGTCTGGCTGCGGCGCAAACCGGAGACGCGGGTGACGTTTGCGCAGGTGTGCGGCAAGGCCTACACGCAGCGCGTGAGCCTGGCGGCGACGGGATTTTACCGGACGCCGGGGATCCACTGGGACTGGGCGAAGAGCGCGGGGCGGCCCTTCCACTACTTCGCGTGCGGCGCGGCGGTGGCGGAGGTGGAGGTCGACGGGTTTACGGGCATGAGCCGCGTGCGGCGCGTCGACATCGTGCACGACGTGGGCGACTCGCTGAACCCGGGCCTCGACCGCGGGCAGATCGAGGGCGGCTTCGTGCAGGGCATGGGCTGGCTGACGAGCGAGGAACTGAAGTGGGACGCGCAGGGGCGGCTGCTGACGCACAGCGCGAGCACGTATCAGATCCCGGCGATCAGCGACGCGCCGGCGGAGTTCAACGTGACGCTCCTGCGCGGCGCGACGCAGCCGAACACGATCCACGGCAGCAAGGCGGTGGGTGAGCCGCCGTTGATGCTGGCGATCGCGGTGCGCGAGGCGCTGCGGGATGCGGTGGCGAGCTTCGGGGGCGGGCGCGGCGGGCCGGTGGAGCTGGCGTCGCCGGCGACGGGCGAGGCGGTGTGGGCGGCGATCGAGCGACAGCGGAGCGGAGAGCGCTGAAGGGCGACGAAGGGCGCGGCCGGTTGGCGCGCGCGGTGCGGGGCCAACAAAAAGGGCGCCGCAGGTGCGGCGCCCGAGGGGCAGACCGAGGCGCGGCGGCGGCTTACTTCAGCCAGCGCGCGAGCCAGTCGCGGACTTCGCCATACCAGTGGACGGAGTTCTGGGGTTTCAGGATCCAGTGGTTTTCGTCGGGGTAGTAGACGAAGCGCGAGGGGACGCCGAGGCCCTGGAGGGCGGCGTAGAACTGGATGCCCTGGGCGACGGGCACGCGGTAGTCGAGTTCGCCGTGGATCACGAGGGTGGGCGTCTTGAAGTTGGCGGCGTGGGTCATCGGGTTCTGTTGCACGTAGGCGGCGGTGCGTTGCCACGGGGTGCCGCCCATTTTGCCGGATTGCCAGAGGAGCGCGACGTCGGAGGCGAACTGGGTGTCGAAGTCGGTGACGCCGGCGTGGCAGACGATGGCCTTGAAGCGGTCGGTGTGGCCCGCGACCCAGGTGGCGAGGTAGCCGCCGTAACTGGCGCCCATCGCGGCGGTGCGCGTGGCGTCGAGGAAGGCGTGCTTCGCGAGCAGGAAGTCGGTGGACTTCATGACGTCCTCGAAGGGCTTGTCGCCCCACTGGCCGTCGATGGACTGGAGGAATTTCTCGCCGAAGCCGGTCGAGCCGTGGCGATTCACCCAGGTGACCACGTAGCCGGGGGAGGCGAAGACCTGGGCGTTCCAGCGGGGCTGCCACATGTCGCCGATCATGGTGGCGGGACCGCCGTGCATGAGCTGGACGAGCGGGTATTTTTTCGCGGGATCGAAACGCGGCGGATAGATCAGCCAGCCCTGGACGGTGTCGCCGGCGGCGCCGGTGAACGTGTATTCCTCGACGCGGCCGAGCTCGAGGCCGGCGAAGAGGGTGTCGTTGAGGCCGGTGCGGACGGCGGCGGTGCGGGCGGCGAGATCGTAGGACCAGATCTCGTCGGGGCGGGTGAAGGACTGGCGGAGGAAGTGGAGGTGGCGCGGGCCGACGACGAATTCGCTGTTGGTTCCCTCGGTGACGAGGGCGACGGAGGCGCCGCCGGCGGCGGGCGTGGCCCAGAGCTTGGTGCGGCCGCGGTCTTCGGCGCGGAAAAAGACGGTGCGGCCGTCTGCCGAGAAGGTGGCGGCCTGCGGCTCGACGTCGAGGTCGGCGGCGAGGCGCGTGAGCGTGCCCGAGGCGAGGTCGAGGCGGAAGAGGCGGGCCTGTTCGGAGAGACCGCGGGCGAGGCGGGTCCGGCTGAAGAGGAGGGATTTGCCGTCGGGGCTGAAGCGCGGACTGCTGTCGGATTGGGGATTGTCGGCGGTCAGATTTTTCCAGGCCGTCTCGGGTTTCTCGATCGAGAGGAGGAAGAGGTCGCGGTTTTCCTGGTCGCGGATCGGCGGCGGGGTGGAGCCGGCGCTGAGCACGAGGGATTTGCCGTCGGGGGAGAGGTCGAAGTCGACGGCGTCGGAGTAGGTGAAGCGGCGGTCCCACTTCGGCGTGAGGTCGACGGTGCGCTTGGTGGCGGTGTCGACGAGGATCAGGTGTTTGGCCTGGCCGTCGAGTTGCCAGGTGTCGAAGAAGCGCATGACGCCGCTCTCGCTGACCTTGGCGGTGACTTTGCTGTCTTTCTGTTTCTTGAGCTCCTTTTTCATCGCCTCGAGATCGGCGGCGTGGGCGGGGAGGACGTTGGTGGCGACGACGAGACGCTGGCTGTCGGGCAGCCACTTGGGGCTGGAGATCGCGAGGGGGAGCTCGAGGATTTTCTCGGCTTCGCCGCCGTCGGCGCGGATGACGTAAAGGGCGGGCTGCTCGTCGCCGGCGCGCTTGGCGGTGAACGCGACGCGGGTGCCGTCGGGGCTCCAGACGGGGGAGTTATCGGAGGCGTCGGCGGTGGTGAGGGCGCGAACGGCGCCGGTGGCGGTGTCGAGGACGCGGAGGTTTTTCTTCGAGGTGTTCTTCGCGAGGTCGAACTCCTGGACGGTGAAGACGAGCTTCGAGCCGTCGGGGGAGAGATCGAGGGCGCCGGGGCGTTTTACCGCCCAGAGGTCCTCGGCGGTGATGGGGCGGCGCGCAGGGGCGGCGGCGGAGTCGGCGGCGGGCAGCGCGGCGGCGAGGGCGAGGAAGACGGAAAGAAGCGGGAGACAGGCAAGACGCCGAGGTAGGAAAGGTGGAATGCGAAAGGCGGAAGGCGAAAGACGGGAGGCGGAAAATTGAGGGAGACGGGGGTGGGTTAGCATGGGGGGGACGGTAGGAAGGGACGCGGGTCAGGCGAGCGGTTTGTCGGGCGGGACGGGGAGGGGCGGAGGGAGGGCGTCCGGAGTGGAGAGGAGGTGGCGGGCGCGGTAGTAGGCGCCGACGTGCATGACATTGCCGAACTCGCCGGAGGCGACGAGGGCGTCGGTTTCGGCCAAGGTGAACCAGCGCGTCTCGAGGGCCTCGGTGGCATCCGGCGCGGGCGCGGCGACGATGCGGGTGTCGGTGGCGAGGAAGGCCTCGAAGCGGTTGTTTTGCCGGGCGGGGTTGGCGAACCAGCGGCCGAGGTGGCGCCATGTGGGGGCGACGGCGCCGGTTTCTTCGCGGAGTTCGCGGCGGGCGGTGACGAACGGATCTTCGCCGGCGTCGGCGTTGCCGCCGGGGAGTTCCCAGAGGAAAGCGCCGGCGCCGTAGCGGTATTGGCGGACGAGCAGGAGGCGCTGGTCGGCGTCGAGGGCGAGCATGTGAACCCAGGCGGGCTCCTCAAGAATGTAGTAGGGATCGGCGATGCAGCCGGGAGCGAGTTCGACGCGGTCGGCGCGGAGGCGCACCCAACGGTCGCGGACGATGTCGCGGGAGGAGAGCTTTTTCCAGGGCTGGAGAGGCATCGGAAATGCGGGAAAGCGGGAAAGCGGAAAAGTGGGAAACGTTGGCGGGCTCAGGGGAGGGATTGGAGAAAGGCGGTGAGGCGTGCTTCGTATTCGCGGGGGGCGTGGCTGTAGAGGTCGCGGTGGGCGGCGCCGGGGACGAGCCAGAGCGACTTCTGGGTCGGGGCGAGCGCGTGGAGTTCGCGGGCCGATGATGGCAGCGTGTGGCGGTCGGCGTCGCCGTGCATGACGTAGACGGGGCAGGGGAGACGGGCGATGTGGTCGCGGGGCGCGACAGTATCGATGTCGAGGCCGAGGCGCCATTCGGCGAATGGCACGAACAAGGCGCCGGCGAGCCAGCCGGGCAGGTGGAAGGAAAGCCGGAAGCGGCGATCGAGGGCGTCGCGCAGAGTCGGATACATGCTCTCGAGCGCGATCCAGCGCACGCCGCGCAGGCGGTCGGCGGCCAGGGTGATCGTGGCGGCGCCCTGTGAAACACCGACCAGGCCGATGTCGCGATAACCGCGGGTGCGCAGGCAGGCGAGGGCGCCGGCCAGATCGGCGGTTTCGAACCAACCGGCGGAGACGCGTGTGCCCTCGCTTTCACCGTGGCCGCGGGCGTCGTAGAGGAGAACGGCAAACCCCAGCTGGTGGAACCATCCGGCGCGGGCGAGCATCTGACGGCGGGTGCTGCCGAAACCGTGAAGCAGAACGACGGCGCGGGCGGGGCCGGCCGGTTGCGGGCCGGCCGCGGATGGAACAGCATACCAGCCGCGGAGAATCACGCCATCGGCGGCGGGGAAGGCGACGGATTCGGCGGCGGCCGGCAAATATTCTCCGGGCTGGCCGACGGGACGCGGCTGCGGCGACGTGAAGCGAACCACGAAGACCGCGGACACGGCGGCGAAGAGACCGAGCCCGACTACGGCCGCGATGGCAGCGAGGCGAAGACGGCGAGGCATCGGGAGCGATCGAAACGTGCGTGCGTCGTCAATCGGCGGACGAGAGGGTGTCGCTCAGCTTTCGCAGTATGCTTTTGGCAAGTCTCTCGTTGATTTCGGTGTGCCGGGGCACGGGCTGGGAAACTTTGGTGCGGGGATTGTGATACCAGTCGTGCTTGCCGCCGTGCCGGATAAAGACTGCGCCGCCGTCTTCGATTTTTCGCAAAAGATCCCGGCGCTTCATATCATGCCAGCGTCAGCTGCGCATGGCGCCTAACGTTTGGAATTGTCCCGGAGGTAAGCTCCCGATGGAGATCGAGCAGGTGGGCCTTCAGGTCCTCGAGATCCGCGCCTTGGGTCTGGTAGTCGGGATATTCGTCGAGGAACCCGATCCAGTCTTTCCCGTCCTGCCAGTAGGTAAAACCGAGGGTGGTCATGACTGCGGAGAGATTACGGTTCGACGGACGGTGGTCAATGGAGCGGCGTTTGGTTTCGGCGGGTCAGCCGCGGATCTGGCCGGTGCCGACGATCTCGAACTTGTAGGTGCAGAGCTCGGGCAGGCCCATGGGGCCGCGGGCGTGGAGGCGGTCGGTGCTGATGCCGATCTCGGCGCCGTAGCCGAACTCGAAGCCGTCGGTGAAGCGGGTGCTGGCGTTCCAATAAACCGTGGCGCTGTCGACCTGGGCGAGGAAGCGCGCGGCGGCGGCCTCGTCGGCGGTAACGATGGCGTCGCTGTGGTTGGAGCTGTCGCGGTTGATGACGGCGATGGCTTCGTCGACGGAGTCGACCACGCGGATGGCGATCACGTAATCGAGGAACTCGGTTGTGAAATCGGCCGCGGTGGCGGCGGTGAACGGAATGGGCGCGGAGTCCGCGGGGGCGGTCGCGAGCACGGGCGGAGCAGACTCGGCGGCGGCGATTGCGGTCGCGGGGGCGACCGCAGTTGAGAGTTGAGCGTTGAGAGTTGAGGGATCGGGTGCGGGGGCGGCGACGGACGGGACGGCGGCCAAGATGGCGGCGCTGGCTTGGTCGCAGCGGAGTTCGACGCCCTTGGCGCGGAGGGCGCGGGCGACGGCGGGGAGGAATTTTTCGGCGACGCTGCGGTGGACGAGGAGTTGCTCGGCGGCGTTGCAGGCGCTGGGGCGCTGGACCTTGGCGTTGAGGGTGATGGCCTCGGCCATGGCGAGGTCGGCGGCGGCGTCGACGTAGACGAAGCAGACGCCCTTGTAGTGCTTGATGACGGGGATGGTGCTGTTTTGCGCGACGTAGCGGATGAGGCTCTCGCCGCCGCGGGGGATGACGCAGTGGATGAGCGTATCCAGTTTCAGGAGCGTCTGGAGCGCGGCGCGGTCGGTGGTGGGGACGAGTTGGACGGCGTCGGCGGGGAGGCCGGCGTCGGCGAGCGCGGTCGAGATGAGGGCGGCGAGGGCGGTGTTGGTGAAGAAGCACTCCTTGCCGCCGCGGAGGATGGAGGCGTTGCCGCTCTTCAGGCAGAGGACGGCGCAGTCGATCGTCACGTTGGGGCGGGCCTCGTAGATGATGCCGATGACGCCGATGGGGACGCGGAGCTTGCGGATGCGCAGGCCGTTGGGGCGGACGGTGTCGTCGAGGACGGCGCCGACGGGATCGGGCAGCGCGACGACTTCACGGACGGCAGCGGCGAGCTGGGCGAGGCGCTTGGCGTCGAGCGTGAGCCGGTCGCGGGCGGCGGCGGTGAGGGCGGCGGCCTCGGGCGAGGCGAGGTCGCGGGCGTTGGCCTCGAGCAAAACGGTGTGCGACGCGTCGATCAGGTCGGCGAGGCGGGCGAGGGCGGCGTCCTTTTTCGCCGACGGAGCCGTCGCGAGCACGAGCGACGCGGCGCGGGCGCGTTGGGCGAGGGCGGTGACGAGCGTGGCGAGTTCGGAGGACATGGACGGGTCAGTCTTGGCGGCGGCGGACGGCAGACAATGGCCAAGTGCGGCTTCGGCGCCAGCGAGGCGGGGCGGAAGGCGCAGGGGCGGAGGCGGGGGAGCGTAGACCGTCCACGGTTCGGCGGCGGGAGCGCGGCGACGGATCCAGACGAGGCCGGCGACGAAGAGGGCGACGCCGATCGAATCGAACCACCAGGGATGGAAGAGCGGGCCCTCGACGCCTTCGGGCACGAAGTTGAAGCCGGTGACCTCGAAGGGGAAGTCGTGGAGGTAGGTGGAGGCGTTGTTGAGGGCGTGGCCGGCCATGCACAAACCGAGGGAACGGGTGCGGACGTAGACCCAGCCGAGCACCAGTCCGAGGAGGAAGGCGACGGGGAACTGGGCGAAATTCATGTGCATCACCCCGAAGAGGAAGGCGGACACGGTGATCGCGAGCGCCGGGCGCCAGCGGCCGAGGAAACCGCGGAGGATGAGGCCGCGGAAGACGAGTTCCTCGGTGATCGGGGCGACGACCACGGCGAGAAACGGTCCCTGCCAACCGGTGCCGACGAGGGCGTCGAAATCGGGGGAGACGTCCATTTCGTGCAGCGACCAACCGGGGCCGAGCAAGCGGAGGAGGTTGTCGATTTCGGAAAGAAAGACGACGACCCCGGCGATGATCGGGACGAACGCGACGGGCAGGTAGGCGGGCTGGATGCGGAGGCGGCCGGTGGCGCGCCAGGTCTCGGCGGAGTAGCGCAGGGTCCAGTGCATGACCAGGGCGGTGGAGAGAAACTTGGCCAGAATGACCTGCGTCGAGGCGAAGCCCGGATGCAGCAGGAGCGCGCCGGTGCCGAGGGAAAGCGAGAGCAGCGCGAGGCGCTCGATCAGCCACTGGGCGACCGACTCGGTCGCAAGGACCGCGAGCATGACGAGCAACGCGGCGCGCAGGGAGAAGCGGGCGGGGGCGTAGATGGGACGCGACACAGGACCAGTATGGCGCAGCTTCGGCGGGGTGCGTCAGCCGAAATCTGGCGGCAGGAGCGGGCCGGCCGGTGCGGCGGAGGGAGCCGCGGACGATCCGGTGGCGCGCGAACCGAGGGGCGCGGGCGACTCAGGGGGCCGCGACGAGCAGATCGGCGCCGCCGTAGAGATTGAAGGGCGCCCAGAATTGCGGCGCACGGAAACCGCCGGCCCGACCGGCGATGAACTCGCGTTTCACCGCGGCCATGGCGAGATCGCCGGGCATCGCGTCGGTGACGTGCAGCCGGTAGAAACGCTGCATGAAGTAGGTGGTGCCGGCGTCGTTGACGGGCCAGAGCGAGGCGAGCACGCGGTCGCCGCCGGCGGAGAGGAAGGCGCCGGTGAGGCCGACCACGCCCTCGCCGGCGAGGATGGCGCCGAGGCCGGTCTCGCAGGCGCTCAGAGTGACGAGCTCCGCGCGGAGCGGGAGCGCCTGGATCTCGGCGAGCTGGAGCAGGCCGTCGCGCTCGGCCGGGAGATCGGCGGAATAGTGGCCCTCGTAGGAGAGCGCGATGCAGGAGAGGGCGGGCATCGCGGGGAGCGCGGCGCCGTGGACGGCGAAGTGCAGGACGCGGGCGGAGCGGAGTTCGCCGGCGGCGGCGAGGGTGCGGATATTTTTCTCGTTCACTTCGGGACCGAGCACGACGCGGGCGCCGGGCAGGAGATCGCCGAGCATCTCGACCTCGGCCTTGGTGCCGGCGAGGTTGCTCATCGGGCCGCCGAAGACGCCGGCGTAGGGACTGCGGTTCGGCGCAAAGGCGGCTTGGCGGGCGGCGGCGAGCATCAGCCCGAACTGGGCCTTCATGCGGTCGGCCTTGACCATTTCGGTCGCATAGCTGCCGGGGTTGTAAACGGCGCCGCCGAAGGCGAGCAGCGGGCGGGTGAACGTCGCGGCGGGGCGCGCCGCAAGGGCCAGGGTCGTGAGCAGGGACGGCGTGAGGGTGAAGGCGTGGTCGGCGACGAGCAGATGCTGGTTGCGGTCGGCGAGGGTTTCGAAGGGCAGGTAGGCCAGCAGGCCGCTCGGCGAGACCAGGAGGCGGCGGCGGGCACCGAGGGTGGGGCGCAGCGGATCGAACAGGAAATCGTGCAACAGCCGCATAAGGGCGAGCTGGGCGGGACGGCGGGCGGGAATCTCCTCGGGCGGGCAGGTGAGGCACTCGCGGTAGTAGGCGATGAGGCCGGCGAGCGTGACCTCGTCGCCGACGGCGTAGCGGCTCGCGTCGACGTCGCGGGTCTGGGCCTCCTTGATCGCGGCGACGGGCAGCAGTTCGAGGGCGAATTTGAGTCGGCCGGGGGCGAGCTCGACGGCGGCGATGCGTTCGTGGGTGAGAACGATCGCGACGGGGGGCGTGCCGGACCAGTCGGCGTTGGCATAGCTGACGGCGGCGACGTCGGGGGGCAGGCGGCGCTGCAGCGAGCGCAGCTGCGCCAAGCGCTCGGCGGCCGGTGCATCCGCGCGGTCGTGACCCGGCTGGAGCGTCTCGAGCAGGAGCCGGCCTTTGAGGGACTCGGCAGCGAGGAGCGCGCCCCACGCATCGCCGGTGCGGGTGTGGGCGGTGACGAGGCGGCGGTAGCTGTCGGCCTGGAGGGCGAGAAAGTGGCGGCGGTCCTCGACGGTCGCGCTGGCGCGCACCTGTTCGACGAGGGCGGCGGCGCGCTCGAGGGCGCGGACGGCCACGGCGTGGTGCGCGCCGGCGAGGGCCAGCTCTCCGGCGGCGGAATAGATCTCGAGGCGCAGACGGGCCTCGGGCACGGCGCGCTCGTCGAGGGCGGCGAATTCACCGAGGAAGGCGGCGTCGACTTCGGCGGCGCGGGGATCGCGGAGGGCGAGGAGCGTGCGGGCGCGGCCGAGGGCGGAGAGTTTTTGCTCGCCCGTCTGGGCGAGGCGCGCGGCGAGGGCGGCGGCGGTTTCGTAGTGGGCGAGGGCGGCCGGATAATCGCGCTGGGCAAAGGCGCAGTCGGCGGCGAGGCGCAGCGAGGCGAGGAGGGAGGCGTCGCCGGCGGCGATCCATTGTTCGCGCGGGCGGCGGCGACTGATGCCGCGGAGGTGAAGATCCTGTTCGAGGGCGCGTTGGGCGAGCGGGGCGGCGAGCGCGGGCGCGCGGGCGAGGAGATGACAGGCCGCGAGCTCGCGGAGGCCGTCGGCGGACTGGTCGTCGAGGGCGCGGGCGGCGTCGAATTGCTCGATGGCGCCGGTAAGGTCGCCCCAGGCCCGGCGATTGCGGGCTTCGGCGAGCGCGAGTTGGCGCAGGGTGTCGGGGGACTTGTCGCCGCGGGCGGCGGCGGCGCGCTGGAGCTCGCGGAGCGTGTCGGCGGCGAAGCGGAAATCGCCGAGCGCGCGGGCGATGGCGACGCGCCGGAAGAGGGCGCCCTCCCGGGAACGCGGGTCGGTCAGGTCGGCGAGGGCGGCGTCGACGTCGGCGCGGGCCGCGGCAAAGCGGCCGAGCTCAAGGCGGAGCTGGGCGCGGCCGTCGAGCAGACCGGCGAGGTAGGCGCGGGGGCGGCCGGCGGCGGTGGCGACGGCGAGGGCCCGGGCGAAGGCGGCTTCGCCGGCGTCGAACCGGCGTTCGGCGAGGGTGGCGAAGGCGGCGCTGTAGGCTTCCTCGACGGGACCCCAGGTCCGGGCGAGTTTTTCGGCTGCGGCGCGAGCGGCGGCGTCGGCGCCGTGCAGCGCCGGGGCGAAGACCAACGCGGCGGCGAGGAGCGGAAGCGCGAGGGGGCGCATGGCTACTTTTTCTTCGGGGCCGCGGCGGGCTGGGGATTCGCCTGGCCGTAGGCGTAGCGCGCGGCGGCCATGAAGTTCTGGTTGTTCTTCAGCTCCGGATCGAGGCTGAGGGAGAGGTTGGCGAACTGCACGGACGTCTTCCAATCCTTCAGCTCGTAAGCCATGCCGAAGATATTGCGCGCCAGGTTGAGCGCCGCGGGTTTGCCGTCGGCGAAGTCGATGGCGCCGATGAGGTGGCGCATGGCGTCGGCCTTGCGGCCGGCCTTGAGGGCGTGGCTGTGGCCGGCGAGGTAGATGTTGTAGCGCTCGCCTTTGTGGGGGGCGAGGTCGGGCCAGACGGCGTTGAGGCGGTCGATGTCGGCGAGGGCGTCGGCGATCTTGCCCTCGGCGGCGAAGGCGCCGGCGCGGGCGAGGAGGAATTCGGCGCGGATGTCGTTGTCGGCGGGGAACAGTTCGACGGCGCGACGGGCGAAGGCGACGACGCGGGCGCGGAAGGCGGGGTCGGGTTTGTCGTAGGTGGCGCCGTTGCCGGCGGCGATGGTGGCGAAGGCGAGGTTGGCGGCGACGACGCCGGACGCGATTTCCTTGGCGCCGAGTTCGAAGGCCTCGACGCGGCGTTTGTCGCGGCGGAGTTTCACGACCTGGTCGGTGCGGAGGCGGCTGAGCCAGTGCTCGACGGTGCGGCGCTGGCCGACGGCCTCGACCTGCGCGGCTTTTTCGGTGCGGAGGGTTTCGAGGAGTTGGAGGCGCGTGGGTTCGTCGGGGGCCTGGACGAGCGCGATGAGCGACTCGCGCACCGGAAGCAGGGTCCGCTCGGCGGCGAGGGCGGACGGAATGGCGGCGGGCTTTTCGCCGGCGTAGGCGGCCAGGTGGGCGCCGTCGGCGAGTTTCCAGCGGTGGACGGCGGTGCGGCCGAGGGCGACGCTCACCAGGTCGCCGCCGACGACGGCGCAGGCCAGGCCGGCGGGGCCGGCCGGGACATCGAACCGGACGAGCAGGTCGCGCGTCTCCGCATCCCAGATACGCACGGCGCCGTGGCGGGTGGCGGCGGCGACGCGGGGCGAGGGGCCGGGGAGTAGGCGCACCCAGGTGTAGGATTCGCCGTCGAGGGTGAGAATGCGCTGCGACGGCGTCTCGCCGACGAGGTCGTGCACCGTGACGGAGCCGCCGAACCGGCCGAACCAGGCGACGGCGATCCGGTTGCCGTCGGGCGCCAGATCGAGGGCGAGGGCGGCGAGGCTGAGCGGCGGGACGACGCGGCTGCTGTCGATCTTGGAGCCTTCGGGAGTGTTGATGTCGGCAGCGGGGAAGCGGAGGAGGTCGACGCCGAAGGTGCGTTGGCCGGTGCCGGTGAGATTGTCGCCGGCGTAACCGAAGGCGAGGGTGCGGCCCTCGGCGTCGATGCCGACGGCGGTGATGCGGCTGGAGTTTTTCACCGCGCTGAAGGTGGTCTCGGAGCCGTTGCGGGCGGTGGCGGGCATGACGCCGAGACCGTAGACGAAGCGGTCGGAGCCGGAGGCGCCGGCGAGGCGGGCCTCGAGGAACGCGCTGCGGCGCTGGGCGCGCAGCTCGAGGGTCGGCGAGGGCCGGGAGAGGTCGGCGGAGAAGAGGCCGGCGGCCGTGAAGACCATGATCTTGCCGTCGACGGTGGGGGCGAGGGAGCGGACGGGGTCGGGCGTGGGCAGGGAGACGCGGACCTTGCCGGTGGCGGCGTCGCGGACGACGACGGTGCGCTCGTCGGCGACGTGGGCGAACCAGGCGCCGTCGTGGGCGACGGCGATATCGCGACAGGGGCCGAGCGGAGCGATGTCGGAGGCCTGGCCGAGCCAGCGGCGGAAGGCGCCCTGGAATTCCTGCATCGCGATCATGTGCGCGACCGTCTCGGTGCGGCGGGCGAGCTCGAGGACGACGAGGTGGCGCTTGAGGACGAACGTGCCGGGCTTCTCCTGGAGCGACGGGGCGGTGCGCAGCGCCTCGCGGAGCTGGTCGTCGGGGGCGTCGGCGAATTGTTCGCGGAATTTTTTCGCGGATTCGAGCAACGGCTCCATCAGGCCCTCGGTGAGGCCGTCCTTGAGGCGGAAGGCGACGAAGTGGCCCTTGGCGAGGGCGGCGTAGACGGGGCCGATGGCGGCGGCGTCCTTGAGGAACTGGGCGTCGCGTTCCTCGGGCGAGCCGAGGGCGCCGGCGGCGCGGGGCTTGTCGCCGATGCCGAGCACCTGGAAGAACCACTGCGGCTCGGCGCCGGCGGCGACCGCACGGGCGTCGAGGCGGTCGTGGAGGGCAACGAGGCGCGGCTTGTGGTCGTCGAGAGCGCCCACGCCCTTGAAGATCGTGAACGTCTGCATCATCCGCTGTTCGCCGTCGGTGACGACGGTCGACTTGAACTTGGCGGCGGCGGTGAGCGGAGTGAGGGCGAGGTCGCAAAGCTTCATCACGCGCTCGCGGTAGTCCTTGTAGTCGGGACCGAGGTCGGCGACGGGATCCTGGTCGCGGCGGTCGAGAAATTTTTCGAGGCGGGAAATGATCGCGCTGATATTCTCGGCGCTGGTCTCGAGCGGGCTCTCGCGGAGGCCGAGGGCGAGGTTGGCGCGGCGGAGTTCGTCGAGGTCGCGCTGGAGCTGGGTCCAGTAGGCGAGCTCGGCGGGGGTGGGTTTCTCGGCGGATGCGGCGGCGTTGGTCGGGGCGGCGGGGGCTTTGGCCGGAGCGGGCGAAGCCGTTGCCGCGGCGGCGGTCGGGGCGGCGGCAGCGGGGGGCGGGGTCTGGGCGGCGGCGAACGGGGAGGCGAGCAACGAGGCGGCGAGGCGAAGGGCGTGCGGGCGGTGAAGCATGGTGGCAGATCCCCGATGCCACGACGCGCGGCGCGGGTGATATCACCGATGTGCGGCGGGGGCGAGGACCGGTCAACGCGGCAGGACGGCGTCTACGCACGTATGCGTATACGGCGGGAACGCGGGGCGCCGGCCGGACGAAGCGACGGACGGGAAAAGAAATCGCCGCCGCCGACGGACGCACTACGGTGGCGACGGTGAGCGCGGCCTTCGGTCCGCGTAGGCCGATCGCTCGCCCGGACGTTTCCTCCAACCTGCACGCCCAACGCGGCCACCTTTCCCTGCCCATGAACTTCTTTTCCCTTTTGCGAGTGGCCGCGGTGTTGGCGGGGGTTTGCGCCGCGGCGCCGGCGCAGACGACGGCGACGCGGGATGTGCGGTATGCACCGGAGCCGGCGCATGCGCGGCACGTGCTCGACGTGTATGCGCCGGCGGGCGCGAAGGAGGCGCCGGTGGTGTTTTGGATCCACGGCGGCGGCTGGCAGACCGGCGACAAGGGACTGGTCCAGGTGAAGCCGCACTATTTCACGGCTCAGGGCATGGTCTTCGTCGCGATCAACCACCGGCTGCTGCCGACCGTCGAGATGGGGGCGATCATCCGGGACGTGGCGCGGGCGTTTGCGTGGGTGCAGGCGAACATCGCCGGCTACGGCGGCGATCCGCGGCGGGTGCTCGTGATGGGGCATTCGTCGGGCGCGCAGCTGGCGGCGCTGCTGTGCACGGACGAACGCTACCTGAAGGAGCACGGGCTGTCGTTGGCGCCGATCAAGGGCTGCGTGCCGGTGGACGGCGATACCTACGACATCCCGGCGATGATCGAGGTGGCGGAGACGCGGGCGCGGGTGCACGGCTTTCCGCTGCCGAAGAACGGGCACCGGCAGAAATTCGGCAACGATCCGGCGCTGCACCGGGACTTTTCGGCGGTGAATCATGTGACCAAGGGCAAGGCGCTGCCGCGGTTTCTGCTGCTGCACGTGGCGGGGCATCCGGATGTGAGCGCGCAGGCGCAGCGCTTCGGCGCGGTGCTCAAGGCGGCGGGCGTGCCGGTGCGCGTCTTCGGGGCGCGCGACACGGATCACGGCAAGATCAACGCGAACCTCGGGGCGGAGGGCGATCCGACGACGGCGGTGCTCGGGGAGTTCGTGGCGGCGGCGCTGGGTCGTTGAGACTATAGGGACGAGCCGACCGGCTCATACCCAGGTTCGTGGGGCAGGGTGCCGCGAGGTGGAACGGCGCAGGGGTTTCTCCACCACGGATCACACGGGGGCACGGATGGAGCGGTCGACGCCGGGGCCGTGAAATCGGACCTCTCCGTGCAACCGTCACCGGGCCCGGGGGGCGTCAGTCGAAGATGCGGCCGCGGTTGAAGCGCCAGACGGCGACGCTCATGACCGCGGCGGTGATGCCGCCCAGAATCCCGAGCAGCGGCAGGAGCTGGACCAGCCCGTGGCCGGACCAGAGGACGGCGCTGAAGCCCTCCATCGACCAGTAGACGAGCGTGAGCTTGCTGAAGTGCTGGATGAATTCGGGCATGAGGCTGATCGGAAACCAGGCGCCGCCGAGCGCGCTCATGAGCATGATGAGAAACGTCGCGAGGCCGCTGGCGGCTTCGGGCGACGAGGAGATCGCGGCGATCAACATGCCGAAGCTCGTGCAGGCGGCGGCCGCGAACACGCACACGACGGCGAGGAGGCCGAGGTGGGGCAGGATCTCGATGCCGTAGAGCCAGCTCGAGGCGGCGAAGAGCGCGACCAGTTGCACCAGGCCCAGGATCACGCCGTAGAGAAATTTGCTCCAGAGGATGTGGGCGCGGGTGAGCGGGGCGGCGAGCAGGCGCTGGAAGAGGCCGGCGTCGCGTTCGCGGAAGAGGCTGGCGGCGGAGGCGCTGAGCGCGAACAGCAGGAACTGGATCGCCCAGCCGCCGACGAGGCCGGTGGCCTGCGGGTTCTTCACCTTGGCGCCGACGACCTGCTCGGTCTCGAGCTTCACGATTTTGGAGAAGACGTCGGACGCGGAGGAGCTCTTCGGGCCGGGGCCGGCGGAGGCGGCCGACGACGAGCCGGCGAGCCGGCCGAGGCCGAAATCGCCGGCCTCGAGCTCGCGTTGCACGGCGGCGGGATCGACGTTGAAGGCGGTGCCGACGGCGGTGGCGATGCCGGTGTTGAAGCGGGCGAAACGTTCGTCGCCGAGGGCCTTCTTCGCGGCGGCCTGCAGGGACTGGCCGAGGAGCTGGGGGACGTTGGAGAAAATCGTTTTCTGGAGAAGGCCGTTGACCGTCTGGGTTTCGATTTCGTTGCGGGGATTGGAGAGGAGTTTCAGTTTCAGGCCGAGGGTTCCGCCGCCGACGGCGTCGGACGGGATGACGAGGGCGAAACGGAAGGGGGCGCCGGGGGCCTGCATGAGCGGGCGGAGGTCGGCCTCGGCGAGCGGGCGCTTGGATTTGTCGGGGAGCGTGAACTCCGTGACGAGGCGGAAGCTCTTTTCCGCGCGGAGGGCGGCGACGAGGGCGGCGGCGGCGGGCTCGCCGCTGGCGTTGACGACGGCGAGGGGGAAGCCGGTGGGGCCGGAGTCCTTGCGGTTCACGCCGAAGATCTGGCCGAAGAGGTAGATCATCGCGAACGGCACGGCGAAGGTGAGCGAGACGGCGGCCTTGTTGCGGAAGAAATTGAGGAAGTCCTTGCGGACGAGCGTGAGGATCGGGGACATGGGGAGGCGCCGCCGGGCGGCGCGGTTGCGAGCTGAAAGTTGAGAGTTGAGAGACGGAGCGCGGGAGGCCCGTGGGGCCGGACTTACTCGCGGAGGGAGCGGCCGGTGAGGTGGAGAAAGACGGCTTCGAGCGTGGGGCGCTGCGTGGTGAAAAGTCGGGCCGGCAGGCCGAGCGATTCGGCGAGCGTGTAGAAGGCGCTGAATTTGAACTCGGGGCGGGGGCGGAAGCGGTGCGTGCCGTCGACGAGGGTGAGCTCGCCGTGCGTGCCGAGACGGGCGGCGAGCGGCGCGGTGGCGGCGTCGGCGGGGAAGCGGATCTCCTCCTCGAAGGGCAGGCGGGTGAGCAATTCGTCGAGCGTGCCGAGGGCGTGGATGCGGCCGTGGTCGATGATGCCGATGCGCGAGCAGAGGCGCGTGGCCTCCTCCATGTAGTGGGTCGAGTAAACGATGGTGAGGCCCTCGCGGTTGAGGCGCGCGAGGTATTCGAAGATGGCGTTGCGGGACTGGGGGTCGACGCCGACGGTGGGTTCGTCGCAGAGGAGGAGCTTGGGCCCGTGGAGGAGGGCGGCGACGAGGTTGAGGCGGCGCTGCATGCCGCCGGAAAAGCGTTTCACCGGTTCGCGGCGGCGGTCGGCGAGCTGGACGGCCTCGAGGGCGGCGTCGATGCGGGCGCGGAGGTCGGCGCCGCGCAGGCCGAACAAGGCGCCGAAGAGGCTGAGGTTTTCGACGGCGTTGAGCTCGGGGTAGAGCGCGATGTGCTGCGGGACGAGGCCGAGAGCGCGGCGGGAGGCGGCGTTGGTGGCGGAGACGGGTTCGCCGTCGAGGGTGAGCGTGCCGGCATCGGGGGCGCGGAGCCCGGCGATGAGCGACATGGTGGTGGACTTGCCGGCGCCGTTGGGGCCGAGCAGGCCGAAGCATTCGCCGCGGCGAAGCTCCAGGGAAATGCCGTCGAGCGCGGTGAGGGAGCCGTAACGCTTGGTGACGTTCTGCAGCGAGAGCATGGCGGGGTGATGGGGCGGGCAACCGGAGGTGGCGAAGGGAAAGCGGCTCAGCGTGACCAACGGCGGCGCACCGGTAGGAAAGAAGTCATGGGGAGGGGAAGTGACCAGTGGCGGGCGACCGGTTGGCCGGGCGCGGAGCGGCGCGGGGTGTCGGCCGGGCCGGGGGCGCGGCGGGAGAGAGACGGGCGGGCCGGGAGCGCTGGCTGCCGGGGCGGCTCAGCGCAGGGCGCCGAGGGGGACGGGGTCCATGTCGGCGAAGGTCTGGTTGTCGCCGGCCATGGCCCAGAGGAAGCGATAGGCGCCGGTGCCGGCGCCGCAGTGGATCGACCACGAAGGCGAGAGCACGGCCTCGCGGTCGCGGACGACGAGGTGGCGCGTGGCGTGGGGCTCGCCGAGAAAGTGGAAAGCCACGGCGTCGCCGAGGTCGAAATACAGGTAGACCTCGGAGCGGCGGCTGTGGGTGTGGGGCGGCATGGTGTTCCAGACCGAGCCGGGCTCGAATTCGGTGAAACCGAGGACGAGCTGGCAGCTTTTCACCCCGTCGGGGTGGATGAGCTTGTTGATGCGGCGGCGATTGGCCTTGGCCGGGTCGCCGATGGGATCGGTGCGGACCTCGGCGCGGCGGACGAGGGCGACCGGATGGGTGGCGTGGGCCGGGGCGCTGACAAAGAAAAACTGGGGAGCGGCGGCCGTCGTGCCGGGAACGGATTCGAAAACGACGTCGGGTTCGCCGCGGCCGATGTAGAGGCAATCGAGGTGGTCGAGCGCCCAGGCGACGCCTCCGACGCGCACCACACCGGGGCCGCCGAGGTTGAGCAGGCCGATTTCGCGGCGCTCGAGGAAAAAGGCGGTGCCGGTTTCCTTCGCGGCGGGCAGGGGCAGCGGGGCGGCCAAGGGCAGCGCGGCGCCGACGATCATGCGATCGAGGTCGGTGTAACGGGCGGTGACGGCGCCGGGTTGGAAGAGGTCGGAGAGAAGGAAGCGGGCGCGAAGCTCGGCGGGGGACAGCGTGGGGGTGACGTCGGGCGAAGCCGTGTAGTGGAGCTGCATGAAGAAAGGTGAAAGGCGGAAGGCGAAAGGGGAAAGGCGGAAGGCGAAAGGGCGAAAAAAAAGGCGGCAGCGCACGGGGCGCTGCCGCCGAAGAGGCGGGAATTGTTTTCCGGGGCTCAGAAGCGGCCGCGGACGCCGAGGTAGAAGATCGGGTCGCCGTATTCGGAGTAGCGGCTCGGGACGCGGAAGTTTTTGAAGAGCGCCGGATCGCTCGGGGTCTGGAATTCGGCGCGGCCCTCGCCGGTGATGTTGCGCACCTGGAGGTAGAGCGTGGCGCGCGGATTGACGGTGTAGTTGACGGTGATGTCCGCCTTGGTGATCGCCTTGTTGAAGGTGGACGGGGCGGTGGCGGTGGCGCCGAAGCCGGTCTCGACCTCGCCGGTGTGGTTGACGGTGCCGAGCAGGTTGAAGCGGCCGAGGCGCCAGCCGAGGATGAAGTTGGCGGACTTGGTGGTGGCGCCCTGGAGCTGGGCGAGTTTCACGTTGAACGTGTCGCCCGCGATGCTGACGCGGGTGAAGTTGAACTGGACGTTCATCGTGTTGAAAGGCTTCGGGAGGAAGCCGAGCCCCTGGGCGTAGCTGAGTTCGAGGCCCTTGACGGTCGAGCCGGCGCCGTTGTTGGCGAGGGTGACGTTGTAGCGGGACATGTCGGCGGCGGTGATGCCGTATTCGGAGGCGATCTCGGCGCCGTTGCTCAGGGTGCTGAGCAGGCCGACGGCGCCGCGGGTGATGAAGCCGTCGACATTCTTCTGGAAGAGCGAAGCGGAGAGGACGCCGGAGGACTTGAGATACCACTCGGCGGTGAGGTCGAGGTTGGTGATCTTGTAGGGCTTGATCGCGGGATTGGGCACGCTGATCGAGCCGGTGCTGGTGGCGGACGACGGATCGTAGTCGGTGACGGTGGGGATGATGTCGGCGAAATCCGGGTGGCCGATGGTGCGGCTCAGGCCGGCGCGGACGACGACATCCGGGCGGGGGGTGTATTTGAGATTCAGGGACGGATACCAGCCGTCGTAGGCGAGGCGGGCGGTGGTGAGGCGCTGGCGGGCGACGCGCAGGTCCTGGGCGGAGGCCTCGAGTTCCTTGTTCTCGAAGCGGGCGCCGGTGACGGCGGTGAGCTGCGGGGTGAGCTTGAAGTCGAAGCGGGCGTAGGCGGCGTCGTTGGTCTCGGCGATGTCGCGGATGACGTATTCCGTGTGGGTCGGGCTGAGCGTGTTGAAGGCGTTGTAGGTCTTGTAGGGGCTGAGCCACTCGACGGCGCCGAAGCCGAAGCCGATGTCCTCGGAGCTGTAGTCGTCGTCGCGATACTGCTTGAGGGCGATGCCGGTGAGGGCGGGGTGGGAGGCGGCGACGCCGAGGCGGAGGATCTTGCGGGTGTTCTCGTCGCGGCGGACGCCGACCTGCACGTGGGCGGGGACGCCGAGCGTGAAGGGGTGGCGGTAGTCGAGGTTGCCGCCCTGTTTGAGCTCGCGGGAGGTGAAGGGGCGGGTGCGCCAGGAGTTGGCGTTGGCGCTGTAGTTGGCGAGGTCGCGGTAGTTCACCGCGCCGGTGTTCTGCACGACGGAGATGGTGGGCAGCGTCCGGGTGAGGACGTTGTCGAGGGTGACGACGGTGTTGCTGCCGGCGGGGCGCAGGAGGGCGGTGCCGATGCTGGTGAGGAACCCCCGGGTGGTGTCGCGGTATTTGTTCTCGGCCTGGGACCAGGCGAAGGCGCCGGAGAATTTGCCGCCGTTCTCGAGTTCGTGGCTGAAGTTGGTGCCGAGGACGTAGGTGGGGCCGTATTTGTTGCGCTGGGACACGTCGGCGGTGACGTTGCCGGTGCCGGCGGTGGAGACGACGCGGTTGGGGGAGAAGCCGGCGACGGGCGTGCCGGAGGCGAAGGTGACGGAGCGGCCGTTGAAGGTCAGGTCATACCAGTTCCACTGGCCGGTGAAGGAGACTTTGGTGCGGGGGCCGGCGCGGAGATCGAGCTTGGTGGCGAAGGACTCGCGGTGCGTGATCTTCTGCTCGTCATACATCTGGAGGGAAGCGAGGTAGGGATTGGTCGTGGTGGCGCCGTTCTGGGTGAAGTTCCACGAGTAGCCGGCGCGCGGGTAGTCGTGCGCGATCTCGCTGAGGCGGTAGCTGAGGTTGAGGCCGACGTTGGGCGTGAGGCGGCGGGAGTAGTTGAGGTCGACGTTGGGCCGGATGAGGAACTGTTTCCCTTCGCCCCAGGCGCCGCGCTTTTTGAGGGTGAGGTTGTCGGCGTTGCCGGTGAGGGAGACGTTGTAGGTGAACTGGGTCTTGGCCTCGCGGTCGAAGGCGGACTTGGTGACGAGGTTGACCTGGCCGCCGGTGTTGTCGGCGGACATGTCGGGGGTCATGGTTTTGAAGACCTCGATCGTCTCGACGTTGTTGATGGCGACCTGCTCGAGCTCGAAGCGGCGGCTGTCGCCGGAGGAGGTGCCGGAGGCGATGCGGCCGCCGTCGACGGTGACGTTGGTGAAGATGGGGTTCATGCCGCGGAGGGACACGGCGCGGGCGTCGTTGGCGGTGTAGTCGATGCCGATGCCGGGGAGGAATTTCAGGTATTCGCCGACGTTGCCCTCGGAGATGTCGCCGAACTGGTCGGAGGCGGCGACGAGCTTCTGGTTGAAGGAGGCTTTTTGGAGGGCGATGGCCTGGGACATGCCCTCCTTGGACGTGGCGACGGTGAACGCCTCGAGCATGATGGTATCGGAGCGCAGCGTGGTGCGGATGCTCGCGGTCTGGCCGGCGGCGACGGCGACGGTCTCGGTGGCGCCGTTCATGCCGGGGTAGGCGATGGCGAGGACCTGGCGGCCGGCGGGAACGCCGTCGAGGCGGAAGACGCCCTCGCGCTCGGTGACGGTGCGCAGGGCGGTGCCGTTGACGGTGATCTCGGCGCCCTCCAGATAGCGGCCGGCGGTGTCGAGGATGACACCGGAGACGGAGCCGGTGGTTTGGGCCTGCGCCGAGGCGGCGAAGGCAAACAGAGCGACGCTGGCGAACACCAGGCGCCGAACGAGCCGGGAGACGGCGGGGATGGAACCGAGGACGGGGGTTTTCACGGTGGGGAGTTGGACGCGGAACCGGAGGGAGGAGTTGGAACGAAGTGGACGACGGGAGCGGCAGGGGCCCGGCGGGAGCCGGGCTTTGAACGGGAGGGGCGGAGGCGACCGGCGACGGTCGGAGCGGGGAGCGCCGGAGGAGGGGGCGGCGCACGCGGACGGGGTCGGGGTAGCGCCGCAAACCGAGGACGGACACGTGTCCTCGTCAAGGGCATTGTCGGAGCGGGCGGGGGCGATTCTTGCCTGACGGGACGGCAAACCCCGGTCCTTCGGGCTCGGCGCGCGACCCCGGAGCGACCGCCGGGCGGGCGGTGCGAAGCCCGGGCGAAAGGGGAGGCGCCGGACCGGGACGCGGCGGGCGGGCGACTGGCGGGGAACGGTTTCGGTCGGGCCCCGGGAGGACGCACGACGGGTCCGGCCGGGTCGTTGACAGTCGGCGGGCGGTGCGGCCAAGGTGGCCGTTTCGCCGTCGTATTCCCGTGTCGTCCGCCCCGAAAAACAAGGTTCAGCCCGTGCTCCGTTCGACGGCGGATTTCGCGCGACACGTGGGGCTGGCGCGCACGACGGTGTCGCGCGTGCTCAACGGCCAGCCGGGGTTGAAGCAGAAGACGATCGACCGCGTGCAGCGGGCGTTGGCGGAGACGGGGTTCACGCCGAACGCGCACGCGGTGCACCTGAAGGGCAAGCGGACCTCGATGATCGGCATCTGCATGGAAGACTTGGCGACGCCGCCGGCGGTGCGGAAGCTGGCGACGCTGCAGCGCGTGCTGCGGGCGCGGGGATTCTCGTCGTTGATCGAGGTGTTTGCGCCGGGCACGGGCCGGGAGGTGGTGCGGCACTTCCTGTCGCTGCGCGTGGAGGCGGTGGTCTTCATCGGGCATTTCCACCGGGAGGAGATCGAGGCGCGCATCGCGGAGCTGACGGCGCACGGCACGCCCCACGTCGTGATCGACCACTACGGCCTGAAGTCGGCCAACACGGTCGCGCTGGACCGGGCGGCGGGCATGGAGGCGATCGTCGATCACCTGCTCGATCTCGGGCACCGCACCTTCGGGTTGCTGGCCGTGGGCAAGGGGCCCGCGAGCCGGATCGACCGCACCACGGGAATCCAGACGGCGTTGCGGCGCCGCGGGCTC
>JACCDS010481187.1_pt1 | contig 29076 bp, 30 predicted proteins | sample 7446441 | NCBI WGS metagenome assembly JACCDS01 (sample SAMN15323445, study PRJNA562643) | freshwater metagenome | isolation source: river surface water | place: USA:Blue River Watershed | collected 2017-08-17 | reverse complement strand
TGATTTTTTGCTCCCAACAGGTTTCAGCAATCACCTCATCAACAAACCGCACACTGCGTAATAATTCAACCCGATGCTCAAATGGCATTAAGGTAGTTTTGCCCTTGCCGGCATTAAATTCATCGGTAGATACCGCAACAATCAATTTGTCGCCTAGTGATTTAGCCCGTTTCAACAGATTCAGATGGCCAATGTGAAACAAATCAAAAGTGCCGTATGTAATGACTGTTTTCATAAAGACCTCATTAGTTGATAATCAGGATATCGGCTGATTTAGAATGAAGCTGAGAGAATTACAGCGGATGATTTCAATCAGTAACTATTAAACCAGGAATTCTTTAATGGCAGCCAAAGTCATCGATATTGACCAACTTGAATCTCCTAATGTAATTGAATTTATAAAAAAAATTGATGGTGATTTCAAAGAAAATAATCAAATAACAGCAGCACCCTGGCGGTATTTTGGATTGCCTAATTTTCGATTTTGCACACTAATTGACCAAGAGCAATTAGTTGGGGTTTCAGTCACAAGTCAACATCCTGTGTCTGAGCACTTAAATTTTCTTTACGTGTCCTCAACGGAACGTAGCCGCGGATATGGCAAACGATTGATAGAAGATTGGCTTGACCGTTCTACCAAATCGCTGCAGACCATCCATGTTCGCACTGAACTGTTACGTACCCGACACTATTACTCGCATTTTGGTTTCGCTGAAATCCAACCACAGGATGCAAAAGGCAGACTAAACCTTTGGGTAGAGCAATGTTTGCGCTTTAACCCTAATACCTATCAAAATGCGGTACTGATGTATCGTGACATAGGCTAAATAGCACCAACTCTCTGATAATGTGCGACCAATTTAGGTATTGCATCGCGCAGGTCGGCAAAACATCCAAGAGCAGGCATTTCTGCCAGATCGGTGGATTCACCCAGAAAGAGGCCCTGGCAGCCCGCATTTGCCGCAGCTTGCATATCGCGCGAGTCATCGCCGATATAGACGTAATCAGGCAAGTGCAGAAGTAACTCTTTTTCCAATAGATAAAACATACCGGGAGCGGGCTTACGGCATCTGCATTGTTCAAGCCAATGGTGCGGGCACATAATAACCCTAAGCACGGGAATATTTAACACTTCCAATTCACTGACCATTCGCTGGTGAAGCAAATCGATTTGTTCTGTCGTACAAACGCCCCGACCTATCCCGGCCTGATTTGTAATGACCACAAACTCGAAACCGAGTCTAGCAAGCTCAGCCATGGCCTCAATCGAAGAGGGAATTAAGTGAAAAGACTGCCAATCAGTCACATATTCTCCCTGCGGTGCACGCTTGTTGATAGTGCCGTCCCGATCGATCAGGATAAGCTTGCGAGGTTGAAAATATGCTGCCGTTTTCGCTAACCGCTCTGGATCTGAGATACTGAAATAAGGTCGTTCTGTGTATGTCGCGCTTGCTAGCCCAGCGCCAATGACCTTTTGAATAATAGTATTGAAATTTTTGACATCTGGATGAAAAAAACCTTCAATCGCACGCCACCGAAGCCACATAAACCCAAGCTCGACATATTTAGCCAGGGGGCTCTGCCGGCGCGCGTCATACAGAACAACCTGACCAGACTCATTCAATTGCAGATTACCCGGTGATTTTTCTACAACTAAAAGTTGCATCGCAGTTTCGTTTTGCCACTGTGCCAGATGTTGCTGAAAATCAAGACGTAAATAATTGTCGGCGTATAACAACATAAACTCCGCATCAAATAAATCACGCGCAGCCCAGACTCGTTCAGCCGTATCAAGCTCTTCAGGCAGCTCAACATAAGTCAGTTCCAACTGACCGTAAACGCAGCCAAATCTCTGTTCAACTTGTTCTGCCAGATAGCCGGTTAGTAAGACCACCCGCGTGAAACCAGCCTGCTCTAATTGGTCGAGTAATATTTGCAGGAAAGGAACCCCATTCACCGGCACCATGGGTTTTGGGCAGTCCTTAGTCAATGGCATTAAACGGCTACCGCGGCCACCAGCCAAAATAACCGCTTGTTCAGGCATTTTTTGCATCGGTGATTAACTGCCTTAAAGTTTGAAGCATCACATCGGGCGGCACCCAATCGGTCGCGTCTTCGAGACGCTTGGTACTCGCAAAGAAACCTGCAGGAGATTGCGGCACGGTGGTCAGAGGCTCTTCATACCACAGTGACGTAGCCCAACTTTTAATTTGATCGACGAGACGCAACTGACCTGTACCTATATTAAATATCCCGTGCGCAGTCTCATGCTTTAAAAGACGCCAAACCGCTTCTGCTACGACATGTACATCAATAAAATCATGGGCTTGGCATGTACCGGCTAGTACAGGAACTTCGCCATTTTTTAGAGATGATATCACTGAAGGAATCAATGCAGCTGCGCGTTGGCCCTCACCATAAACATAAAACGGCCGCAGCCATACGAGTCGATGTGGCCACAATTGCAGAGTCTGAGCCAGAAGTTTTAGTTTAACGTCTGCCAGCGCGTCCGGTTCAGACGCGGACTGTTCTTCACTGACAGATCCTTGCAGCCCACGATATTCCATACAACTGCCGGTCATGACCAGATGTTTGCATCCAGCTTGTAATGCAGCTTCAACCAAGTGGCGACCTTGTCTCAAATTTAGCTGATTGGTATGTTCGCTAAAGTCCGGGATCCCTTGCCAGGCTAGGTGTATTAAGGAATCTGGTCGCGTCTGCATCAAGGTGTTACGTACTTGCCCGGGCTGGTTTAAATCCAAAAGGACGGTGTTCGGTGCATCCGATGGCTCCCGACTGCCCAACAACACTTCAACGTCCGTCGCAGCGCTAACAATTGCTTTTCCTATAAAACCAGAAGCCCCAGTAATTAACACTCGTCTCATAAAAAACCAGCTTGCCTCAGCGTGGGCAATCCGGCATCCCGTTCTGAAATACAGCGGATTTCAACTGGCCACTCAATAGCTAAATCCGGATCGGCGTAATGAAAGCCTTGATAAGAATCGGCATTAAAAGGCTCTGACATATAATAATGAACCAACACTTGGTCGCTCAGCGTTACAAACGCATTCGCGGTGCCGGCGGGCAATAAAACAGACTGACGGCTCTGCGCATTCAGCTCTAGAACCACTTTTTGCAGGTAAGTCGGCGACTGTGGTCGAAGGTCCACGGTCACGTTAAACAAACTCCCACTAAGAACTGTAAGAATTTTCTGCTCTGCATGGGGCGGCTTTTGGAAATGAAAGCCTCTCAGAGTCCCTTGCTTAAAATTCTCTGAAAGATTCCCCTGCCTGACAGCGAAATCTATTCCGTGTTCAGCAAGACTTTTGTCACAAAAATGGCGACGAAAAACCCCACGCTCGTCAGAATAGGGATCTCCCCAAATCAGATACATGCCGGACAAACCCAACTCTTTTACATGCATACAACACGAACCTCGTTGGGCAATGGCAGGATCACATCACCAGAGAATTGCCATGATTCTCCCAGCAAATGCAGTATTTCCTCGGCAAAATTCCATGCCAGCAGCAAAACCACAGTTGGCTTTTCTTGAAATACCTGTTCAGGCGCCTGAATCAAAATTTGACTGCCAGGGGTCCACAATAAATGCTTCAATGGGTTTTGGTCGGCAATGCAGGTGACAACCCTTTGATCTATAGCGCAATAATTCAGTAAAGTTGAGCTTCGTGCCGACGCGCCGTAGCCTACAATTTTTGCGCCTTTTTGTTGATATTTTGCCAGTAAGGTCAGGAGCTGTTCGCGATGTAAGGCACAACGCTCAGCAAATGCTTGCCACTGAACAACACTGTTAATGTCAGAGGATATCTCGCCGGCATACTCAGTCTGTAAATTTTCACTCAGCGGCTTCATCGACTTACTAAAATAAACAACCAGAGAGCCGCCACTAATAGGGCTTCGATTACAGTCATAAATATATAACTGATGGCGCTCTAATAGATTTTTAAGCGTCGTCAAAGTGAAATAAAACAGATGTTCATGGTAAACGGAATCATAATGCAATTCTCTCTGTATCACTGCGGCATCATGAAACTCGATGATGCCAGTTCCGTCGTCTTTGAGTAGGAAATGGATCCCTTCAATCACGCTATTAATCTCGGCGACATGTGGGATTACGTTTCTGGCAATGACTAAATCTGAGTGACCATTCTGCGCGGCCACATGCTGGGCAGTGCTTAGATTAAAGAACTCCGCTAATGTAGGGATCCCAGATTCTTCAGCCATTTTGGCGATGTTACGGGCAGGATCAACGCCTTGCACCCGATGACCCGCTTTGGCAAAAGGCTTGAGAAACGTACCGTCATTACTGGCAATTTCAGTAACCTGAAGAGTCTGGCGTCCTTGCATTTTTTCGATAACCTGCCGGTAAAACTGCTCCGAATAAGCTCTTGTGGTACTTGCAGTGCCAGACACCCAAACATAGTCACGGAACAACACTTCAGGAGCAACGGTTTCAGTGAGTTGCACCAGTTCACACTTTAAGCAGCGCACCAGTTGAAGGTCGACCTTTATCTCTTCAACACCTTGATTTAGCTGCAGATTATTAGCTAAAGGTTGATGCCCGAGATCAAGAAAGGGTTCGGGTAATGCAGCATTACAAACCCGGCAACAATGGACACGTTGGGAAATTTGCACAATCAGCTCCAATAAAGATCAGCATTTAGTTGTTGTTCTTGCAGTAAAAACTTTAGTTGGTTTAATCTGTTCGTCGTTCGACCGGTAAAATGCTCAAGCGGGAAACCGTATTGCCTGAACGCTTTAAGCATCGCCTCCCCCCCTCGGAGTAAATCCCACTCTGGCTGATAAAAATCAGCCAACACCGAATTAATTTTATTAAAACAAACCCGGTAAGTTCTGCTGTCGGAGCCATGTTCACCACTGTAGGTCAATGCACAATGCGGCATCAGTGTATGTACCGCATCTGCTATATCTCGAACCCGATAATTCACATTGCGAATCCCGACATTAAACGCTTGTTTTTGAACCAAATCGGCAGGAGCAAGTAGTCCAGCTATAAAAGCGCTACACACATCTTCAACATGGATCACCGGGCGCCATGGACTACCATCACTTTTAATCTCAATGACATTTCTGGTGAATGCGCTCGCCAATAGATTGTTAAATACAATATCGGTTCTTAATCTTGGGCTCATGCCAAAGACTGTTGAAGGCCGAAAAGCAACGATCGTAAACTGATCATCAGCTAATTCAAACAATGCTTGTTCAGCGTCCCACTTTGTTCTGGCGTAAGCCGTAATAGGATGTTTTGCAGCTTCTTCATCAAGCTCCTGCTCAGTTTCCGCCACGCCATACATGCTCTGAGACGAAGAATAGATAAATCGCTTAACACCAGCCAACTTCGCAAGCGTAGCTAAACGGATAGTGGCTTGAAGATTAATCTGTTCAGTGAGCTCAGGCGCTAGTTCCCCAAGCGGGTCATTGGACAGTGCTGCAAGGTGAATAATCGCATCAAATCCGGCAATGTCGTCTGCTGAAATATCTCTGATGTCCTTCGTTACCTGCCGGTAGCTTTCAAAAACTGGCATCACGATATTCTGTGAAAAGTAGCCGGTGTCTAATCCACAAACGCTGAATTTCATCTGGGCCAAACGTTCAACAAGTACCGAGCCAATATAACCGCGATCGCCGGTCACCAACACTGAAGAGAAACTCATTTTCTTTTCCTTTCAATTAGATAGACTATTTTCTATCAATTTGAATTCCAATTAAAGAACTGACAGAATAAGCCGATACAACCCTTATATCGAACTGAACGGGCAAAACTTTATGATAATTTCCAGAACACCTTTGCGTGTCAGCCTGTTTGGCGGTGGCTCTGATTTGAAAGTCTTTTACGACAAAACGCCAGGCCTCGTGTTAAGTACAGCTATCACACAATACATCTATATCACAGTTAACCAAAAGTTTGATGACCTGATCAGGGTCAGCTATTCAAAAACTGAAATTGTTGATTCCGTAGATAAAATCGAACACAACATCATTCGGGAAGCCTTACGCATTGTCGGGATAGAAAAGGGAATCGAAATCGTTTATATGGGCGACGTCCCTCTGGGTAGCGCCGGAACCGGACTGGGGTCATCCAGTGCCCTGGCGGTTGGCGTACTGAATGCGCTTTATGCCTATCTCGGTAAACATGTTGATGCAGAAACCCTCGCCCAACAATCTTGTCAGATTGAAATCAATATTTTGAAAAACCCAATGGGAAAACAAGACCAGTACGCCAGTGCTTATGGGGGTTTAAACACTATCCAATTCAATGCTGACGAGTCTGTATTTGTTGACCCTGTGATTTTTACTGAACAGACAAAAATGAATCTGCAAAGTAAATTTCTGATGTTTTATACCGGCCTTGAAAGGCTTTCGAGTTCAATCTTAGGCTCACAACAATCAAACATCAGCAACAACTTTCAGCAAATATCTGAAGTTGTATCACTGGCTAAAGAAGGCATCCGCGCACTGAGAAATAATGAGACGGCGATGATAGGCACTTTACTGCACCAAAGTTGGTTGCTAAAGAAGCAATTTGCTGAATCTGTCTCCAATCCTTTACTGGATCAAATCTATCAGGCGGCTCTCGGAGCCGGAGCCGCTGGCGGCAAACTACTCGGGGCCGGCGGCGGCGGTTTTTTTCTGTTTTATTGTGAACCCGAATATCAGGAAGCAGTGCGTGCCGCTATGAGAGGCCTCCGTGAAACAAAGTTCCGCTTCGAACCCCAAGGTAGCAAAATTATCTACGTCAACCACCAGTAATACGAGGCTCAGACATTGAAATTTATTATTGATGATCAGCAAGGCACTATTCAGTCTGAAGACGGCGTGATTCCGCTTTATTCCCCGGAAGGTTTTGCTTTACTCTCCGATTTGTGGCTCAAAGTATCTTGGGATCAAAAGCATCTGTATTCCTTTACCTGGCTCGGGCGGCCAATCATTCAGCATCCGGAAGATGTCTTGCGGATGCAGGAAGTGATATATCACCAGCAGCCGGATGTGATCATTGAAACCGGCATCGCACATGGCGGATCACTGGTATTGTCGGCATCAATTTGCCAGGGCATGGGGAAAGGCCGTGTGATTGGCGTTGATATTGAAATCCGGCCACACAACAGAGTGGCCATTGAAAACCACCCGCTTTCGCATTTCATCACCATGATTGAAGGTAGTTCAATTGCCCCAGAAGTCATTGCACAGGTGGCAGCGCAAATTGCTCCGAACGAACGTTGTCTTGTGATCCTGGATTCGTGCCATGATTATGAACATGTCTACAGAGAGCTGGAATTGTACAGTCAATTTGTAGCCGTTGGTTCTTACATCGTCGCTACCGACGGTTCGCAAGAATACTTGCATCAAACACCCAGGGCAAAAATCGATTACCCTCAATGCCACGACTGGCCGCAGAATAACCCCAAACGAGCCGCTGAAGACTTTGTAAAGCGCAACCCTTCCTTTGTTATTGAAGAACCCGAGTTTTTGTTTAATGAAGGCGCCATAAATTTTCGTATGACCCACTGGCCTTCTGCATTTATCCGGAGGGTGTCATGACTCATCAGAAAGTTTTGGTCACCGGCGCACTTGGCTATATCGGTTCTGTATTAGTTGACTATCTACAGCAGCGTCACTGCGAAGTCACAACGCTGGACACCGGATTTTTTGAGAAGTGTCTGTTAAGCCCGGAAATCAGCCGGGGCCATTTTTGGCGGATGGACATGCGGGATCTTACCGAAGCTCGTCTCGCCGCGTTCGATGCAGTGATCCATCTTGCAGGCATTTCCAATGACCCTTTTGGCGATTTGATGCCACAGCAAGTCTATGACTCATCAACAGATTACTCGGTTCAGTTAGCCAAATGGTGTAAAGCCCAGCATAAAAAATTCATTTTTGCCTCGAGCTGCTCCATCTATGGCAAGGCAATGGAGCCTGTCACAACAGAACTGACTGAACCCAATCCTCAGACTTTTTATTCGTTAAACAAGCTGCAGATAGAACAGCAGGTCAGCGCGCTGGCAGATAAGGAGTTTCACCCCGTATTGCTGCGATTGGCCACCCTTTACGGGCCATCGCCCCGCATGCGGTTCGACATTGTGGTGAATATGCTGACAGCTATGGCTGCGACGAGCGGAGCGATAGTCCTCAATTCAGATGGCCGTGCCAATAGGCCGTTTTTACATATCGAAGATGCATGTCAGGCCTTTTACTGTGCTTTGAGTATCAAAACGCCAGAGGCCGGAGCCATCATCCTAAACGTGGGGCAAGATCAAGAAAATTACAGTATTCGCGAGGTCGCTGAGCTCATTAGCCAAACTCATGGTAGTTGCGAGCTGAAATCTTTGGTTAGCCTGACCAATGCTGCTGAACAGGAATTATTTAAAGACCGCAAACTACAAGATGGTGTAGATAGCCGAGACTACAAAGTTAGTTTTGCCAAGATTAAACAGTCAATGCCAACATTCCAGCCAAACTGGCAGCTTTCCACCGGAGTAAAGCAATTATTTGGATATTATCAGGACGTTGGCCTCACGGATGTCAACTTTAAGTCAGCTGACTTCTTCCGCTTGCAAACTATGGAAGCTCTCTATAAGTCGGGCCGCATCACGCCTGAATTGAAATGGGCTAATCCGCTATGAAACTACTGCCTTCCGCCAAAAAAATCAGGTCGATAGCACCCTCGGTGACAGAAAAGGAAATATCGCTGGTCACAGAAGCGGTTTGCGAAGGCTGGATGGATCAGATGAATATGCATCTGGACCAGTTTGTTCAAGAGTTTGCGGCATACACAGGCCAAAAATTCTGTCTGCCAGTCAGTCATGGTACCGATGCCATCCAGCTTGCTTTGAAAGTAATAGGCGTGGGATCTGGGGATGAAGTGATTGTGCCCGACATCACTTGGGTTGCATCAGCGAGTCCCGTCTTGCATTTAGGGGCAACTGTCGTTCTTGCTGATATTGACGATCAGCGCTGGTGTTTATGTCCTTCTGCATTTGAACGGGCAATCACTGCCCGCACTAAAGCAGTGGTCTGCGTTGATTTATTTGGTGCTATGCCTGATTACGAGCAAATCATGGCGATTGCCGCTCGGCACAACATCGTGGTTATCGAAGATGCTGCGGAGGGACTTGGCAGCAGATACAAGGGACATCCGGCAGGAACCTTAGGCCACATTGGCATTTACAGCTTCAATGCCACCAAACTCATTATGGGCGGACAGGGTGGCATGTTGGTCACGAATGTTGAAGACTGGTATCGCAAAGCGAAAAGACTGGCGCACCATGGTATTGATATCGAGCTCAGTGGCAAGTACTACTGGTCTAACGAGCTTGGCTATAACTATAACTGGTGCAATCTCAATGCAGCTTTGGCCTTGGCACAGCTACGCCGAATTGATGAACTTATTGAGTTTAAGAGAAATTTATTCAACACCTATAAAGAACAATTCGCAGAATGTCGCTGGATTCAGTTAGTTGCGCCAATCCCCGATGTTTTCAACTGTTATTGGATCACTTGTGCCTGGCTAGACCCCGCACTAGGCATCAACAAAGAACAAATGCGAGACAAATGTTTGCCCTATAACGTCGACATAAGACCCTTTTTCTATCCTTTGTCTGACATGCCGCCTTTCAAAGGTAACCTGACGATCAGCGGGCAGAATACGAATAGTTATAAACTTTCGGACCAGATGATTTGTCTACCATCCGGTTACGATTTAACAGCCGCGGATCTGATCTATGTCTGCGACTTACTAAAGATGATTTTGAACCAAGCAGCAATTGATGCAGGCTTGACACTATGATGTCCCCTATCGCAACCATTTTGATCCCGACTTGCAATCGGCCACTCTACTTGCAGCGCTGTTTGGCGTTTTATCAACACTGTAGTCAACAATTTCAAATCATCGTGTTGGATAGCAGCAACAACTCAGACAGTGCCGCAATCACAAGTCAATATCCGCACGTCACTTACCACAAGTTGCCTTATACCATCAGTTTTTCTGCCAAATTAGCAGCTGGTGGCCAAATGGCGTCGACGGATTTTGTTAGCATCTGCTCTGATGATGATTTTATATTCCCGCAAGGCATCCGCGCTTGCGTTAGTTTTTTGACGCGACAGCCTGATTTTGTCGCGGCGCATGGAAAATATCTTCGGCACATCATTTCTGATGATGGTAAGTTATCCTTCGCAGAGACTTATCGTGGCAAACTCCCAACGGTGTTGGACTCCGATTTATCTCCAGCCCAACGCTTGATAGCTCACTACGGCGATTACGTACCAACGTTCTACGCAACAACACGAACAGATATTTTTCGCACTATTTATCAATTAACGGCTGAATCGGGTGTGGAATTCGGCTTATCCGAAGTACTGCCATCCAGCCTTACAGTACTGATGGGTAAAGTGGGCAGAATTCACCAAATGTACGCTTGCCGGGAAGCACACCAGCATGATTGGGTGACTGATGAACGTAAAGTTCAGATGTATTCGGCCGATAAAACAAACAGGGCTATTAGCTTGCTGGCAGTTACTATGAGCCAACAACAGCCCGAAATTTGCACCCAGTATGCACACGAGCTTTTGACTCAATTATTAATAGTTGGCAAAGGTATGGCGTCATTAGCGCCGGACGAGCACACGCTCCAGCTCCGCCACAGCAAAAGTAACGGGTGGCCACAATCATTTTGGGTGCAAAATGAAGAAGCTAAATGGGCTTCTGACCAAGTGGCACAGATACTGCTTAAATACTGCGGCTACACGCGAGAGCAAATGATTCAGTTACGGGAAGCCCTGTATCTGTAAACCGATTCTGAGAGGTGGGTATGGAATTAATCCGACAATACAGTGCGACTTTATGTGACACTCTGAATCAATTGAATTTCGATACAATTCAACAACTTTCAAGTAATTTATTTGAGATTTGGCTCAATCGCAAACGACTATTTATTTGTGGTAATGGTGGTAGTGCCGGCAATGCAATTCACATCGCCAATGACTTTACTTATGGCATTAACCCAAACGGGTTGGCACTTGATGTTGAGGCACTCCCTGCAAATAGCGCTGTGATGACCTGTTTGGCAAACGATATCGGTTATCAGAATGTGTTTGCACATCAACTCAAAGTTAAAGCACAGCCTGGGGACGTCTTGATTGTCTTATCTGGCAGTGGAAACTCAGCAAATATTGTGCAGGCGTTACAACAGGCTAAGTTATGTGGCATGACAACTTACGCAATTGTCGGGTTTGACGGTGGAAAATCGGCAAAAATAGCCGATCATGTTATCCACGCCAATGTGCAAGATATGCAAATTTCTGAAGACATCCAGGTCATCATCGGGCATATGCTGATGAAGTCACTTTATCAGGCGATTAGCCAATATCAGCAAGATACGTTGGATTTCCCGTCTGCCAGAGCTTAATTCATTTTCAGCGCCGGGCAGCGTTACTTTTGTGACACATAGAAGATGTCGCCAGCTTGGTAAGCGTCAACATGTGATTGATGGCTGCGCCAATCAATTGTTTTAACCGGCCTTGCAAACGACTTCGTATGGTTTGTTGCCAGTCCCTACCAAAGGTAGGGACCACAAGATTAAGAGTGTTCAAGCCGTCTGCAAGAGAAGTCATATGATCGCTAAGTTGCGTTTTTTCCTGCAAGCAAAAAGACTAGGGCCAGACATGCCGTTGACGCACATGCTGCTCCATTCAAAACGTTTGGGTACATGGCTATGTCGGCATAAATTTGCCTGCTTTGGGGAAAAATCAGAGTTCCGGGCTGGCGCTTATGCTGTCAATACGCACCGGATTTCGATAGGTAAACAGGTGGTGATCCGCCCGGGTACCATGCTATTTGCCTCACAACTAGGCGACCTCGAACAACAAATAACGATCGAAGATTATGTATTGATTGGCTCCGGTGTACATATCTACGTTTCAAATCATGTTTTCACTGACCCAACAATCGCAATCTATTTTCAAGGGCACGCGGAAGTACAGCCGGTTCGGCTCGGATACGGCTGCTGGATCGGGGCTAATGCCATTATTTTACCCGGCGTTACTGTTGGTAAAAATGCTGTGATTGGCGCGGGCAGCGTTGTAACCCGCTCTGTTCCTGACTTCGCAGTAGTTGTTGGCAATCCGGCAAGAGTCATTCGCCTGCTAACGCCGGCGGAGACAACAATTCCTGCGGTTCCAAATTAGTCCCTATGAGTGGCAATACCGAGACCGCGGGATCCACTTTAAGGTAATCCATAATGGTGTGGATGATATCCAGGTTGTTACAGCATGTCAGGTTCCAGACATGCGATTGTTTTGCCCCCATCCATGCCTGTGGTCCCGCATCAATGCTCGTGACCCGAATCGAGGGGAAACAAACAGATATTGTCGATAGAGCCATCGAGAAAAAACTGACAACTTGTGCCGGTGGCGATGGATGACGATACAACCAGTCTTCAACAGGTTCATGCAGCCTCATTAATTCAAACTCGGTGTGTTGCCCGATCTGCTCAATCAGCTCTGGCGAGGAGATTCGATGTGGCTGGTAAATGATACGTTTACCTTTGTACATGTGAGCAACTTGCTGCAAATACTCGATATACTGTGCTGAAGTTGCATAACCAAGTTCAACCGCCCCAATTCCGAGAAATAGTACCAGGTCCTGATCGACTGAGCCGTGAGTTCGACACAATGCGGACATCGGATTTGCTCTCACTGTCAGCCATGGCAAAGCGTTCAGCTGAAAAATCGTGAAAAGCTCCAATCCTGCGGGTTCATCCACGGCAACGCCATATTTAAGTCGGGTCGCATGGGCTTTTTCAGCCCTTGCTTCATCTAAGTCTGGCGGAAAATCAAAAAACTTTCTTCGGGTGAAAAGGTAACGGTAAAACACCAGTGTCGCATTTCCATCATCCATCAAAACCGGTTGACTCTGAGGTAGGCTGCATACTACGTCCCTTTGCCATTGCTGTCTGATGTTAGAAAAGAATACCCACTGATAGTCCTGTGCCTTTAACCAAGACACATGTTTGGCATATATACCAATCCTGTCTTCGATGGGTCCGCTAACCTTTTCGACGTCTATCCGGTGCTTTGGATTGAGTGAAACTAGCAGTCGCTTCAGCTGCATGTATGCGTCAGCTCTGCAACAGTCACAAATCATGACGTCATAGCTAACTATAGGGTAAGCACGTAAAGCCTCGGTCACATTAAAAACTTGCGACGGAGTATCAATAACAAATAAGGCTTTACCAGACTTCATATCGCCTACTCCTTATTCCTCGAATCACTATAACCCGCTATTTTTTCGATCAGGGCGAAACGGCGGATCTGCGCAGGCAAATCGCAAAATGAGCTGAAATCACCCGACAAAAAGGCACGAACCTGCTCCTGTAAACCAGCTTTAAATTCATGGTCCTGAGGGTTATTCAACACTACTGGTTGCCACACAACTGTACCTTTGAGTTGCTGTTGCAACTGTTCAAGAGGCATCAGCTGCAGTTTACGTTGAGAAGTGCATATCTCGAGAACCCAGCGCCCGGCAGAACACCAATTGCCGGTATAGCTGAACATCGCGCCACTGTCGACGCTACCAGCCCCGGTAAACACAGCTCCCGCTGGATGCCAGTCGAGCTTACCATGCTGATACGTCTGAAGGTCAACGACCTCTCCGGCAAGGTAAAACGCCAAATCTATCAAATGTGCCGTATTGGCGATCATCCAGCGGTCTTTGACTGCAAGTGGATGCGCAGAAGGACCGATCAAATGTGACCATTCGGTCATCTCAAAGTGAAAGGATGATACGCCGCCATCTTCGATAATAAGCCGCTTAGCAATTTGAACTGAGGCATAGAAACGCCGATTGTAGGCAATCAAGACAGTAGCACCAGACTGTTGGCTAAGCAGATAGAGTTCTTGTAATTGCCAGCTATACAGCGCGCCAGGTTTCTCAAGTAAGATATATTTCACGCCATAACTTAATAACGACCGACATGCTTCGAATAAGTCAACCACATTAACTGCCACGATAGCGTAACGGGCACATTCCGGTGTTGTTGATAAGAAATGTTCAATACCACCCGCAACCGGACTCACACTAGTGCTTTGCAGGAAAAGTTCGCAACCGGCTTCCGAGCGTCCGATCACTAATGTTGGCACCTGTAAATGCTCGAGCACCTTGTAATAGTCTTGTGCCATTCTGCCGGCACCAATCAACCAAATCATCGTCTGTTCTCAGGTTATTGGGCACAGATCCATCGGACCCTGTGTCTTGTTAAAATAAGCCAACAGACTGTTTATCAGCGGAAGATGTAAGACTGCCGAGTCTGAGTAAGATGTTAGATCGCAACTGCCATGCTGTAATAGCTTGTGAGCCACGTGTGCAGTTAACTGGCTTTGAAACAGCATCGGCAATCCATCTAGCAACAAGGTACCGCTGTCCAGACATTCCAGACGTCCTTTCGCTTCGTCAATTCGCCAGTGCCCAGCAGCACTCTGAAGCTCAATCGCTACGCGGGCAGTATTGGTATCGTTGGTCTCACACTGCAACGTCACTGTCGAGCCAGACTGAAACCGTGCGACCAATCGACCTGAAACTTCAAGAAAGCCCGGTCTTTTACTGGCAAAACTATCTTGCAAGGCAGTCGTATCTATTACACTGAGATGTTCTTCGGTCAGATACATTAATAAATCGAGGAAGTGGATACTGTTACACGCCATCCCCCAGTTCTCTCCACTGACGGTGATGGAGACAGGACCGTCAGACAAACGCGCCTTTAGTTGTCGATACAGTGGATATAGGCGACGAGGACAGTTCACAAATGCTGATACCTGATGTGCTGCAAGCTGATGCTGCAAGGCCTGATAATACTCAGGGCGCTGAAACAGGACTTTCTCCAGAATCAGATACTTTAACTTTGTTTTGCTCAGCAATTGTTGAGTCACTTCAAACCGCACCGCAGCGCTGGTTGCGATAATCGCGACATCATAAGACGACTTCAACACGTCGAACGACTGGAAGAAATTTACCTCTGCAACAACTGTCACTTGCGCCAGTCGCGTGGCGGCGGTCTGGCAAGCAGCTGCGGAGGGTTCGATCACGTCAATCTGACAGCCAGCTAAACTGGCCAGTGATTGCAAGTGCCGTGAACCAAGCTCTCCAGCACCAACCAGCAATATTGCGTGAGCAGTTTCCGTCATAGCGTGAACCCATCGTCAACAATCAAATTTTGACCTTGCAGGTATTTGCTGTCGTCCGACAGTAAAAATGCAATGGTGCCACAAAGGTCGTTCGGGTCCAGCATGCCTTTACCACAGCTCTGTTGCTGATATTTTTGCAAAAAGGCTGCGGGTTGATGATCAAGAATGCCGCCCGGGCTGACCGCATTTGCTCTGAACGCAGAATCGTTCACATAGCATGTGACATATTTTGTCAATTGCAGCACTGCAGCCTTGATAGCGGCATATTCAACCGGCATCGTCATTGGCGTATCCTGATAGAGCTCAAATCGAGGGGCGATAACACCATAGACCGATGCCAGATTGACCAACGAAAACGGTTGCCGATGTTGTTGAAAATGCCGGGCGGCCTGCTGCACGAATAAAAATGCCGCGCCAAGATGCAGCCGCACATTTTCGTTAAAACTGTCCAAGGTGACATCAAAGAAATGTCGACCGTAACTAGCGGTTCTCGGATAGGTGCAGTTTACAGCACCAGCAAGCATCGGATATTCGTCAAACAACGCACTTACAGCATCCGCTTGGTTAAAGTCTGTCTGATGAAGCTCAACGGCTGTCAGGTCAAGTCCTGCCTGCGACAATCGCTTGGTTAGCGCCGCTAATGACAGATCCGCCAATACCAGATGAGCACCTCTTCGCTGTAGTTCGACACTCAAAGTGCTACCCAACAGGCCGGCGGCGCCAGCAACCAAAATCGTTTTTCCCTTAAGCATCTTGCCGCTCCCGGCTCGCCATCAATGTTTCCGCCAGTTGAAAATCAATCCAGTCATCAATATCCACCGCGCGCTCTTTTGGCACTTCTATTGCGGCCACCCGTCCAGCCCATAAACTGGTACAGCTCACGACATAGTGACAATAAGTGGCGTAGACGACAGTGGTCAGGTCGAACAACTGAGGCGCATCCTGACGCCTGACCACTGCACCTTCAGCAGTACAGGCCAATTCTACCAACCCACTTCCAGTTATTTTTACCATATTGAAATAAGGACTGCGTTGGGCCGGGGTCATACTCAGACAAATATCAGCGCGCTGACTGGCGAGCGCATCTAAAGCATTTTCGACATCCAGCGCAATGCGAAGCGGTGCAGTCGCAGGCAAACTGACAAAACGTTCAAACACACCGTAGCGTTCCTGCACCCACTGAATCGCATGCCGCCAGGCGAGTATCTCCGGACTGTGGTCAGTAGCAAGTCCAGCGGGCCGATCTATGACTTCCGCCCCATAGGCTCTGGCGATATCAGCAATAGTCTCATCATCCGTTGACACGAATACCCGTTCAAATACCGCCATGCTGTTGGCTAGCTCTATCGCATAAGCCAACAAAGGCTTTCCTAACAATGGCCGGATATTTTTGCCAGGTAAGCCTTTTGAGCCGCCTCTTGCGAATACAAATGCAAAAGTACGCACAGTTATCCTCCAGAGGCCAAGGCTTTAGCCTGTTCAACTATTTCCAACACAGCCAGGCCATCAGTGAATGGAATGGGTGCGGCGTTTTTCTGTTGCATCGCGAGCAAAAATTCCTCTAATACGCGGATGTACATCTGGTTTTTATCCCAATTGGGATCTGCATACAGCAAATGTTCTCCTTCCTGATTGACCCAGAGCACTGAATTCTTCATTAAGTCCCATTCGATACGCCCAAGTTGACCGCTGATCACACAACGTCGTTGCGCGACCTGCTGCCAAAAATCCAGATGTAGTGCACAGACCAGTGCATCAGTGCCGGTTAAAATCAGGTCGGCGCACTCTTCTACTTGCAGTCGCAGCTCGCCTGGTTTAGAAAAATGACAATATTGAGTGGTAAGTGGGCCAAACAACCACTGCAGATAATCCAACTCGTGGCTGAGCTCCAATAAAACCCCACCGCCGAGTTCAGCATTTGCCGATACCGAAGTCCGAAAATCTTTCTGCGGGCGCCACTGACTCAACTGCTGACCCACCGTCGCCTGAACTGAGTACAGCCGCCCCAATCGTTGTTCGGTCAGACATTGTTTGACCACATTGGCCGACGGCAGGTAACGCAGGCAATACGCCAGACTACAAATCTGAGTGTTGTCGCAATCACGTAAAAACTGTTGTGCTACAGCAAAATTATGGCTCAGCGGCTTTTCTATCAAGGTAGGGATATGGGCATTCAGACATAAACGTGCATGTTCTAAATGCCAGGGTGCAGGCGATGCCACAATCGCAAAGTCTGGTTGCCATGCTAGTGCTTCAACTATCGGTAGTTGTCGTTGGCCCTGCAATTCCTCAGCCGTCAGTAAGCGGCCACTGGCTGCCACAATAACGATCTCGCAGGCCGGCCATAACACTTTGACATTGCGTAAATGTCTGGAACCTATACTTCCTGCGCCGATAATGACAACCCGGGTTGGCTGAATGAGCTGTGGCTTCAATCACAACTCCTGTAATGCGGCATTGACCAACTGTTGGGCTTTTTTAAAATCATCAAGTCGGCCAATGTCTATCCAATCCTGCTCAACCGGAAAATGATTCACTTTGCCGCCATTTTGCATGCAATTGGTAAGCAACGTTGGCATATCCACCCGGGTTCCGGCTTCAACCTGGCGGATAAACGCAGGAGACAACACATAAATACCGGCATTGACAAAATATTTGTGGATGGGTTTTTCAACTATTGCCGTGACCTGATGCCCGCAAGTGCTAACAACACCATAAGGCACCTGATAATCGAATTCCCGGACACAAATAGTACAATCACCACCTTGTTCTTCATGAAAAGCCAGTAATTGCAGAAAATCAATTTCAGTCAGTAAATCGCCATTCATCACAAACATCGGTTCTTCAAGCTCTTCCTGAGGCATCAGCCCAAGAGCACCTGCAGTCCCCAGTGGCTCACCTTCATGCAGATACTCAATGGATACACCCCAACGACTGCCGTCCCCAAAATAATCACGGATCAATTCCGGCATATAATGCGTGGAAATATAAAAACGATGAAATCCGGCTTGAATAAATCGCAGCATAATTAATTCAAGGATAGGTTTATCGCCTAAACGCAACATCGGCTTGGGGCAGGATTCTGTCAGGGGGCGTAAGCGGGTGCCAAAACCGCCAGCCATCAGACAAACCGCGTTATCCAACCGCGGTTTTTGCAACAAGTCATAGAGAAATGCGATCGAAATGACTTGATAGTCGTCATCAACTACTGGCAACAACAGCAATTGATAGCGTTCCATACAAGACAATAAACGAGTTTTGCTCCAGTCGCCGCGTGCGACTCGCGGCTCTTTTTGCATAATACCGGCTACCGGAGACTTCAAATCAATACCACGTAACAGTGCCCGGCGTACATCGCCGTCACTCACTGTGCCAAGCAACTTTCGAGCAGCATCAGCAACTACCAGACTGCGTCTGCCGTGTTGATCCATCTGTGCTACTGCATCTGCGATTGGCAATTCTGGCGCTACCAGAATCTGCTCCCAACGGGACTGTTTGGCCATGTTATTGCTCTCCAATCTGGACTGAGTCTGACTTATCACTCCGCACATCGGCAGCTGCCCGACATTTGCCCTGTCTGGGCATATGCCGCACCACGACTGCACCGGCACCAATGACAGCTTGATTGCCAATTGAGATACTCTGTATCACCGTCGCCCCAGCCCCGACAAAAACCTCGCAGCCAACTTGCGCATGTCCGCAAATCACAGCACCGGGCGCGATGTGACTATGGGCACCGATCACGGCGTCGTGCTCTACGACAGCCCTTGTATTTACAATTACGTTATCGGCAACAACGCTGTCAGCTTGAATGACAGCACCAGCGAACACATGGACCCCCTCTCCAAGTTGCGCAGTGTCGCTGATCACAGCAGTAGGATGCAGCACTTGCACAAAATGAAATCCAGCGGATTTCATCTTTAAAAACAGATGCATACGACGAAGTTGATTAGGCAGCATCCCCAAGCCGTTTGCTAACAACACTGCATCTGGTGACAAATTATCTAAAACTTCATCTGCTCCCAATACAGCGATACCACGCCAATGTGTTTGTTGCGCTGCAGCCAACTGTGGGCAAATGACTCCTTGTACCGCGATGCCATTCATCAGCAGGATTTCAAGTACCACTTTGGCATGACCGCCAGCCCCCAGCAAGATGACCGGGATCACAAGCTCGTCTCCGTAATGGGTTCCATAGGGAAATAATCTTGACCAGCCGGTTTTCCCAGAAGATCCCAATAATGAATAGCTGCCAAACCACTGACGCTTCGAGCCGTTGTCAAATTGTTTACGTCAAACAGTTGCCCCTTCGCTATTGCTGATTGGGCAACTAATCTCTGCCGGACAACCTGTTGGGTTTGCCGTTCTACAGCCTGCGGTTGCTTAATGCCATGGCCAAGAATTTGTTCGACCCGCCGGATTTCCTCAACCATTTGCTTCAGTTCTACCGGTGTCAAAGATGCCTGATGATCTGGCCCAGGCAAGCTACGATCTAAAGTAAAATGTTTCTCGATGACTGTAGCGCCAAGCGCGACGGCTGTGGCCGGTACTAAAGTACCTAAACTATGGTCTGAGTAGCCAACAGCTACACCAAAGGTACTCGCTAGAGTATTCATTGCCCGCAGATTGACCAACTGATCCGGACAGGGATATTGCGACGTGCAATGCAGCAGCGTAACCTGTGCACGCATTTTCTCCACAGCAGCTGCTTGGTTCCAATATTGCCAAACTTCAGCCATTCCACTGGGTGGACGGATTGCCACTGCAGCATGCGCAACAACTGCCAGAGCAGTTTCAATATCCCCTAACGTCGCCATTCCTGTCGACAAAATCAATGGGCGACCGCTTCTCGCGGTATGCCACAACAAAGGTGCATTCGTCAGCTCACCCGATGGGATCTTGTAACGCTGAAGATTCAGCTTTAACAGAAACTCCGTACTGGGATGATCAAAACCAGTGGACATGAACTCCAGTCCAAGTGCTTCCGCGCGCTTTTTCAGCTCAAGATGAAGCGCTGGCGACAACTGCAATCGACGTAACATATCTAACTGGCTTTCAGCGGCATCAGTGAGCTGTTGCTGATAAGCGGCTTTTGGTGTTTGTGGAGCAACCAATAAATCAGCCTGAAATGTTTGAAACTTCACGATATCAGCACCAGAAGCTGCAGCTGCCTCTACCAGTGCAAACGCCAGTTCGGCATCGCCATTATGATTCACACCAGCCTCAGCAATGATCAGTGTTTTGCTCACAGTTCTGGCCCTTCGGTGATTTTGTCGTAGAAAATTTTGCTGCAACTGAGCTCAAGCGATTTAAGTAAAACAATCACCCGGCTACTGACAACCCCGTGCCAATAAGGGTTTTCGACGTTTTGTGCCTTAAATGTCAGTGCTTTCGCTAGCGTTGACCTGATGCTCTCAGCTGTTACGTCGCAATGAAACACTGATTCAGCAGAGATGCGACCCGCTTGACGCTGGCCAATATTCACACTCGGGACTCGTAAAGAAGGCACTTCTATGACACCGCTGGATGAATTCCCAATGACCAATGCTGCATGCTGCACCGCAGACAAATACCTTAGTTGTCCCAACGACTTAAACAAGCGTACTCTTTCGCCAACCTGCTCTTTAAACAGTTGAAGTCGCTGTATCATTTGCCGGCCGCTTTCATCGGCGTTGGGGTAGGTAAACACCAGATAATAGGCAGGATACTCGGACAATACCGTCAATAAATGCTCAAGCAATTGTATTGACCGGCTGATGTCATGCGTTTCCGGGTGGCAACTGATTAAAAAGTACTGTGAGTCTTCAGGAATGCTGAGCTCTTGCCGCAACGCCGAGCCTTCAAGCAAACGAAGATGCAGCAAAGCTTCTAATCCTGGAGCGCCAACGGTAAAAACTCTCTCGGGTGCTTCGCCCATGCGGATCAAACGTTGCCGGTAGGCTTCAGTCGAGGTGCCATGGTATTGACTCATTTTGCTTATGGCGTGGCGGATAGCATCGTCATAAGCACCGTAGGTCAGCTCTCCGCCGTGTAAATGAAACACAGGCAGGTGCAATAACAAGGCACATTGACAGACTGCCAAAGCTTCGTATCTATCTCCCGCCAACAGCAATAAATCCGGTTGAAGTCTGTCTAATACGTCACTCAGACCAATCACACCAAGCCCTAGACTTTTTGCCGTGGCAACTGCGCTATCAGCCGACAGCAACATGTCAACTTTGGCGGCAATCACAAATCCATCTTGTTCAATTTGCTGCACAGTCAGACCGAATTCAGGTGACAGATGACTGCCGGAGACTATTAATTGCAGTTCGAGCTCCGGGTCCGCAGCAATAGCTTTCAGTAGATAAAACAACAGGCCGTAGTCTGCACGGGTACCGGAAAAGACTGCGATCCGCCGCTTGGGCCTATGCATCAAATCACTCCTGTGGCAGCATGGATCATTAAGATACGATGCACCCTGCCCGGTTCAGCGTTAAACGTTATATTGCTGAGTTTTATAACCCGCAAGATTCTCTGGTTGCACAAACCAGTCTATGGTTGCCTGCAAGCCTCTGCGGATATCCACCTGCGGTTTAAATCCGGTGAGCCTCAACATTTTGCTATTGTTTCCCCACAAGCGGAAAACCTCCGACCCCGCCGGCCTGATACGCTGCTCGTCAGTAGCAAAATGAACATCGCTCTGCATCAGCTCTTTAATCAAGTTCAATGTATCTGCAATAGAGATCTCAAAATTTGAACTGATATTCACCGTCTCACCAACCGCCGCGTCACAGCCTGCTAATGCAATAAATCCCGCGCAGGTGTCCGTAACAAAGTTAAAATCGCGGGTCGGCGCCAGATCTCCGACATGAATAGTTTTTGCGCCGCTCGCAATCTGTCCAATGATGGTCGGGATCACCGCACGCGCAGACTGACGAGGTCCATAAGTATTAAAAGGTCTGGCGATGGTCACCGGCAGATTAAAAGCATGAAAATAACTCATAGCCATCGCATCAGCGCCGATTTTGGATGCGCTGTAAGGCGACTGCGCCTGTAATGGATGTTTTTCATCAATCGGTACATATTGCGCAGTCCCATATACTTCACTGGTCGAAGTCTGAATAAACCGCCTTACTCCCGCGTCAAGCGCAGCCTGACACATATTTAAAGTTCCAGTCACATTCGTTTCGACATAGCTTTGTGGAGCAACATATGAATATGGGATGGCAATTAAAGCAGCTAAATGGAAAACAACTTCCACGCCGTCGCAGAGTTTGCGGCAGAAAAACGGGTCACGAATATCGCCGCTGATGACTTCGAGTGCCGGATGAGCGCCAACCTGCTCCAACCAGCCCCAATGGTTAAAGGAGTTGTAATAACTTAATGCACGAACCTGATAACCCTGAGATAACAGTATTTCCGTGAGATGAGAACCGATAAAACCATCTGCGCCTGTGACTAACACCTTCATGCTGTCGCTCCCGTTTCGGGCGGAGTAAAGAGATAATTCACGTCGACCTGATCTAAACTTAACGGCTCAGATAGATAGAGGTCCATCCCCTCTTGCAAATAAGAGCGCCAAATAGCCAAAACATCATTAAAAGTAGTCAGAGCATCACTGTCGGCATCACGAATATTTGCAGCAATTTTTGTCAGCACTGCGGCGATAAAGTTTGAACTACCATGAAACAAGCAAAAAGTTGGATCATTGTCAGTGACGGCTCGTTTACGCATAAAATCCCATTGCGAGTGCAACAATGCCCTAGCACTTTCAGCATCCACAGCATCGTTTTCCAGCAATGACAGCCAATCCTGCATCGATTGATGAAACAACTCCGGATCAAGCGCGGCATTGATGGGGTCAGCATGATGCTCCAATGTCGGATAAAAAGCAGTTTCAAGCAATGAAGCTATCAGTGCCGCCTTGTCGTTTACTGCATCAAGCAGAATATTTTCCGGTTGCAGTGGTACTGTCCCTTTTATCTTTACACCGTCACTGCAGTTGTAGACTTCAATCTTCCGGCCAGCCTTGCCAATCGCCTGTTCGATTAATTTGCGAGATACGTCAAATTCTGGCTTAGTGAATAATGTCGGGCGGAAATTGCCTACAGCGGGTACACCGCCACCATGGCGGGCTTGATAGTTGTATACCTGACTGCCGTCTGCTTTGTAATAGGAGGAATGCTGAGAGTGGTGACAATTAATATCGACAAACCCGAGATCAACACCAAACAGGTAAAAATATTTGAAGCCTAATTTAATTGCGAAGTTGATGACCATATTGGTCACAGTCGGATAAGCATACGCGAGTGACGCTATCTGAATACCCCGCTTTTTCAAACCATTGTTATATATGTAAGTAGAGGCCTCACCATCTTTGAAACATAAATGCGTTGATTTAAATAATGCAGCGGTATCAGGATGGATACCATTCACACTGAGCAAATGGATTTCTTTAAGATAGTCCGGGTCTTGAATCTGTGAAATCCAATCAAAAGTAGCGCGGTTTTGTTCAATCTCAGCATGGAAATCAGGCTGAATGCCTTGACTATGCAATGAACGCAATGCCGTACCACAGCTAATGATCACAACCTGTTCGCGGTAAGTTCGCAGATACTCGAAACAATGATCGAGGCTCGGGCCATTGCCGACGATAAATACAGGAAGATCCAGACCGGGATGTTGTTTAAAACTCAACGTATCATTGCGCAGGTATCTGTAGCCGTTGGCCAGGCTAAAGTAGGTATGAGCCAAGCCAAACCGCGCATGGTCGTAGTACTCGCCCATCGCAAGAACAACTTTTAATTCGCTGCGCAGGTCACCAATGGATTTCTGTAAAGTCATATTATAGTAAGACGAAAGCATATAGGTGTCAGCGATCGAATAGGCGCCAACCTGATAAAACTGAGCCATCAAATCGTAGAAATAGTGACTCCCGTCGCCACCCAGATTTAAATAGATTCTGGCTTTGCGCTCATCTGCATCAGTGAGAATTTTTTCCCAGTCCGTGACATATAAACTTGCGGCAAAAAAGTCAAGATTAGGCTCACAGATATACAAATGACGGATATCATGCTGCTCTGTCAGCAGTTCAATGTGCTTGCCCAGCGCTACACCAAAGACAATTAAGGATTCAACTGTATGTGGCAATGCCGCATGGTTTACCATCGTTTTGGTTAACAGCGGTTGTAATGCCTGAATTTTCTGAAAATGCAGATAGCTTAAGACTTTTCTACTGACTCGCTGATTTAAAACCACATCGTCTTTAAACGGATGCTGTTCAAAATATCGCACCAATGTTTCAGATTCATTTGCTAAATCAAGCTGTAGTAGTGCTCTTCGTCTGACATGAAACAAATTGGCTTGTCCAGAATCATCGAACACCAACTGCCAGTGTTTATTTTGATAAGCCAGCATCGTTTGGTGGACTTTAGGTAACAGTCGCTGTAAACACGTCATATTACGGTTATATCGTTCCACTGCAGTATCATTGACTAGCGGGACGGGTTGTCGATTGCCTAATACATTGGCAGCCCTTTCCGCAACATACTGATTGCTGTCTGAATACGCTGAAAACTGATGACCTGTATGTAATAATTTTTCAGTTTGACCATGCAGAGACATCAGGTGATGAATGACATCATCCATCATTGGATGAAATGTATGGCGATAAACGAATAGTTGGTAAAGGTCCTGGTCAAACTCTATCAGCTCTGCCAGTTCAGCAGGAATGCCTGTGGCATCACTGCCAATCTGCAAAAAAATATGCGTGCCGGTTACCGTCGCAAGCTCTAACAGCTGATCCCAGCGAGCGGCTTGCAGAGAGCACATCAAAATGTCGACAGAAGGCTCATAAACAATCAAAAAGCGAATACGGCAGCTTTGTAATAACTGCTCCAGATGCAATCCTAAGCCTAGCCCAAACACCAATACCACATCGGCTTTGGCCGGGAGTGGCTGTTGGTGCCATTCTGCGCCATCTGCAGCACCACGCAGATTGAAATACGGAGCGTCACGACAAAAATCAGCGACTTCAGCGGCGACTTCGGCTTCCGGATCAGGACCGTAGTACACTCGGCCTGTTGCAAAATCTACAATGTTGAGTTTACCCAAGCTCGTACAGAAAATTGAGAATTGCTGTACATCATGCTGTTCGATAATCGAAACCATTGAAGGGATATGCTGGCGGAAAGCGTCAATATTCTGGCGAATATTTTGACTGATAAGTGGTGCGACTTTTTTTTCTAATGCTGCCTGCTGTTGCTCATCGTCAAGCAACTGATAATTAATATACTTCAGCATATACGCGTGGGTCCGGTTAGTTGTTCTGACCGTAGCTGAGCAGTGCTTTTTTACTTTTTGATAGTGTTAGTAGCGCAGCCGCAGCAGCTTCTCGTTCAGACGTCAGTTGACTGGTCTTCAGAGTAACCCACTGCAAGTTGTCTGCCAATATGCTTTCGAATGTCTGATCTTTCACTGCATCAATGCAATACGATTCAAGCGCTTGCTGATACTGTTGCCATAGCGTCGCAAAAACCTCCAGATCATAATCAGGTTCACCGCAAAGCGTATCAACCTGCTTTCTCAGGCGACAAACATCAGCGAGACGTTCACTCATCAGGCAGTTGCCAACGCAGGTTGGGCTCCGCGCTCCGCCAGTAGCTGAAAGCCTTTTTCTTTCTCAGTTTGTGGTATCGAGTCCCAGGCTGACTTGATTTTCAGCATAATTTCAATGACATCATCGACTTTTGCTGTGTTATTTTCCCGACTCGCGGCCATCAGGTGATTAATCATAAAATCATAAAGAGACCATAGGTTTTGGGAAACCTCGCCGCCAACATCCATATCCAATGAATTCTGCAAAGCTGCAATAATTGTCATCGATTTGGACGTTGTCTGCGCTTTAACAGAGTACTCTTTACGCTCCATCGCCCCTTTGGCTTTCGCCATATTTTCCAGTGCACCCTGCATCAGCAACTGGATAACACGATGCGGATCAGCAACGGCCAGATCATTTTTGACGCCAACTGATTTATAAGCGTTGATACCGTAACTCATATGAAATCCTGTTATGAAAACTTAGGTAACGAAGACAGCTGTGCGGTCAGATAGCTCGAGGTTCGTTGCATCTGACCAAGCTGAGTATCCAGCGCGCCATAACGCTGGCGCATGGTTGATTCAAAACTAAACATGGCGATTTCGAACGCTTCGCGGTCTTTATCATTTTTTTTGATTTGGCTTTTGATTGATTCTTCTTTACCGGCCAGCAAACCACCACGTTGGGTAAATTCTTTCGACAACTTTTCCAGTTGTTTGCCAATACCATCGGAATTTGCAAAAAACTGCCCAATTAAATCGTAATTTTCGTTTAGGGCTTTATCTAAACGCTCACGCCCTGAATCTGTGCCATAAAGGCTTCGGGTCGTGATCTCCATTTTGCCCTGATCATTAAAGGTAATACCCAGTGCATACAAGGTATTTAACTTTGGATCGGCTGATTTAACCGCACCGCTTACCTGACTGGAAATTTGCGACATGATTGACCGAACCATTGGATCACTATTCAGCGCGCCGCCTTCGATTAACACGGTTTTACCATCTGACGACAACATGCGATTCTTGGTCAGGTCACCAACTTCAGTGACCAATGCGTTGTAGGCATCCATAAACGCTTTAATTTTATCTTCTGCCGCTTTGTTATCAGTCGCAATTGTAACTGTCGCATTCTCTCCAACCGGGGTGACATTGGAAATTGTCAGTTCTACATCCTGAATGACATTTGAAAAGGTGTTGGTTTTGCTGGTTGCAGGGATACCATCAATTTCTACCGACGCGTCCGCTGCACTTTTTTTCACGGTAACACCAGCAGGACCGGCGCCGGTTAAAACTGTAGAAAGTTTGTCTAATTCAGCATTGTTATTGCTGATTTGCAATGTATTGCCTGCGCCAGTGACATTGGATGTCATCACAAGCTTTGTGCCGGCAGTGCCGCCAGCATTAATCAGGTTAGCGCTTACGCCAAAATTACTGGAGGTACTATTAATTTTTTTTCGAAGTTGGTCGAGTGTCATATTGGCAGTGACATCAACCGAAAAGGTCTTAGAACCCGCAGTAAAGGTTAATTTACCGGCAGTTGTTGAAACAATACTATTGGCGTCAGTAAACAAACCATCATTCGATTCTAGTCGGCTGCCTTCGGCTACCGCGAGGACTTTTATATCAAAATTCCCAGGCGTTGCTGTTGTCTTGGCCGTCGCACCAACATAGGTTTTATCTTCATTTGGTTGTTTCACTGTCGTGGTTCTGGCGCTTAAGTTCTCGATACTCAGCGCTTTAACCGCATCTTGAAGTTTTGAGATTGACGATTTTAATTTTCCGAAACCGGACAAGGATGCATCAAGGTTTTTGCGGACACTGGTCAGTTTTTCATCTTTCGCCTGACGCTCTACCTGGACTAATTGCTTCACCAGGCTTTCAAGGTCTAGCCCAGATGCTGTACCTAATGCCGAAATTGCCATGATCCATCCTCACCGTTATTCAGACTTGTCTATTGACCAACAACCCAATTGTTGGCCCAAGATCGTCCTGCAACCTTTTGATTGCACTCGCCATTTTAAGTACTTCTTCCCCTGGAATCTGCCTGATAACGTCTTTGGTTTCAAAATCGATTACCTTGACAACAGCTTTCCCGGAGTTTTCATCCACTGAAAAGTTTAAAGTACGCATTTGTGCACTGACAAACTGGTTAATACTATCAACAGCAGTACCCAATTCCTCACGACTCGGAGTCACTGAGTCTGCAGAATTCTGGGCTGGTGTTTCTGCAACATTTTCAGCCCCAGAACTTCGGCTTGCAGTATCGATCTGGTTTTTTGTATCGTTCATCACTCGCTCTGGGGGCAATGATGGCGCAGTGCCATTCTGCCTTTGAGTAAACGAAGAACTCATCTCAACCACATTCATACGCTATTACCTGATAATATCGGCGTCGGGTGCGAAAACTTTAGTTTCCGCATTCCGATCATCCGAACCATTAACCTAACAAGGATAGTGCAGATTGCGGTCTGGTATTAGCTTGCGCTAAAACAGTTGTGCTCGCTTGCTGCAAAATCTGTGCCCGTGTTAGCTCAGCAGTTTCTTTCGCAAAATCTGTATCGCGAATACGGCTGCGGGCTGCAGACACGTTTTCCACGATATTTGACAGGTTGCGAATCGTTGACTGGAAGCGGTTTTGCAGTGCACCGAGGTCTGCGCGGGCACCGTCAATGGTTTTAATTGCACTGTCAATGCTGGCCAGTGCTGCAGACGCGCCAGTTACAGAAGAAACCGATAACGAGGCCAGGCCCAAACCAGAGGTACCGTAGCTACCGTCAGTACGTGATAAGTTCACACTGATTGATTGACCCGCGTTTGCACCTACCAGGAACTTCGCAGAATAGTTACCTTTTAACAGGTCTACGCCACCAAACTGAGTGTTTTGAGCAATACGGCTAATCTCTGCTTTAAGTGCAGAGACTTCTTTTTGCAACGCAACGCGGTCAGCAGAGCTGTTAATACCGTTTTGCGACTGAACCGCCAGTGTCCGGATACGTTGTAATGCAGTGGTAATTTCTTCCATCGCACCCTCAGCAACCTGGGCGACAGAAATACCGTCGTTGGCGTTACTGATAGCCTGGTTGAGGCCGTTTACCTGAGAGGTTAAGCGGTTACTGATCTGCAAACCCGCAGCGTCATCTGCCGCGCTGTTGATCCGGAAACCTGAAGACAGGCGTTTAAAAGAAGTATCCAGTGAGCTGCCAGATTGCAATAACTGCCGCTGGGCATTCAAGGACGATATATTGGTGTTTACTGCTAAAGCCATAAGTCACTCCTTAAAGTTGA
>JACCDS012398809.1_pt1 | contig 29102 bp, 22 predicted proteins | sample 7446441 | NCBI WGS metagenome assembly JACCDS01 (sample SAMN15323445, study PRJNA562643) | freshwater metagenome | isolation source: river surface water | place: USA:Blue River Watershed | collected 2017-08-17 | reverse complement strand
TATTAATTTTGCCAAAGATGGTACGTATCCGGCTACGGTGAATGGAGTGCTGACAATTAGAGGCATTGCTCAAAAAATGCAGGCAACAGGCAGTATTGTTGTTGCGAAAGGTAAAGTAAGTAGCAAAAGTGTGTTTAAGCTAAAAGTAAAAGATTTTGGTATCAAAGGAAAAGACATTGGCACAAGCATCGCTAATGAACTAGAAATTACGGTTATAAGTAAATACGATTAATTGATACAACCGCATCAGATAAAGCAAAGGCACGCTACGTTAGTGTGCCTTTTGTGTATACGTGTATTTTGTGGATGATGCGGTAAGTCTGAGGCTTGCCGATGGATGGTGGGCCTTTGATTCGTTTCACGCTTGGCCGTCGTCCGTTGAATGATGCTATAAAAGTTGAGTATTAAATCCTGCTGTTTGGTTGAGTCCTGTCGAGCTGGAATAGAAGTAGAATAAAGTTCCTAAAGTTGCGATACGAGTTTTGTCGCCCCTCCCACAATTGCCAAACATTCTGTCGGTAACAGTTTTATTTTTTGAATTTAGGTAAGCCAGATTTCTTTAAAATCTCTTTTGCTTTTTCCATTTTTTTAGGAAACAATTCTTTGTCCCTAAATTGCTCTAAAGTTTTGTCAAACGCAATTATTGGTAATTTTGAATTGTTTAATTTTTCTATTGTTGTCATAAAGCAAATTTATATTTTTTTTCGCTCAACACATTTTTTAGTGCAATATGCAAAACGCCTAAGAACAACAGTGAGGTATTTGGGTACTTACTGTTTGCTCCTAGGCGTTTTGTTTTTCTACAGTTACAGTCTACTGAAAGTGGGCTTGTTTGCTACCTCTTCTGTCAATCACGAGTTTTTTGGGTTGTGGGGCAGGAGGGGTGGCTTTTACCTGCAAGGTTTTAACCTGCGCTTGCAATTCGGTTAACTGCTTTTCCAATTGTGCAATGCGTTGTTTCATTTGCACAGAATCAGTTTTGCTAGGTACTACTTCGTTAGCCATAACGCCACAAATGTTCATAGCGAATAGGGCGGCAAGGAAAAATTGTTTCATATGCTAGGTTTTAAGGTTTTCTTAAGGTCAAACTTAAAGAAAAGCCTATTTGCGTTTTACGCCACCTTTTTTGTTATCATTCCCTTAACGTATGAGGTAAAAATAGATAATTGGTTATTTTGAAAAAAGGGTTGATGCGGTAGCGTGAACTACTGCATCAACCCTTTTCAATTTGTCTTGTTGCTAGCTATTCTGTAGGTAATAATAGCAATCTGATGGTATTGTTGGTTTTTGTATTACATTACCACATTAATCATTTTCCCTTTAACGAAAATGATTTTCTTGGGTGCTTTGCCTTCTAGCCATTTTTGTACGGTTTCGTTGTTAAGGGCTATTGATTCTACTTCTTCAGGTGAAGCGTCGAGGGCAATGTTGATATTGGTTCGTACTTTTCCATTGATGCTCACGGGGTATTCTTTGCTGCTTTCCACCACATAAGTTGGGTTGAAAACGGGGTATTGTGCATCAATAATCAAAGAAGTGTTACCCAATTGCTGCCACAATTCCTCTGCAATGTGTGGTGCATAAGGCGCCAATAAAATAAGTAAAGGTTCTAGGATTGCTTTTTTGTGGCATTTAACATCGGCCAATTCGTTTACACATACCATAAAAGCACTAACAGCGGTATTGTAGCTAAATCGCTCAGTATCGTCATCAATTTTTTTGATGGTTTTGTGGAGTATTTTTAGCTCCGCAGGAGTAGGTTCTGCATCTATCCAAACTTTCCCTTTGGTTTCATCAAAGCACAAGCGCCAAAGCTTTTTCAAAAAGCGGTGAACCCCTTCAATACCTTTGGTATCCCAAGGTTTGCTTTGTTCTACCGGACCCAAAAACATTTCGTACATTCTAAAGGTATCGGCACCGTATTTTTTTACCAAATCGTCGGGGTTAACCGTGTTGAGTTTGGATTTAGACATTTTTTCTACTTCGCTACCACAGATGTATTTGCCATCTTCCAAAATAAAGGTAGCTCCTGCAAATTCGGCATTTTTCCATTGTACAAAAGCATCAGTATCAAGTACCAAACCGTCTACCATGTTTACATCTACATGTATCTTGTCTAGTGCATGTCCTTGATAGGTTCCTTGTGCATCTAATAAGCCGTGCGATACAAATTGGTTGGTACCATGAATGCGATATACAAATCGACTATTGCCGGTAATCATTCCCTGATTCACCAACTTTTTAAAGGGTTCATCAAAGCCAATATGTCCCAAGTCGAACAAAGCTTTTGTCCACATACGACTATACAATAAGTGCCCCACGGCATGTTCGGTACCGCCAACGTACACATCTACTTGGTTCCAATAATCGCTTGCTTGTCTGCTACAAAAAGCTTCGTTATTGCTAGGGTCCATGTAGCGCAAAAAATACCAACTACTACCCGCGTAGCCCGGCATGGTATTGGTTTCCAATTCCTTGGCTACCCATTCCGGAATATTGGCTAAAGGCCCTTGACCATCGGGGCCGGGACCGTAGCTTTCTACCACCGGCAAAGCCAATGGAAGAGCCGATTCAGGTAGGGGAACGGCTACACCATTTTTCCATTGAATAGGAAAGGGTTCGCCCCAATAACGTTGACGGCTAAAGGCGGCATCGCGCATTTTAAAATTTACTTTGCGTTTGCCAATGCCCATTTCCACTAATTTGGTAATCACTAGGTCCATTGCATCGCGCATAACAATGCCATTTAGGAAATCGCTGTTTTCCAAACGTGCATCCTTGGTATTGTTGGCTTCTGTGCCATTAAAAGCACTGCCCAAAATGTTGGTAATAGGAATATTGAAGTGTTGCGCAAATTTAAAGTCGCGTTCATCGCCGCAAGGCACCGCCATAATTGCCCCTGTGCCATAACCGGCCAATACATATTCGCTTATCCATATAGGTATGCGCTGCTGATTAAATGGATTGAGGGCATAAGCACCTGTAAAACAGCCCGATATGCGTTTTTCGGCTTGTCGCTCCCTATCGCTACGGCTTTTTACATAAGCAATGTATTCGTTAACAGCGCTCGCTTGTTCTTCGGTTGTAATTTGATGAATCAAATCCAGTTCGGGTGCTACCACCATAAAATCCACACCAAAAATGGTATCGGGGCGGGTGGTATACACGGTTAAAGTAGTATTGGAAGCGCTAGCAGCCGTGCTTTGAATGGCAAAGGTAATTTCGGCCCCTTGGCTTTTTCCAATCCAATTGGTTTGCATTTCCTTCATGGGTTCGCTAAAATCTACCGTTTGCAAACCTTGCAATAAGCGGTCGGCATATTCGGTAATGCGCAAATACCATTGGCGCAATTTCTTTTTTTCTACCGGATGACCACCCCGTTCGCTTACGCCATTCACCACTTCATCGTTGGCCAAAACGGTTCCCAATGCTTCGCACCAATTCACCTCGCCATAGCCGCAGTAAGCCAAGCGGTAGTCCATCAATATTTGTTGTTGTGTAGCAGTTGGATAATTTTTCCATTCTGCTGCTGTAAACAAGTGTTGGGTAGTTGCCACCCCTTCGGCGGTAGAACCGGCTTGCTCAAACAAGGCAATTAGCGATTCAATAGGCTGTGCTTTTTGTAAAGAACGGTTAAACCAACTATTGAATAATTGCAAAAAAATCCATTGAGTCCATTTGTAGTAGTTGGGTTTGCTCGTATTTACTTCTCGGCTCCAATCGAAGCTAAAGCCAATTTTGTTGAGTTGGTTTCTAAAGTTGGCAATGTTTTGCTCGGTAGATACCGCAGGGTGTACCCCGTGTTCCAACGCATATTGTTCGGCAGGCAATCCAAAAGCATCATATCCCATTGGATGCAATACATTAAAGCCTTTGAGTCGTTTGTAGCGGGCATAAATATCGCTCGAAATATACCCTAACGGATGCCCCACATGCAAGCCCGCCCCACTTGGATAAGGAAACATATCCAATACATAACATTTGGGCTTGTTACTTTCGTTACTTACAGCATATGCATTGCTTTCGTGCCAAAACTGCTGCCATTTTTGTTCTAATTCGTTAAAGTTGTATTCCATACATCCAAGGGCCTTTGCCAGTAGGCTAGTTTTACTTGTAAATAGAAATGGTTGTTGGTATTGTAGTCTTTGGTGGTTGCTTTTGCTGCTAGTTTGCAAACATTTAATTGCACCCGCACATACTTTTTGTACCCTTTTAACCGTTAAAATAGCTGCAAATGTAAGTGTTTAGGCTACATTTGCCATTAATTCACTTTATTACAAATAACCACATGGCAAAAGCAGGAAGCGGAAGTTTAAAAAGAAGCAAACCCAACTATATCTATAGCATTATAGGTGTGGCACTTGTGCTGCTGATTATGGGTATCATGGGATGGTTTTTTCTCAATTTCAGACAAGTAAGTAATGCATTTAAAGAAGATATACGCATTAGTGCTTATTTGCGTACCCTGAACAAAGATACAATTGGTCAAATACAGCAATATATAGCCGGCAAGCCTTATGCCAAAAATGTGAGCTACGTAAACAAAGAAACGGCCAAAGCTATTTGGAACAAGGAAAACAACGAAGATTGGGCCAAAATTTTAGACATCAACCCTTTACCTGAAAGTATCGATTTTTATGCTAAGTCGGAATATGTCAACAAAGACAGCCTTGCATTGATTAAGTCCGATATTATGGCCCTTTATGGCAACCAAATTACCGAAGTACAATATCCGCCAAGTTTGGTAACCAATCTGGATGAAAAAAGCAAGAAAATTGGATTGATTTTTTTAGTAGTAAGTATTGTTCTTTGCGTGATTGTGATTGTTAGCATCGATAATACTATTCGTTTGGCTATGTTCAGCAACCGGTTTTTGATTAAAACCATGCAAATGGTAGGCGCCACCCGCGGATTTATTGCCAAACCAATGGACATCAAAGCCATTATTAATGGACTGATTAGCAGCGTAATAGCAATTGTTATTTTATTTAGTATGATGGAATGGGCGGCAAGTCAGTTTCCGCAGTTAAATGCTATTCAAAATACGGAAATGACCCTCATTTTATTTGGCGGAATGATATTGGTGGGGGTAGGTATCTCTTTGTACAGCACGCACCGAAGTGTATTGAAATACCTGAAAATGAAATTGGACGATTTGTACTAACCCCGCGCGACAAAGCAAAAATATACAACGTAATACCATCCCTTTAGCAGCCTGCTAGAGGGATTTTTTTTCGACTTCTTTTTTAAAACGGCTACGCGGTAGCCTTGGTTGGATGATGGGCCATAGGCCGGTACTACTATTGAGCGTCATTGGCGTTGGCACCATTCATCTTTGGTAACCTAATTGGGCAATTATTTCTTCTTATTGGCTTTGCCTAATGCAACGAGGTTGTATGAATGGTCAATCATTTCTTGTAGCAAGCTTGTGGTAATTTTGCCATCAATTACCACTGTATTCCAATGTTTTTTGTTCATGTGGTAACCCGGCAACACCGTTCCTGCATATTGTTCGCGCCATTCAATCGCTTGATCGGGGTCGCATTTTACATTAAACTGTAGTGGGTAACTATTTAGTCCCACCAATAAAAAAAGTTTCTCTTTTACTTTGAACACCAACGTGTCTTCTCCAAATGGAAAACCCTCGGTTACAGCCGCTTTAGAAAGGCAATAGTCTCGCAATTGTTCTATATCCATGACGCTGTTTTTCTCAAAAATACAGAAAAGGCATCCGAAGTAGTTAACTTGGATGCCTTTTGAATAAGTATAGTCAGTTGTATATGTAAGCGTTACCTATGTTGAACAACGCTACAACAAGTTATCCAAGCATTTCGGTGAGTTTGTTTACCAATTCACCTTTTGTAATAGGTACACCCATTATTTTGTTGTAGCCTTTTGCATCTACTAGAAACTCGTCTCTAATGATTTTAATTAATTGACCATTATTAATTTCGGGTACAAGCACTTGGTCAAAATTGCGAATGATTTCACCCAAGTTGCGTGGGAAAGGACGAATGTAGCGAATGTGCGCATGGCTAACGGCATGACCTTGTGCTTGCAATTCTAATACAGCACTTTTAATGGCACCATAAGTACTGCCCCAACCAATTACAAGAATTTTTCCTTTTTCAGGGCCACTGTCCAACGTTTGTAAAGGAATGTATTGGGCAATCATATCTACTTTAGCCTGACGCGTATGTACCATGTGTTGGTGGTTGTCCGCATCATAACTGATAGAGCCCGTAATGTCTTGTTTTTCAAGTCCGCCAATTCTGTGTTCCAATCCTTTTGTACCTGGAACAGCCCATGGACGAACCAATTTTTCATCGCGTTTATAAGGCAGATAGGTAGTTTCGTTTTCGGCTAAACTTTCTTTGAACGAAACCTCAATAGGCGCTAAGTTATCGCTTGTTGGAAATTTCCATGGTTCGGCACCATTTGCAATATAACCATCGCTGAGCAACATTACGGGTGTCATGTGTTGCAAAGCAATCCTAATAGCCTCGTAAGCTACATCAAAGCAATCGCTAGGGGTGCTAGTGGCAATAACCGGCAAAGGACATTCACCATTACGACCATACACCGCTTGCAGCAAATCGCTCTGTTCTGTTTTGGTAGGCAAACCCGTACTTGGTCCCCCTCTTTGAATATTAATAACAACCAACGGAATTTCGAGCATTACCGCCAAACCCATTGCTTCTGTTTTTAAGGCAACACCTGGTCCCGAAGTAGTGGTAATGCCAATGCTTCCGCCGTAGCTAGCCCCGATTGCAGAGGTAATAGCCGCTATTTCGTCTTCTGCTTGGAAGGTACGGATGCCAAAGTTTTTATGCTTGCTGAGTTCGTGTAAAATATCGGAGGCCGGCGTAATAGGATACGTGCCTAAAAACATAGGCAAACCACTTTTGTCGGCAGCAGCAATAAGTCCGTAGGCCAAAGCTTGATTGCCCATGATGCTCCTGTAAGTACCGGCCGGCATTTTCGCTTTTTCTACAGTATAACGGGTAGTAAAAGTTTCGGTAGTGTCGCCATAGTTGTAGCCAGCTTGCAATACTTTGATATTACTTTGTAGGATGCTTTCTTTTTTGCCGAATTTTTCTTGTAAAAAATCGATGGTATTGGCCAAATTTCTATTGTACATCCAATAGATGTAACCCAATACAAACATGTTTTTAGCCCGATCACGTTCTTTTGTACCCAAATCGGTAAATTCTTTAACCGCTTCGCGAGTTAGTTTGGTTACATCAATTTTGATGAGTTCGTAGCTGTCTAAACTGCCATCTTCCAAAGGATTTACTCCATCGGGGTAGTTGGCCAAACGCAGGTTTTTGGCATCAAATCCATCAATATTGGCAATGATTTTACCGCCCGGTTTAATGCTTTTTAAATTTACTTTGAGCGCGGCTGCATTCATTACCACCAATACGTCGGCAATATCGCCGGGAGTGAATACTTTATTGGATGAAAAATGTACCTGAAAGCCGCTAACGCCCGGCAGTGTGCCAATTGGCGCCCGTATTTCGGCAGGGAAATCGGGAAACGTGGCTAAATCTATGCCCAACAAAGCGGTATTGTTGGTAAATTGTTGTCCGGTAAGTTGCATTCCATCTCCACTGTCTCCGGCAAATTTGATAACAACGTCTTGTAAAACTTGGGTCTCTTGGTTCATCCTAAAAATATAGTTCTGTATACGCTACAGCGATTTAAAAAATACATAACCCTTACACCTCTATTTATGTTTGAAGCAAACACAAAAAAGCGAAAGGGCAACAAAGGTAATAAATAGTAAAAGATGTTTGGGTAAAAATGCGTTTTTACATAGGTAGATATTTATTATTCAGTACTAAATAAATGCAAACGCTTAACTTTAGCGCCCAATTTTTTATTCATGTGCCAGCCATACTTACAACGATACCTGTTTGCACTATTATTATTAACGAGTTGTTTGTTTGCCAATTGCCATACAAATGCTACAGAACAAGAACCCAAAAAGGTGCAGTTGCCGCAAAAGCCAGTAAAGCGTGCGGTGCCTAAGCCATATGTTTGGCAGCCGCCGGTATACGATACGAGTAAGCAATACATTTACATAACATTTGACGATGGACCTCAGCCAGGAACTATGGCTTGTTTGCAGGTTTGTTTGCAACAGAAAGTAAAAGCCAGTTTTTTTATGGTGGCGCGACACCAACAATTGAAAAGCGATGGCAAACAAATTGTGCAGGCAATAAAAAAGCAGCATCCCAATATGCTGCTTTGCAATCATAGCTACTCGCATGCATATGGCAAGTATCGTTATTTCTACAAGCATCCATATATGGCGTTGTCAGATTTTTTAGTTGCACAAAAACAATTAGGCATACCCTATAAAATTATACGTTTACCGGGTAATAGTGCTTGGGTTCGGAAAGATACCTTGCGTGCTACCAAGTTGGTACGCCCAATTTGTTCCCTCTTAGATAGCACCGGTTACAATGTGATTGGTTGGGATGCAGAGTGGCGTTTTAGTCATACTTCAGCCAATCCTATTGAAACGCCGCAGGTACTTGCCGATCAAATAGAACGGTTTTTTACCCAAAACAAAACCCATTTGCCCAAACATTTGGTACTGTTAACCCATGATAGAATGTTTAGACTGCCTAATTATACAGATAGCCTAACCAAATTGATTACTATTTTAAAAAGCAACCCTAAAAACGTATTTGAAACGGTAGACAATTATCCTCGGTTAAAAATGCCATAATTACAGTTTAGGCTGTCAATGTGTGCTGCCGGGTGTAAAAACTTGTTAAATTCATGGAAAGGAAACGTTACAAGATGGGTATCTCTACAGATTTTAAATTTTATTATCAAGAAGGCATTATTTTTGACATAACAATAAAAAATTTTAGATCATGGCATTGTTTCAATCGGGTAATCCAACCCTCACCGAAAAAATATTTAGTAAGAGTTATAGCAGTCAACAAGAAGGGTTGATGACTGTAAGAGGTACGATTAACAAATTTGGTTTTGTATTGCTCATGGTATTGGGTGCCGCATTTTACAGTTGGCATTTGAACGAAGAAGCCCGTACCGGCACTATGACAGCGTTGATGATAACTGGCGTTATTGGCGGTTTGATCTGTGCCATAGCCATATCCTTCAAGCCCAATTGGGCGCCTTACCTAGCACCCGCTTATGGATTGTTGGAAGGGTTGTTTATTGGAGGCATTTCTGCAATTGTAAACGAGGGTTTTAGCAAAAGCTATCCCGGTATTGTTTTGCAAGCGGTAGGTTTAACCTTTGGTGTAGCAATAGCTATGTTTTTGTTGTACAACTTTAGAATTATTAAAGCAACAGAGCGTTTCAAAAGCATTATATATACTTCTATTTTGGGCATTGGTATTTTTTACCTAATTACCATGGTGCTTGGTATGTTCCATATCAACTTGCCTTTCATGTACAACGGCAGTTTAATAGGTATTGGTATTAGCCTATTTGTAGTAGCAATTGCTTCCTTGAGTTTGATTTTGGATTTTGACATGATTGAAAAAGGTGCCGATATGGGTGCACCCAAATACATGGAGTGGTACGGTGCATTTGGATTAATGGTAACACTTGTGTGGCTGTACATGGAAATTTTAAAACTGTTGATGCGTTTGAGTCAGCGCGATTAATTGATATAGGTAGGTCTATCATTTCAATTAGCATATTTTAAAGCCCGGTTTAGCCGGGCTTTTTCGTTGCTATTGGTGCCGAAAGCTCAGCCCCTACGCCCGATTGACGTGGATACCCCGCTGAGGCTTTGTGCGGTGGCTTTGTGGCGGAGTAGCAACAAAAAGCGGGACCGGAGTTGCCGATAGTTGTTCGTGCTTGCGTACAAATTTTTAGTCACATAGCCCTTTTGTGCCCTTTTCTCGTTGTAACTTGCGCCCATGCAAGCATACTTAAAAGGACTCAACGAGCAGCAATTAACAGCAGTATTACACAAAGACGGGCCATTAATGATTGTAGCCGGTGCCGGCAGTGGTAAAACCAAAGTATTAACCACCCGAATAGCGCACCTCATGGATAGTGGTGTAGATGCCTTCAATATTTTGGCATTGACATTTACCAACAAAGCCGCTGCTGAAATGCGCGAACGTATCCAAAAAATATTGGGAAATAATGAAGCCCGTAATTTGTATATGGGCACTTTTCACAGTGTGTTTGCACGAATTCTGCGTAGCGAAGCCACCAAACTTGGGTATCCGAGTAATTTTACGATTTATGATACCGATGACAGTAGGAGTGTTATAAAAACGGTGATTAATGAATTGAATTTAGACGATAAGCACTATAAGCCCAATGTAGTGGGCAATCGTATTTCCTCTGCTAAGAATGCCTTAATGAGTCCGGCGGAATATGCCCTTGACTCGGCTTTGCAGCAGGAAGATATGCGTGCCAACCGACCTGCAATAGCACAAATTTACGCAGCCTATGCCGGCAGGTGTTTCAAAAATGGCGCCATGGACTTTGATGATTTGTTGCTAAAAATGTATGAGTTATTAAAGCATCACAATGAGGCATTGGTAAAGTACCAACGCAAGTTTAAATATATTTTGATAGATGAGTATCAGGATACCAATGCCGTACAATACCAAATAAGCAAGTTATTGGCGGCCATGAATGAAAATATTTGTGTAGTGGGCGATGATGCGCAAAGTATTTACAGCTTTAGGGGTGCTACCATAGAAAATATTTTACAGTTTCAGAAAGATTACGACGATGTAAAAGTGGTAAAGCTAGAGCAAAACTACAGATGCAGTAGTAATATTTTGAATATAGCAAACGAGGTAATTAAAAACAATAAAAACCAAATAGCTAAAAACCTATGGACAGAAAATGGGGTTGGCGAAAAGATTAAGTTGGTTCGTACAATGACCGATAACGATGAAGGAAAGTTTGTGGCCGATTGTATACAAGAACAAAAATTGCGCAATCATTTTGCCAATAAAGATTTTGCCATTTTGTATCGCACCAATGCTCAAAGTAGGTCGTTTGAAGAAAGTTTGCGCAGAATGGGCATTGCCTACAGAATTTATGGCGGTGTAAGTTTTTATCAACGCAAGGAAGTAAAAGACATGTTGGCTTACTTACGTGTGATCGTTAATACACGTGACGAGGAGGCATTAAAGCGCATTATCAATTATCCTGTAAGGGGCATTGGCAAAACAACGATGGAAAAATGTGCCATTGTTGCGAATGAACAAAATATCACTTTGTGGGAGGTAATAGGCCGAGCACGAGAATTTGGTTTTAAAGCCGGAACCTTGGAAGCCTTACAGAATTTTGTTACGATGATTCGGTATTTTCAAACCCTCCTGAACGATAAAAACGCTTATGATGTAGCTGTACAGGTAGGGAAGCATACCACTTTGGTGAAAGAATTGTTTAATGACAAAACAACCGAGGGGTTAGCGAGGTACGAAAACGTACAAGAATTGTTTAACTCTATTAAAGAATGGACCGAAAGCCCAAGTAACGACGATGGAGAAGTAGGCGAAAAATCGCTAGGAGCCTATTTGCAACAAATTACCCTACTTACTGATGCAGATGACGATAAAGAGAATAGCGATGTGGTAAAATTGATGACCATACACGCGGCTAAAGGGCTCGAATTTGAGTGTGTATTTGTGGGCGGTATAGAAGAAACGCTGTTTCCGAGTGGTATGAGTATCAATACAAGAGAAGAATTAGAAGAGGAAAGGCGCTTGTTTTATGTAGCAGTTACACGGGCTAAGCAAAAATTATGGCTTACCTATGCAAACAGTCGCTACCGATTTGGTCAATTGGTACAAAATGAACCAAGCCGCTTTATAGATGAAATGCCCGAAGTGTACCTAGATAAAAGCTATAGTGGTGGCGGTGCGCGCAACAATGCCGGTAGCGATTGGGGAATGATGGGCAATGGAATGGAGCGGATGCATAGGGGTTTTGGTCAAAACACAAGTTCAGGCACCGGTTCAAATGCCAAAAGTGGTTCTAATGGTACTTATGGTCAAGCACCTGTTAAAAAAGAGGTACAACGTCCCGCTTACATGCCTGTTGCATCGCCAACACCCAAGACGGTGGAACACCAACCAAGCGTAAATTTTAAACCAAGCGATAGCAGCACTTTACAAGTTGGCCATCAAGTAGAACATCAAAAATTTGGTTATGGAACCATAACATCAATAGAAGGTAGCGGACACAATCCGGTAGCAACAATTGTATTCGTAAACAATGGAGAAAAAAAGATCATGTTGAATTATGCTAAACTTAGGATTGTGGAATAGGGTTTATGCCTGCAAAAGTTATTTTTTTTGCTGTAATGGGCTTCTTTATTGAAAGTTTTGTCATAAAATAGAGCTTATTTTATGGGTTTAATTGCATTTATTTGTTTTTTAATGTTTAATGTTTATTAATTAATTCATTTTGAACTTTAAATGCTTATCCTTACTTTTGAACACAACGCAAGATGTGTATTTGTGCTTTTTTTTATGCAAATTGATCTTGATTTGTTGCTAATTTGTTAATTTTTTTTGAATATCCTACATCTCCTTATCAGTTTTATACTATGAATTTTACTTTCCGAAACATAATTAAGAGTAGTTTACTATTGCTTAGTGCAGCCGTGTTGTTTTCGTGCAGAACATATAAAAATATACCTTATTTTAAGGATTCGCCAGATAGTATCACTTCCGCTGCAGTAAACTTACCTGTATTTTCAGAGCCTACAATACAGTATGATGACATTCTTTCTGTATCGATTAATACATTGGATTTGCAGAGTAGTACAGCCATGAATATGGCTCCAAATATTGGTTCTGCTGCAAGTGCAATTGGTAGTGCTGCTGCTTTAACACTCCCTTCCAATACTTCTTATCGTGTTGATAAGACTGGTTTTATTGAAATACCCTTGTTAGGAAAATTCAATGTGATAGGATTGACAACTCAGGCATTAAAAAATAATATACAAGCAAAGTTGGCAGAATATTATAAAATGCCATCTGTTGATGTTAAGTATTTGAATTTCAAAGTTACCGTTTTAGGAGAAGTTCTAAAGCCTGGTTCTTATGTGATTCCTAATGAAAAAATTACCATATTAGATGCACTTGGTTTAGCTGGCGACTTAACCATTTTTGGAAGAAGGGAAAATGTATTACTAATTAGAGATAATAAAAATAGCGAATCCAAGCAATTGGTAAGAATTAATTTGAATAGTAAGAATCTGTTCACTTCTCCATTTTTCTACTTAAAACAAAACGATGTGTTGTATATAGAACCTATGGATGCAAAAATTGCTAATTTGGACGCTGTTCAAAATAGGTATATAACAATATTTTCATCGGTGTTATCTGTTTTAATTATTTTAGCTACAAGACTTAGATAATCTTATTTGATTTATTTTAATAAACAATAAAAGGCATGGATCAAATTAAACCGCAAGTTGCAAACAAAGAAGAAGAAGGGTTTGATATAAAGAAAATAATAGAGGTGTTTTCGCAGTATTGGCTGTTGTTTCTAATTTCAATTATAGTTTGTGTAACATTTTCATATACGTATTTGCGTTACGCAATTCCGATGTATAAAATTCATGCCAAAATTCTTGTAGCCGATGATGACAAAGGCGGATCATTGTTTGGAGGGGCAGGAATGATGAAAGACTTTGGTTCATTGATAGGTTCTAAAAGTAGTGTAGATAACGAAGCGGAGATATTGAAAACAAGCGATTTAATGGAGCAGGTGGTTAAGTCGATGGATTTAAACATCAATTATGCACAAGATGGTCGTGTTCATTCTATTGATTTGTATGAAAATTTGCCATTTAAGGTAAAAACAGTATCGCTCTCCGATTCGTTAAAGTCGTTTAGTTTTTATGTTACCCCTTTAAGTTCTGTACATTTTAAACTTACGAATTTAAAAAAAGATACTGTAATCACTGCTAAATACGGTGATACAATTGAATATAATAAGTCGAGATTTTACATAGAATCTACGGGTCTTCCCCATCAGTTCAACAAATACCAATTCAGTGTTGCTGCAGTTGATGCTACTGTAGAAAAGTTTTCTAAGTTATTAGAGGTAACAGTTACCAATAAGCAAGTTACAATTATAGACCTAGGTATTAAAAGCAATATTCCCAAAAAGGGTGAAGATATTCTGATGAATTTGATTAATCAATACATTAGAATGAACTTAAACGATAAGAATAGGATTGCCGATAGTACCATCGTATTTATTGATGGGAGAATTGGTATTGTTAGTAAAGAATTAAATGACATAGAAAAGGAAATCCAAGGATTTAAACAAGATAATAACCTTGCAAATATTTCTGAACAGTCTCGGCTTGTTCTAAGTAATGCATCAGATTTAACAAAAGAGTCCAATAAGGTGAATCTTATGTTAAGTGTTGTAGAAAGCATGGAGAAATATTTAACAGATCCTAAGAACTATAACAGATTAGTACCCACAATGGTGTCTGATGATCCAACCTTTTTGTCATTAACGGAAAAATACAATGCTTTACAAATTCAAAAAGACAGATACTCGCTTGTAAATACAGAAAAGAATCCGGTATTTCAAAATTTCGTTTTGCAAATCAATAATGTGCGAAACGATTTGATTAAAAATTTACAAAACCAAAAGAAATCTTTAACCATAGCAAAAGATAAAAATGAAAGTCAAGACCGGTTTTACACTAGTATTATTAAAAAAGTACCGGCACAAGAACGTTCGTTCCTAGCTTTATCAAGAACTCAAGCCCTTAAACAAGAATTGTACTTGTTTTTGTTGAAGAAAAAAGAGGAAATGTCTGTAACAAAAGCGTCAAATATTGCGAGCGCTCGAATGATTGACAGGCCAAAATCAGAAACAAATCCGTTTAGTCCTAAAAGACAAATCATACTACTTGCTGGTTTCCTTGTTGGAATCGTACTTCCATTCGGGTTTATCACATTGCGTGAAATGCTTAATACCAAGATAATTAGTAGGTTAGATATAGAAAAAATAACTTCTGCATCTATTTTATCTGAAATTTCTCATAACTCTACCGATAAGGCTCTTGTTATCAATGAAGGTTCAAGAACAGTTATTGCAGAACAATTTCGATCGCTTCGTACCAATTTGCAATTTGTTCTCGGAACAAAAAGTAATATTACTATTTTGCTAACATCAAGTATGAGTGGTGAGGGTAAATCGTTCGTTGCATTGAATGTAGCAAATGCGTATGCCGTTTCTGGAAAGAAAGTATTACTAATGGAGCTGGATTTAAGAAAACCTAAAATTTCCTCCAATCTTGGAATGGAAAATACCAAAGGATTTTCTAACTACATATCTACAAATATCAATTTGCCGGAAGTCATTATTCCATCAGGTATTAATCCAAATTTATTTGTATTTCAGTCAGGTCCCGTTCCTCCCAACCCTGCTGAGTTGTTGATGAGTGAGAAAGCAAAAGAATTGTTTATTACACTAAAATCACAGTTTGATGTAATTGTATTTGACATGCCACCAATTGGGCTTGTAACCGATGCTCAAATACTAGCAAATTTGGCAGATGTATCATTGTATGTGGTAAGACAGTCGTATACTTTCAAAAGCCAGTTACAAATTGTTAATGAAATTGTTGGAACGCAAAAATTTAATAATTTCTATCTTGTAGTAAATGATGTGAAAAGTGGATCACGTTATGGCTACGGTTATGGCTACGGCTATGGTTATGGATATGGCTATGGTTACGGTTATGGTTATGGACACGGTTATGTGGAGGAAAATGAAAAGAAAACTAAAAAGAGCATTTTAGGATTTAAGCGTAAAGCCTAAAATGTTTCAATTGGTTTAGTATGTTTTTTATCAACAGAATTAAATTTAGATAATATCCTAATTACATGCAAGCAGCTAAAAAAGTAGCATTAAATACAGGTATCACCTATGCAAGAATGATACTAACTATGGGTATTTCTTTGTATTCTACAAGAATTGTATTAAATGCCCTCGGTAGTATAGATTATGGCATTTTCAATTTAATTGCTGGTATTGTAGCAATGCTATCGTTTCTTAATGTGGCTATGACTGCATCTACACAACGATACTTGTCTTATCATCAAGGAGGAAAGGATGTACAAATGCAAGTAAAAGTATTTACGAATAGTTTTCTCTTGCATATACTCATTGGAATAATTGTGGTTGTATGTTTAGAGATAGCTGGTTTTTTTTTATTTGATGGTTTTTTGAATATTCCTGTCGATAAAATACCCGTTGCTAAGACAATTTTTCATTTCATGTCGGTAACAGTTTTTTTTACCATTATGTCGGTGCCCTTAACTGCCTTACTCAATGCACATGAAAATATGATTGTGATAGCTGTTGTAGGGTTAATTGAAGTGTTACTGAAATTAGCAATTGCCTTATCATTGTTGGTCATTTTAACTAACAAATTGTTTTTTTTCGGCATTTTAACAGCGAGTTTAAGCATTTTCACCTTTGCTATGTTTGCTTTTTATTGCTTCAGGAAGTATCAAGAATGTACGCTACGTGGGGTTTTTGATTACGATAAAAAACTAATTTCCGAGTTGACTTCTTTTGCGGGTTGGAATTTGTTTGGAACAATTTGTTCGTTAGGAAGAACACAGGGGTTAGCTATTTTATTAAATATTTTTTTTGGAGCAACAATTAACGCAGCCTACGGTATCGCAAATCAGGTTGCTGCACAGCTCAATTTTTTTTCAGCTACGCTTTTGCAAGCATTGAACCCACAAATAATGAAAAGCGAAGGTGCAGGGGATAGGGCTAGGATGCTAAAATTGAGTATGATGGCTAGCAAGTTCGGTTTTTTCTTATTGGCTTTTATTGCAATACCGGCTGTTTTTGAAATGAAATCAATACTTACTTTTTGGCTTTCCAATGTGCCTGATTATACGGTTGTATTTTGTCAATTAATTTTAATTGCTACATTGGCCAATCAGTTAACTATTGGAGTGCAGTCAGGGTTACAAGCAACTGGAAGAATAAAGCTTTATCAAATGGTAGTTGGAACTACTATATTGATGAATGTACCTATTTCTTACATGTTGCTCAAAATTGGTTTTCCAGCACATTCTGTGTTGTTGAGTTTTATTGGAATAGAGCTTACTGCATGTTGTCTGCGTTTATATTTTTTGAAGTCAATCGCAGGCTTGGTAATACGTAATTATATTGAGCGCGTTTTTTTAAAAGAGTTAATACCAATTATTACTATTGTACTTGTAAGTTATTTTTTTACCACTGTTTTAAAAGGATTTAACTACCGTTTTTTGCTTACAATCACCGGAGCTTCTATTTCATTTGTTATTAGTATTTATTTTACTGGATTTTGTAAAGATGAAAAAGAACTGCTCGTTCAGTTTGCTAGTAAAATAAGGAATAAAATAAAATAAATTTAAATATTTATGAAAAAAAGAGTTGGTATTCTTACTTTACAATTTGCTAATAATTATGGTGGTTTTTTACAAACATTTGCACTTTTTACAAGTTTAAAGAAACTCGGCTATTCACCCCTGATTATTAATCGCCGTTATCCTTTACCTAATGGGATAGCTTCTATGTATTTGAATTTTGTAGATACTTTTATAAACGGTTCTTTTAATAAATTTAGGCAAAGACAGTTCACTAGTATTACAGAACCAATATTTAGCCATGAATCAATGAAAGATGTTGCTAAAGAGTTAGATGCTGTAATTGTTGGTAGTGACCAAGTTTGGCGCTTGGAATACACTAAAAATATTGGATTTGGGTATAACATGTTTTTGGATTTCGTACCCAAGGAAAAAAAACGCATTTCCTATGCAGCTAGTTTCGGTACGGATAAGTTTGAAGGTAATAATGAAGATATATCAGTAGTTAAAGATTTGTTGTCTACTTTTTCGGGAATTTCAGTAAGAGAAAGTTCGGGCGTAGATTTATGTAGCAATTTATTTAATGCGCACGCCGAACATGTATTAGATCCTACAATGTTATTAAAAGTGGAAGATTATGATACAATAATTATTCCTGCCGAAGTTTCCAATATCAATGATAAACATTTTGTAGTTCAATATTTATTAGACCCGAATCCGAAAAGAAAAACCATATCTACAAAAATTGCCAAGAAATATAATGGTAATTTGAAAAACATTTACAGAGCATCAGATACCGATTTTTCCATAAAGAAACATATTTTTCCATCAAGTAAACATACCTTTCCTAGTTTTTCTAATTGGTTATGGAGTATTAAAAATGCCCAATTTGTGGTGACTGACAGCTTTCATGGAGTTGTGTTTTGCATTTTGTTTAATAAGCAGTTTGTTTGTATTGCTAATACTTCAAGGGGTGTGGCACGAATGGACAGTTTGTTAGGAATGTTTGGCTTGCGCTCACGTCTTATTGACGAATTGGCTAATGAGGAAAAATATCTTAATCTGCCTTTAATTGACTACAATGAGGTAAATACGCTAATTGACTTTAATAGAGAAAAATCTATCAATTTTCTTATTAATTCTTTGTCGTAATCAAAACTCCATCATTATAATTTTTGGGATGGTATTAAAGAGGTTTTATGAATAGGATAGCGTTACTGATTTTTATTATTTTATTGTTTTTTGGTCGTTATTTTCTTATAAGGGCTAAGAAAAAGAGCGCTAAATATTTATGGATTTCTTTTTTTATTTTATCTACACCTCTTCAGTTTGAATTCAGTTTAAATTACTTAAATCCTAACGATATTCAAGGTGTATGGGGTAAAGTTATTAATGTGTCAGTGCCTTTAATACTTGCATTGTTGTTTTTTGGTTACTTTAGGTGGAAGAAGTTACATTCTATTTTGGGAAAAAATCAATGGATTTTATATATATTATTAGTATTGATTATTTCCATGTTGAATCCATACAATGTAGATTCATTTGCTACGTTTTGTTTTATTTTTTATTTCATTTCACTAATTGGTTTTTTTATTCTAGCCTCATTCAAACTTTCAAAAGCTGAAATTTTTGATGGTTTGTTTGATGCTTTGCGAATTCTTTGTTCGATTCAAGTGATTTTGGCTATATGTTTTCCGTTGCTAAAACTCAGTTTTGTTACAGAACTTTTTCATGGCAAAGTAGCAGCGGAGTGGGCAACGCGAATGAACACAAGGGTTGGGGCAGTTGGACTTTTTGTGCATCCAGGAAATCTTGCTTTGTTTACAATTCTTGCGTCCTCTTTTTTTTTAGCAACGTATTTAAATGGATATCGAACCAAATTAAGTCTTTTTCTTTTGGCTTGCAATGTACCTACTATTATACTTACCTATTCTAGAACATCCTATTTGGCTTTTGTTTTAGTTGTTTCTATTGTATATTTTTTTCATAAATTTCGTTATCAAAACCTTTTATCTGTCAGTAACATCTTGAAGTTTGTAGTGCCAACATTGCTTTTTTTAGGTTGGTTGGTTTATTTTTCTCCATTTAGTGAGAACTTTTTAAAAAGTGATTCTTCCGACATGGTAGAGGCCCGTTCAATACACTTTTTAATTGCACTTACTATTTTCACAGCATCACCTATCATTGGTGTAGGCGTTAATACGCACCTTACTTTTTTTGATCACAATAGTAGCATTCAAAAAATGTTACCTGCTATTCAAGAGTTTTATACGGTTAATCCCATTCACAATATTCATTTGATCATTCTTACAGAAACCGGGTTAATTGGTTTTGTTTTGTGGCTTTGTTTTTTATTTAATTCTTTGGCCAAAGCAAAAAAAACAATTGCAAATACTAGTCAGACAACCTCTATTTTTTCTTTAACCTTGGTTGGATTTATTTTTGCGTATATAATTTATGGTTTAACAGGTTGGGCTCCACTTTCTAAAGGACTTTTGCCGTTCTTTCTTTTTATGGTTTTTTGTTTCAATACGTATGAATATGAAAAAAAGGTATAAATAATTTTTAGAATGAAAAATATATTATTCATTACATCTATTGTGCCTTTTCCTACCTATGGTGGCGAACGCATTAGAACTTTTGGTTTAATTAGTACATTAGCCAAAATGGGTTATCATATCACTGCTATCGTTGGCAAGAGTGAAAATAAAGATGATATTAAAAAAGGGCATATTGATAATGTGACATTTTTGGAGTACGACTTCCCGGTTAGTAATAATTATGTAGTTCGTGCGTTCGACTATTTTAGGCCCGACCCTAACTTAGCAAAAATTATCCTAGATTTAGTAGCTAAGCAGCCCTTTGAACTTGCATTTATTGACTACGCATTTTTAGGTCAATACATTAGTTTGCTTAAGCAACATAAAATCCCTGTAATTTATGGTACGCACAATTCTCAAGCCGAATTGGTTAAGCAGGTAGATAGCAATCCTCTGAAGGGAACTATTAATGCCACTTTGGCATCTTGGCACGAGAAGTTTTATTTTGATAAAGCAGATGCCATATTATCGGTTTCATCAATTGATGTGCAATACCATAGCAAGTTTACCGATTCGAAGAAGAACTTTTTAATAGCCAATTTTGTATCAAAAGAGTTGTATCAATATTCCTCTTCCAAAGAAAATTACATCATTTTTTCTGCCAACTTTACTTCCGTACAAAATATTAACGGCTTAATTTGGTTTTTGAACAATGTTTGGGATGACGAAATAGCCGCTAAAACAAAATTGGTGATTGCGGGAATAAAATCTAAAGAAGCCTTTCAGAATACTGCTATCACCAACAAACAGTTAAATAACATAGAAGTACTTGGTACGGTAGCAGATTTGAAGGTATTAATTGCAAATGCAGTAATGTCTGTAGTGCCGTTAGTAGAAGGAAGTGGTACCCGGTTAAAATGTGTAGAGGCAATGGCACTTAAAACGCAAATTGTAAGTACCAGCATTGGTGCTGAAGGGATAGAACATGAAGGAACAATCGTAATTGCCGATACACCTGAGTTATTTAAAACACGCATAATAGAGGTGCTAAATGGTAGCATCAATCATGTCGAAAAAGCATATGAAATTTTTTCAGAAAAATATTCAGCCGAATCCAATTTGTTGAAATTAAATAGTATCATAAAATCAATTGTGAAATGAAAAATCCGAAAATAACTGTCATCACACCATCCTACAATCAGGGTAGCTTTATTGAGGAAACAATCTTGAGTGTACTTAATCAAACCTATAAAAATGTTGAATACATAATTATTGATGGTGGTTCTAAAGACAATACCGTTGATATTATAAAAAAATATTCTGATAAAATTGATTATTGGGTAAGTGAAAAAGATTCAGGACAAACCAATGCTTTAAACAAAGGTGTAAAGGTTGCTACGGGCGAAATTTTGTGTTGGATTAATAGCGACGATGTGCTTGTGCCATGGGCACTACAAAAAGTAGCCGATTTTTTTAGTAACCACCCCGATATTGCTATTGTTAATGGTTACACCTTGAGAATAGATAAATACTCAAAATGCATGTATAATCATTTTGTTCCAGAACCTACTACTTGGTTTTCAAAACATGGTATTTATTACATCAATCAACCTTCCATGTTTTTTAAAAGAAAGTTGATAGATGAACTCGGTGTATTTGAAGAATCGTTTCACGCTCGTATGGATCAGGAGTTTGTAATGCGCGTATTGGCAGCCGGTAACAAATTTGGGAAAATCAATAAAGTGTTGGGTACAATCAGAATACATGAAGATACCAAAACCTCTCAAAATGGTGCTATGTGGAGTGAAGATTTACAAAAATTGGAAAACAAATACAAAAGCCACTTTAAAGTTAAACCCGATTTAGTGGGTAGTATTTCATATGTTATTTATAAAATTGTTTCTTTAGATTATCTAAAGCAATTTCTTTTCACTAAAAAATGGAAGGGAGTTTCTTTAAAAGATTTCAACGCTCAATATAATTATCAATAATTATGAAATTTCTTTTTCAAGATTGGAAGGCTAATGCCAAAAACAGCAAAGGGCAATTGATAATGTTCTGTTTTAGACTAGCCACATTAGCTACTCGGCACAAGCTAATCTTTCTTCTATTTATCCCTTATTTATTACTGTATCGATTGGTTATTGAATGGATTTTGTGTGTGGAATTGCCTTACAAAGTCAAAGTTGGTCCAAACTTAAAACTTTATCACGCACAGGCATTGATTATCAATAGGGGGGTAGAAATTGGAGCCAATTGCACAATTAGGCATAGCACTACGATAGGTAATAAAACCAATTTAGATGGTACCGACACTGATTGTCCTAAAATTGGTTCTAATGTAGAAATTGGTGCGCATGTGTGCATTATTGGCGACGTGAAAATTGGTAATAATGTAAAAATTGGAGCCGGTTCTATCGTTGTTAAAGATTTGCCCGACAATTGTATTGCTGTAGGTAATCCTGCAAAAATTATAAAATATATTTAATGAAGAAGGCGTTAAAAATTTTAGTTGTTGGTCAAACTCCTCCGCCCTATGGTGGGCAAGCAATGATGATACAATACATGCTTGATGCTAATTATAATAATGTAGTGTTTCATCATGTAAGAATGTGTTTTTCTCGCGAAATGAATGAACGAGGAAAGATGTCGCTTTATAAAATCACACATTTGTTGAGTATCATATTTAATTCTATATATTTAAGATATAAGTTTGGTATCGATGTGTTGTACTATCCCCCTAGCAATGCACCCAAAGTGAGTGTGTTTAGAGATTTGATTTTTTTAGCATTCGTTCGTCCTTTTTTCAAGAAAACCATTTTTCATTTTCATGCGGCGGGAATAAGCGAATTTATTCCTCAGCAAGGTGCTTTGTTACAAAAAGTGGCCAAATATGTTTTAAACAAGCCAGATTTAGCCATTACTAGCTCTGTTCATAACCCAGATGATGCTAGTTTCTTGAATGCTAAATCAGTAAAAGTAATTCCGCTAGGTATTCCTGATGATGCGGCAAACGCACCTGCTGCTGTTTCTTCAAGCAGTACCGATACTTTTTCAATACTTTTTGTAGGATTGCTAAATTCAACAAAGGGAGAGGGGTTTGTATTAGAAGCCTTGCACATACTCAAACTTCGTGGATATGTAAACGTACAGTTTCGCTTTGCAGGTAAGTTTGAAAATGAGGAATACAAAAACACCTTTTGGAATCGTGTAGAAGAGCTTGGCTTAACTAATCAGGTTACCCATTTAGGTGTTATAGTAGGCGATACTAAACAAGCAGCATTTTTACAAGCCGACATCTTTTGTTTTCCTAGCTTTTTCGAGTCAGAATCGTTTGGAATTGTACTTTTAGAGGCTATGTCGTATGGCTTACCATTAATTGCCTCTCGTTGGCGAGGTATACAATCGGTAGTAAATGATGGTGAAAATGGGTATTTGGTAGATATCAAAAATGCCAAACAAATAGCAGATAAAATGGAAATTTTTATTAAAAATCCATCGCTATTACACCAAATGGGCAAAGAATCACGTAAATTGTTTCAGGAAAACTACACTATAGAAGCTTATTTATCCAACTTAGAACAAACCTTTTTAAATTTATAGAAAATGAAAATATTAATTACTGGCGGATCTGGTTTTATTGGTACAAATCTTATTGAAGGACTATTGAACAAAGGATATACCGAAATAGTAAATTTAGATAAAGCAAAACCTCTCAATAGCAAGCAAAATGCATTTTGGGTTGAAGGGAATATTATGAATTTTGAGCAAATTCGCAATATCTTCCAAACACACCAGCCAGAAGTTGTAATACACCTTGCTGCAAGAACAGATACTTTGAGCAGTATTTTGTCGGATTATGATGAAAATATGTTAGGTACTAAACATGTTCTTGATGCTATCCAATTAACACCTACCGTTAAGCGTTCCATTATTACTTCAACCCAATACGTGTATAAATCGTTATCAAAACCATTTCCTGATGCTGATAATGAATATGTTCCTCATACTGTATATGGAAAAAGTAAGGAAATAACCGAAGAGTATACGAGAAAAGCCAATTTGTCTTGTATGTGGACAATCATTCGACCTTCCAATATTTGGGGGCCATGGCATATGCGCTATCCGCAAGAGTTGTGGAAAATGATTGACAAAGGACTATATTTTTATCCTGGTAATAAGCCCGTAGTGCGTACTTATGGTTATGTTGGTAACATTGTACACCAATATATAGCTGTTATGGAAGCAAGTCAAGAACGTATAGATAAAAAAACATTTTATGTTGGCGATAGCCCAATAGACTCATTTATTTGGCTAAATACCATTTCTAAACAGTTGAAAAACAAAGAATTAAGCCGCCTGCCTATATTCTTTTTTCAAGGTTTATCTTTTGCTGGCGACATATTACGAATGCTTGGTATTAAATTCCCATTATATGCAGAGCGCTTTCATAATATGATTGAAGATTATTATGCCCCCACCAATATCACAGTTGCTGAGTTTGGAGTGGCTAATAATAATATTGAAGAGAATGTAGCCGCCACTATTAAATGGATTAAGACAGAGGGTAAACCATTTTTTGAATACTGGAAAAGTAAATAAATAACAAATGTTTCTCCGACTTGATATGCTGAATTTAACTTCTTTGGTAAAATCGTTTATTTTAACCACAGTAAGTTACTTGACTGTGATTGCTAACTTATACGCACAACAGTCACCTGTAGCTATTGTAGCCGCTGATACAACAGCCGATAATATCAACAAAGAAATTTGGAAACGTTTTGTTAATAAATTTAATGTTATTAATGACTATACTGCATTAGACGGCGCTATTTATTTGCCAACAACAGAAGAGTGTATTCAAGGAAAACCTAATGCATTGGGTTGGTGGTCTCCAATCGAAAATGGTTCTATGTTTGGTGGTTTATATATGGATGGTGCAATTAAAAGGTGGGAGGTTACTAAAAAAAAGGAAGATGCTGATAAAGTAAAAAGAATAGCTAACGGATTGATGTTACTAGCTTCAATTAGTTCGGTAGAGGGCTTTATAGGTAGGGGCGTTACTGCCGACGGCCACACTCACTATCCCATGGGCTCTGATGACCAAGCCGGAGGTTGGTTTTATGGCATGTGGCGCTATCTAGAAACAACTTTACCCACAATTGAAGAACGAAAAAAAATTGAAGAAAAAATTCTAAGTTGTGCCAAGGCTATAGTAAAAGAAAATTGGTTTTTACCAGCCGAGCCACCTTTTAATACCCGTGGTTCTTTTCGACCCTTTGATTACAGGGCAGCTAGGATGCTGTTTGTAGCAAAAATTTGTTTTTTGATATCAAAAGACAACTATTGGAATGACCTCTATTGGAAAAATCTGTCAGAAGAAAATACAAGTAAACTTACAAGATTGCAAATTCTTGAAGCAGGCTTGCCATCCAATGCAGTAAGTACCGATACTTGGCATAATTCGCCATCGGTGGCTTGCTTACGTTCGCTCTGGGAGCTTGAAACCGATTCTGTTACAAAAACAGCATTTAAAAAAGGATTAGAAACTACTGCTAATAATGCATTAGTTAGTTTAAACAATGCCTATCGATTCAATTTGTACGACACTGCCGCATTGGATATTAATTGGAGAGTGATGAATTCGTTTTGGAAATTACAAACCAATGAAATTGAATCACAAAACTTAGCAATGGTACAATTGCGTGATCTCATAAGACGTTGTAATCGTCGAGTTACAGAAGCTATGAATGTAAGAGAGCCAATTTTTGCTGCGTGGTTAATTACTTTGAGTCCAGATAAATTAATGGTTAAAAAAAACGCTCAAGAAATGTTTAAAATACTCAATAGATTTAGGTATCATCAATTGTTTCATGTTTGGTTTTTTCCTGCTGAGGCTACTTGGTGGAGATTACGACAGCTTGATTAATTGGTAAGGTATGAAACTCTTTACATCGCTTATTCTGTTGCTGCTTACATGCAATACCTTTTCTCAAGTGGTGAAAAAAATATATGTTTTTAAAGAAGGTGCAAGTAAATTGACAATAAAGTCGAATAATAACGATATCCTCAATTCAATTCAATCTATTAGTAAAATAATTGATTCTTGTATAACCAAAGAAGTAGATACGGTACATGTATTTTTTTATGAAGGGGTTTATCAACTAAAATCAACTATACAATTTTCAAACACCAAAAATAGCAAAACCGTCATCATTTTTGAAGCACTAAAAAAAAATACCGTTTTTTTTAGTGGTGGAGAAAAACTACCTAATCGGTGGAAATTAATAGAAAAAACAGAAACAGGCAGCCTTTGGCAAATCAAATTAACCGATACGTTTTTTACAAAGTGGAATGTAAACTCGCTTATTTGCAACGGTAAGTGGATTAATAATGCCACTTCTGACACCTTTATTTCCAATGGGCCACTTCCGCAGTTTAAAAAGAACGTTGGTTATTATGATTTTTCTTTGCTAAAAAAATTTTACAAGGATAGCTTATTGCTATACAGTTCTTTTCAGTATTTTCCAAATAATGCCATAAATCAAATTAAAGATTTGCAAAACGCTAAGCTGATGCAAATCAATAGTTGGGAAGGGTCATGGCATGATTTACTTTCAATAGATACAGCCAATTTGCATATTTATTTAGCAAATCCAAGTTGCTATCCTGTTGGCTTTTTTCCTGGAAATAATAGGTTTGTTATTAGTAATTGTATAAATTATTTCAATAAAAAAAATCAATGGTATTATAATGCAAGCACCAATACACTGTTTTTTCGTTGCAATAATGCTATCAATCCAAATTTGTTGCATTTTTATATACCTAGGCTCAAACACTTAGTAATCATAGAGGGAAATAAACAGAATACGGTAAAAAATATTATTTTTCGAAATATTCAATTTGGTCACGCTGCTTCTTTTTGGGGTATACATGAAACATCGCCCGATGCTAATGTTAGCATTATTCCTGAAAAATTTATAATAAATGAAAAAAACGGTTTTTCTACTTTGCAAAACTCCATTGCTTGTGGCGAAAGTGTATTATTGAAGTATGCCTCAAATTGCCATTTTATCAACTGTACCTTCGCTAATTCAGAGAATTATGGCTTGCGCATAGGCGAAAATTGTTTCAAGAATATTGTTTCTAAATGTTCTTTTAACTCCTTGGGTGGAGGAGGTGTTATTGTCGGGTTTGATAATTATTCTATTCATACTTTTTTTCAAAAACAAAATATATCAATCACATATGCTCCAAGTGGAGCTTTTTTCAATGCAAGTAATTGCCCTTCAAATAATATAATTCGAGATTGCCGAATAGAAAACTGCGGGTTGTTGCACAAAGGAACTATAGGAATTGGATTAATGCATGCTAATAATACCGAAGTGGTAGGAAACTATATCAAAAACCTCCCCTATTCAGGAATTGCCGTAGGTTGGTGGTATTTTGAAAATATGCAAAGTTGTAGAAATAATACAGTTGCTTATAATTACATATCTAACGTGATGCAGTTATTAGCCGATGGCGGAGGAATTTATACAATTGGACCTCAATTTGGAAGTAAATATCAATATAACTATATTGAGCAAATAAGTCAGTCAAAGCATGCAATAGGAGCCAAAAATAATGCTTTTTTTTTCGATGTAAAATCTGAAGGCTTTACAGTTGACAGTAATTTTACTCGGCTTATTCAAGCGCAGTCTGTTCGATTAAATGAATCAGATAGTACCAAAATTGTAATACGTAACAACATTTTTGACACAAATAAGAATTCAATACAATTAGAAAGAAATATTCAATCCAAAATTAAAAGCAAGAATAAATTTCTATGAAAAAGAACCTCATTTCAATAGATATAACCCTTGGTAAATACCAAACTTTTGTAGATAGTATTATTGCATTTGCACAAAATAAAACATCATCTTATGTGTGTGTAGCCAATGTACATATGTTGGTGGAAGCGTATAAAGATACTGCGTTTGCGGCAATTGTAAATAATGCGGATATCGTTACTCCCGACGGGATGCCTCTAGCAAAAGGGCTTAAAATTTTATACAACATACAGCAGGATAGAGTGGCAGGTATGGATTTATTACCCGATTTATTGGTAGAAGCACAATCGAAACAGTTGCCTGTGTTCTTTTATGGTGGAACCGATGAAATGCTACAATCTACTCAAGCATACTTACTTACACATTATCCTAACTTAAAGGATGTTCATTTTTATGCACCACCATTTCGACAATTAACTAGTCAAGAAGAACAAACAATTATAGCACAAATAAATGAGAGCGGTGCCGGATTGGTTTTTGTGGTTTTGGGTTGCCCCAAACAGGAAAAATGGATGTCTCAAATGAAAGGTAAGATTCGTGCTTGTATGATTGGTATTGGAGGGGCCTTGCCTGTAATGATAGGAATGCAAAGCCGTGCACCAAAATGGATGCAGGAGTACAGCCTCGAATGGCTATTTCGGTTAAGTCAAGAGCCAAAAAGACTATTCAAACGTTATTTAATTACCAATTCTATCTTCATTGGCCTCATGTTAAAGGCAAAAGCAAAAAATATTTTCAAATAATTTGAATTTTTATTTTACAATGTAAAATGGAATCATTATTCTTGCAAAAATAATGTATTCAAATCGTTTTACCGTAAAATACAAATTCATGAAAAAAGCCTTAATTACCGGTATCACCGGACAAGATGGAGCCTATTTGGCGGAGTTGTTACTTAAAAAAGGATACGAAGTACATGGAATCAAAAGAAGAAGTTCTTTGTTCAATACTGGTCGTATCGATCGTTTTTATCAAGATCCCCACATTCCGGACCGCAATTTGGTATTGCACCACGGCGATTTGACAGATAGTACCAATCTTATTCGTATTATCCAAGAAGTACAACCCGACGAAATTTACAACTTGGCTGCTATGAGTCATGTTCACGTAAGTTTCGAGGAACCAGAATATACTGCAAATGCCGATGGTATTGGCACACTCCGAATTTTAGAAGCAGTACGTTTGTTAGGTCTTATTAAAAAAACAAAAATTTATCAAGCATCTACATCGGAATTATATGGCTTGGTACAAGCTGTTCCTCAAAGCGAAACAACACCATTTTACCCGCGTTCACCATATGCAGTAGCTAAGCTGTATGCCTATTGGATTACGGTAAATTATCGTGAAGCATATGGTAT
>JACCDS011936933.1_pt1 | contig 29111 bp, 28 predicted proteins | sample 7446441 | NCBI WGS metagenome assembly JACCDS01 (sample SAMN15323445, study PRJNA562643) | freshwater metagenome | isolation source: river surface water | place: USA:Blue River Watershed | collected 2017-08-17 | reverse complement strand
GATTAACCAAGGTCTCGTAGCTGGCCCTTTCCCGCGCAGGTAAATCTGATTAAATGACTTAAACTTTTCCATGATCGAAGACCAATTTTTTATTGAATCCTATAGACTCGTTAGTAGAAATAATAACAGTAACGTTTGATTTTTTTAGTAAGTAATCCCGCAAATTCTCAGCTAATGCGGCATCCAATCCATTCCATGGATTTTCTAATAAAAGCAAATGTTTATCTCCACAAAGCGCACGCAGTAAGAGAATCTTTTTAATGATGGTTTGTGGCGTTTTCTTGCCCAGTGGTTCGATTTCGGTATCAAAACCTTGCGGAAAATGATTTAAGAAATCAGCGAAACCTAAGTTATTTGCCGTTTCTAAAATAAGGGCTGGATTGATATCTTTATTCCCTAAACTAATATTTTCCCAAACTGTACCATCAAATATCTCTTGCGTTTGAAGGAGTATGCCTGTGTGTTTTCTGAGACTATCAAAGCTGTAGTTTTTTATAGGCACCTTGTTGATTAAAAGGGTTCCTTTAAAATCAGGGTAGTTTCCTGTTAAAATCCGCATGAAAATGGACTTTCCTGAACCTGCCGGGCCCGTTATTTGGATTTTCTCTCCTGCTTCAATATGTAGATTTAAAGAATCTAATACGGGTTTGCCTGCCTCAAATTCAAAACTAAAGTTTTTCATTTCGATTTCTAATCCCGTTTGTGTTTTAAGCTCTAAATCACCACTGCTGTCTATTGGGCTATCGGTAACGCTACCTAATTTTTCTAGACCAGTAATGACATCGTAGGCACTATCTAAGCTGGTGATTAATTTTTCTACCGCTCCAATCACTAACATAATAACGATTTCTGCTGCTACGAATTCCCCTATGTTTAATTGTTGATTAATTAATAAATAGGAACCCAAGGTGAGCATTAGAGTTGTTAGGGCAATCTTAAAAAAGAGGAGGGATTTGTATTGAAAAAGCAAAACATGAAAGTGCTTCGTTCTTGCCGCTAAGTAACCCATCACGCTGGAATCAGTTCGCTTTAAGTTCAAATCGGAGCCTTGGCTAAATTTGAATGTTTTGATGGTGCGGGCAATCTCACCAAAAAATCCAGCTACTTCATATTTATAATTTGATTCCTCAATACTAGTATCGATTCCCTTTTCAGAAGTATAATACAAAATCACGCCTAATAGAACTAATAAGATTACACCTAAAATGATGAAAAGAGGGTGATATAGAGACAAAAGGACGATTCCGAAAATAATTTGAACCGTCGCAACTGGAATATCAAGTAGTAGTTTTGCAAAGCCCTTTTGAATGTTAATAGAGTCGAAAAAACGATTCACTTTCTCTGGAATATGGTATTTATCCATTTGCTTTAAATCCAATTGCGGGATTTTATCTGCAAATTCAAAGGCGTAATGGGCAAAAACTTTTTGCTGAATCGATTCGATGATTTTCATCTGATTGATTTGGAATAATCCCATCAGAAAAACCCCTAAAACCACGAGAAAAATCAATACATAAATGGAGGTGACCATGGTAGCGCCCATGACCAAGCCTATAATTGTTTGAACGCCCAAGGGCATACTTAGATTGACAATACCACCTAGAATAGAGAATAAATAAATCGATCGTATTTCCTTATCATGATCTTTAATCAGCGATTGGATTCTCTTTAGCGGACTTATTTTTTGCATGTCATCTATTTTTCTATTGCAAAACTATGTATACTTTTTTGATTAATAGTAATACTATTATTAATAAGTGTTAAAGTCGATTTTGTGTTGGTAAATCTATTGCTACTTTTGTCACTACAGTTGTATAATAATAACAATGGATCACTCACTAAGTTTTAAAGTTAACGAAAAGATTTACTTGCGAGATCCTGAAGGCACAGAACTTGGAAAGAAAATTGTTAGGAATGCGATCGATTTGATTTATCGATTGGGTTTTGAGCATTTTACGTTTAAAAAACTGGCTAAAGAGACGAATACCACGGAGGCGACCATCTACCGTTATTTTGAGAATAAGCACCGTCTTTTACTCTATATCTTGAACTGGTATTGGTCGTATCTTGAATATTTAGTGGTGTTTCAGATGCCTCCCTTGGCAGGTTCAAAAGCAAGACTGATACGTCTGATTGAGCTTTTAACGCATCCCTTGCCGGAGAGTGAAGGCCAGGCAGATTACAATAAAAACTACTTGCACCAAATTGTTATTTCAGAAAGTAGTAAGGTCTATTTAGTAAAAGAGGTAAAAGAAATCAACGAAAATGCTGTTTTTAAGCCCTATAAAGACCTTTGCGCCCGTATTTCAGAATTAATTCAATCGCATAATCCTTCTTATGCCTATCCGCATTCGCTCAGTAGTACCTTAATTGAAACAGCTCATTCGCAGCTTTTCTTTAGCCAACACCTTCCCAAGCTGACAGATGCTGGAAACGAGAATAAGCAGCTGTTTGTGGAGAATTACTTGAAGGATTTATTGTTCAAATCTTTGCATTCCTAAAAAGTTGTGCATTTTAAGTGCTATTATTTGGCGAAATAGTGCTATTCGGTTTTTAATGATAAGGATAGATTTGCCTTCGTATTCAACGAAATAAATCTGTTAACCTTAATCATTAAAACTATGTCAACTGCAAGACCCACCTTTAAGTCACATTATGACAATTTCATTGGCGGAAAATTTGTACCTCCTGTAAAAGGGGAGTATTTCGAAAACTATAGCCCAGTAGATGGGAAATTAATCGCGAAGGCGGCTCGCTCTGGAAAAGAGGATATCGAGTTAGCTTTAGATGCAGCTCACAAGGCGTTTGAAACCTGGGGCAAGTCATCTGTCAATCAACGTTCGTCGATCTTATTAAAAATCGCAGATACGATTGAAGCGAATTTAGCCTATTTAGCAGCGGTTGAAACCATCGATAATGGGAAGCCGATTCGTGAAACGGTGAATGTGGATTTACCATTAGTAATAGATCATTTCCGTTATTTTGCGGGATGTCTTCGTGCAGAGGAAGGAACTATTTCTGAGCATGATGAAAATACGGTAAGCATTTGCTTGCACGAGCCGATCGGTGTTGTTGGCCAAATCATCCCTTGGAACTTCCCTTTATTAATGGCTACTTGGAAGATAGCGCCAGCTTTAGCAGCGGGATGTTGTACGGTTGTAAAACCGGCTGAGCAGACACCTACTTCGATTATGTGTCTTTTGGAATTGATTAAAGATATCGTTCCGGCGGGGGTATTAAACGTGGTAACAGGTTTCGGTCCGGAAGCTGGAAAGCCGTTAGCACAATCCCCTCGTATCTCGAAAGTTTCGTTCACGGGAGAGACGACAACTGGTCGTTTAATTATGCAATATGCCTCTGAAAACTTGATCCCAGTGACGATGGAATTAGGAGGAAAATCACCTAATATTTTCTTCCCATCTGTGGCGGATGCGGATGATGATTTCTTCGACAAAGCAGTGGAAGGAGCCGTTTTATTCGCGGTGAACCAAGGCGAAGTTTGTACATGTCCATCCCGTATTTTAGTACACGAGTCCATCTACGACAAGTTCATGAGCCGTGTGGTGGAACGTACAAAAGCCATCAAAATGGGAGATCCATTAGATCCAAACACGATGATGGGAGCGCAAGCTTCAAACGATCAATACGAGAAAATTCAGTCTTATTTAAAGCTGGGTGTGGAAGAAGGAGCGGAAGTATTGTGCGGTGGCGATGTACAGAAATTACCAGGCGATTTAGCGAATGGATATTACATCCAACCTACCTTGTTTAAAGGAAATAATAAGATGCGCATTTTCCAAGAGGAGATCTTTGGGCCAGTGGTTTGTGTGACTACTTTCAAAACAACGGAAGAAGCCATCGCTATTGCAAATGATACACTTTATGGTTTAGGTGCGGGAGTTTGGACGCGTGATGCACATGAGTTGTATCAGGTGCCACGTGCGATCGAAGCAGGTCGTGTTTGGGTGAATTGCTACCATGCTTATCCGGCACACGCACCATTCGGCGGATATAAAAAATCTGGTTTCGGACGTGAGACTCACAAGATGATGTTAGGTCACTACCGCCAAACTAAAAACATGCTAGTTTCTTACGATAAGAAGAAATTAGGCTTCTTTTAATTTGATTTATGAATACATTTGTCGCAGGGTGATTTTTGCCCTGCGACATTATTTTATATGACACCACGCGTAATTATTTCAGAGAAAGCCTCGGAGGTTGTAGACCAACTGAGGGAGCGTTTTGGGGAGCTGATGTTTCACCAAAGTGGCGGTTGTTGTGACGGTTCTCAACCTATGTGTTTCGAAAAAGGCGACTTCAAATTAGGCGCCTCGGACGTGTGTTTAGGGGAGATTGCGGGATGCGAATTTTGGATGTCTAAAGACCAGCAAGAATACTGGCAATACACACAATTACTAATTGATATTGTTCCGGGAAGAGGATCTTCTTTTTCCTTAGAAATCCCGATGGGACTTCGTTTTATTACCCAGTCAAGACTCTTTTCTGATGAGGAGCGGGCGAATTTAACCCCACTTACTTATGTAGCTGATTCATCAGCTGGTATTGTTTAGGCGTCACACCTTCGTGCATTTTGAAGGCTCGAATAAAGTAATTCGCATCTTCAAATCCAGCCTCATAACACACGTTTTTGATGTACATGTGTTGGTCTTTTAATAAGGCTTTGGCCAGCTTAATCCGCTCCAAAATAATTAATTCTACCGGGCTAATTCCCAGCTCTCTTTTGATCATACGGTACATCGAGGTGGTACTCATCCCACTTTGTTTTGCGATGTCTTTCAGGTTAATTTTCTGCGTAATGTTAGTGCGAATGAGGAGTAGAATATTATTTAAAACCGGATTAGGCGTATTCTCTATTCCACGCTCAATTGAGGTGACCGATTGGGTCTGAATAATGTGAATCAGTAATTCTTGAATGGCTAAATCAGCGAGTACATCTTTCGTGATGGACGTGCTTTGACAGACCTGAATTAACTTATTAATGGTGAGCGCTAGGTCCTGGTTATTATAGAAGAAATAGTTGCGGTCGTCTAATTGCCAAAAGTTCGCCAAACCTTCCTTAGGGTAGCGTTCATTCAAGAAATCCAGTGTGTTGACGATCTTTTTATTGTCGATCGCAAGTGCTAAACACTGAGTCGGATTGTTCATCTCCGCCTCCGGAAAATCGATTTTCATTTCCACATTTGCCGGAATAATGACCGATTCACCAGGTAAATAATCAAAGGCTGGATCATCAAAGAGGTGCATCACTTTTTTCCCCCGAAGCATGCTGGTCACGACTAAATCGTTAAAAGCAAGTGGTACTAAAGCGGACTGCTGATAGGTTTCAAAGAGATTTAACTCGCAGTGATCGAGGTTATAAATAGTCCGATTTTCGACTAAAGTCTTGAGCGAGCGCTCGTGCGTAAGCGCCGGAGCCTCGGGAGCTATCTTTTTATTATTCATTTGGTTAACAGAAAGCGAACACAGATTTTCGCTTATTTCTCAACCAAATTAACTTTTTTTTGAAAAATAAAAAAGCCCCGATTTTCCGGGGCCTTTTGACTATTTAAATTGCTTCGTTCTTGCGTCTTGAATGACTCCTTTCCAGTTCAAGCCGAACCAGTTCAAAGAATAAGTTCAAATATGGCTTCTCGATGGAGTTCGCCTCGAACTAAATTTACCAGGCCTACTCGATTCATCCATAGCACAATGCTTTCGTTAAGGACTTCTTTATTCCACAAGTGGAAGATTTTATGGAGATCGATACCTAGTAGCTTATGTAAGAAATTTATTTGCGTACTTTTGCAATTTATACCTTCTGTTAAATATGATATTTTCAAGATTTCGATTACTTATAGTTTCCATAATACTAGTATTTAGTGGATTTATGGCTAATGCTCAAAGTATTTCCTTTGGTTTTAATAGGCCTAGCTCAAATACAAACTATGTTAATTCAATCAATATTCGTGTTATTATTTCTGGTGATGTTAGCACACCAAAATCAATTAGATTAAACTTTACTTGTACTTCAGGGGCTTGCTTGACAGCTTCAACGCCTAATTTTGTCTTAAATTTACGCTCAACTTTACAAGATCAATCCTTATTTATAAGTTCTGACCTAACAGCTGGATCTAGCACATTCACCTCAACAGCTACAACTTTTAATGATGGAGTATATACAATTTCCGCATCTTATGTGAGGGCAACAAATGCGACAATTATTGGCAATACCCCAATAACCAATGTATCTTTTGATGCCACCACACTTCCACCTACTTTAACTAGCCCTACTTCAAATAGTACCTCTTCAGCATTAATTCCCATTAATTTAACCCTAGGTGAATTACCTTTAGCTAATAGCGTTAATCTAACATTCACTAATTTATCTAACACATACAGTAATACGTTGAATGTTGCCAGCAGTTCATTGACCCAAACATTTAGTCTAAATACACGTTCACTAGTTGATGGGATTAATATAATATCAGCAACTTATCCCACACTCCCTGATGACAGCTATAATGTAGCTCTTTCGTACAAGGATGTTTGGAATCACGCAGCAGCGTCAGTAACTAGTTCCAATGTTTTGATTCAAACAACAACCCCAGCCCCCACCTTAACAAGTCCTGCAAGCGGTTCCGTTATTACCAGTTTAGCTCCTCCAGTATTTACGTATAATTTGCCTAGTGCACCTTTATCTGGGACAGCGACTTTAAACGTATTACCTGGCTATTCATATCCATTAGGTAACGCGCAATCAGGCACCTATACGATTACGTCTAATATACCAGCGGACGGGACCTATACCGCAACAGTGAGCTACCAAGATTTTTTAGGAAATCCAGCGTCTTCGAGTAGTCCGGTACAAATCGTTTTCAAACGTATCACAAATCCTCCTACAATTATCTCACCTTTGAATGCCACGCATTTGTCATCTTATTTGTTTTTCAAAGGCACTTTACCAGCAAGTGCTAGTGCTGGTTCGAAGAAAATTAGCTTCATTAAAAATAATATACTGGTTTCAACAATCGTTTTAAATAATGCCACTTCGGATTCGCTGAATATAAATTTGCATCGCTTATCCCAATTAGGGTCGAGCGTTCAATCTATCACTGGTCTAGATTCTTTAGTGGATGGAAATTATACGATTAATTATGCATATCAAGATAGTTATGGGAACCCGGCTGCTAGTAATTCTGTTTCCATCACAAAAGATAGCTCACCGTTAATAGGAGTTTTATCGCATACGGATAATGTTGTATTTGGCGTTTTTACGGAGACGCTTACATTTAACAAGCCAATTGTTGAAATTTCTCCTAATCCTATTATTCCAAATCCGATAAATAATTCGCCTTCTGCTTCTTTGGGGCAATTAATCCCAAATTCTAACCGTACTGTTTTCACGTTTCAAGTAACGCCTTTACAGCCAGGGATGATCAAACTTCAAGCACCTTTTGAAGGCGTAGCGAGAGATTTAGCGGGGAATAATAGTCGAGTTATTGGGATTGATAGTATTCTATATGTAGATACAACGATTATTTTGAAGCCAGCGATTGTAGGCATTGCTACTTTCTGTCAAGGCGATAGTATTACGTTAACATCAAGTGTTGCGAATACCTATTTGTGGTCGACAGGCGCTACTACCAGAAGTATCGTAGTGAAACAGTCAGGAACCTATAACGTTAAAACAACTTACGCTAATCGGGTAAAAGGCCTTTCAGACAATGCAGTGATTGTCGTAAAACCAATCCCTGCTACCCCTACGCTTACTCAAGATTTAACAAATCTAGTCAGTAGTAATATCAGTGGGAATAAATGGTTTAAAAATGGCATATCTATATCTGATACAACGAGACAAATTCGACCCGTTACAGGGGGCACCTACACGGCAAAAACCGAGTTAAATGGCTGTTTGAGTCCTTTGAGTAGTCCTTTTGTTTTTGTTGTAAATACCCCTACTCCTTCGATAAGCTCGCCTACCAATAATAGTTATTTTTCTTCGAATATGTTGTTTAAAGGGTCGCTTCCCACAAGCAATTTAGCGGGTTCGAAAAAACTGATTATATCAAGGAATAACACGGTAGTGACCACGATTGTTTTAAATAATACCCAAACGGATTCGTTGTATGTAAATTTGCATCGCTTATCTCAATTGGGCTCAAGAGTTCAATCTATCACTGGCCCAGATTCTTTAGCGGATGGAAATTATACGATTAACTATACATATCAAGATAGTTATGGAAATCCGGCAGGTAGTAGTTCTGTTTCCATCACGAAAGATAGCTCACCTTTAATTGGAGTATTATCACATACGGCTAATGTTGTATTTGGGGTATTTACGGAGACGCTTACATTTAATAAGCCAATCGCTGAGATTTCTCCTAATCCTATTATTCCTAATGCGATAAATAATTCGCCTTCTGCTACTTTGGGACAATTAATTCCAAATTCTAGTCGTACTGTGTTCACGTTTCAAGTAAGGCCTTTGCAGCCAGGGATGATCAAACTTCAAGCACCTTTTGAAGGAGTAGCGAGAGATTTAGCGGGGAATAATAGTCGAGTTATTGGGATTGATAGTGTTCTATATGTAGATACAACAATAGTTTTGAAGCCATCTATTATTGTGGGTAACACAACTTTTTGTCAAGGAGATAGCACAACATTGGTTTCGAGTGTAGCGAATTCTTACTTATGGTCCACAGGAGCTGTAACAAGGAGTCTAGTGGTGAAACAAGCAGGTTCTTATCAGGTAAAAACGACTTACGACAATCGAGTCAAAGGGGTTTCAGATAATGTTTCCATTGTAGTTAAACCCACGCCTGCGGCTCCTACTGTAACGCGTGATGGTTCATATAATTTAGTTAGTAGTTACACTAGTGGTAATAAATGGTTTAAGGATGGTGTTTCGATAAGTGACACCACACAAAAGATTATACCAATTCCAGGAAGTACGTATACTGTTAGATCAGTTCAAAATGGCTGTCCGAGTCCCTTAAGTAATGCATTTTTCAATTTAATTACGGAAATAAGTTATCCAAATGCAGTGGAATTTATCACACTTTCACCGAATCCATTCGTGGATCAGTTAAAGATTGAATTCACCACTAGTAGTTATCAATATGTTGATGTACAGGTAATTGAAATTTCTTCCGGTGCTTTAGTAGCCTCTAAACTAGGGGTTAATTCAGGAAATAGCCTTTACCTAGGGCAACTCTCTCAAGGTTCTTATATCGTGAGATTAGTTTCCCCTGATGGAAAGATTTATCAGCAAGTTAAAGTAGTTAAGAATTGATGATCAGTAGCTTAATAACCAGAAGCAGATGCTAACAGTTGATCTAAATTCGCTTTTAACTCCTCCGTTAGCGGATCGACTTTACGTCGCGTGGCTAATGAAATAGGGAAGCCTTGTTTTTGTAAGACGTATTTTGCACTCGTCGGATAGGCGGAGTGCATCAGGTCCATATTTTCGGTTAAAAATTGCTGGAATTCTTCCGAAGGCTTTGAGCAAAACTTAGCGATTAAATCTGGAAAAAAATTCCCCTGAATGCAGGAGAGACCCATGGAGCCGGCTTCTAGAGAGGCTTTGGCATGAACCATATAGGCATCGTAGACCCCGAAACGCGCGGAGGAACCCGCCTGAATTTTTTCCCTAACTTGATCTATATCAAGCGACGTATCCTTGTGGTAACACAGGCGACCAGTACTTAAAAGATCCTGCAAAACAGGAATCGTAACCAATCGTTTATAAGGAACAGGGCATTCATAAATGCCAAAAGGCACCCCAGGAGTCAGGTTCATCCATTGATGAATCCGGGATAAAAATACCTCATCTGATTCTTCCGCTGATACAAATTGATTATTTAAAACGATGACTGCATCGACGCCTAAAGCATGCACTTGATTCGAAAAGTCAGCCATTTCTTCTATTGACCCTTGAAAAGTTCCCGTCGCTACCACTGGCACCCTTTCTGCTGTTTGATCTACGACTGTTTTTATAACAGCTAAACGCTCCGCAGCAGACAATTCATACATCTCACTCGACAAGCAATTCGCAAAAAGTCCTACCGCACCGTTGTCGATATAGTAGTCACAAAGTTGGCGCAAAGTCGCATAATCGACCGATAAATCGTCATGAAATGGAGTCAGCATGACAGGAATAAAACCGCGAGGCAATGCATTCATTTTGATCGAATTTTAGCTAATAAATACCCAATTCCTACGATGCTAAATGTCCCTAGTACCACCGTCATTTTAGCGTCTAACGGGATTTGTAAGTAGGTAGGCCATTTGTCTTTAAATGACATACCCGCAATTAAGATGACCCCTAGTGTAGCGGCTATTTTTGCGTCAAAGTTTGTTGCTTTTTTCGCTAGAAAACCCAGTAAAAAAATCCCTAGCATCCCCCCCGCAAAGATCCCAGAAAGCTTCCACCATACGTCCAGAAGACTCTTTACGCCAATCATACTGATGCCAAAAACAATCCCTAAACCACCCATACAGGCAGTGGCAAAAAGCAATACTTGAAACTGTTTTTTTTCACCCGCAACCGGGTTGACATAGCGTAAATAAATATCTTTCAAAAACACCGTTGCAGAGCTATTCATCCCCGAACTCATGGTACTCATTCCAGCCGACATAAGTGCCGCGACCAGCAAGCCTAAAAATCCCGTTGGTATTTGCGTTTTCATGAAAAAAGGTAACACGCGATCTCCATAATCGCTCGCTTTTAAAGCCTCTAATGGGATGTTTTTTTCGATGGAAACCTGCTGTTTCAATTCGAGAATGAGCGCGGGATTATCTCCATAAAAAGCATATAGGGCCGTTCCAATGAAGAAAAACAAGAAGGAAACCGGGACATAATACAACACGCAAAGCCAAATACTCATACCTGCATCACGCGGGTTTGAAGCGGTATGGTAGCGCTGGATGTAGTTTTGGTCGATACCAAAATTCGTCAGATTGATGAAAAATCCGTAGAGTAAAATTACCCAAAAAGAGCTTGTTTGAAAATCCAGATTAAAGGACCCTAAATTGAATTTGTCCTCCCGCAGCCCTGTTTCAATGATTGTGCTAAGGGGCGTTTTCAAGGTGATTAAATAGAGAATCATCCCTGCCCCCAGCGTCTTCAAAACTGCCTGAATTACCTCCGTCCAAATCACCGCTTCCATTCCTCCTAACACGGTATACAGAATGATGCAAAGTCCTGCGACGATAATAATCAAGCGCATGTCGATTCCCGTAAGCGCATTCAATGTTAGCGCGATACCATAGAAAATGGTCCCCATTCTAGCGAGTTGTGTCAGAATAAAACACACCATCGCATAGGACCTAGCCCATCCGCCAAAACGTTTTTCTAAATGGGTATACGCACTTATTTCTCCACTCTCACGGTAAAAGGGCACAAACCATTTCGTAGCCACGATGGCTGCAAAGGGAATGGAAAGGCTGAAAACAAAGGGATTCCAATTCGATCCAAAAGACTTCCCCGGATCCCCTAAAAAAGTTATGGCACTTAAGAATGTGGCATAAAAACTGAGGCCTAAAGCCCAGCCTGGAATGGCGCCAGAGGCTGTTGTAAACTGCGCTGAACTCTTATTTTTTCGGGAAAAATAGACCCCTATCCCGATCATAGCGAGTAGGTAAAAAACAATAAGTAACAGGTCGAGCAGAGCCATTACAGAGAAAGAATTACATGTTTAATTTTCTTCCGTTTCCAGGTATAGGTGATGTGGACTTTGCCGTCTTTAGTCTGTATAACTGCCGGATAGGAGAATTCTTCTCCGGGCTCATTTTCTAAGGTAGCGACATCTTTCCAGGTCTTTCCATCACTAGAAATGGCCACGCTGATGGGAGAGCGGCCTTTTTTCACTGGATTGTAGACGATAAGGTGTCGGCCGTCTTTGAGGGTCACAGCGTCGATTCCAGAATTAGGATTCAATAAGTTAGAGGGTTCTAGCGCAGTCCATGTGTGACCTTGATCAGAAGAAAAGGCTTGTAAAATGAATCCATTTTTAGAGCGGCAAACAAGCTGTAAGCGACCATCCGGTAAGAATAAAATACTCGGCTGAATGGCTGAAGTTGTCACTCCATCGTTTAATGGGCCCGTTCTTGACCAGGTTTTGCCTAAGTCGCTGGTGAATTCCATGTGTATTCTCCAGTCGTGATCCTCGGAACTCGATGGACATAAAAGGGTACCATCTTTTAAGAGAACAGCCTTATTTTTAATGGGGCCATAGATGTCTTTAGGGAGTTTTTCGGCCATAGACCACGATTTTCCTCCATCAAAGGATCTTTTCAGCATGCCCCACCATTTGTCCGGTGCTGGACCCTCTTTATAGAAAAGGATTAATTCTTTACCAGGAACTTGGTATAATACGGGGTTCCAAAGCGGGTAACGCTTACCATCTGATTGAATTCCATTCGCTATTTCAACCGGCGTATCCCATTTTCCATTAACATAATGACTAAACCAAATCCCTACATCAGGACTCCTTTCGTGCTTACCTCCAAACCAAGCACCGACTAACCCGGATGGGGTTTCTTCAATAGTAGAGGCGTGACTGGAAGGGAATGGGGCACTTTCGTAGATGAATGCGTTTTTTTCAATTTGGGCAGAGGCACAAAATGTCCAAGCGCAAAGAATGCTTAGGGTAATGAATTTCATAGGTAAATAGGTTGTTAGCAGTAATATTATGAAATTATTCCTAATTTCGAATGCCTTAATCCTATTTAATGAAACAAATGATATTCTTGCTCAGCCTTTTGAGCTTCAGCGCTTTTAGCCAAGCAGATTTTGAGAAAAATTTGCAGAAACGCTTGATTTTAGCGGAAGATGGTGCCACGATTGAGATCGAGGCGGGCCGGTTTTCATTGACAAAAAGTTTGTCTTTGGAAGGCAAAAAGAACATTACCTTGCGTGGAAAGGGGATGGATAAAACGATTTTAAGCTTTAAAGGCCAAACCCAAGGGGCTGAAGGCATTAAGGTTTCTAATTGTGAAAACATCGTTATAGAAGATATGACGACGGAGGACTCTAAGGGAGATTTAATTAAGACGATGCAGGTGAAGGGCATCACTTTTCGCCGTGTAAAGACTGCCTGGACAGGCGGACCAAAATCCACCAATGGCTCTTATGGGCTTTATCCAGTCTTGTGTGAGAATGTGTTGATCGATTCGTGTATTGCGATCGGCGCTTCCGATGCGGGTATTTATGTGGGTCAATCAAAACACATTATCGTTCGAAATTCAGCAGCCTACCAAAATGTAGCCGGGATTGAAATCGAAAATTCGCTGTATGCAGACGTGTACAACAATAAAGCAATTGGGAATACGGGAGGGATTTTGGTTTTTGATTTACCCGATTTAGTTCAGAAAAAAGGAGGTCACGTCCGCGTTCACAACAACCTCGTACAAGATAACAATTTAAAGAATTTCGCCCCGAAAGGTAACATCGTAGGAAATGTGCCTAAGGGCACAGGAATGATGGTTTTGGCAACGAGTAATGTGGAGATATTCGAAAACCAAATCATTAATCATGCCACTATTGGGGTGGCGATTGTTTCTTATTTTATGACGGAGAATGAAATAAAAGATAAGGAATACGATCCCTATCCGACCACCGTTGCTGTACACCATAATACCTTCGAGCGGAAGCCAAGGAGAGTACCGATGGATAGCCGTTTTGGTAAAATGTACCGTTTCGTTTTACGTTTTGGTCGCAACGTCCCGGCAGTTGTTTTTGATGGCATTTTAAATCCAAAGAAGGTAGGTCCAGACGGGAAATACCCTCTGCATTATTCGATTTGTGTTCGTGAAAACGTCAATCAAAGTACTGCTTTTCTGGATGCGGAGCATGAATTCAAAGGGCTAAAACAAGGGAAAGATTTGTTCGATTGTGATTTTGAAAACGTGAAATCTATCAAGTTCTAATGCGCATTCTCTTCCTTTTGTTGTTAGCGTTTATTGGCCTGGTTTCAGCGGATGCGGACTACAAGGAAAACCTATCTGATTACGGTTTTTTCAAAGGAACCCTAAAGGAGCAAATTCCGTCGGATGGCGTCGTTCTTTACACGTTAAACTCGCCTCTTTTCTCAGATTATGCTTCGAAACTACGGTTCATAAAGCTGCCAGCGGGGCAATCAGTTGCCTACAATCCGGACTCAGTTCTGCAATTTCCTGTAGGAACGGCCATCGTGAAAACCTTCTATTATCCTATCGATGAGCGCAATCCGAAGAAGGGCCGGCGCTTAATGGAAACGCGGGTATTATTGCATGAGGCCAAAGGCTGGGTGGCTTTGCCTTATATTTGGAACAAAGAACAAACGGATGCGGTCCTCGAAGTAGCGGGTGGTAGCGACCAGGTTTCTTGGATAGATGGCGCAGGCAAAAAGCAATCTTTTGAGTACCAGGTACCTAATATGAACCAGTGCAAGGGTTGTCACGAACGTTCTGGCGAAATGACTCCCATTGGTCCTTCAGTTAGACAGTTAAACGACGGCCGGCAATTGCAACATTGGGAGACGGCCGGTCTATTAAAGGGCTTACCCAAGGACCACATTCCTGCGCTGGTTAACTACTCTGACGCCAGCGCTTCCCTCGATGATCGCGTGAAAGCGTACCTTGATATTAACTGTGCACATTGCCATAATCCGACGGGTCCCGCTCGTTCTTCTGGTCTTTATTTAACTTGGGATTCCAAAGATCGCACGGCTTACGGATTCCTGAAACCACCGGTGGCGGCAGGTAGAGGCTCTGGAAATTTAAGTTATGATATTGTTCCAGGAAAGCCAGAACAGAGTATTTTACATTACCGCATGGCTTCTCGCGATCCTGGCGTCATGATGCCGGAATTAGGCCGACAACTCACTCATCAGGAGGGAGTTGAATTAGTTCGCAGTTGGATTTCTTCTCTTAAATAGTGGATGGAGATTTGTTCCAAAATCCGATTTTGGTACAAATGAGATGAGTGATATAATTTCATTTAAAAGGAATGTTTCTAGGTTTATGGAAACATTTAACCTTTAAAAAATGAAAAAACTAATCACCACCCTAGCCCTAGTCCTGCTAGTATCTGCAGCGACTTTCGCACAAACGCGTTACACCATGGTAGCGTACCACAAATTACAACCTGGCAAAACGATGGATGATGCTATCGCCATCGAGAAGCAATATCTTCCCATTCACGAGGCGCGCAAAGCGGCCGGTCTTATTGGTGGATGGGCCATGTATGTTCCTTACAACAACATCAAATCTGAGGGAATTGATTTCGATTACATGACCGTAAATTGGGGATCTGATTTAGATAAAATACACCTGTATCCGATGGAATTATTTAGTAGTATCTCAAAAACCGATCCAGGTTTAAAGAAACTAGCAGCCGCTACCGTAAGCACCCAAACCATTCTTCGCCATTCCATAGGTAAGAAAATTACAGGAACGAACCCGGGCACAAACAAAGACCATTATATCATTTTTGATATGATGAAAGTATCTGATGCAGCTGCTTACGAAGCATTTGAGCAAAAAGTATTAAAGGTACACGAAGAAAGAGTCGCTGCAGGAAATATTTCTGGATGGTCTTTGTATAAAAATCTGTATCCCTCTTCCGATGAGGTGAAGTTTAATTACACTACCGTTCAAAGCATTGAAAAATTATCAAAATTGGACGAAATGATGGACAGCTATTACAAGGCAATTCCAAAAGCATTAGGGATTTCTCCTGAAGAATTCATGAAACAAGCAACGGTGAAAAGAGTTCTTAATGCAACCATGATTACTAAAATTGCTTTATCTACTAAATAATTAGAACAATGAAAAAAATTATCATGATCATGGCTGTTGCAACAGCCCTATTCTCTTGCGGACAAAAGCAAGATTCAGCCGCTTCTACTACGGAAGCGACTACCGATTCATTAGGTGGAATGATGACTTCTACAGATGAAAAATCTTTAGCTGTTAAGGAGCAAATCATGGCCTATGTGGCAAACGATTCAACGAATTATGGGAAAAGTATTGCAGAGGATGTGAAGCTTTATTTCCCTAATGATACAGCGATAGATGTAAAAGGCAAAGCAGGCTATGTAGCCACTTTTCTTGGACAGCATAAGATGTATGAGAACATAAACGTATCTCGTTTACGGGTTATGACGATTACCTTAGGAAATGGTGAAACGTGGACAGACACTTGGGCTGTTTGGTCAGCAAAAGGTCGTGCATCTGGTAAAGAAGTATTCGTTCCGATTCATATTGTGGATCGTTGGGATGGAGATAAAATTGTAGGAGAATACCACTTCTGGGATACTAAAGCGAATGAAAATGAGGCAGCTGCTATGGCTGCAGCCGCTGCCAAGAAATAGTAAAATTTTTGTTGAAAAGGGTTTTATAAAAGGGGGGTCTGCTAGATCCCCCTTTTTTCATATTTCAAAAGAAATGTTGACTTTTCCACCCAATCCCTTTTCAACAATATCGTATAAAGTCTTCATGGTAACATTGCTGCCATCGTTTTCTACTCGAGAAATATAAGAACGTTTTTTGTTGATAATTTTCCCTAACTGTTCTTGAGTTAGGTTTTTTTGCTCCCTTGCATTCCGCAAAAGAAGACCAATTTTAAAAGATTCGAAGTCTCTCTCGACCCCGTCTCTGCGCTCGGTTCCTATTTCGCCATAGACCGAGTCTTTTATTTTTTTCCAGGATTTAGTTTCCATTTTTTTCTAAATAGTAAGTACGCATTAAAATTTTCGCTTTATCAATTTCAACCTTCGGAGTTTTTTGCGTCTTTTTCGTGAATCCGTTTAGTAGTATCACGAGATTGCCCTCGTCGAAAAAGCAAAATATACGCCAGATATTACTCCCTAATTGAACCCTCGCTTCATACAGGCCTTTCGTTCCTGAGATAAGTTTTAAATAATTCGATGGAATTCTATCCATCGTCTCCAGGAGGCTGATTATTTTATGGATTTTATTCTGGGTTCGGATATCTAATGCCAAAAGAAAATCTTCAAAATGGTTTTTATAGGCAATTATCTGACGAATGGTGTCCATTTGAGATTGTAACTTTAAAGTTACGTTTAAATTTTGTATTTCCAAATCTCCACATAATATTCCTGCCATCTGAACAGCTTGTTGATAATTTAAAAAAATAACTAAAAAAATAGTTAGAAATATTTTGTAACTAAAAATTTAGTTATACATTTGCCTCATCGAAAGACAAAACGAAAGACAAAAACATGAAAAAACTAACACAAGCGGAGGAGCAGGTAATGCAGGTGATCTGGACCTTGTCAGACGGCGGATTCCTGAAGGACATCATCGAACTCTTGCCAGAACCTAAACCACATTCGAATACGGTGGCGACTTTGTTGAAGATTTTAGTGGAGAAAGACTTTGTAAAAATCTCTAATCCGAATCGCAACAACTTGTATTCCGCGAAGGTCTCGAAGCGGGATTATTCAGGCCAAAGAATGGCGGGTCTAACTGAATCCTTTTTCGATGGATCATATGCGAATGTCGTTTCCTATTTAGTAGACAAAAAGCAGATGTCCATCGAAGATTTAGAATTGTTATTGCAAAACCTTAAATCGAAAGGCGATGAATAAGACCGAAATCTTTATGTACCTGCTGAAGACGGTGATTTTGTCAGGGATTTTCTTTGGCTACTATTCTTTTTTTCTAAAGAACACGATTTACCACGCCTACAATCGCTTTTACTTATTGGCTTCGATGGCGTTGAGTTTAGTGATTCCATTTTTGAACCTATCTATGTTTACAGTCGCTGAGGAAGAGGTGCCTGCAGCTCAAGTTTTAATTTACCTGATGCAAAGTTCTTCAGCCCCAGCACAAGCGCCGAGTATTGCTTGGGAAATACTTGCAATAGGCTTAATTAGTGCGCTATTCGTAGGATATTTGGCCTATAGTATTCTCCGAATTTACCTGTTGAAAAAGAAGAATTCAGTTACAAAGATGGGAGAATTTGACTTCATTGAAACGGACTTAGAAGAAGCGCCCTTTTCATTTTTTAATAATCTTTTTTGGAAAAAATCGATCTCCATTGAAGATGAAGGAGGCAGGAAAATATTGCAACACGAGCTTTCGCATATCCGTCAAAATCACTCCATCGATCGTCTTTTTTCTCAAACGATTTGCGCAATTTTTTGGATGAATCCTTTTAACTGGATCATTCAAAAAGAACTGCAAAATATCCATGAATTCATTGCTGACCGGGATGCGGTGGGCGAAGGAGAGGTGGATGCTTTTGCCAAAATGCTTTTACAAAACTATTACGGTAATCATTTTTTAAACCCGAGTCATTCATTCTATTATTCATCCATTAAACGAAGAATTATTATGTTAACAACCTCCAAAACCCCTAAATACGCCTACCTGAGAAAGGTGGCCGTGTTGCCTATGTTGGCCTTTATTTTGGCCATATTTTCCATCCAAGTAAGTGCACAAGAAAAGAAGCCTAAAAAAGGGGTGAAATATGAAGTCACGATGCGACCAGATTCCACTACATTTTCTGACCCTAAAACGGGTAAAAAGGTATTCACTGTAGCAACGAAAGACATGCCACCTCCGCCAGCGCCAGCAGGACCGCCAGCACCGCCGGCTCCGCCTGTTACAGCAGAAACGATTAAGGTAACTCATTCGTTTTCTGATGCTAAATTCACCGGAAATTCGGATTCAAGCGCAATTGTAATGAAAGGAATGCGTGACGGGAAAGAAATAACCGTGACTGTCAAAGGGACGAATAAAAACATTGCTCCTTCAGATCAAGCAAGCATTGTATTGAGATCTTCCTCTGACAAAAAAGAAAAACCTCTTGTTGTCATTGATGGCATCATCAGGACAGATATGGATATGAACAAAATCTTTCCTGAAAACATTGAGTCAATAAAAGTACTCAAAGGTGAAAGAGCAAAAGAAAAATACGCAGAAAAAGGAGCGAATGGGGTGGTCGAAATCACTACCAAAAAGCCTTAGCGTACAAGGGTTTAAAATTTGTTTATGAAAGACTTGTAATAGGCGGTGATTTTCACCAGCCTATTACCGTTTAGGGCAATGAATAAGTAGCCGGATCCGGGCAATTCCCCGCATAAAAAGCCAGATCGCGCTGAGAACAAACGCCCGGGTAATCACCTTGAAATCCTTGCATATCGCGGATGAGTTGAAAATGTAAATGCGGAGGCCATCCGCCATTTTCGCTCGGCGCACCTAAATGACAAAGAAGCTGGCCAGCAGCAATCGGCATGCCGACCGATAGGCCTTCCAGATCTGTGGAAGCCAAGTGACCGTATAAACTATAAATTCCTAGAGCTGGATGGTGTATAATAATCGTGGGCCCATAATTTCCGGAGCCTGGATTGACTTGAAAACTGTGTACCACTCCATCCGCCACAGCGAAAACGGGAGTTCCTGCTGCTGTCCAAAAATCAATACCTAAATGGATGTTCCTAAAGTCTGCGGAAGTGGTGGCGAAATTTTCGTGTGCCTCGTAGATGATGCGGTGTTCGAGGTAGCCACCTACACCGATTTTGGCCCCTAAATGCTGATCTATGTAAGCGCAAAAGTCCGAAATGTTCCCGAAAATAGCTGGATTCAACTCTTTGTTAGCGGCACTAAGATCTAGCGCAATGCTGTTAGATGGAGTTAGGGGTTCAGAAAATAGGCGATGAATCATTGCTAGGTTATGTTTTGGTAAATTTAGCTGTAGACTTTGGAAAAAGCCAGAGCAAGTCTATTTATCCCCAAGATGCCCTGATTCGTCGATTATTCGGTCAGCGGCCTACTTTTTCCTTACATTTACGTTTAATAAAAAAACTTATGCGCTACTACTCCCTTGTTCTATCTATTTTGTTATTCAGTTGTAGCGATTCGCTAGAGGAAACCGTCCCCGCCCCAGATCTGTACACGGAGACTAAGAAGGCCTTATCGATTAATCCTGTTGTACTGGATAATTATGCTGCACAAGGAAAGCCAGCTTATGTGAATAAAGATAATACGGCGGCAAATCCGATTACGGATAAGGCGGCGACCTTGGGGAGAGTGTTATTTTATGACAAAAACCTTAGCGTTAATAATACAATTTCATGCGCCAGTTGCCACAAGCAGGAGTTTGCGTTTGGGGATACGGCGGTGAGCAGTTTAGGGGTAGATAATGGCCGGACGGAGCGGCATTCAATGCGGTTGATTAATACGCGCTATGCGAATGAGGCGAAGTTTTTTTGGAATGAACGCGCGGCTAGTTTAGAGGCTCAGGTGACGATGCCTATTGTAGATCATTTAGAGATGGGATTTAGTGGCCAAACAGGACGCGGTAACATCACTACTCTCATTACAAAACTAGGCGGCATCGGTTATTACAAAGAATTATTTAAGCTTGCTTATGGCGATGCGACGATTACGGAGGCGCGGATGCAAACGGCTTTGGCCCAGTTTATCAGAAGCATTCAATCATTCGATTCAAAATACGATCTAGGTCGAGCTCAAGCGCCTAATGATGGAGCCCCTTTTCCTAACTTTACGGCGCAAGAAAACGCCGGGAAGAACCTCTTTTTAGCCCCACCTATTTTTAATGCGGCGAGCGTTCGCATTGGTGGAGGATTTGGTTGCCAAGGTTGCCACCAAGCACCGGAGTTTGACATTGACCCGAACTCGCGAAATAACGGTTTCATTGGTGTGATCGGTAGTGCACAAACGGATTTAACGAATACGCGTTCTCCCTCTTTAAGAGATATTTTAAATGCAGCGGGTATAGCCAATACTCCCTTTATGCATACGGCGGCTTCGGCTACCATTCGACAGGTATTGGCTCATTACAATTCGATCGCTAATCCGGCTAGAAATACAAATTTAGACCCGCGTTTAAGGCCGAATAATATAGGCCAAAATCTGCAAATGACACCTGATGAGATCAATGCCATGGTTGCCTTTTTGCGCACCTTAACCGGAAAGGATGTCTATACGAACAAGAAATGGGGGAATCCTTTTCTGTAGATAATTGTGTAATATTGTCGGAATAAAATCTTCCGATGAAAAAAATCTTATTACTCTTAGCGCTGCCCTTGTTTGCTCAGGCGCAGCAAATCGATAAAATCATTACGCGCGCAGAAACGGAGCGCATTGAAACCTATTTAGCTTCTGATGAATTAGCAGGTAGAAAACCTTTCACTCCGGGAATCGAAAAAGCGGCGAAATTCATCGCAGGAGAATTTGAGAAAGCTGGATTGAAGAAAACGAATGGGACTTATTTGCAGACATTCCCTATGTTCAAGTCCCAGCTTATTTCTGTTTCAGGAAATGCTGATGACAAATCGCTAGATTCAAAACAGGTAGCGATTATTTCCAAAGAGGCCTCCCTACAAATCGATGAGAAATCGGGTTACGAGGTGGTGAGTGTAAAGGAAGGGGAGAATTTTGGCCAAATCGCCTACCGAATTATGTCTGCGACAAAACCTACCATTGCTTTCTTGCACGAGAGCTTTGCTAAATTCATCCCACGCCTTTCAGGTAGAGGGCCGCTGAGAGAAGGTCAGGCAAATATTATTTTTGTCGTGGCTAATACGGTGCCTGCTTCCTTTAAAATCAAGGCAAACCTACAAGTAGATCGCCTAGAATTGTCTAATGTGGTAGGCATCCTACCCGGCAAAAGCCGTCCGAATGAATACGTGATTTTTTCTGGTCATTATGACCATTTAGGCATTGGTAAACCAGTACAAGGTGATTCCATTTACAATGGTGCAAACGACGATGCGGCTGGAACGACTGCCGTGATGATGCTCGCAAAATACTATGCGAAAAAGCGCAATAATGAGCGTACGTTAATCTTTGCTGCATTCACAGCGGAGGAGAGTGGGGGACATGGAAGTTCGTATTTCTCGAAGCAATTCAATCCGGATCAGGTGATGGCCATGTTTAATCTAGAGATGATCGGAACAGAAAGCAAATGGGGTAAGAATAGTGCCTACATCACAGGTTACGAGAAGTCCTCAATGGGAGAAATTTTAAAGAAAAACTTAGTGGGCTCTGCATTCACTTTTTATCCTGATCCCTATCCAGATCAAAACTTATTCTACCGTTCTGACAATGCAACACTAGCGGAATTAGGCGTTCCTGCACATACCATTTCTACATCAAAGATGGACAGTGAACCGAATTACCACAAGGCGAGTGATGAGGTACAGACTTTGGACTTAGACAATATGACCGAAATCATTAAGGCCATCGCGACGAGTGCGACAAGTATCATTTCTGGGAAGGATACGCCTAGCCGAGTGGATACCACGAAGCTAAAGTAGAAACCTCCAGATAGTACACAAAACTTCTAGACTTATGAAAATTAAACAACTGTTAATCGTATGCCTTTTGGCATTGCCTGCATTCACGCAAGCTCAGAAATTATACACCTATCCCATCGGTGTTCAAGCCTACACTTTTAGAAATCAATTTCCTAAAGACGTAGCAAAAACGCTCGACTTAATTCAATCCATGGGCATTACAGAAATCGAAGGCGGAGCTCAAAAAGGACAGACTCCAGCTCAATTCAAACAAATGTGTTCGGATCGCGGTATAAGCATTCCATCCACTGGAGTGGATTATAATGAATTAGCTAATCCTGCTGAGGCCATCGCAAAGGCAAAAATCTTAGGGGCGAAGTTTGTGATGTGCGCTTGGATTCCTCACAAAGTACGTGGTGGATTTACACTAGAGGAGGCTCAAAAAGCAGTCGCTTTATTCAATGAGGCAGGCAAAAAATTCAAGGAAAATGGCTTGACACTTTGCTACCATGACCATGGCTATGAGTTCCAGCCTTTTGGCAAAAATGAAACCTTGTTAGACTACATCATCCAAAATACGAATCCGGAATATGTTTCTTTCGAAATGGATGTTTTGTGGACGATGCATGGCGGAGGCGCCGATATGCCAGAGAAATTATTGAAGAAATACCCTACACGTTTTAAGTTAATGCACGTAAAGGATCTTCGCAAAGGAGTGGCAGGCGATTTAACGGGTGGTACTCCGGCAGAAAATGATGTTCCAGTGGGAACGGGTCAAGGAAATTGGAAAGCGATCATCAAGCTAGCGAAAAAGAACGGCATCGAACATTGCTTTATCGAGGATGAAAGCAATAAAGAAGTGGAATTCGTTCCTCAGAGCATTGCTTATTTAAAGAGTCTTTAGAATTTAAGATTATAGGCTAGATAGGGGATCGCTGATGGGCCTCCGACACTGGGAGTTACAAAACCAGCGTCAAGTGCAGAGCGTTCCCCTAATAATCTTAGGCCAAGAGATAAAACCCCATTGTATTGATTTACTGTATTCTGGTATTGACCTGTTACACCATCGTAGTTCACTGTCTTCGTCGAAAATATCCAGTTCTCAGTAATTAGCATGGCTCTTTTTGATATCCTTGTCATCCCTGAAAGGGTAAACATGGGTTTATTTGCAAATTTCCAGCTGTAGTCTTCGCTACCCATTCCTGTATTTTCATTGACGGCCCCTAGACCAGCGTTTAGCGTAAAATTATGTTCTTTCGTTCCATAAGTAAAGGAACCATATACGGTACCCACCCCAAAATTCAAATCTCGAATCAGGGATGTCGCAAATAGAATTCCCCCACCCATATGTACTTTCTCAGCTACTTGATAGCCTATTTTAGGGGTGATAAAAATCGCAAATGGAACGACAAATCCTCCTCCCAAAGAGAAATGATCTGTTAACCCTACTTGGAAGGAATTGAGTAGAATTAGGGCATTTTGATAGTATTTATCGCCCTTTTTTAAAGGAATCGCAGATGGGCCAAAGAAGTAACGCGAAGAGTGAGGATTCGTAAATCGAACATTTTCATTTTTCGAAATCAAATTCAGCGACTTGATGGTGGACCAGGCCACGGTTACTTTGCCTAGATCATCCGTTGCAACAGAGACGTCTGACTCAGACTTTTGGAGAAGTAGGCCTCGGATTATTTTGCCATTTTTTAATTCAACAGAAACATAGGTGGAATCTTGGGCTTTTGCTACAAAACTTACCATCACTAAAAAGGCAATCACTAGATTTTTCATTCTGCTGCTGTTTATATCTACAAATCTCAATGCTTTATCTCATAATTCATCCTAATAAACGGATTAATTTTCAATTTTGCCGTATTAAAAACAAACCCTATGCTCAATTCAATCGGCCTAAGTTTACTAGCATTGACACCAGCAGCTTCTTCAGCAACTGGTTTATTAACCTCCCACTACGAAAACGTATTAGGAACCTCATTAGATCTTAAGATAGTTGCGTCCTCTGAAGCAGCAGCCTCAGCTGCCGAAACGAAGGTATTAGCGGAGATCAAACGTTTGAACGATATTCTTTCAGCTCACGGCTCTTCAGAGTTTTCTAGATTCCGTGCAACGCACGGCGAATCAGTTGAGATTTCTTCAGAATTACGCGAGGTGTTACAACATTTCGAACAATGGAATGCGAAGACGGATGGAGCATTGAATGCGGCGTCTGAACACATTTCGCAATTATGGACATCCGAAATTCCATCAATGGAGGCGCGCGAAAATGCGGTAATGGAAGTGAATCAGCCTCATTGGTCTTTAGATGAAAACGGAGGCACTCGCTTAACGGAAACGGAATTAAAATTGCACAGTTTTACGAAATCCTATGTGATGGAGAAGGCGGCGACCGAGGCGATGAGCGAGGAGGGTGTAGCTGGAGTGGTGGTGAATATTGGTGGGGATTTTGTGGTGAAGGGTGATTGGACAGAGAAAATAGGCGTGTCAGATCCGAGGAATGCAGCGGAAAATGCCGCGGTGTTGGGTTATCTACAAGTGAATAATAAAGCGGTGGCTACCTCAGGTGATTACCGTAGAGGTACGGAGATCGACGGCGAGCATTATTCGCATATCATGGATCCGCGGACGGCGGAACCGGCATCGGAGGTTATCTCAGCGACGGTGGCACACGAAGATGCAGTAACAGCTGGCGCTTTAGCGACGGCATTTAATGTACTTGGTGTGGCAGCTTCGATCGATTTAGCGGCGCAATATCCGGAGGCTTCTTACTTGATTGTGGATAAAGACGGTGCTGAATTTAGAAGTGAAAACTGGCCTTCGACTTCTACAGAGAAGTCTGCGATTAGTCTTGTGAATGTCAAAGAGAAATTGTGGACGGCAGGTCAAACATTGGACATTAAATTTGAATTAGCACGTTTCGAAGGTAGGGCAAGACGTCCGTTTGTGGCGGTTTGGATCGAAGACGAGAATCACAAGCCGGTGAGACGAATCGCGGTTTGGTATAATAAGCCACGCTGGTTACCAGATTTGCGTTCTTGGTTTGCGGCGAAGAGAGAAGTGGAATTTGATGCGGCTTCGGTGACGAGTGCGACGCGGGGAGCTGGTGAGTATACTGTGGTTTGGGATGGCAAGAATGACAAGGGAGAATACGTACCTTTGGGGAAATATACCGTGTTTATCGAGGCGGCTCGTGAGCATGGAACGTATCAATTGATTAAGCAGGAGATGAAGTTTGATGGGAAAGCGAAAAATCAGACTTTGCCAGGAGGGGAGGAGATGAGCTCGGCTTCATTAAGTTACAAAACTAAGTAGCATGAGAGATTTAGCGACGTGGTCGAGGTGGCTGCACATCTATTTGTCGATGTTCAGTTTCATTATTGTCTTGTTTTTTTCGGTGACGGGTCTGACCCTAAACCACGTGGATTGGTTTCCCGAAAGTACGGTGGTTTCTGAGCTGAAAGGTTCTGTGAATGCTGGCTGGGTTTCGGTTGCAGATACGGCCAAAATCCCCAAACTCGAAATCGTCGAACAGCTTCGAGCTACTCATAGCATAAAAGGGCAACTGAATGATTTCCGTATCGATGAGGAAGAGATATCAATCTCTTTTCAGGGCCCTGGCTACACGGCTGATTTCTTTGTAAATCGCGCAGATGGAAAGTATGAATTAACGGAAACGAAGATGGGCCTCATCGCCGTCATCAACGATTTACACAAGGGTCGCGATACGGGGAAAGCGTGGTCTTGGGTGATCGATTTTTCTGCCATCTTTATGATTGTAATCTCGGTTACGGGGTTAATTTTGTTAGTATTTTTAAAGAAAAAACGCACGAACGGATTGCTTTGGTTAGCAATTGGAGGAGTTGTGGCATTGTTATTTTACGTACTTATATGATGATTCAAATTTCAAAGTTCAAAGACCAAAGTTCAAAGAATATTCATTTTTTCTTTTTGCTTTGCTCTTTGCTATTTGCAAAAGCCGTTTTTGCTCAAGACAACCATGCGCCGTCTATGCCTGCTCCGCCTATTCCGGTGGAGGCAACTTTTGGCAATAACCGAGTTCAGTTTATCGGCGTTTTAAATCGTCCCGTGAGCGCGGATGGCAAGTTGAGTTTCTTTAACCTCAGTATGGGGATGGTTGATTATAAGAATACCGCTTCAGAGACGGAGATGGTGATTGTGAATAACTTGACCTACTCGCTTTTTGGCAATATTAGAGCCACGGCCGGTGCTGAATGGCATTATAAATTAGGCCTAGTGCCGCAGGTAGGTTTGCAGTATTTTAAGGCAAATCGGACCTGGTTATTTTTGCTAAACCCCAACATTAATTTCCAGCCAACACGCTCCATTTCAACCATTGGTATCGTAGAATTCAAGCCAGCTATCTCGAAAGACCTTTCATTTTATTCGAAAGCTCAGGTTTTACATGTGGCGAGTTTAAGTGAGGGAACGCATGCTAGAAGTGCCTTGATGCTTCGTGCGGGTGTTACGAAAGGCAAGTTCACTTTAGGCCTAGGCGCGAATTTCGATTATTATGGTCCTATGAAGATAGAAAAGAATAATGTGGGTCTGTTTACTCGTTTAGCACTTTAATGAAGAAACTACTGCTTCTTTTTTGTTTGAGTTTATGGGGGTGCGAGACCGTGGTGCCGCTGGATGATGCGACGACAAATTTGAATCTTTGGAATGAAAAGAAAATAGAAAATTATTCATTTAGCCTTAAGCGCATCTGCTTTTGTCCTACAGAATATGTGGGGCCACATCAAATTGTGGTGAAAAATGGGAAGATTTCCACCGTAAATGGCGCGCCTTATAATAAAGCAGAACGTTATGGGGTTCTATACACGATCCCGGAATTATTGCAGGTAATTAAGGAGCACATCGATAGAAAACCAGCTAAGCAAACATTGAATTTTAATCCAACTTATGGCTATCCTACAAGCGTGTTTTTCGATTTTTCAGAAATGATGGCGGATGAAGAAATCGGATATGTAATCACGGACTTTAAAATCAATTAGGGGCAAATGGCAATTGGAAGCCTTTTTTTCGGTGTAGGACTATAGGCTAGGCAAACTCCACAATCTCCATTAAGTAGGGAGGGATCAATTTTAAAATCGAATTCATCGCCTTCTTTCAGGTTACTTGGGAATGCGCAAATATTGGACAGTGCGAACGCATTTTTATATATTTTACCCGTGTCTGGATTTTTCCATTGGGCTTCTACTTTAGACGTATCTACTGTGCCCGAGATCAATTCAATCACATAACCATTGCAAATCCCTGTTAAAGAAAGTTTGCCTCTATAACAGTTCTCTGGCAAGACCTCTTTGGATTTGCAGGCACCTAAAAGCAGGCAGGAGAGTAGTAGTAGTGGTTTCATTCTGCTAAAGTAATCATAGCCTTTATTACCTGTGCGCCGGGTTCGTTAATTTTTGTAAAAATATCAAGAAGTTGATTTTTGCCAAAACGATGGCTAACAAACATCCCTGCCTGAATCTTGCCAGAATGGAACAAATCCATCACATACCTAAAGTCTTCGATCGTCGCATTGCGACTGCTCATTAACGTTGCTTCGCGCTTGTGAAATTCAGGATGCGAAAAAGAGATCGCCTGTTTTTGTAAACCGATCAAAACGTATTTGCCACCGTGGGCTATTTTAGCAAAGCCAGATTCGATGGCAGCTAAATTTCCAGTCGCATCGATGACAGTGGAATAGGCATCAGCGGAGGCTTCTACAACCCCTAAATTTTCGATGCAAAACCTCAAACGAGCTGCGTTCGGTTCTGCAACCTCGACCAAAGCACCTTGAATTTTCGCTAATAAAATCGTGAACAACCCGATGGGCCCCGCGCCCATCACAAGGACTTTTTCCCCAGGTTTTATTGCGGCTCTCCGAAGTCCATGTGCTGCAATAGATAAAGGCTCTACAAGGGCTAATTCTTCTGCACTAAGTCCTTTCCCAGATAAAATATAGCGATCTTCCACCACAATATATTCCCGCATTCCTCCATCGATATGCACCCCAAAAACCTGCAAACTTTCACAGCAATTCGGCTTACCAGCTTCACACGCATTGCACGATGCACAATTAAAATAAGGAATAAGCGTAGCTAACTCTCCAGGCAAAAAGGTATCAGATTCCACGATTTCAACCGCCAGTTCGTGTCCTAAAATACGGGGATAAGAAAAGAAGGGTTGATTACCGGCGAAGGCGTGAATGTCAGTTCCGCAAATGCCTATGTTGAGAACGCGAAGAAGGGAAAATCCAGCCGCGCGCTGAGGCATTGCCACCTCTTGTGACACTAAAACACCCGGCTCAGTACAGATCCATTGTTGCATAGGGCTGAAATTAATAATTATAATTTAATGGAGCGGTATAAAATGGTGAATACGTATTTTTAATGACCAATGACCAATGACCAAAGAGCAAAGTTCAAAGTTCAAAGAGGGTATCTAAATCTCTTCTTTGAACTTTTTGCTTTGGTCTTTGAAAATTGACATTCGTCATTTTTACGAAATACTCTCAAAGCTACCTTTGCCCCCATGCAACAGGTAAGTCTAGATCTATTGAATAAGTACAACGTGGCGATTCCGCGCTACACCAGTTATCCGACGGTACCTTTTTGGGATGATACGATTGATAGTGAACACTGGGAAACCATGTTCGCGCGTCGATTTAAGGAGACGAATAAGCAGGAGGGGATCAGTTTGTATATTCACTTACCTTTTTGCGAGAAGCTGTGCACTTTTTGTGGTTGCAATAAGCGCATTACGACGAACCATTCCGTGGAGGAGGAGTACATAAATGTGCTGTTACAGGAGTGGAATTTGTAT
>JACCDS010189304.1_pt1 | contig 29125 bp, 27 predicted proteins | sample 7446441 | NCBI WGS metagenome assembly JACCDS01 (sample SAMN15323445, study PRJNA562643) | freshwater metagenome | isolation source: river surface water | place: USA:Blue River Watershed | collected 2017-08-17 | reverse complement strand
GTCACCCTGAAGCGAAAGTCACGAGCATTTTCATTCACCAATCACTTTCTGCTTGAAGGGTTGCGCCCTGTTAAAATTGAAAATTGAGAATTGAAAGCTGGGAGTTGACCATTTGGGCGAGTCCCCGCAGCGAAAGGACTTTGTGTATTTATTAAGTGAGTCCTTTCTGCTGCGGGGTCGGGCTTTCCGCTGCAATACCATTTGTCCTTTGCCAAAGTAGTAGGCCTGCGGGGTCCCTCGCCATAAATGGACTCGGGCCTCCTCGTCCAACTACTTTTTGGCAAAGTCCTTCATGGTATTTCCGCTGCAATCCCTCTCGCGCGTTATCTATTATCGCGCTCTTCATCTTTCTGTAATACGGTTCGCAACTTTTCTTTACTGATTGATTTCGACTTTTAGATGAATTATTTCTCCTAACACACAAGGGTTGATTACTCACACACAAACTCGATTTGCATTATCAACGCATTCTTTTATCTTTACCTTTCGTACTACAAACCACCAATAGACCGTATTTTATGAAGAAAGCATATGTATTTCCCGGCCAGGGTTCTCAGTTCCCGGGCATGGGTAAGGACCTTTACGATAACAACCCATTGGCGAAAGATCTATTTGAGAAAGCGAACGACCTACTTGGGTTTCGTATTACAGACGTCATGTTTAGTGGTACAGAAGAGGACCTCAAACAAACCCGCATTACACAACCTGCCATCTTCTTGCATTCGGTTATTCTTGCCGCAACATTGGGCGAAAGCTTTCAGCCAGACATGGTGGCGGGTCACTCGCTAGGTGAATTTTCAGCCTTGGTGGCAAACAAGTGCCTTTCATTTGAAGACGGATTAAAACTCGTTTACCAACGCGCTACGGCCATGCAACACGCTTGCGAAACCAATCCTGGCACCATGGCGGCTATTCTTAATCTCGACGATAAAGTGGTAGAAGAAGTATGTGCAGAAATTACAGCAAGTGGCCACACAGTAGTGGCAGCGAATTATAATTGTCCCGGACAGCTCGTTATATCTGGTTCATTAGACGGCATCACCATCGCCTGCGAAAAATTAAAAGCAGCCGGTGCCAAGCGAGCACTCGTGTTGCCTGTAGGCGGAGCCTTTCACTCGCCGCTTATGGAACCCGCACGTGCTAACCTCGCCACCGCCTTAGCCAATACCCATTTTAGTACACCAGTTTGTCCCGTTTACCAAAACGTTACTGCTAGTGCCGTATCTGATCCAGAGGCAATTCGCGCCAACCTCATTGCACAATTAACGGCTCCAGTAAAATGGACACAAAGCGTGCAACAAATGGCTGCCGATGGTGCTACCCAGTTTGTAGAAGCTGGTCCAGGTAAAGTCTTACAAGGTCTTGTTAAAAAAATTGCGCCAGTAGAAGCAATGAGCGCTTAACCCTATGAAAAAACTAATCGTCTTATTTTTATTCTTCAGTTTAATTAGTGGTGCACAAATCAAGTACCGTGGTTTTGGTGTGTTTGGATCACTCACACAATCCGCCCACCGGTATATCAACCTTGATACGGATAAAAAAGCCACCGATTCATTGTACAAATACTATTATGCACAAAGCCATATCTCCAAAGAATTTTTCAATTGGGGAGCCGGTGCCTTTTTAGAATTAGGTGGCTCCACTGCCCGTTGGCAAACCGAAGTTGAGTATGCTAACAAGGGGGCCAAGGAAATGGGACTCACCAATGCCTATACTGGTGACAGAACTGGCTCGTATGCCACTAACAAGTACACGTATATTCAATGGAATAATTACTACAAAGGGTACTATGCAGCTGGAATGGCACATTGGTATTTTTTATTGGGTGCGCGTTTGGAGTACCTTTTTAAATCTTCTGCACCCGTTTTCCCTGGCTTCAGCGATGCCTTTCCTAAATTTTGGTTCAGCGGTGATGTAGCCCTTGGCTTTGAAATGCCCATTGCTAAAAAATTCCACGCCTTTGTTGAATACCATTATAACCCAGATGTTCTTCGTCACACCCACGACAATGTCAAAATCGGTAACCGCACCCTAGAACTCCGTGCCGGTATTGTGATGCGTCCCCGCAAGCGCAGCATTGATGATTGTAATGCCCCAGTATACCGCGGACCGAACTATTAAAACACTGTCACATGGTTATGAATAAGGACGTTTTGTATTCGCTCACCAAGGGTGGATTCGCTCCACAGGAAGAGATGTTGGAGGTAGCCCGTAAAAAAGGCAAATTGTTTATCGGGATTCCCAAAGAAATAGCTTTTCAGGAAACCCGTGTACCGTTAGTACCCGATGCTGTGGCGCTAATGGTGGCACGTGGTCACCATATTGTTATTGAATCCAATGCCGGTAAAGCAGCGAATTTTGAAGACTCTGACTATAGCGAAGCCGGTGCAGAAATTGTGTACTCGGCGGCCGATGTTTATAAGGCCGATGTGATTTTTAAAATTGCTCCTCCTACGCTTGAGGAGATTGAATTAATGCAGCACAAACAAACCTTGTTCAGTGCGTTGCAATTGCCTGTGCAACCGCAAGATTTTCTCAAAAAACTCATTTCAAAAAAACTCAACACCGTTGCGTTTGACCTTATCCTCGATGAAGCTGGAATTTTTCCCGTGATTCGCGCAATGGGCGAAATTGCTGGTGGAGCCAGCATATTAATTGCAGCCGAATTATTGAGCAATGTTAACAATGGCGTTGGCTCTATTCTAGGTGGCATCAGTGGTATTTCTCCAACGGAAGTGGTCATTATTGGCGCTGGAACAGTAGGTGAATTTGCTGCACGCGCTGCCATCGGGTTAGGTGCTACAGTAAAAATATTTGACAATTCCACCTCCCGTCTGCGCCGTTTACAAAGCCAATTGGGCACACGTGTCTTCACCTCTGTTATCGTACCAAAGGTATTAGAGAAACACTTAAAATCAGCCGATGTAGCTATTGGTGCCTTAAGAGCATCTAAAGGCCGCTCGCCATGCGTGGTGACCGAAAACATGGTGAGCGAAATGAAAACCGGCTCAGTTATTATTGATGTGAGCATCGACCAAGGTGGCGTTTTTGAAACCTCAGAAATCACTAACCACACCCATCCGGTGTTTAGAAAACACGGGGTCATTCATTACTGTGTACCGAATATCAACAGCCGCGTGGCCCGCACCGCATCGTATGCGTTGAGCAATATTTTTTCGCAGGTCATTGTGAACATGGGCGACGAAGGCGGGTTTGATGGCATCCTCAGAAAAGACGCCGGACTTCGCAACGGCGTGTATATCTATAATGGCATTCTCACCAATGAATTTTTAGGCGAGAAATTTAATTTGCCGTTTAAGGATATTAATTTGCTGATGGCGGCGATTTAGATTTTGGCAAAGCAAAAGAATAAACTGGGATAACCAACCCGATTGAGAAGTGTGAAGAGGTAATAGAATTACCAACATAATAACCTCCACGGGCTTCCGTTACTCTCGTCATTACAAATACATTGGGTTGCCTTGGGTGGTAGCGAATCATCAATCGAATAGGATATCCGTGTATTAATTCTGATTGCAAACAAATACCTAAACATTGCACTCTAAATGCATTAATTGAAAATCTAAATTCTTGTGTAATTAACACATCCTCTGTTTCAAATTCACGCTTCTCAAATCCATAGCTAGATAGATAAATAGTTCGATTTTTTAGATATTTAAAATAGTCTAAGGCATAAAATAGCCCTATTAGCATGGACAATTTGGTGTTTTTCCTTTTTTCTATCTTCAGAACATCACCAACATAATTCAATCCGATGCGGTAAAAAGAACTATTCGCTTTTATATTGCTCTCTGTTAATTCATCACCATAAGTAACTCTTACCGTACTTTTTAACTCAGAGAACTCTTTACAGAGCATAAAATCGATAACAGAATGTTTAAAAAGTGCAGAAATACCCAATCCAAGATTGGCATTTCTTTTCATTTGCGATTGGACCTGCACATTAAGTTCAGGATTTTCAAATAAATTTACTTCACTTGTATAATTTGAGGGTCGAGTATCTGAGCACATTACATTTAAAGCAAATCGAACTTGTCCTTTGAGGAAAAAAACATGGATTGCAAGCGCAAAAAGAAATGCAAGCCTCTTCATTTCTTTAATTTTAAGTTAATCTTGCGCCCCATACTCACTAAAAAACCACTGTATAATAAACGCCTTTCAAATTGAATATTGGTTCCATCAGACCCAGATATGCGATCTACTGCAAATCCCAAATCAGACAAAGCAGTAGTTTGATAGAGAAACTCAATATCAAACAAATACCTTCCTTTAATGCTGATAGAATTCCGAATGCCAACGGTAGCCATAAAGGTTAAACCTTTTTTCAAAACTGTGCCATATTCCCATCTATATAACGTGCCCTTCTCATTAATGTAATTGATTGATCTTAATTCATCGTAACCGTTTTGGACATTAATTCGATTGTAATTTGTGCTAACATTTACTCCTAAAACCGCCATTCCAATCCAATTACGTTTTAAAGAGTCAGGTAGAAGCTTAATAACAGCCCTAATAGGTAAGGTGATACAATGAAAGGCAGTAGTCTGTCCTGCACCAGTCGTAGAATAAACACCCTTGGTGAATGAATTATTTAGGATAGAAATTGAAGATGCCGCCCAAAATTTTTCACTATAACATCCAAACTCATAGGTAACTTTTGGGTAGATAATTCCAAATGCTAAGGATACAATATTCCTATCAATAAGGTTAAAATCATCTGTTGTATTAAATTTCAAATAAGAATTGTCGTTTGTTGCTAGAGTGGTTGATTTCTTAACCAACTGTACAGTTGTCTTTGTTGAAACCTTGGGATAGAAATAATATCCGTTAGGTTGGGATAAAATTGTTTTACTGTTCAATAGAAGAAAGAGGACTATCCAAATAGTATTAGAAAGTCCTCTTCTTAATAACATATTCAGTTTTTTTAATATTAGAAAACAATTAATGCGTCTGTTGAGCTTTGTACCTGTGGATTATTTGGATCATTAAGTTTAAGCTTTACTCTGCAATCGCCCGTACCTGCTTTAATACGATCATCGGAGTAAATTATAAACTTGACACACGTTGGACTGATATTTATAGGTGTTGGAGCTTTTGGAGTATTATTTGTCGCCTCAGAACAATAATTGCAAGAACCAGGGGTATTTAGACTGGCGATAACACCAAACGGTATTGTATGAGGGTCATTACATCCTTTTTTAAAAGATGAACTAGCTAACGAAGAACCTCCATTAACAATTAAATATGCACCAGGAACATTAGGTTCTCCATTCAAGTAATCAATATAAACTCTTATTATACCCTTAATCAATCCTCTATTGTATTCAAGTACGTAATTTGGAATAAATGCATTATAAGGGTTGCCATTCTTCCATGTAGTTGTAACAATATTATCAAATGGACCTTCTTTTTGTTTTGTATCAGATCTATCCGCGCATGCCACTCCACAACGCTTCACACGCGCGGTCTCTGGCACCCCATTTAAACTATCCTCCAATACTTCCAACTCATTTAATGCTTCATAATCCAAACTTCGCTCAAATAAACCTGCATGTTGGGTAAAGTTACATTGCTCCAAATCGGCGAGTCGCGTTGCCAAGGTGGTAGAGTCAAAAAAGGGTTTGTACAATAAATAGAACTTCTGAGTTAGAAAATTTACTTTTATTGTCCAGTTCCCCACATCCATCATATTATAACTATCTAAAATTTCACACTCTGCAGGTATTGGCGATGTGCCAGAGCACTCTTGAAGCGTTTTCATCCCGGAGCCAGTTCTTTGCGCCTTATTGTCGCTTGAAGATACAAACCCTTCTTTTTTTAATTCCTTCATGAGAACATTTTCAAAACCAACCGATTTGTTTAAAACTCGGAGGTATTTTTTTACCTCTACACCATTTGGGAAATACAAGCGCGACTTTCTTACACTTACAATCGGTGGCGTCTCATTGTTGTTTTCCTCGTTGATTTTTGGCTTTTCACTTTTCACACAGGATGTGACAAAAAGCATCAGCAATCCAAACTTAATTGAATTGAATTGAATTGAATTGAATTAAATTGTTTCATTTTGAATGATTTTAATCAAAAATAATAAAAGTTATTCTTTTTCCAAATAATTTAAAAAATTAATCTGTGGTACAGCGACAATTAACATGGTTTTACTAAAATCAATACCTTTTAAACCCAAGAAAATAATTTACAAGGTATGCTTAGTAGATGGCTCCGCTTATACTATCCCTTATTGCGCCAGTAACACTCGATAGCGTATTTACCTTACCATCCAACCGCAAGTACCCTAGAAAAGCAAAAATCAAGGCTTCCTTAAATTCAACGGTGGTGGCATCGGGAATGGTGAGGGTGGCTGTTGTAAACGACTGGGTACGTTCTATCAAGTACTTGTTGTAAGCGCCGCCACCAGTAATTAAAACCGATTGGATCTTGTTTTCGTTTAACACAGCAGCTATGCGTAAGGCGGCGTGTTCGGTAAAAGTGGCTAGTAAATTGAGGGTGGTGTCGTGATTAAGGAGCGGTACAAAATGTGTTTCAAACCATTCTCTTCCTATTGAACGGGCGCCTTGAATGTGATAAAAATCAAGGGACTCTAATGCTTTGAGCAGGTTCGCATTTACCTTGCCGCTTTGTGCCAGGGCACCGCCCTTATCAAAGGCTTGTCCTACCTGATTCGCCAGATGATTCAGCACCATGTTGGCCACACAGATGTCAAATGCCACTCGCTGTTGGTGCTTTCGAAAGGAAATATTTGCTATTCCGCCAATATTAAGGCAGGCTTCAAATTCTGAAAACAACAATTCATCGCCAATGGGTACTAAGGGTGCACCTTGTCCACCAAGGGCGACGTCCTTACTCCTAAAATCGCACACGGTGGTGAGTCCGGTCACCGCCGAAATAGTGGCGCCACAGCCTACCTGGGTCGAAAAACCCAACTGGGGTTGATGAAATACGGTGTGTCCGTGCGACGCTACCGCCTCAGGAACGACCCCTGTATTTTCAAAAAACGACTTTAACGCTTGTCCAATAAAACGCCCATATTCTGCGTGCAGCTGAAATATTTCAAAGGCCGATCTGTTTTGTGCCGTGGCTAATTTTAGCTTCCAATCGTCTGAATATGAGATAGTTTGGGCATGAAGCACCTTGTACCCGTGTTCATCGAACTGGCAGGTTGCCAAATCGAGCCCATCGAGACTCGTGCCACTCATAACCCCTGTTACAATCATTCGTTTGGTTTTGCATTGCCACTAAGCGGCTATGCCTTATATTTGCAAGGTTACAAAAAACATCTTAAAAACTTTATACCATGCATTTCGAGTTGACAGAAGAACACCTCATGATTCAGAAAGCCGCACGTGAATTTGCGCAAAATGAATTGAAGCCGGGCGTGATTGAGCGCGATGAACACCAGAAATTTCCTACCGAACAAATCAAGAAAATGGGAGAATTGGGATTCATGGGTATGATGGTAGATCCTAAATACGGCGGAGGCGGTATGGATGCTGTTTCTTATGTTCTGGCAATGGAAGAAATTTCAAAGGTGGATGCATCTTGCAGCGTGGTGATGAGTGTAAACAATTCATTGGTTTGTTGGGGACTAGAAAGTTTCGGTACCGAAGAGCAAAAACAAAAATACCTGGTGCCATTGGCTAAGGGCGAAAAAATTGGTGCGTTTTGTTTAAGCGAACCAGAGGCTGGCTCAGACGCTACCTCACAAAAAACAACTGCTATTGACATGGGCGATCATTACCTGTTAAATGGCACTAAGAACTGGATTACCAATGGTAACAGCGCTTCTGTTTACTTAGTAATGGCGCAAACCAACGTTGAAGCGGGTCACCGCGGCATCAACTGCCTGATTGTAGAAAAAGGCATGGAAGGATTCACTGTTGGTCCGAAAGAAAATAAAATGGGCATTCGCGCCAGCGACACCCACTCGTTGATGTTCGACAATGTAAAAGTGCCTAAGGCGAACCGCATTGGAGAGGATGGATTTGGTTTCAAATTCGCTATGAAAACATTGAGTGGTGGCCGCATTGGTATCGCTTCTCAAGCCCTCGGCATCGCCAGTGGCGCCTATGAACTGGCATTAGCGTATTCTAAAGAACGCAAAGCGTTTGGAAAAGAAATTAGCAAACACCAAGCGATTCAATTTAAATTGGCCGACATGGCTACAAAAATTGAAGCCGCTCGTTTGTTGATTTACCGTGCGGCTTGGTTAAAAGACAACCACTTGCCAATGGACAAAGAAAGCGCTATGGCCAAAGTATTTGCTTCTGAAACAGCTATGTGGGTCACTACTGAAGCGGTTCAAGTGCATGGCGGATACGGTTATGTAAAAGAATACCACGTAGAACGCTTGATGCGTGACGCAAAAATCACTCAGATTTACGAAGGCACCAGTGAAGTGCAACGCATTGTGATTTCACGTGCGCTACTTTCATAAGGATTAAATTCACCAAACAAAAAAAAGCGGACTTACGTCCGCTTTTTTTGTTTACTGCCAATTGAATTAGTCCAAGGCAATTAATTTACCCGACCCTGAAATCTCTGTGGTGATAAGCGGTTTACCGTGGTACTTAACTTTACCGTTGCCTGATAATGAGACCCAAAGTCTGTTTTGCGCAGTGACAATTATTTCGCCTGAACCACTGATGTTAAGGTCCGCATTTTGAGCCATTACGTTTTCTGTGGAGTAAAATCCGGAGCCACTCATTACCACTTTTTGTGTGGTAACAGTCCCTGTGGTGATTTTCACGGTACCCGAACCACTGATGCGGGTGTCGAGATTGGTGAGAGTAACAGTTGGAATACTCACATTACCAGAGCCGCTGATATCAATCTGAAATTCACTCCCTGTTAGTTTATTCTGAACCAAGAAATCACCACTACCACTCATATCTATGTGTTTCAATTCAGGCGTGTGAATCACGAGTCGGACTTTTGAATACGTCCACACATTACGTTTAAACCCAATTTTAAGCACATTGCCAGAGACGGTTATATCGAGTACTGATAAAATATTTTGCTGTGCGCTGATTTCGATGGACGTGGTTGAATCTTGTGTGTAGAGAATTTCGGCATCTATCGACGATTCAATTTCATTGAATTTACCTAGGTCGCGTGTCTGGGTTACAGCGTCACCTTCTCCCTTAATGCCCCAAGTACCTTCCTTGGAGCAGGCTGTGAATAATAGAGTGGCTAAGCTAATTGCTAAAAAAAATTTAAGGCTTGTTTTCATTTCTTTGTTTTTAAATATGACAGTTGTTCGTTGTGAGTCCCCTAGCGGGACCCGCTATTTTTTATTAATACGTTATCACTAAATTCATTGTGCGTGACAATCGGAACTGCAGTCTTAGATTACCTGCAAATACGGTGTGCAGCAGCGAAGTTGAAGAAGCTGTTGGCCGTTTGTAAAACAGAACGGGACGTACCCCTTTTGAAACAGGATGGTTTATGAATCGTTTATGATAGACTGGTAACTTCATAAACGATTGTTTATAGTTGAGCTGACCTCTTTCAGACACCTGCATTGTTAATGATGCTGGTAATTGTGCAATGATTTGTCCTGTTACCAGCAACCAAACCAACACTAGAAACCATCTAACTGCGTTCATGATTACTCTTTGAATTCTCTTGCGGCGTGCTCACTTGATTTATAAGTGAGGATGGCCATGATAACAAACACCAGCAATTTCATACCAATGGATTCTTAATTAGAAAAAGCGAATAGCAATTTTACCACCTACCCATGCTTTGTAGTTGAATCCATTCGTATTCGTTTCATTCAACAGGGTGTAAGGGGCAATTTTTGAATACGTTTTTTCGAAAGCCGGCAACAGGGCATCACCGAGATACAAGTTAAAAGTTGGGCCAGCAGCCAGGTGCATTTTTGGTGCAATTTTATATTCAACACCTAGGTACAATTTGTACAGTTCACTTGTACCGGCATACAACAACCCCTTGCTAACATGGTGCGACGACAGTACCGCATCCGCTCTGAACTTATCATTGATTTTCACAGATGATCCAATACCATATCCCATGTGCCAGAGGAGGCCTCCGTTTCGTGAGGTGAAGCCCGCTTCAAACACATTGTAAAATTTATGTGTGCCAGTACGAATGGCCATATTGGTGAAACCCATTTCATCGGCAGAAAATTCTACTTGGTGCAACCCGTTTTTCACTACGCTCAAGAAACCAATCGACACACCGTCGATCGAATCGGCAATATTGATAAAGCCAACTTGTGCTCCCTTTACTTTTTTAGCCACGTTTACAAATCCTGATGCTTGCACCCCTTCAATGTTGCCGCGATTCAGGTTTGCAAAACCCGCAAGTTGCGCCCCTTTGAATTGACCACCGCTCACATTCACAAATCCGGCACCTTGCAGGCCAATAAAATTTTTCCTGTTGAAATTGACAAAGCCAGAGGCTTGTATCCCTTTAAAATCGCCAAGATTACAATTCGCAAACCCGCTCATTTGTGCACCATACAAACTATCGCCATTGTAGTTAGCAAAGCCACTGAATTGTCCGCCAGTTGTTTTACCCAGATTCACATTGCAAAATCCAGCACCAGCAAGTCCGAAGAAATCACCACCTGAATAATTTACAAAACCAGCACCTTGTAAACCCGTCACATTTCCTAAGACAGCGTTTGAAAACCCTGCCAATTGAATACCGTGCATGTTTTTTCTTACCACATTCGAAAATCCACCTACTTCAATCCCTTCTACGCCAGCTGAAACGCCACCAAACAGGTTGATGGAAACCCTATTTATGCATTTGTGTGATTGAATACCATTGGTACCCATGGGCGTAACAAAGGTGAACTGAAAATCCCTACGCAGGTAGCCGCTATCGGCGGGCACTTGTGCTATTGATAGTAGGGACAATCCTACTGCACTTACCGTTAAAAAAAATCGATTGATCATTGTTTTGGTTTATGTAACTATGACAGTACAGAAACCACTGTCCCCTATCGGGACAAAAAATAATTTTTAGAAAAAGCGCAAGGCCACTTTAAAACCCATCCAGGATTTTAGGATGTAGTCATTTGAGAGTTCGCGGCTTCTTGCTGCAGAGGGGCCAATACGGCTATAAACACTGGTGTAGTCAGGCAGCAACGCATCTGCAAGATAAAAATTAACTGTTGGTCCAGCAGCTAACCGCAAATAAGGCGTTAACTTGTATTCCACACCCGAGTAGATGATGTACCGAGCACTCACCCCCGTGTAAAGCGTGCCTTCACTGATATGATGCGCTGAACCACTTAAATCTACCCGCCAATTTTTCGACAAACGAATAGAAGTACCTGCTCCATAACCAAATTGCCACATCATGCTGTTTGAACCAGGTCCCGCTCCAACGCTGAAAATAGTATGAAACGCCTGCACCCCGGTGCGAAATGCAAAATTGGATGGAATTACTTCATCTCCCGAAACCTCTAGTTGATGCAGCCCCTTTCGCACGATACTCAAGAAACCTATCGGTACACCGGAAGTAGAATCACAAACATTTATTAAACCCAATTGAAAACCCTTTACATAGTTTGCATAATTAAAAAGAGCTGCCACTTGAACCCGTGTTGTTCCCTTCAACGTTGAATTCATCATGGAGGCCACTTGCACATTGTTAGTGCCTCTGTTGGCGACATTTAATGCGCCTGCCAATTCTACCGCTTCTTCTGAATGCCAGGTTAAGTTCATGAGTCCTGCACCCAATACACCCTGCAAGGTACCTGACACAACGTTTAACATCCCTGATAATCCGATGCCTTTAACATCCGCAGCATTCAGATTCATAACGCCAGCTGTTTGCAATCCACTGAAATCAGACGTATTGAGATTGAACGAACCTGCCATTTGCAAGCCGGTAACACGACGAATATTCGCATTAAAGAGCCCTGCTAATTGTACCCCTTTCAATTCACCCACGTTCAAATTCACAAAGCCTGCAGCTTGAACCCCCTTCATCATTCGACCCGTCACATTCATGATGCCGGCCAACTGCCCACCGGTAGCAGAATCCCCCACCACATTTAACACCCCAGCCAGTTGCAAGCCCTTCATGCGTTCGCGGTTGACATTAAACAGGCTAGCCGCTTCAAATCGATTGGTCCCTCTAGAAAAGCCACCAATCACATTCAGCGAAATGTCATTGTAAACGTTACCAGACATCAATCCATTCGATCCAAGAAAAGGCAGGAACGAAACTTGGAAAGCCCTTTCAAATGTGTCACGCACATTCACTGTATTAATATATCCCTTGTACCTGCCAAAAAAAGCCTTGGTATTGATGCCAAATTCGCGCACCCTATTGCGCCAGGTGATTGTATCGGGGCGCCCGAGTGAATCGCGTTGCACATCCATTGGAATATTGACCAATTGCGCAGTTTCAGCCGGTGGAAATTGCACACACGTGTCCTTATAATTTTCTTTGTTAACCTTTATGCATTGTTGATCTTTTGGAACGGTCATTGTATAATAACCGTATTCATTGGTTGTCACAGATTTTAATGTGGTTTTATCATAGATAGTCACATTTGGTAATTTTTTCTGACTCTCTTTGTCATACACGTAGCCGCTTACTTCCTTTGTTTTGTTAGCTTCATCTGGTCGTGTTTTCAGAATGATGTAATTGCCCCTTACTTTGTAAGCAATATCTTTAGGAAAGAGCAAGGCCAGCGCTTCGCGCACTGTTTTTTGTTTTAGTTGCAGTGAAACCGGTCCAATTTTCGCGACAACCGATGACTGGTACGAAAACACCAAGGCTGTTTGGTTTTGAATTTTTTGAAGAACAGCCGCCACCGGTTCATTCGACACCGTTAGATTCACTTCACGCTCCAGTGGTGGAGGTAACGTAGCATTCGAAGTGAGTTGAAAAAGAAAAAAAAGTATTACAGCCAAGCACCTTTTCATCTGCTTCGGGTTTATTGACACACTTTACCAGAAATAATAAACTGCGACCCCTTTTGTTCGATTGCTAGCTCTAAAGTTTCAGCAATCACATCAAGAATGTTTTCAAGCTGTTCCTCCTGAAAAGTCACTGTAAGCTTACAGTCTTTCAAGGCGGGGTTCGCCAGCACAATATCACAAGCATACATTAATTCAATGCGATGTATCACTTCAGACAAAGGTGTTTCGTTGAACTCTAACAATTTCGCCGATGCCGATGAGTTAACCTCTGTAGCGGCTGGCGTTAAACGTTCGAACGTTTTTGTTCGCTTGTTATAAATCGCTGCCTCGCCCTTTGTCAAATTAATGCCGGAATTTTCAGTCACATAAAAGTGCACTTCCCCTTCTGTCACGGCTACTTCCACTATTTCAAAACCTTCAATCGCTTTTACATGAAACACCGTACCAATATCCCGTACCATTACCCCTTCAGTTACTACCACAAACGGATGCAAATCATCATGTACGACTGTGAAATCCGCTTCCCCTTTTAATTCAGCAATTCTTTCCCCTTTTTCTCCCGCTTTGAATCGCAACTCCGATTGTTTCGATAAACGCACCACGCTGCCATCTGTCAGTGTTTTGGTTTGTTCAGTGGTGGACGCAACAACGGTTTCAATTGTTGCAGGCGAGTCGCTCCAAGCCATTTTAATTATTACGGTCAGCGCAGTTAAGAGCAGAATTGCTGCAGCGATCGACCATACTTGGTTACGTTTTGGTAATTCAATTACTCTGGCTTCGTTGGTAATTTTTGCGTTCACCTTTTGCCAAGCTGCATCAACGTCGGGCTGAAAATCAGACGACATAGCGGCAGTATGAGCCAGAATTTTTAATGCATCGGCTACAAACGCGTGGTTAGAAGGTGAAAGAGCCGCCCAAGCCTCAACCTCCGCTATTTCAGTGGAACTTGCTTCGCCAGCCAGCATTTTTGCCACCAGGGCATCGATATGTTCGAAGGTCTCTTCCACGTTAATTCAAATACAAAAGCCACATGATCAATGGCAGGTAATCTTTTAGTCTTTCTCTCAGTAAGCGGAGGGCTCGTCCCATATGATTTTCAACCGTTTTTACAGATAACCCCATCCGCTCTGCTATCTCTTGGTACTTCAGGTGCTCAAATCGGCTTAAACGAAAGACCTGCCCGCATTGTTCAGGTAATTCATCAATAGCCTGTTGAATCTGTTGACTCAACTCTTTCTCTACTAGGCTTGAAGAATGATCCGCCTCTTGCTGCGTGTGCTTAAAGTCGGCGGCATAATGCGCTCTCACCTTCAAATGTTTTAGTTTATTGAGGCAATCGTTGTGCACAGCTCTATATAAATAGGCTTTAAGGGAGGTCGTAATTTCCAGCGACTCCCTTTTTGACCACATTGTATAAAACACATTTTGTACCACTTCTTCCGCTTCGTCAAAATCCTTTAATAACGGACCGGCGTAATTACACAATGGTTGGTAATATTGTTTGAATACCTGTTCAAAGGCTCCCTTATCCCCCATATGCGTCCATTTCCGGTATGTTTCTTCTTCTGCTTTCAAGTGGTTGGGTGAGGCGCATACGTAGGCGGTCACTTCAACAAAGATAAAGCTTCGGTTGGTTCTGACTATTCTTATGACACTTGAAACGGAGGCGCCCCCTAGTGTTGCGTTAAATTTTTATTCGACTGACAATCAGTCCTCTAAAAAATTAATAAGCCTTCATGAATTCCTTCACACGGTCGCGCCACACCGCTGCATACTCTGTGTTGAGAAATGTTTCGTGGCCGGCCTTGTCAAAAACCTGTACTACTTTAGGTCCCTTGTAGCGTTCATAAATCTCATTGGTTTCTTCAGTAGTCACGGTTTTATCCAGTTTCCCATAAAACAACAACAAGGGCGCTGTCATGTTTTCTGCATAGTTGTTTGGATTGTGTGAAAACGCCCAAAACCCATTTTGTAGTCCGCCCCAGAAAGTAAGAATCGCCGCCATTGGTACGACTGGTACACCCATGTTGTTAAACCGGTTACAAACCGTGTGGTAAAGTGTTCCGAATGGGAATTCCAGAATAACTCCAGAAGTAGACATTGACCAGGTGCTCATAGCGCGCATGATAGCTGTTGCCCCCATCGAAGAGCCAAACAAATAAATTTTCTTTTCGCCCTTTTGTGAAACGTAATTGAACACATCTCTAACCTCTTCGGCTTCAAAAACACCTAGCGTACATTGTACCCCTTCCGATTCGCCGCTGCCCATGAAATCGAACAACACAGCATTGTAACCCAATTGCGTAAACTCGTCGGCCCGAGTTACCATCGACGATTTACAACCACCATAACCGTGACAAAAAATAACGGTTCCCTTGGCTGGTACTGAATCCGTTTTTACTTCCCAACCCACCAATTGTTTATTGCTTTGGAGTGTGAAGGTGGTGTAGGTAGCGGGACGTTTCGATATTCTTGATTTTGGATTTGACACCCCTGTTATTAAGGTGGCGATTTTTTGCCCCGTACTTAATTCATCGGGTGATTTGGTTTTTTCGATTGGCTCATCAATAAAATGGGTGAATCGCCAGCCGTGCATAAATGCGACGCCATTCATGAGGATGAAAACCACCAAGGCTGATCGAAGAATTACTTTTTTAATCATGGGTGAAATAACGGTAAGAATTCTTGTAACGAAAATAGACAAGCTAAGATAGCCCATTCAGTCGTCCCTAAGACAGTGGGTTATAACGAACGCTACGTTAATAACAGTCCCCAAAAAGCTGAAAAACGAGCCGAAAACAAGTCACAAATTCTGCCCCCAAAATCTTCCTCTGCTTTTTTGACAGAATCCTTAAACCTTGAATATCAATTATTTACAGAAAATCTGTTAGCTTTTGTCTCCTTATTGTTATAAAAAAATTTAACAAGTCCAAACCATTTTGGGGATATTATACCCGTAACTTTATTGAATAGATTGTTTATGGGCGGTTTTGACGACGACGACGAGGTAAACGACGGACAATTCGAAGAGAATCTAAAGAAGTTTGAAGATATGCTGGCCGGAGGCCAGAGTCACTTTTTCGATGCAGATGATATAGAGGAGATCATTGATTATTATCTCCAGTGGATGAATTTTGACCTAGCTAAAAAGGCCATTGATTATGGTTTGGAGCGCTTTCCTTTTTCAACCATTATCAAGATTCGGTATGCACAATACCTTTCGAGTCAGCATTATACCCACGAGGCATTGGCTTTACTAAACGAAGTAGAGCAAATTGAACGTTCTAATTTTGAGTTGTACATGGCCAGAGGTTACATTTACTCCCAGATGGGATTAGGTGAGCAAGCCATTGAAAACTTCAAGCACGCCTTGCCCCTTGCCGAAAACAAGGATGAGGTGTATGTTGCCTTAGGCGTTGAATTTTTGAATGAAGATAAGGCCGACGACGCCCTCTACTACTTAAAGAAAGCCGTTAAAATTAATCCACGCAACGAGGTGGCCCTTAATGAGCTCTCTCTTTGTTTTGACTTAACCAGTAAGTACGAAGAAGGCGTTGCCTTTTTTCACAGTTACATCGATAGCAATCCTTACAGTTACTTTGCCTGGTTTAATTTAGGGTTAGGATACAGCCGAATGGGGCTGTATGAAAAGGCCATTGATGCCTACGACTATGCATTAGCGATTAACGAGCAATTCAGTTCAGCTTATTTTAATAAGGGCAATGCCTTAGCACAACTTGGCCGCTATGCAGAAGCCATCGAAGTTTATAAAGAAACATTTAATTACGAGGAAAACGAACCCACCACATTTTTCTACATCGCCGAATGTTACGAAAGCATTGAGCAATTTGAAGATGCCTTGGTGAATTACAACAAGTGCGTTAAACTCGATCCCACTAATGCCGATGCTTGGTTGGGCATAGGCGTGGTTTTAGAAAGTTTGAACCGCGCCACGGAGGGAGTTCACTACATTAAAAAAGCCATTGAGATCAATCCCAATGAACCCGAATTTTGGTATGTTTTTGCAGAGATTCAGGAACAATTAGGCTTTATCGAAGAGGCAGCACAGGCGTATCAGCGCGTTATTGAACTCGAGTACCCCGATTACGATGTGTGGTTAGATTACTCCAAATTATTGCATCACAACGGCTATGCCACCGAAGCCATTGCGGTTTTGAACGAAGCCATCGATCGGTTTCCTGAAGTTTCAGAGATATTCTACCGCTTATCCGTATTACTGGTAGCTGAAGGTCAACGAAAAGAAGGGCTTGAATTTTTACAGCATGCCTTGGCGATGGATTACCCGAAGCACGCTGAAATTTTCCAGTACGATCAGCGGTTGAAAGAAGACGCAGAGGTTTTGAATATAATTTCTATTTTTAACAGATAATATGCCACAGTATAATTTTCCACTTACAGCCCTCCCTCAACGTACCGTTAAACCGCGCACCGAAGGAGTGACGATGGTAATGGACAAGGGCATCAGTTTACGCCAGGCCGAAGATTTTCTTAGCATGTCGGGCGATTATGTCGATTTTGTCAAACTGGGTTTTGGCACTTCGATAATTTCAAAAAATCTTCGTGAAAAAATAAAACTTTACCACGATGCCGGCATGAAGGTATACGTGGGTGGCACGTTATTCGAGGCCTTTGTAGTGCGTAATGAATTTGATAATTACATCAAGTACGTGAGCGACCTTGGTTTGCAGTGCGCCGAAGTCAGCGATGGTAGCATCACCCTCGATCATGATAAAAAATGCGAATACATCAACAAACTTTCAAAACACTTCACCGTTGTAAGTGAGGTGGGTAGCAAGGAAGAAGGTGTGATCATACATCCTGCCCGTTGGACGTCTATGATGTTAAAAGAACTCGAAGCGGGAGCAGATAAAGTGATTGCAGAAGCAAGGGAGAGCGGAACGGTTGGCATTTTCCATAAAAACGGATCGGCTCACACCTTACTCATTAATCGCATTGTTCAGAAAGTAAAACTCAATAATATTATTTGGGAAACTCCTCAAAAATCGCAACAAGTGTACTTCTTGAAAATGTTTGGTGCGAATGTGAATCTCGGAAACATTGCCGTTGATGACGCTATTCCATTAGAAACCTTGCGATTAGGCTTGCGTGGCGACACCTTCATGTCTTATTTACCAGAAAACCTTAAACAATCCCTTTAATCCATGAAAGAAATTTCTCCTGCTGAATTAAAGCAGCTGAACGACAGCAAGGCTGACTACCAACTCATTGATGTGAGAGAGCCTTCCGAATTCGAAGAAGCTAATCTCAACGGACACCTCATTCCCATGGGCGAAATTACCGATCGCTTGGATGAGATAACAAAGGACAAACAAGTGGTGGTGCATTGCCGCAGTGGCAAACGCAGCGCTGCCGTTATTAATGTTTTAGAAACCCAATTTGGCTATTCCAATCTCTACAATTTACGTGGTGGCATTATGGCCTACATTGATGAAGTAGGATTATAAAAAAAACACGATGATTGAATTATTCCAACACATTCTTCACCTCGATTTCGATTGGCTTTTTGCTAATTATGGCGGCGCCATTTACACGGTGCTCTTCGTGGTTATATTTGTAGAAACCGGCCTGGTGGCTATGCCTTTTCTTCCTGGTGACTCCCTTCTGTTTACAGCAGGTTTGTTTGCGCGTACTGGTCACCTCGACCTCGCTACCTTATTAGGACTTCTTTTTGTTGCGGCTGTATTGGGCGACAATTGTAATTACTGGATTGGTAGAAAAATCGGCATCAAGGTATTTGATATTAAATTCAGAGGCAAGCCACTTGTTAAGCGGGAATACCTAGAAAAAACACATAGCTTTTTTGAAAAACATGGCACCAAGGCCATCATCATGGCGCGCTTTGTTCCGTTTGTGCGCACCTTTGCTCCTTTTGCTGCAGGCATTGGCGAAATGAAGTACCGCAAGTACTTGGCATTTGACGTGTTGGGTGGTGCATTGTGGATAGGATTACTCACTTTCGCGGGTTACCTGCTTGGTAATGTTGAGTTCATTAAAAAACACATCGACTTAGTTTGTCTGGGCATCATTTTTATTTCTGTACTTCCAGTTATTCTATCGGCCTTAAAGGCAAGAAAGAACAAGTAATTCAGACTTCACGTTTTTAAAAGCTCCGGGACCGGGGCTTTTTTTTTGACCAACTAATTCTGTAAGTAACTAATGTGCAATCGTTCGTTGATGCATTACCTCCGTTCGATAAGCCCAAACTAGCAACGGTATCAACACGAGCGCACCGTAGGTTAGAATTTTAAAATGGTCGTAGTAATTATTGAATTCACCAAGGATGATTTTTAATGAATAAAGCAGGAAAACGAGCACAAGACAAATCTGTACCCACCGAACATCCTTTAGATGGACACCTTGTTTCATTACCACCCAAAGCACACACGCCATGGCTGGCGCTGTAAATACAAAACCGTACGATTGCTGATGGGGAAAAATAAGCGGCACTACCATCAACAAATAGCTGATTTCAAAAAAGACAACTGATCCGTTTCTTTTTTTAAAAGGGGTCCACCGCAAGAAATAAAGCGAAAAGCTTATCAAGACCAAGCGAGCCACCAAAATAATGGTCGAAAGGGTAGACAAACTAACATCGGCTATGTTTCTTTTTAATGGCATGGCATAACTATCGGGTACGTTCTCTACGAACAAGGTCGACAACAAGGTGGTTAAACTATGAAAACTACGTTCATCGGTATCAAGTACATGACGGGTACCAGCAGGATTGATAAGGAGCCACCACTGTTCAAGCAAGAAGAAATTATAGTCCCACCCAATTACCGCTCCTGGCAATACAAACAAAGCCAATAAACCCACCACAAACACACCAACTGCTTTGAAATAGCCTCGGTATAGGAGGTACGGAACCATTACGAGGGGCATCAATTTAATATTCACCCCAATGGCAAGTAAGAGTCCCCCTTTTAAATCGCGACCATTCTCGATACTCACCATACTATACACCGTGAGCCATAATAAGATCAAGGTGATTTGAGAAGTATGGATGTTATCGTGCATGACACGAAACGTTAATAGAAACAACAAAAGTGCAAACCATTTTTGCCGTTGTTCTGACAAGGCCTTTATCCATTGGCTTTGAAGTACGAGGTAAAAAAGATGCAAGTAGGCCGAAAGGTTGATCAACAACCAAACCCATTTAACGCCAAAAAATGGAAGTCCCAAGAACGGCTTCAGTAACAAGGCGAATGCCAGTGAATAGTAGTAGTGATAGCCATTAATGTAGGTTTTAGTATAGATATCTATTCCATCGTGCAAGTCGGATGCCGCATAGCAGTAGATAAAAAAATCACCTTTATCTGTTGCTTCAAAGCCGCACCAAACCACCCCTGCAATAGCAAGTAACCATTTGATATAGGTTGGAATAGACATGCCTTAAAAATACCAATAAAGCCGTTTTCTGTCGCTTTTAGGTAGAAACTTATTCGTCGTTTATTGAAAACCAGCACCACTTCTACAAATCACGGGTTTTAGCCGCCTACAATTTAGCTGATTTCTACTTCTGATAGTGTCTTCGGTGGTTTTTTAGAGGACCTAAACTTTTACTCGTCGATTAGATTGACTAGTTCAGCGAAGGAAAAAAGCCTTTTGTCGAAGGGAAAAGTAAAAATACGTTACTCTTCTAATTTTGGCCTTACCCAAAAATGAGAACTATGAAAAAGTTGTACTTAGCCGACATTTCAAAACATGTCGGCTATTCAAAAACGCTATGTTCAATGGTTTTGAACGGCAAAGGAAACAAGTATGGAATAAGCCAGAAGACCCAGCAAAAAGTGCTGGAGGCTGCACAGAAATTGAATTATACACCTGCACGGTATGCAAGGGTATTGAAAACAGGTAAAAGTTATTTTTTAGGTTTAGTAGTAACCGATTTAACTGACCCCTTTCAATCCGGTATTGCCGATCGAATCAGGGGTTTGCTCAAAAACACGGATTACAATTTAGTTGTGTGTTGTAGTGATGAAGATGAAGAACGCGAACAACAATTGGTTGAAATGCTGCTCAACCATCATGGTGTTGACGGGTTAATCGTTGCCTCTACATTTAGTAATCCCACTTTTTATGAGCAACCCCGGTTCAGCAGTGTGCCCATGGTATTTATCGACCGCGTTGTGCCGTTATTTCGAGCCAACTATGTTGTAGTCGATAATTATGGTGGCGCAAGTGAGGTGGTTGATCTCCTCATTAAAGAAGGTTGTAAAAAAATAGCCGCCTTTGCTATTACACCTTTACATTTAAGTACCATTGAAGATCGGCTAAACGGTTACAGAACCTCCATGCGCAATAGCGGCTTGCACGACACTACTGACATGATTAAAGCGATTCGGCGCGACCAAATTGAGGCCGATATTGAAAAACACCTCGATGAAATTAACCTGAATGGAGACCGATTAGATGCTGTTTTTTCTTTGAATATCTCGGTCACCATGGCCTTGCTAAGAGTGCTCAAGAAAAAAGAATACGCCCGGTTTTTGCGTGTAAAAGTGGCTTGTTTCGAAGACCACGAAATGCTTGATTTCATCACCAGGAAAGTCACATCTGTTTCACAACCGATTGACGACTTGGTAAAAAACGCCTACAACGTGTTAATGGATTTAATTGATGGGAAAAAAGTCAACCGCTCCTTCACGGTGCTTACGCCGCGCCTGATCTCCCGGTAAAACCTTCCCTGAATAACTCTACTTCAACTAAGGGGTTGAACAGATATACCTGCCCGGTAGCCAGTTCTCTGCACTTGAACCGTTTTCTCAACCGTTCTCCTTTCACAAAAACACGGTTGCCTTGAAACAGAAATTCGCTACCGGGGGGTATTCTCTCTAAAAAAACAGTCCCGTTTTCATCGTCATGCAATTTTAAGGTCCGCAAAAGCCGGTCATCCGTGCAACTCGAAGCTGCTGGATTTTGCATATAGGCTCGCAACGCCGCAAATACTTCTAACGGAAAAATATCGGTACTCAAAAAAGGCTGCATCAGCTTCTGAAAATTGCGCTTCCACTCCACCCCGTGGGGTTGTACCTTATTTCGGTATTCGTTATAGGTAACAAGATGCGCTACTTCGTGTACCAGAGTAATTAAAAACGCGTACTTGTTAAGGTTGTGATTAACTGTAATCAAATGGTTTTCACGGTTCACCGGCGGCGTGTAATCACCGAGTCGGGTAGAGCGTTCTGGACGAATACGTAGTTTAAAATCGTATTCCACAATCCATCTCGCCATAAGGGGTACAGCCAATTCAGGCAGGTACTTGGCGAGAATTTCACAGTTGCGCTGGTATTGCAATTGCCGCGAATCCATGCTTAAAAATAATTAAAAGCCAAATGGCTTGCTCAAGGGAAATTGTAACTTTACGAACAACCAATGAAGTACAAAGAAACGGCTGACTACATTACCAACTGGCTCACAACGTATGCCGAAAAAGCACGGGTAAAAGGGTTTGTGGTGGGAATTTCCGGCGGCATTGATAGCGCGGTTACCTCAACGCTCTGTGCCAGAACAGGACTAAAAACAATTGTCCTCACCATGCCCATTCGGCAAAGTGAACACGAATACACCCGCGGCCATAAACACATGCAGTGGCTGGCTCACAATTACGCAAATGTAACTGTGCATGAAACTGACTTAACACCTGTATTTGAGACGCTAGAAAAAACCATACCGGGTGACATTCAAGATTTCCTTACCATGGCCAATTCGCGTTCACGCTTACGCATGCTAACGTTGTATGCCTATGCCACGCACCATCAGTTGCTTGTGGCAGGTACCGGTAATAAAGTAGAAGATTTTGGTGTTGGCTTTTACACAAAGTATGGTGATGGTGGTGTGGACGTGAGTCCGATCGCCGACCTGTACAAAACGCAAGTTTATGCGATTGGTAAAACATTAGGGGTGATTGAAGAAATACTTCAAGCACCACCAACCGATGGCTTGTTTGCAGATGGGCGAACAGATGAAGACCAAATTGGCGCCACCTACCCCGAACTGGAATGGGCCATGGAATACCTACGTACCAACAGCACCGAACAACTAACTGAACGGCAAGAAACCGTGATGAGCATTTACCAATCCCGTCACCGTGCCAATCAACATAAAATGAACCCAATTCCTGTTTGTATCATACCCGATAATATTAAATACTGATGTTTGGAAAATTAGGTGACATGATGGGCAAGTTGCAAGAAATGAAGCAACAAACCGATGCGGTTAAGGCAAAACTGTCAACCGTTATTTTGAAAGCAGAGGCTGCTGGTGGCGATATACAAATCGACATCAATGGCAACCGTGAAATAAAACAGGTTCGCATAACACCAGCCTTGCAACACGGCGATGCAGAAGAACTGCAAGAGCAATTAGTGGTGGCGCTCAACCGGGCTATTAAGCTGGCTGATGAAGCGCATGAAAAGGAAATGAAAAATGTAGCCGCCGGTTTATTACCCGGCATGATGTCGTAACTATGGCAGTGATTCTCCCTATTAACGGTGTGCACCCCGAATTTGGTGACAATTGTTTTATTGCTCCTAACGCCACCCTTGTTGGTGATGTGGTAATGGGCAACGATTGCAGCGTTTGGTTTAATGCAGTGGTGCGTGGCGATGTAAACAGTATTCGTATTGGCAACAAAGTCAATATACAAGATGGTGCAGTACTGCATTGCACGTATAAAAAAACCACAGTGGTGCTGGGTAATAATGTATCAGTGGGACACAATGCAATTGTTCATGGTTGCAAAGTGCATGACAATGTGCTGATAGGCATGGGCGCTATTGTGATGGACAATTGCGAAATTCACTCCAACTCCATTATCGCCGCAGGTGCTGTGCTAACTGAAGGCACTGTGGTGCCTGCGGGCTGTATTTATGCTGGCGTGCCTGCAAAAAAAGTAAAAGACATTTCACAAGAATTAATCGAAGGCGAAATTAACCGCATTGCTGATAATTACTTGATGTACAGCTCGTGGTTGAAATAATTGTCGATGGCATTTTTTAAAAACAGCCTACACTTATTTTATGTAACGAAACGGACGCGATAAACACGAGCTACCATCATCCGTGGTGTTTTTCGATTAATTCTAAATCACAATTTATTGCTCGGGGCGCTAGGATTAACGGCGCTCTTCGACCTCATTGACATTTCAGGGCAAACTTATTATCTTTGAATAGTATGCCGACCGTTTTGTATATTTTCGGCTAGCGACTATTCTTCTATTCAAATGAAGGGACAGAGCCAGTTCATATTCATGCAGAGAAAGGAGATATGGATGTAAATTCTGGCTCCTCGTTGATGAAGTTGAAATAAAAGAAGCCTTCACACATAATATGACACCTGCCTCAACGAGGGAATTCAAGAAAATAATTTATCAGCACTTCGACTTAATTGTGGACAGTTGGAATAACTACTTTACGAAATCATGATTGCAACACATACTATCAACGACATTTCATTCGGACAGAATACAATTTCACTTTTGATCGACGGAAACAAGATCGAAGTTACGCTCGACATTCTTTCAATAAAACTGAGAGACGTTTCTGATTTACAACGGACTTTTTTAAAGTTTCACCATCTGGTTATGGCATTCATTGGCCACTCATCGACGAAGACCTCTCAGTAGACTTCATCTTAAAACTCGCAGAAAAAAAGTAATCGTAACTGGTGGTAACTGCACCTTGCCGTACGCTAGCATTCGACAACCGTTATAGTTGCTGTAAATTTATTGTCTTTCTAAATCCAACACTGGTATCTCTAGCAATTGTTGTTAGTTGCACGCAGCATCAACTATGCAACTGCATTTAATTTCAGCGCTTCACAATTAATATCATGGGCATTCATGCCATGTGCTAGTACGTTTGCACTATTTGAGGGGGAACAAGACCGAAATACTTTCGTTGTCAATACAAAAAACCCTATGAAAAAAACAATGGTGTACTTGGCTTGTATAGCCAGCTTCGGCAAATTGATTGCGCAAGAAAAACGAAATTACGTGTCCCCTAGCGACACGTCTTTAAAAATTTACGAGAAATTCAACAATCCCATGCGTGCCATGTGGGGCGTGGGTGGCAATGTGGGAGTAGATGTGTCTACTTTCTCTGGTGGCGTATATGCCGAAGGCACCGCTTATTTTACGCCCAAATATCTGGCCTTTAGAGCATCGTATGCCAAGGATGTGAGCAACAGTGATTTTATTAGTAAAAGTGCCTTGTTGAGCTACGGCAATGCCTACAGTAATTTTATGGTGGGCGCTGTGTTTAACTTTAAGGATAAAGTAATTGAAAACAACATTAAACCCACTGTTGGTTTTGAAAAGATCAGCGAAACGTCTTCCAAAATAACGGGGTATCCGTTCTATTCCGATTACATTCAAAAAACCAGGAAGACCACTGGCATTGGTATTTCAATTAATCAATTGGCTTCAAATACGTTTTATAACAAAGCCAAGGTCGACACGAGTGCTGACTTTATTCAATTCGCCAATGGTGCAAAAACACCCAGCGAATTTATTCTCGGCTTTAAAGCCACCACCATTGGTTTGGTGTTGCAAATGGGACAATTTACAAGCAACAAAGTCCGTTTTGCCTACAAAAACCTGCCTCAACAAAAAATTAAAAATGTATTGTACCAAATTACAACTGTAGAGCTGCTCTTTGCACCAGCCATTAATAATGCCAGCAACGCGTTTTTTATCGATCAAAACAAACAAGTACAACAATTGGATGTAGAATCGGTTAAGAAAAGAAGAATCGGTTTCAAACTATCGGCTGTCACCAATAAAGTCGGTAAATTTTTATCAAAACCAGGTTTGTACATGAGTGGTGAAGTCGGATTGCGTCCTGGTATTTTTCCAACCAAAATTCAAGATCCAGACAATAGTAAAATCGTCAATCAAATTTTCACACAACCATTTTATATGAAGTTCGGAATAGGGTTTTCGTTATAACGTTAATATAAAGTTGGTGTAGAGGGGGGTGGCATTGTCATCCCCTTTTTAGCAGTAGCAATAACGCAGTTAGCGAAAGCGTTTTGGTTAAGGTAAGTGCAAATTAATTCGAGTGTGTATGAGGGCGCCTGCCGTGTTATACGCCCAATTACCCAAGCGGCACCCGGCTCTTCGGCTGTAGTGCACTTGCCAACCCTCACCGCGCCTAATTGGTACGGGGTCCCCGCATACAGTAGTTGCGGGGCCTCCGCCCAATAAGTCGCGGTAAGGGTTGTCGGCGCGCAGCTACTGCCTGCGATCCGTGGCGCACGTTAACGCGCTGTTTACTGGCCACAATTCATGAAGAAGCTGTTCTGTAAACGTTTAAGACAATTGGCGTCACGATTCAAGATCAACCTGCGCCAGCGATTGCAGTGGAAATAGTGTGAAGGACTTTGTTAAAGTTGGTTGGTTGAGGACGCGGCCCCGCACACCTGCGGGAAAGCGACCGCAAACCTACCAACTTTTACTAAGGACGAACACTATTGCAACGGAAAGCGCGCCCGGGCGCCCACCACCTTAATAAGATGCTTCAGAATCTTTCGTTGAACGAAAATAACTTTCATTGGCCATTTCGGTTTATACGACATCTTAGAAAGTAATTAGCGTTCTATGGGGAGTATTTTTACATTTGCTACACTGTGAAAACCCTTGTCCGCTGCCTACTCCACTTGCTACTTGCGTTGACCATTTCGCAACCGCTTCATGCACAAAACAAACGACTACTCGATTCTTGCAAAAATGTACTTCGTTACAACAAAGATACACTCGCACAACTCAGCGCTCTGTATACATTAAGTTACGAATACGGACTCATTCATCCACGCACAGGCATTGATTATGGCTATCAAGGTCTCGATTTAGCACTTAAACAAGGAAAACCCTACAACATATTAAATGCCTATAATGGACTTGGCAATGCCTATGAATCATTAACTATGTATGACTCTGCACTTTATTTTCATACAAAAAGTTATGAGTATGCGCGTCAAAGCCAACGTACAAAAGCCATAGCAACTTCCTTGTTTAATATTGGCACTTGTTACAAAGAATTAGGCCTTTACCAAACAGCATTAAACTGCTATTTGAAAAGTTACGCCATGGTTGACACCATGACCGATTACAATCCCCGTTTCCATTTCTATATCGGCGACTTGTACTTGCGTTTGAATAATGTTGAAGGAGCTCTCGACCACTCAATTAAAGGCATTCGTAAATGTTTTGTGCTCAAGCACGATTATGTAATTCATAATTTATATGTGAATTTGGGGCGCTGTAAATTATTATTGGGACAACAAGACTCTGCACTTGCAATTCTGAGGACTGCCGTAGGCCATCTAAAAGGCAATACCGATCGGGTGAGTTATTGCATCGGCCTCAATGCGCTTGGAGAAGCTTGCCTAATGGCAGGTAAAACAGAGGAAGCCTTAAACCACTTTGAAATCGAAAAAACAGTGCGAAAGGAAATTGGCCATTCGTCTGGTTATTGCCTATCACTCATCAACCTTGCCTATGCGCACGCTAGGCAGTCGCCCCTGCCCGCCACGCTTGTGCGAACGTATTTGAACGAGGCAGAAGCCTGCGTTCCGAACTTACAATACAACCAAGACCACCTCATGCATGCATATGAACGCATGGCGGCTGCCTATGAGGCAATTGGCGATTATAAAAACGCACTGCACTGTTCTGAAAAATATGCGGAGGCACAGAAAGCCTTACTCAGTGCAGAAAAAGTGGCGCAGATGAATGAGTTAAATGCGCGCTATGAATTTGAAAAACGGGAACAAGTTATTGCTCGTCAAAAAAGTGACCTTGAAAACAGTGCCCTGGCACTTGAACGCAACCGTTTACAAATTATCACGCTTTTAGTTATCTGTGCAGCCATTCTAGGTACCGGACTATTGCTCTATAATCGCAACCGTTTGCGTCAGAAAGTTAAACTGCTGACCGAAATTCAAAAACAAGAAAAACTACGTGAAGAGGCGATCAAACAAAAAGAAAACGAAGAACGCACGCGCATTGCGCGCGACATTCATGATGAATTAGGGTCGGGACTTTCAAAAATTCGCTTACTCACCGAATTGGTGAAGTCCGAAAAAATCGAGAACCCTGCCGTTACGCCACAACTCGATGGCATTGCAGAAACAGCCACCCAATTGGTCGAGAACATGCGTGATCTTATTTGGGTGTGGACACCTGAAAACAACACATTAGCTAATTTAATTGCCCGTCTTAGAGAGTACAGCTACGACTACCTTGAAGATTTTCCAATAGAGCTTAGCATACATGCCCCAGATTATATTGCTGAATTAAAAATCAATGGTGCCAAGGCGCGTCATATTCTTATGATTGTAAAAGAAGTTTTGCAAAACACAGTAAAACATGCCCATGCAAAAAAAGTACGCATGGATATCCATCTTAATCCCGATTTTTCAGTTGCCATCAGCGATAATGGTAAGGGCTTTGACCAGGCCGCCTATAAAGCAGGCAATGGCTTATCCAACATGGCGCATCGTAGTCAAGCGATAGGAGGTCAATTTACTATTCAAACCGCCCCAACTCAGGGTTGCATTGCCACCTTTAGCATTTCACTTTCCCAATTACAGCAATAAGAAATACCACTTTTGTAGTAGTCCCACCCCCCTATTAGTCCTTTATATTTACACCGTGAACATACAAGTAGGCATAATTGAAGACGAAAGTCAAATCCGCGAAACTCTTCGTTTAATAATCGATGGTAGCGAAGGATTTAGCTGCCAACACGTTTTTGAAAATGCGGAGTCGGCTATACAATGCATTCCGAAATTGGCGTTAGATGTTGTGCTCACCGACATTAACTTGCCCAACCAATCAGGCATTGATTGTGTTGTGGCATTAAAGCCCTTATGTCCCACCACTAATTTTGTTATGTGCACCTCCTTTGAAGACACAGAGACTGTTTTCAAGGCCCTCAAAGCCGGTGCCACTGGGTACCTCACCAAAACCACACAACCCTCAAAATTGTTGGATGCCCTTGTAGAGGTGTACAAAGGCGGTTCGCCGATGAGCAGTCACATCGCTAGAAAAGTGGTTTCCTCGTTCTCGCATACCGAAACCAATGCCCACCTGCAAAAACTTTCGACACGCGAACGCGAAATACTTGACCACC
>JACCDS010052703.1_pt1 | contig 29154 bp, 24 predicted proteins | sample 7446441 | NCBI WGS metagenome assembly JACCDS01 (sample SAMN15323445, study PRJNA562643) | freshwater metagenome | isolation source: river surface water | place: USA:Blue River Watershed | collected 2017-08-17 | reverse complement strand
TATTTGTTGTTACAACAAAGTTGCTTCTAAAGTAATGCTTGCATTAAAAAGTTTAGAAATTGGGCAATTTACTTTTGCATGATTTACTAGCTCCTCAAATTTTTCTTGAGTCAAACCAGCCGCTTTTACCGAAGTAGTTAGTTTAATTTCATTAATGGCGCCGTTTTCTAAAATTACTTGTGAGCTCGTGTCAATACTATCTGCAATAAAACCTGCACCCTGTAAATTAAATGCCAATTGCATCGAGAAGCAACCAGCATGAGCAGCCGCCACTAATTCTTCAGGATTTGTTCCGATACCATCTTCAAATCTGGTATTGAATGAATATTGTGTGCTATTTAAAACACCACTAGGACTCGTTAATGTTCCTTTTCCGTCTTTGCCAGCTCCAATCCATTGAGCAGTAGCACTTCTTTTAATTTGCATGATATTGTTGTTGTTTAAGTTTGATGCTACAAAATTATACCTTTAAAATACTCGGGGAAATGTATTTTTTGCGCTTTAAGTTGTACATTTTTCCCTTAATATCAAATGTTAAAAAAAGCTAATTGTTCTGGCAAGTAAGGTTTGATTAATCAATTAATATTCGAAAATATAATTTCAATCCAAATAGCTTATCCCCAATGTTTCTAGGTCATCTTCTGCTAATTCAGAAGGCTCTATGTAAATATTTAGAATTTTAGTATTATCGTTTCTTTTCCATTCTTGTGCAGCATCATCTAGAATTGTTAAAATGATTTCACGAATTTCATCATTTTCTTCTGCCAAAAAATCGTCATAATTCTTAAATACTATTTTAATATCATTTTCTTCTAACCAATCCAAATCATTGATAAGCTCATCAAAAGAGTCCAGATTATTGCCAAAATAATCTGGAAAATGTAGTCCTAATGCTATTTGCTCAAAGAAATTTTCGGAAGTTTGTACTTCTTCTCCATCGATTGAAGCCACTAATGTTTTATTACCAGATGAAAAGTTAGAAGATTCCTTTAATAGAATATAATTTGCCATTGTATTATTTGATTTCAACAAAAGTTTTATAGTGATTTCTAGTATAGTATGCCTTTTGGTCAGAACCAGTTACTAGCCTTTCTGCTCCTCTATTTTTCCCTTCAATTTTAGGATAGATATCCCATTCCTTGTAATATATTTTTTGATTAAGTTTGTCTTTTTTAGGAAGAAAACCTTCATAATTACCAAATTTTCTGCCTCCAACATAACCATTCATTGGCTTGTTGTTTTCTCGAATAAATTTCAAAACTTTTAAAGCTTGATCAGGAATTTCATCGGCTTTTTGGGTTTTGCTCGGTTGCAGTTGGTGACTAATTTCATAATAATATGATTTTTCAGTCGTTTTTGAAATGAGCCGTTCAACGTTTGTACAAATGGAAAAACAAACAGAGGAGAAATTAGAAAGAAGAAACAAAAGTACGACAAGTAGCGTACTACGTATAGATATTATTTTCATAGTCAAAAAATCGTTTGAGTAAAACTACAAAAGAAGTTTTGAATATTATTTGTAAGTCAATTTTTTAATCAAAAAATTACAACCTAATACTTTTAAAGACGAATTTCAGGTAGAATTTGAAAGAAATAGATAGTGTAAAAATACAAAAATTAAAAGTTTAAATATTCTTCTATTAAAGGTTATATACTCGTTCCTCTCAAATTTGCAAAACCATTAAAATTTCACGAAATTTGTATAAAATGGCATTTTAAGGGCACTAAAATGTAATGTTGTTTTTTAGTAATTTTTTCTAATCAACAAAATAAGCTAGTTCCCTTCAACCAAACCTTATCTATATGTCAGAACAACATAGTAATATTATTTCGATTAACATTGAGGACGAAATGCGTGGAGCATACATTGATTATTCAATGTCTGTAATTGTTTCTCGTGCCTTACCGGATGCCCGTGATGGATTAAAGCCAGTTCACCGCCGTGTACTTTTTGGTATGGATGAATTGGGCGTAAATTACAACAAATCTTATAAAAAATCAGCTCGTATCGTTGGTGAAGTAATGGGAAAGTTTCACCCACATGGTGACGCTTCTGTTTATGATACCATGGTACGTATGGCTCAGGAATGGTCATTAAGATACCCACTTGTAGATGGCCAAGGTAACTTTGGTTCTGTAGATGGCGATTCACCTGCCGCAATGCGTTATACTGAAGCAAGATTAAAGCGTATCGCAGAAGAATTATTGGGAGATTTGAAAAAAGATACTGTCGATTTTCAAAATAACTTCGATGATTCACTTCAAGAACCAACGGTACTTCCTTCTAAAATTCCTAATTTATTGTTAAATGGTACTTCTGGTATAGCAGTAGGGATGGCCACTAATATGGCTCCTCATAATTTAACAGAAGTTGTTGATGGAATTATTGCATATATTGATGATAGAGATATTACAATAGAAGGCTTGATGCAGTATATCAAAGCGCCAGATTTTCCGACTGGTGGTACAATTTATGGTGTTTCGGGTATCAAAAATGCATTTGCTACGGGTAGAGGGAGAATTGTAGTTCGTGGAAATGCCACTTTCGAAACTTCTAAGACTGGGAAAGAACAAATTATCGTTTCCGAAATACCTTATATGGTTAATAAAGCTTCATTAATCAAGCAATGTGCTGATTTGGTGAATGAAAAGAAAATCGAAGGGATTTCAGAAATTAGAGATGAATCAGACCGTGATGGTATGCGCATCGTTTTTGATTTGAAAAGAGACGCAGTACCAAACGTAGTATTAAACAATCTTTACAAACAAACTGCTTTACAGTCTTCTTTTTCTGTAAATAATGTTTGTTTAGTAAAAGGTCGTCCGTACACGCTCACTCTAAAAGACTTAATTCATTATTTCGTTGAGCATAGAAACGAAGTTGTGGTTCGTCGTACACAATACGATTTGAGAGAAGCTCAAAAAAGAGCTCACATTTTAGAAGGTTTTATCATTGCACTAGATAATTTAGATGCAGTTATCAAACTTATTCGTGAATCTCGTGACCCACACACTGCTCAAATGGGCTTGATGGAGCAATTTAGTCTCTCTGAGATTCAGTCTAAGGCAATTCTTGAAATGCGTCTTCAACGCCTTACAGGTATGGAGCGTGATAAAAGCAGTGCTGATTATGAGGAGATTAAGCGTTTGATTGAAGATTTACAAGATATTTTGGACAGACCAGAACGTCAGTTGCAAATTATCAAAGATGAATTAGTTGAAATCAAAGAACGCTATGGTGATGCTCGTCGTACTCAAATCAATATGACAGATGATGAATTCTCGATTGAAGATATGATTGCAGATGAAGAAATGCTCATTACCGTTTCAAACCAAGGATATATCAAACGTACACCAATCAGTGAATACAAAGCACAAGGAAGGGGAGGAGTAGGTTCTAGAGCAGTAGCAACAAAAGATAGTGACTATACAGAACATCTTTTCACAGCAACAATGCATAATTGGCTATTATTCTTTACTGAAAGTGGAAAGTGCTTTTGGCTAAGAGTTTATGCAGTTCCTGAAGGTCAAAAAACTGCTAAGGGGCGTCCTGTACAAAATTTGATGAATATCGAAAGTGGCGATTCTATCCGAGCAGTAATTAATGTAAAATCATTGACAGATCCAGATTATATCAATAATAACTTTATTGTGATGTGCACTGAAGATGGAACGATTAAGAAAACTACTTTGGAAGCTTATTCTCGTCCACGTCAGAATGGTATTATTGCCATTACAATCAGAGAAAATGATAGATTGTTAGATGTTTCTTTGACCAACGGAAGTAATCATATTATTATCGCTACTAATACAGGTCGTTCAGTTCGTTTTGAAGAATCTCGTGTTCGTCCGATGGGGCGATCAGCCGCTGGTGTAAAAGGGATTTGGCTAGACGAAGAAAACCAATCAGAAAAAGCTATTGGTATGGTTTGTATTGAAAACCCTGAAACTCAGCAATTGTTGGTAGTGTCCGATAAAGGTTTTGGTAAACGTTCTGACGTTGAAGACTATCGTTTAACAAACCGTGGTGGAAAAGGAGTAAAGGCGCTTAATTTAACTGACAAAACAGGTAATTTGGTAGCAATCAAAGAAGTAACAGATAATAATGATTTAATGATTATCACTAAATCTGGTATTTTAATTCGTATTGCTGTCGCTGATTTACGTGTAATGGGAAGAAATACCCAAGGCGTAAAATTAATTCGTCTGAAAAATGAATCAGACGAAATATCTTCAGTTACAAAAATTGTAAAAGAGCCAGAAGAAGAAGTGATAACTGACATTCTTCCTGAAATTAGTACCGAAGAAACTACTTCAAGCGAATTGGATACAACGGAAGAGTAGTAATAATTAGTGTATGCTTTGTAAAATCGCATTAATTGCGATTTTACTTTTTCAATAATTTAATAAATAGAAACCATTTCCAAACAGAACAATGAAAAAAATCACACTTGCACTTTTCGCAATACTGATGACAGCAGGAGCAGCCTCTGCCCAAATGGACAAAATGATGATAGAAGCTAATCGCAAAACTATCACTGAAGCGGTAAAAAAAGCTGACGCTACTGTCTTGAAAAAAGATTCTATCAAAGCAAAAACTTGGTTAACACGTGGAGAGGCTTATTTAGATTTAGCCAATTCTCAAGATTCAGTACTTACTAAGACAGAACCATTAGCGGCTTATAAAGCTGTTGAATATTTTAAGAAGGCAATTTCTTTAGAAAAAGATGGTGCTACTGCCACTACAGCTAAGAAATATCTTTTATTAACTAATGGAAAAGATGGTAAACCAGAAGTAGAAGGTCAAAAAACTTTTAGTGCTTTTATGAATGGTGGTATCACAAAATATCAAAGTAAGGATTTTGCAGGTGCGGTTAAAGATTTGATGATGGCATCTGAAATAAGTCCAAAAGATACCACTGCTGCAATGTACACTGGCGTTATTGGCCAAATGGCAAAAGATGATGCTGCTGCAAAAATTGGATTCGAAAAATTCTTAGAACTAGGAGGGAAGGATCCTGCAATGATTTATGCACTAGCTCAAATCTATAGAAATGAGAAAAATGAAGAAAAAGCATTATCTACTTTAGAAAAAGGAATTGCTATTCATCCAAATAACAAAGATTTAAAATCAGAAAAAATCAATTTATTGTTAGCATTCAAAAAAATTGATTTAGCGATTAAAGAACTTGAAAGTTCAGTTGCAAAGGGAAATTCAAGCCCACAAGAAGTATTAAATTTAGGTATCTTGTATGAAAACAAAGCGCAAGAGTTTGCACCAGAAATTCGTTCATTGAGAGAAACTTTATCTGATAACAATGTCGAAGCTTTGAAAAAGAAAATTCAAGCACAAAAAGATAAAGTTGGTGCTTACGACGAGGAAATCAAGAGATTAACAGATAAAATCAAGAAAGACCCTAGAACAGCAGCAGCTTCAAAGAAAGCTTTAGCTCAAGTAAAGGAGTCTCAGAATGAACAAAAAGCAGAGCTAACAAAACTAAATGAAGAAGCAGCGAAGCAAGCCTCAAGTGGTGTAAATGTAGAAGAAGTAACTAAAAAGTTAGCTGAATTAGAAGCAAAACAAAAAGAAGCAAAAGAATCTGCATCGAATTATTACAAAAAGTCTTTAGAGTTAGATCCTGAGAATTATGATGTGAACTTCAATTTAGGTGTACTTAGCTTCAACGAAGCGGTAGAGATTAAAAAGAAAGTAGATTTATTAGATATGACTGCCTACAAAACTGAAGGTAAGAAAATCGAAGAATTAGCAGAAAAGAAATTCAGAGAAGCTTTACCATATTTTGAAAAAGCATATTCAATCAAACAAGAAGATGATTTAAAATCAAGTTTGAGAAGTTTATATCAAATTTTGAAAATGGAAGATAAACTTAAAGCGCTAGGCGAATAATTTCAAATTACTTATAGCATAAAAAAACCTCAGATTTCTTTCTGAGGTTTTTTTATGGCCAATAAGAAGAGATTCATTCTGTATTTGTTCTATTTAACATAATGTAAATTATGAAACATTTATTTTTGTATTTATTGAGTCTAAAATGTTCTATTATATAAAAGAAGTATTATGCGTTAAGCATTGATAATAAGATACTTATTTATAAATAATAAGTTATTGTACTCGCTGAGAATCCAATAAATAAAATTGTATGAATAGTTATACTGATTATTTAATTCTCAAGCTAAAAAATAATCAGTATAAATAAGTCTAAGAGGCTAAAATTGATGTCAAATTTGCTGGAGAATACTTTACAGATTTTAGGACTTTATTGTCCGACGTTCGGTAAACTAGAAACTTATCACCATCTTGCACAATTTCAGCAATAGTTCCATCTTTTTCAAAATAGAATTTAACTGTTTCTTTTGCTTCGTCGTAACTACTACAAGCTTTAGACATATTTGAGCGCTGAACTTCATTGAAAAGTTCAACAAATTTATTACCTAAGCCAAATTCAAGGACTGCGCCTGAGAGAACATATTGGATATCGCATAGTGCGTCTGCAATTTCTACAATATCATTAGCTTTAATAGCATCCTCTAATTCTTTCAGTTCTTCTGCAATTAAACTTACCCTTAATTTACATCTATCAAATGATGGAATTTGGGGAGTTTCTAAAATTGGAGCCTTAAATGTTCGGTGAAATTCCGCAACTTGATTAAGAGAATCAATGCTTTTCATGATTAAAGTGAATTTTGTTATGAGTAAAATATTTTGTTTTGCTAATGAAATTATAAGTGCCTAATTATCAATAAGTTATATATTCACGTGGAACACATAAGGGTAAGTTGTTGATAGTCAGTGTTTTATGTTGTTATTTTATAAAAACGTGAAACCATTTACTAACTTGATCCTTATGTTAGGGAATAGTTGATAAACCCTAGTATTCTCTTTTTTTATTAAAATAGGATTTAATTTAATATTGGTTTTATGTGAAATTTTCATAATACTATGGATTTTGAAATCATTTTTTTTCTTAAAATATCAGACCAAAATTTTATTTTTTTGTTTTTAAAACGATTCTAAATAATTGTCTCAATGAATATCCTAGTCTTAAAAGTTACCTCTCTTAAACATCAAATATGGCACCTATCCTACTCTACAAATTGAAGTAATAAGCAGGATTGATAAAGGTATACCTCCTATCCAAAGAAAATCTCTAATTCCTTAATCTTTGAAAAATCTTATTTTATACTGGCTTACTTTCCATAAAAGTACCATCAGTGTAAAATATAACAATTCGTTCAATTTGCTTTCCAGAAGGAGCTGGTGTATCGATTTCAGGACGCTCTGTTTTTCGTCTTTGTAAAGCACTAACAGGAGCTTGGACATATACTTGCTCTGGACTTACATTTTTAAACGATTCTGGCGGCTTTTGTGTAGGGTTTTGTTGATTTCTATAGGGTTGATTATTAGGCTGTTGACTAACCGTAGGAGCATTTGAAAAATTAGGTAATTCATTGTCAAAAAGTAGCCAATCTCTATCAATATCAGGAAATACTTTCAAGATTCGTTGAATTATATCTAAACTGGGCTTATTTCGGCCTGAAAGTATATGAGAAATACTACTTCTTTGAATACCAATCGCATCTGCAAAATAGCTAGGTGACAACCCTTTATCTATAATTATTTTTTCAATTTTTTTATTTAAGTCCATCGGAAGATTTGAAGTTTACATTTGTAGTTGATAAATGTAAAGGTAATAAATGTAAATCAATAAAACAAATGTAAACTAGACATAAGTCAATCTAGTTGATTTATGTAAATTCCTTCAACTTTGATTAATACTTTTTTCTCTTTATATAAACCACCTAAAGCTTTCTTAAAATCCTTCTTTGACATTTGTAAATTTCTGTAAATTGTCTCGGCATCAGTCTTGTCTGTATAAGGAAGAAACCCATTTTGGTTGTTTAGGAGCAATAAAAGCGTCTGTTTAACATTGTCAATTCTGTCAAATCCGATTTGTGAAAGTGTTAAATCAATTTTGTTATCCTCTCTTATTTTCTTTATATATCCAATTGTAAATTCACCAAGATTTACATCTTTGAATATTTCATTTTTGTAAATTACACCTATTTTACATTTGTTAATCAAAGCTTTAATTCCTAAATCTGTGTATTCATAAGGAAGTAATTCTACTTGATCCTTTTCGTTAAATAATGGACTTGTTTCTGGTAAGAATTTATCAATTTTAGCTGACGCCACTATCCTTTGTGTTTCCTCATCGATATAGATATAAACCAGATAAGATCTTCCTACTGCCATTTTTGAAAGCTGTTCCCCAAATGGAACAAACAAATCTTTCAACAAGCCCCAATCAAGAAATACGCCTAATTTACTCACGTCTTTAACTTTTAAATATGCAAATTCTCCTACGATTGCATAAGGTTTCAGTGTGGTAGCAATGAGTCTATCTTCGGAGTCTCTATATATGAATACATCTAGGAATTGTCCTATTTCTGTGCCTACTGGAACATAGACTCTTGGTATTAGAATTTCCTCACCATCAAATCCATCTAGATATAAACCAAAGTCTAAATCTTTAATAACTTGGAGTCTGTTAAATTTCCCCAACTGTAGTGGAGCTGTTTGATTTATCATGTGTTATTCCTTTTAAATACGCCGATTGAATATTCGAATTAATTTATATTTTTCTCTTTAAACCTCAAGAAAATAATTTATTGAAGCGATATTAAGCAAAAAAGTCGTGAATTTTCACGACTTTTTTGCTTAATATGAAAACTTATTACTACACCACAACATTATTTTCTCTTAAAGCTTGGTTTAAGGATGTTTTGAGATCAGTACTTTCTTTACGTTTACCGATAATCAATGCACATGGGACGTTGTATTCCCCTGCTGCAAATTTCTTGGTCAAGCTACCAGGAATTACTACACTGTTTTCTGGCACAAAACCAATGTATTCTACAGGTTCATCACCAGTAACATCAATAATTTTAGAACTACCTGTAATCGTAACACCAGCACCTAGCACTGCACGTTTACCAATTCTAGCACCCTCTACAACGATACATCTTGAACCAATAAATGCTCCATCTTCAATAATTACTGGCGACGCTTGTGGCGGCTCTAAAACGCCTCCTATGCCTACTCCACCACTCAAGTGTACATCCTTTCCAATTTGAGCACAACTGCCTACTGTAGCCCAAGTATCAACCATAGTTCCAGAATCTACATAAGCACCAATATTAACATAAGAAGGCATCATAATCACACCTTTTGCTAAAAATGCGCCGTATCTTGCTACTGCTGGTGGAACTACACGAACGCCAAGACTAGCATAGTTATTTTTAAGTTTCATCTTATCGTGAAACTCAAAAATACCAACTTCTTGAACCTCCATTTGGCGGATTGGGAAATACATAACTATAGCTTTTTTTACCCATTCGTTCACAGTCCATGTTCCATCTGAAGCTGGATGTGCAGTTCTCAATTCTCCTTTATCTACTTTTTCGACCACCGTTTCGATAGCCTTTTTTGTTTCTTCTGAAGAACGTAACTCAGGTTTTTCCCAAGCGTTCTCAATAATCGCTTTTAAATCTTCCATTTAAGTGTTTTGATATTAGTTGCAAATAATTAACGTACAAAGATAATTTGTTTTAGACAAAGTAACAGATTTTAATAGCCTAGAACTATTTTATTACAGAAAATTAAGTTCTATCTTACTTTTATCTTATCATAAAAATATTTACTTTATATAAAGTAGTGTAAATAGTTGAATTATAGTAATTTAATATAAATAAAATTTGTCTTAAAAAAAGAATTCCAAATATTATTTTGCTTCTTAAATGCCAATTATTATGACAAATTGTCATAATAATACTAAATACTTAAAAATCTTTGATACAAAATTGCCTAGTACTTTTTTTTCAAAAAGCTATATTTTGAGTTAGTTATTTTTAGGCATGATTATTCAATTTGAAGAGAAAAGTACCTCATTTGAGTTTAGTATATTTTTAATCAATGAGCTTCTTAAGTTTATTAATTATGGAAGTCGATAGCTTTATTCTATTTATGTACTCGGGAGTTTATAAGATATGTTAATTCTATTAAATCTTGTAGGTATGTTATGCTTTGCAGCACTGTAGTATTTAAATTAATTATGTTGAAATTATAACAAAATGAGTTTTGCTTCTTTATTTCCATAGTATTCAATCTAAAGCTTCATTGTATAGTACTTTACCCTACACTCCTCCTATCCTTAAATATGCTTCTAATTACTTCTTTTAAAATCTAAAATATATGCTGACTTATAGTTATAAAAGCATTTAGTGCAGGAAGAGAAGCAATAACGATTAGTATTTACATGATTAAATACTACTATTTTTAGTAATTATAAATATTATTTTAGTTTAATGCTAATGTAATTAATAAATAATACTAATTACATTGTCTACTTTATATATTGTTTTAATTTGTATAATTACCATTTAAACTCTACTTTTGTGTTGTAGATTTAATCATTATCCCTTATTTAAAATGGCAAAGGTAAAAGTTGCAATCAACGGTTTTGGACGCATAGGACGTTTAGTCTATCGTCAGATTTATAACATGGAAGGCATTGATATTGTAGCAATCAATGATTTAACTAGTCCTAAAGTTTTGGCTCATTTATTAAAGTATGATTCAGCACAAGGACGTTTTAATGCAGAAGTAACTTCTACTGAAAATACTATTACAGTAAATGGTGAAGAAGTAACAATTTATGCACAAAGAGACCCTGCATTAATTCCTTGGGGAAAACACGAAGTAGATGTAGTATTAGAATGTACTGGTTTCTTCACAGACAAAGAAAAAGCATCTGCACACATCACTGCTGGTGCTAAAAAAGTTGTTATCTCTGCTCCTGCTACTGGGGATGCAAAAACAATTGTATTCAATGTAAATCACGATATTTTAGATGGTTCTGAAACAGTAATTAGCGGTGCATCATGTACTACTAACTGTCTAGCTCCGATGGCAAAAGTATTGGAAGAGCAATTTGGAATCGTAAACGGTTTAATGACAACTGTTCACGCTTATACAAATGATCAAAATACTTTAGATGCTCCACACGCTAAAGGTGATTTAAGAAGAGCAAGAGCTGCTGCGGAAAACATTGTACCAAACTCTACAGGTGCTGCAAAAGCTATTGGTTTGGTACTTCCTTCATTGAAAGGTAAATTAGACGGTTCTGCTCAAAGAGTTCCTACTATTACAGGTTCTTTAACTGAACTTACAGTTGTGTTAGCGAAAAAAGTAACCGCAAGCGAAATTAATGAGGCAATGAAAGCAGCTTCAAATGAAAGCTTTGGATATACTGAAGATGAAATCGTTAGTAGTGATATCATCGGTACATCTTTTGGTTCACTTTTTGATGCAACACAAACTAAAGTACAAACAGTTGGCGACACTCAATTAGTTAGAACTGTATCTTGGTACGATAACGAAATGTCTTACGTTTCACAATTAGTACGTACTGTAAATTATTTTGCTCAATTGATCAAATAATTCAATTAAGCAACTAAAAAGGTGACTCTCGATAAGAAAGTCACCTTTTTTTATATTGAAAAATCTACATCTTTTAGAAATAACAATATAAATAATTGATATTAAAACCTTTTGCTGTAAAAATCTCCTCAAATCTAGTTTTTATTCCATAATGCCTAACATTTAGTTCTGATTCATAAAGATTTTCTGTAAGCATTAACTCTTTCACACCAAAACGCTTGAGTGAATCAACAGAGTATTTAAAAAATGATTCAGAATCCGTTTTCAAGTGTAAACAACCATCTTGTGATAGAATTTTGCGATAAATCTCTAAAAAACGAGGATTTGTAAGCCTTCTCCTTTCGCCACTCTGTAATACTTGTGGGTCAGGAAAAGTTATCCAAATCTCAGAGACTTCATTTTCATCAAAAAAAGTCTCTAATTGATGAATTTTAGTTCTTAGAAAAACAGCATTTTTTAAATCAGCTTCATAGGCTTTTTTGCTTCCAACTGCTATTCTATCACCTTTAATGTCTATTCCTATAAAGTTTTTTTCAGGAAACAATTTTGCAAGACCGACGGTATATTCACCCTTTCCACAGCCAAGCTCCAGCACAATTGGATTTGAATTATTAAAAACTTCTTTTTTCCACCTACCTTTTATTGTATCGAACAAAGGCTTTCCCTCTTGTATCACATTGTCTGAAACGATGTTACTCTCAAATCTAATTGACTTCTGTCTTCCCATTTAACTCGTAAATTAACTTAATTTATAATTCATACACATCAGCTACCACGAAAGTACTTCCGCCTACATATATCATATCATCATTTTCACAACGAGCTTTCACAAAAGTCAAAGCATCATTTACATTTTCAATAACCTTACCCGACAATCCTTTTTTTAAAGCTTTATCTTTCAATAAGTGGGCGTCGAGCGCTCTTGGTACATTGGCTTGACAAAAAATATAATTTGCATCAACAGGTAGCATTGCTAAAATTCCTTCAATATCTTTATCAGAAACAAAGCCAAGAATCATCCATAGTTTTTGAAAACTAATTTGATGAATACTTTCTAAAATTTCAGCAATTCCACTTAGATTATGTGCTGTATCACAAACTATTAATGGATTGGTTGGTGATATAATTTGCCAACGACCTTTGAGGCCTGTAAATGACACTACTTTACTAATGCCTTGATATATAGACTCTTCCGAAATAGAATAACCTTGTTGTTTTAAAATTTCTACAGATTGTAAAACCCCCAAAATATTCTTTTGTTGATATTTACCAGTCAATTGAGAATAAAATGTTCTTATAATATTCTGCTTTTTTTGATGAACTTCGAGTTTTAACGTAGAACCTTGGTTTTCAAAAGATGCTATTTTAAAGTAATCTTCAGCAAAATAAATAGGGGCTTTTACCTCCAAAGCTTTTTGTAAAAATACCTCTTGGGTTTCGTCTTGCAATTCACTTATAACTACAGGTGTTTTATCTTTAATTATTCCTGCTTTTTCGTAAGCGATTTTTGAGAGTGTATCACCAAGAATATCTGTATGATCAAAACTTATATTCGTGATGATTGATAAGATAGGATGAATAACATTTGTGGAATCAAGTCTTCCACCTAAGCCAACTTCAATTACTGCGATATCAACCTGCTCTTTAGCAAAATAATCAAAGGCCAAGCCTACACTCATTTCGAAAAAAGAAGGCTTTAAATCCTCTAAAAAAACTTGATTTTCAGCAACATAAGATACCACAGCTTCCTCAGCTATCTGTTGACCATCAATCCTAATTCTTTCGGTAAAAGATTTTAAATGTGGCGAAGTATAGAGTCCAGTTTTATAGCCAGCTGCTTGTAAAATAGCTGCGATGTAATGAGAAGTGCTGCCTTTACCGTTAGTTCCAGCGACATGAATAGATTTAAACTTTCTCTGAGGATTTCCTAAATGATCACAAATGGCTATTGTATTATTTAGATTTGCTTTAAATGCTTTTTTACCAATCCTATGAAAAACTGGTAATTGTTGATACAAATAATTGATTGTTTCCTGATAATTCATTTTAACTGCATCGGTAGATATCCTAATTTAAATGGATTCATAGAGCCGATTATTTTTCTTTCTTTATTGTTGAACAAAGATAATTGATGTACTTCCTTAAAAGAAAAAAAGTGTAAATCTTTCGACTTACACTTTTAAAAACTCATTGAAATATCTGTGATTATCTGGGGCTCAACTTGAAAGTGACCGTTCCAGAAGAATAATCTGGTTTATCACCATCACTTGTTGGCTTAAATTTAGTTCTTTGAACAGTTTTTTTATATTTCTGCATAACTGTAGGAGAAACTGTACTTTCAATAAGACTAATATCTACTACATCTCCATCAGAATCCACTTTAATTCTAAATTTAATAATGCCAGTATCGTTAGAATCATCATCAACAACAGGCTTACTATACCATGTCCAACCTGTCAAACTTAATGAACTTCCATTACCTGCATTTCCACCAGTTCCTCCTCCACCCTCTCCAATTGGTTTTTTAGAATATTCTCCGCCTTGAACTAACTGACCATTGGGCTGGCCTTGATTTCCTCTTCCATTGGTATTCCCATCTGAAGCACCACCTGGTTTAGCAACAGAACCTACTGCACCGTTAGCTGTATTTCCTTTCTTTGTTGGTAAAAGCGCTGAGGTATTAACTTTTTCAACTGGTTTTGTAGGACTTACTGGGGGTTTAACATCAACCGGTTTTTTATCGATTTTCTTACTTAATTCCTCTTTTACCTTAAAAGGGCTACTAAGTTTACTACTCACTATTGGTGCTTCCGTAGGTACTTTCGTAATTTTTTTAACTTCAGTGACTGGAGGAGTAACAACCGCTGGCTTATTTACTTCCTTTTCTGCTGATGCAGGTTTAGATTCAACAGCTTCTTTTAAATCATTCGCTTTATTTCTGGTATAAACATTCCCACTTCCAGATTTATCAGTTCCAAAATTTAGTACGAAACCACCGCCGCCTGCTAATTCTTCTTTTTTGTTTTCTTCACCAGTCCAGACCGTAATATACCAGAATAAATAAAACATAACAGCATTGACGAGAATCGTAATTATAAGTGCTCTTTGCCGATTTTTACTTTCTTCTTGTTCGAGTTGATAGGAGTTCATTTTTTTAGGAATTTAGAAATTCACACAAATTACTTCTTGAAAATCCAAGCATTTTGGTTAATCGCTTTTGCTATTCTAGCAGCTTCTTGATTTGCGCTTTCTTCGTTATCAAAACCACCTGCTGAAACTTTAATCAATTTACCTTTCTGTATTGGGTCAATAATTGAGGCATCTTTATAACCGTTACTTTTCAAATAAGATAATTGTTGCTCTGCGTTTTCTTTTTCTCCAAAACTACCTGTAATAACGAAAAAACGTTTTTCTTCCTTGATTATTATTGGCTTTACAACCGTCTTAACAGAAGTGTCTTTTTTAGAAAGAGTAGGCAAGACTGTTGGCGAAGATTCAACAATATCTTTTTCGATAGTTTCAGCAAAAGCTTCTGGAGCTTGTTTCTGAGTGAAATGGAATGGATTAAACGAGCTTAAACTATTTTTCTCATTATCATACAAGTAAATTGCAGAAACAAAAAGAGAGGCTGATACCATTCCAAATAAAAACTTGAAAACTGCAAGAGTACTCTTTCTTCTTTTTTTACGAGCTACTCGATGTTTTTCAATGCTTACTTCCTCCGCTGTGGTATCTCTGTCGTTACTGGCAAAAACTTGTTGAATTGTTTTCTGAGAAACTTTTGGTTGAATAATTTCTACTTTTGTAAATTGCTTTTCAATCGAAGACTTTCTAATGGCTATTTTTTCTAAGCCAAAACTGTCACCTAAAAAATTATTGTTTTCATAAGGATAAAACTGAATTTTACCTTCTTCATTTTCAGTAAAATTACCAACACCTTCAATATTAAACTTTTGGTCTGTTCTTAAGCTTTTCTTGGTCGCTTCAACGAAAAGTCTAATTTTTCGTATAGCCTCCTCTCTAGAAATCCCTTCTGTTTTTGCGATATAATTACTGAGTAAGCCATCATCATTTTTCAATAAACCATTGAAAGCCAACCATTTTTGGGCAGGCTTGATGAATTCTTGCGTTTTATCAAACTTGGCACAATCAAAATTTGTCACGAATCCACCAAAATCTGGGATTACGACACAATCCTGCTCAAAAAGAAGTTCTCTGATATGATTTTGTACTGTTGCCATAATTTTATGAAATTGTAAACACTGATTTTAACGTTCTATTCACGAATTTAAAAAGAATATGACAGACCGCCAAGAAAATTTACGCCTTGAGTTGGGTAATACAAGTAACGTTGATAGCTTCTATTCAAAATATTATTGACTGAAATGAATAAATTCAAATGGTCAGAAAGTAAATAAGTGACTTTGAAATTTAAATCAACGATTGAGTTCAACTTAACTTCCCGATTAGTTACATAGTTTTTACCTTTTAAACCAGTCATCATGTAAAAATCAGAAGCTAATAATAATTTGTCCTTAACTGTAAAAGTATTTGTCCAAGTAGCATTGAAAGCCGGACGATGCCATGCACTCTCTAAATTACCCAAACCACTGTAAACATTTACATCAAATTTAAAATTTGATTTCCAAATGTCTTGGATTTGGTAACTTGCTTGTCCAGCGAAGGTAGTCACTTTTACCGTTGTTGTATCATCGGAATACATTACATCAAAACGAGTACTATCTGTAGTATTACTATTAAATACATAAAAATCTTTGTAGCGAGCATAACTTACTTTACCTTCAATTGAAAGCCCGTTAGATAATGTTGCTTTTCCTCCTACAAAATAATCGGCCGTTTTTTTAGTATTTCTCAACTGTGTGAATCGACCTAGCCATTGATTTTCTGTTAATAATGATGTTAGATTATTTGCATAAACATCACCTTCATAACCAGCAAATACTTTTACTCCCTCAAAAGGCTGAAGATCTAACTTAACAACTGGATATAGGTAACTTCTATTAAATGAGTTTTTTTCCCTGTCATTAATAATATTTAAACCAGCCGAAATTGAAAATAAAGAATTTTTATATTGAAAAGTAGGTTTCAACTTATAAAGGTTTCTAAATAGTGTAAGAGAATCTTGTCGTTGAGCAAACACAATATTTCCATCCATCAATGCAGAAAGCTCTTCAGTCAGCGGGAAAACACCTTTTAAATTTGCATTCCAAACCAATTCATTCGCTTTTAAATGCGTAAACAAATAAGATAAATTTGAATTGATAACGTAATCTACTTTGGCTTCTTTATTGATATTACTTATTGCACCTGCAAAGTTGAACTTATTCCAAGAATTAAAAATCTGAGACTCAGGAAAGTTAAAGTTCACTTGGCTATTATAAGCGTAGAAATCAAAGCCTCTTCGCTCCCAGCCTAATGAGCCTGCCAGTTTGATAGCTGCTAATGAAGTACGGCTATGTACTTTAATCAAATTCTGAGATTGACCAGAATAACTTGCTCCGATTGGTCCTAATCTAAAAGCATTGTGCTTTAAATAAATACCATGATAATTGTCTTCTCCTGTTGAAATTCCTCCATGCCCTTCTAAAAAAGTATGACCATAGTTACCAAAACCTGCACGAATGATATTGTTATAGCGTTCGGCAAATTCATTCTCTTTGGTACTTCCTTTGTCTGGCATCGTCACTGTAGGACTAAACTCTGGAGTTTCTGTTGGTAATTTTCTTTCTGTAAACTCATATCGAATGGGTTTCTTACTATTATCAATTTTGGCAGTTGAAATTTTCTCGAAAATCCTGTTGGCTTGTGGTAAATTTACTTTTGCTTCCTTCCAAACCTCAATTTCGTCTGTCTTTACTTCTCCTTCTTTTTTTTGGGCATTCGTCTGTAATGAAAAACCAAGTGCAAGTGCTATAAAAGGAATTCGTGTGTATATTTTGTTAAATGAGCTATTTTGCATTTTTAGAAAGGTTTTAATGACCTAATCACTTTTTTTGATGAATTAAACTATCTTCTTTCGATAGTCTTCAGTTTTGCTTTTGCCTCTGCAACAATTTCTTGGTCTGGAAGATTTTCGATAATTGAATTTAGCGTAGCTTTAGCCTGAACGATATTATCTAAACCAATAAAATCGTCGGCCAATAATAAATATGCTTTCCCTACAATATTATCTGCTGCATCCGCAAAATCTGTTCTGAACTTGGCGATAATTAAATCAGAGGATTCTTTATATTTTTTCTGATTGTATAGAATTCGTGCAATCAAATATTGCGCTTCAGCTCCATAATTATCTTTAGCAATTGCAATCGTTTGATTAAAGAAATCTGTAGCTTTCACAAAATCATTTCTATCATAATAAATTTTACCTGTATAAAGCTTTGCTTTGCTTTTTGCTCCCAGCACTAAATCAGGAGTATTGGCTACTTCATTTGCATAATAAATGGTGGAATCTGTTTTAGAAATTTTATAATATGATTCCATCAAACCTATCAACGCCGCTTGTTGATCTTTTTTATCAGCCACTAGCCTTAAAATACTCTTATAGTTTGTGATTGCTCTATTAAAATTATTTGCGACGTATTCAAACTCTGCAGCCTTAACTAAAGCTTTGTTGACAGATTTATATTTATTGTCAGCAATAACTTGGTAATAGTAGATTAAGGCTTGATTTCTGTTGTTCAATTTATTGTAAGATTCTGCTATTAAATACTTGGCTTCGTACGATTCCACACTTGTAGGATTTTTACGAATGTATTCACTTAATGCTGGAATTGCCTTGTCGAATTTATCTGAATAGAAAAGACGTTTGGCTGTTTCATACTCTAAACCAATGACAGAATTATCTGTAGGGTTTGTTCTTTGATATTCCATTAAGATAACCGAAAAATCATCTGGACGACCTACTTCATTCAATGCCTCCTGAACACCCGTTAAAGCATCTTTACTTTGTGAAAGTGTCGGGAAATTTTTCAGAATATTTTTATAATCTAAAATTGCCGCTTCGTGATTAGCAGTATTCGAGAATGCTGATGCTCTTTTCAATAAAGCATTAGGGATGAGTCTACTTTGGGGTTTGTTGTTAATCAACTGTGTAAATCTCGTGATTGCAGGAATGTATCTACCCGCTACAAATTCTAGATTTGCTTCTTGGTACAATGCATTTTCAAAATAAAGTGATTCTGGAAAATCAGATTGTACTTTCTGAAAAGCAATTTTGGCAGCTACTTCGTTACCTTTTAATGCCAAGACTAAACCTTTTTGGAAAGTGGCATAATCACGGTCGGAGCGGTTACCAGCTATTGCTTGATCATAGTAATAAATTGCTTGATCATAATTTTTGGCAGCAAAATAAGTATCACCTAAACGTACCATCGCATCTTGAAATGCTTGAGAATCTCCTGAAGTTTTTGTCAAATCAGCATATTCTTTAAAAATACGGTTTGCCTTATCGTACTCCTTGTTATTGTAGTAACAATAAGCTAATGAGTACCTACTTTTATTTTGAAGTTCTCTCAAAGTTGCAACCGATGGATCTGACGTACCAATTAACAAGTTATATAAAGGAATTGCTTCAGGATATCGTTTTTCTGCCGAGAGTGTTTCTGCCTTCCAGAAAATGGCAGAATACTTCGTTTCAGGACTTTCTGGGGTTAATAAAGACTTTTCAAAATATGGAAGTGCTTCTGCGTATCGTTCATCATTATAAAATTTTACCGCTTGGTTAAATGAAATTCTTTGATAAGCACCATTTGTTCTTGGTGTACGTTTTCTCAATCCTTCAATGTAGGCTAATGCTGCTTGGTAATTGTTAGAGTACAAATAGGCTTCACTCACCAATTCATTAGCTTCATCTTCATATTTTGAATTGGGATACTTCGACAGAAAACTTTCAAAAGCTTTGATTGATTCTGCTCCTCTTTGTAAATCTAATAATACTTTGGCATAGTTAAAATCTGCATCTTCGGTAACAGTTTTGTTAAAACTTGTTTTTCTTGCTTGATCAAAAGCACCCAGAGCATAATTCGGATTATTGGCTTTCAAATAACAAATGCCCAGAATATAAGCGGCATATTGCCCCAAAGTATCTGCTTTGGCAGCTACATTTTTTAATTGTTCACTGGCTGGATTAAACTGGTCTGTTTTGTATAAACTGTAGCCGTAACGGTAGGCAATGGGTAATGGAATACCTTGCGACTTGTAATTTTTATAAATTGTATAATAACTTTCGGCTTTCGCATAGTTCGAAAGCTGAAAATATACTTCTGCACTTAACAAGGCTACATCATCTAATTTTTTTCCTGAATTCTTTTCTTTCAATAAAGGTTCAGTGTAAGCTAACATTTCGGGAAATTTACCCTGACGATAATAACTGTGGGCTAACCAGCTAGGTATTTCTGAAAAATAAGCAGTAGAAAGTTCTGCTTGTTTAAAATCAAAAATGGCGTCTTCGTACTTTTTATCCCTAAAATTAATAATTCCAGAATAATAAGAAGCCGAAGAAGCATAAGCTCCTTGCCCGCCTTTAATAGCACTAAAGATATTCAAGGCTTCTCGGTAATTCTGTAACGTGAAATGAGAAATCCCTAAACGATACTGCGCCTCTTCGTTTGAACGCTGGCTTTTTGATAAATAATCTACCGCACGGGCATAATCTCCTTGGTCGTAAAAGTAATTGCCAATCTCGGTAAAAAGCGTTGCAGCAATAGGATGTTCAGGGTAATTTCTTACAAACCTATTTGCCAATAGTTCAGTATCAGAATAATTTAAGTACAAACTACATTTTACTAAATAATACTCTGCCCAAACTTTGTTGGCATCTTCTTTTTCCAAAAAGGTTCTGTCTGCTTCGAGGTATTGTGCTAGTTCTGCTCGACAAGCTTCATAATTCTTTGATTCAAAATGTTCTTGCCCGTTTCTAAAATGCACAGAAATATCTGAATAACTTAAAGTGCTTTGTGCCAAAGTAGTAGTCTGGAAAGCAATCGATGAAGTAAGAAGTGTTGAGATTACTAACGAAGTTAATCTTTTCATTAGAGATGATTTTTAGGGTGTTTAATCTATCTTAAAATATAAATATGATTATTTTTAGATAGAAAATAATTTGTTAAACAAGCTATGGATTGTTACTTTTGACATTCGTGAAAGTAGTTTTGTGCTTGCTTGTACTGTATTGTGAAGCAAAATTAGAATGTCACAAAGCATTTTTCACAGTAAAGTATTATTAAATTTTAAAACGTTCATAACAAACATTAAATTATGAAAAAAAAATCAATATTAGCCGTATTTCTACTCATTTGCCAATTTCTGAGAGCTCAGAACCCCATAAGTCAGCCCAAAATTGAGTACTCACTTTCAATGGAACAACCACAAACGCATTACTTTGATGTAAACCTGAGAGTGTCTAACCTTGATACCAAAACTAAAAACCAAGGATTTATTGATTTCAAAATGGCAGTGTGGACTCCAGGTTCTTACCTCATTCGTGAATATGCAAAAAATGTTGAAAGTGTTAAGGCTGTGAGTAAAAACAAAACATTAAAAGCCGACAAAATCAATAAAAATACTTGGCGAGTGTTGATTGATAAAAACACAACTGAGGTATCAATATCTTATAAAGTATATGCTTATGAGTTATCAGTTAGAACATCTTTCTTAGACGATTCTCATGGTTATTTAAATCCTGCAAGTGTATTCTTATACGTTAATGCTTGGAAACAAGTTCCATCAACTCTTACTATCAAGCCTTTTCAGGGTTGGACAACCGTTTCTACAGGTTTGAAAAACATCGGTGCATTTACTTATCAAGCCGAGAATCTTGATATTTTAATTGATTCACCCATTGAAATTGGAACTCAAAAAGTACTTTCATTTGATTTAAATGGAATTCCTCATAAAATTGCTATGTACGGTGAGGCTAAATATGACGAAGAAAAAGTAACCGCTGATTTTAAAAAAGTATGCGAAGCCGCACTTTCTGTAGTAGGCGAGCACCCTTGTAAAGATTACACATTCTTGATTCATAATTTAGCCGCTGGTGGTGGCGGTTTAGAACACTTAAATTCTACTACTTGCCAAACCTCAAGAACTAGCTATGCTGACCCAAGACGTTACCAAGGTTTATTGAGCTTGGTAGCTCACGAATATTTTCATTTATGGAATGTAAAACGTATTCGTCCTAAAGCTCTTGGTCCATTCGACTACGAGAACGAAAACTATACGCACATGTTGTGGTTCTCGGAGGGTTGCACGAGTTTTTATCAAAGTTATATTTTACGTAGAGCAAATATTCAGAGCGTAGAAGACTATATCAATACTTATGCAGCTGAAATTAATACCATCGAAAATCAGCCAGGTAATAAAGTACAATCTGTCACAGAATCTAGCTGGGATGCTTGGATAAAATATTATCGTCCGAACGAAAACTCAAGAAACAGTACTGTTTCGTATTATGACAAAGGTGCTGTACTAGGTGGTGTATTAAACCTTGCCATTTTGAAGTCAACAAAAGGTACAAAAAACCTTGATGATGTAATGAGAGCTTTGTACAATGAATATTACAAAAAACAAGGTAGAGGATTTACTGATGAGGAATTCCAAAAAACACTTGAATCAATCGCTGGTAAAAGTATGAGTGATTTCTTCCAAAAATATATTTTCGGAACAGAAACAATTCCATACAATACTTACTTAGAAGCAGTTGGGATGAACTTAGTCGATAAAAACGCTGATAAAAACGAACCTTTCTTGGGTGCTGAATTTAGCAGAACTGTCAATTTAAGAATCACTGGAATAGTGAAGGATTCTCCAGCATATATTAATGGATTAAATATTGGTGACGATATTCTTCAAATTGATGGACAAGCCGTTACAAAAAATGAAGATGTTTTAAAAGCGGTAAGTAATAAAAAAATTGGAGAAGTATTAACCGTTAAAGTAAAAAGAGATGGCCTAGAGAAAACTTATTCAGTAACTATTATGCGTAATCCTACTAAAAATTTCGTGATTGAACCTTTGGCAAATCAAAGTAACGAACAACAAGCACTTTATAAAAAATGGTTATTTTTATAAGATAATTTAATAGTATTTACCTACCAAACAGGCTTCTTGTTCGAACAAGAAGCCTGTTTGATTTTAAAGGAGAGATATTTAGTGATTCGGAAGAGATATAAAGTGGCATCGAAGACATCATTTGTGATTCCGAAGAGATATAAAGTGGCATCGAAGACATTTTTTGTGATTTGGGAATCTCCAATGATTCTTGCACCAAACAGGCTTCCTGTTTTGAACAAGAAGCCTGTTTGATTTTAATACTATCCTAAGAATTTCTCAGTAATCACCCATCAATTCACCTAAATCTTGATACATTTCTTTAAAACGAGTAATTATTTTTTCAATAAATTCTTCATTCACCATTGCTCGAATTTCGTCTTCAGAAACATCCATTTCAGAAATTTTATAGACTTGTTCCAAATCTGGGGTTTCGAATTTTACAAAAAACTTTGAATTCCATTTGTATAATGAAATTTTCAAATCAGGACTAGAACCTTTTAACTCGCCAATAAAGTACATATCAAATCATTTAAATTGTGAGAATTAAGCAACTTCTTCAATAATGGTAATTTTTTGGATTGCATCACCTTGACGGATAGCATCGATTACTTCCAATCCTTCCACAACCTTACCAAAACAAGTATGATTACGGTCTAAGTGAGCAGTATTTTTACGGCTATGGCATATAAAAAACTGAGAACCACCAGTATTTCGTCCACGATGCGCCATCGATAAAACGCCACGGTCGTGATATTGATTATTTCCAGTTAATTCGCAAGGAATAGAATAACCAGGACCACCGCCACCTGTACCTGTTGGGTCACCGCCTTGAATCACAAAATCAGGAATCACTCTATGAAAAGTTACACCATCATAAAATCCACTTTTTGATAAATCAACAAAGTTCTTTACATGAATCGGAGCATCTTGCTCAAAAAATTCTATCACCATCAAACCTTTGTCGGTTAGCATTTCAGCTTTAATCATTGTAATATTTTTTTAAGTTAAAATAAAGGCAGAAAACTGCACCCACAAAATTAGAAACAAAAGCGTTAAAGTCATAGTTTCGAAGAAGGTCTTCACTCTTTTTTCGATCTCAACAAGAATGAAAATTTGAAAATACTTAATTTTGAGCCTTTCCAACATTTTGTCGTAATTTTGAAGCTTAAATTCTATCACACAGAATCTAGAAAAACTTTTATAAACTCTCACAAAACAAAATCGGAGATATTCGTGAAAAATAAATCAATCTTATTCATGCTAGCCTGCATCGTTTTTATGTCTTGCGGAGCTGATAAAAAAGAAGAAGCCATCAAATTCTTTCAAAGAGGGAATTATAAATTAAAAGATAAAGAGTATCAGGAGGCTATACATTGGTTTGATGAAGCCATTATTCAAAATCCAGATTTTGCAGATGCTTTTAATAACAGAGCTTTGGCTTATCAGAAACTGGGTAAATTAGACGAAGCTTTGGTAGATTTAGACAAAGCCATTGAACTTGATAAAAAGTACTGGGAAGCTTATTACAATCGTTCAGAAATATTTTTTCAGAAAGGCGATTTTCAAAACAGTTTAGCTGATTTAGAGAAAATAGCTGTTCCTTTTAAAGATTCCTCTTTTTACTTTGTGAGTTTAGGAAACGTAAAAGTACAACTTAACAATTCCTCAGGTGCAACCGCAGACTACGAGAAAGCGCTGAGAATCAATCCTAAAAATGCTGAAGCATATTCAAATCATGGTTTTATTTACTTCGAAAAAAATCAATATGATTTAGCAAAGAAAGATTTCCAACAGGCAATCGCTATTAATCCAAAACAAGATTTTGCTTTAAATAATCTTGCTTTTATACTTTCAGAAGAGCAAAAGTTTCAAGAAGCAAAGGTTTATTCAGAACAAGCAATAGCCCAAAAACCAACAGATGCCATTTATTTGAACAACTACGGAAATATCTTACTGCAACTTGGGAAATTAGAACAGGCGAAAGAAACCTTGGAACGTTCGTTGAGGATTAACCCCGAAAATGCTTACACACTGAGGAATTTAGGATATTATTTTAGAAAAATTGGGAAAGAAACCGAAGCCCAAGCAAAATTCTCAGAAGCCAAAAAGCTTGACAATAGTATAGAAATTAAATAATAAAAAAGACTTTACGCTGAGCGTAAAGTCTTTTTTATTATTCATTATGCCGAAAATCCAGCCTTGAATTGTTTGAATATTTCTGTATTGTGAACACTATTGGTTTCAATCTCAAATATTTTAGCCTTTCCATTCCCTACTAGAAATGCTTCAGTTTGTGCATGAAATTCCTCAACAGTTTTTGCGTTGAAATAATCTAAATGAGCTTCCAGAGCAGTTTTTTCTGCGGTATAAGATTGAACAGTTTCGAAATAATCAGCTAATTCAGCTTGTTTGCTTGGGCCATCTATCATCCTAAAAATTCCACCGCCATGATTATTAATCAAAATAATACGCAAATTATCTGGAACATAACGATTCCAGAGTGCATTTCTATCGTAAAAGAAAGCCAAGTCACCAATCAACAAATACACTAATTTATTCGTCGTTAAGGCCGCACCAAGTGCCGTACTCACACATCCGTCAATACCACTAGTACCTCTATTAGCAAAAACCTCAATCTTCTTTTCATGTGCTGTACCGATATAATTTGCATAACGAACAGACATAGAATTAGCAAGATGTAACTGAGTATTTGCGGGTAATTGGTCAAAAAGGTTTTTTATCGCATAAAATTCATTGAGTTTAGTTCGATGAAAATCAGCTGCAAAGAAACGTTCAAGATAACTTTTAGCTTTCTCATTACATTTTTTCCAATTCGCTAAATAAGTTCCGTCCCTCTCCTCATCATCTCCATTTCTCAATTGTGTAAAATCCAAATCCTCTAGTAATTTCTCAAAAAAGTACTGAGGCTGCACAGGAATTACCTTTGTCAAAGATTGAAAAGTATCAATCAAATGATTATCAAGGCTTAAATGCCAATGTTCAATAGCTTTATTTTTTCTCAAAAAAGTTTTGAAGCTTTTCGAAATAAAGGATTTCCCAAAAGTAATTAGAAGCTCTGGTTTTAAATCATCAGTATCTTGATTCAGAAAAACATCATGATGAGAAATTGAATCAAACTTCAAATTAGCGATTGTATCACCAATGACCGGAAAATTAAATTCGTCTTGTAATTTCTGTAAAACAACCGTTAAGGCAGGGTCATATTCGCTTTGTCCGCTTGCAATAAGTACTTTATCATATTGTTCAATGCTTTGTAAAAGAGTAGCCCATACTTCTTTTGAAAGTATATTTTCTGTATTTAATCTTTCAATAATTCTGGCGTTGTTATCATAATTAATTTGCTCATTTTCAGTAGGATAAAATGGTTCTCGAAGTGGAATATTGATATGAACTGGGCCTTTAGGTAGCGTGTTCGCCAAATTTATAGCATGATTGACAGTTCGTTCGATATGCCAAATAGCATCAGGATGACTGTAATCTGCTCCGATTTCAAAACTTTGTTTTACGTGTTTTCCGAATATATCTGTTTGATAGATAGTTTGTCCATCATGTTGGTGAATCCATTCTTTTGGTCTATCGGCAGTTAAAATAATGAGGGGAATTTCTTGAAAAAAAGCTTCTGCAACCGCCGGAGCATAATTATAAGCTGCTGAACCAGAAGTACAGCAAATCACAACTGGCTTTTTCAAGCTTTGCGCCATACCCATGGCGATAAAACCTGCTGAACGTTCATCTGAAATAGAAAGTGCTTGTATATCAGAATGACGAGCAAAAGCAATTGTCAAAGGAGCATTTCTAGAACCAGGCGAAATAATTGCGTGATTCACATTTTTCTTAACGAGTATCTCAACAAGATTAACAATGGGTTGTAAAAGCATAGATATTCACAGATTAGTAAACACTAAAAAATGATTGAAAAATAAAAAAGCGTAACCAATTGAATTTCAATTAATTACGCTTTTATTAAGTAGCGGGAAGCAGGATCGAACTGCCGACCTTAGGGTTATGAATCCTACGCTCTAACCATCTGAGCTATCCCGCTGTCGTATTGTGGTGCAAAATTAGCACTTTTGCATTCAAATGCAAAGTGATTTGACAAATACTTTCATTTTTTATTAAAAATAATTTTATTATTTACTTATTTCTGCACTTATACATGGTTTAATTAATTGAGAATCAATCAAGAATGATGAGTATTTTTTTTATCTACAAAAAGTAATTTTTTTGAAATTAAAAAAAAAGCTTGCGTATTTCTCTAACATTTATACCTTTGCCAAAACAGAGTTTCGGTAATCAGTTACTCGTCTTCTACCTTTTTGAACTATAGAGACAAGTAATTTAGTGTTTTAAATACCTTTAAATAGTAGGAATATGAGCAAACATAAATTTATTGTAGAATTTGAATTGAGAGCCTCTCCTAAGGTACTTTTCCCTTACATTAGCTCAGCGTCTGGCTTACAACAGTGGTTTGCAGAGAAAGTCACCTTGAAAGACAGTTCAACTTTTGATTTTTCTTGGGATGGAGATAGTCACATCGCAAAACTCTCGCAATTAAGATTAAACAAATCAGCAAAATTTGATTTTTTACCAAGTAGCCCCGAAGATCGAGACCATAATTATATAGAGTTTAAAATGGATGTAAGTGATTTGACAGGGTCAACGTATCTCAAAATTGTTGATTATTCAGACAATACCGACGACCAAGAGTTAAATGAATTATGGGAAGATTTAATTTATAAGCTCAAAGAAATTGTTGGCAATTAAGCTTTTTTAACGTGGGTATCAACCCAAAAATATTTAATTTTGCGTTTATTTCAGGCAAACGCACTCAACGCTCGTGTTTCACTCTTGAAATACGAGCGTTTTACTTATACAATATGATTAAGAAACTTGATAAACTTATCATCAAAGCCTTTTGGCAGCCATTTATTTTAACTTTAGCGGTGGTTATTTTTATTTTTTTGATGAGACTCATTTTGGTTTATTTCGCAGACCTTTTCGGGAAAGATTTGGGAGTGGAAGTGTATCTCGAACTATTTTTTTATTTCAGTTTAATTACCATTCCGATCGCCTTACCGTTGGCAATGCTACTTTCCACCCTGATGACTTATGGAAAACTCGGGGAATTTTTCGAGCTGACTGCTATCAAAAGCGCTGGCATTTCAATTACACGAGCAATGCAGCCAATGTTTATCATTGCTGTATTGATAAGCACCTTCGCCTTTTGGTTTAATAATGTGGCACTACCTTGGGCAAACCTCAAAGGTTACAGGTTACTTTACGACATAAAAACGACCAAAACAACTTTGAATATCAAAGAGGGTATTTTCTACAATGATTTACCGGGATATAGCATAAAAGTTTCAAAAAAATATCCGGATAATAAAACCTTAAAAAACATTGTTATCTTCGACCATACCAAAAATGATGGCAACAAACACCTTACTTTAGCAGATTCTGCATTGATGTACACCATCATGGACAAACAATATCTAATTTTCGAGCTATTTAACGGAAATGATTATGTAGAAGATGCAGATAAAACAGGAAATACCGACCAAACCGATATGGTTTCCCACGCTTTTAGAAAAAGTAAAGTAGTGATGAGCTTAGCCGCCTTTGATATGCACCAAACAGAAGAAGAACAATTCAAACACTATCAAATGATGAGAAGTTATGGTGAACTTGCAAATGACGCAGATTCATTAAAAACTGAGTTTGATAAAGTGAAAAGTAATTTCTACGACAACGCACGTTCATATTATCTTTTTGAAATGTCAAAATTCTCTTTCCCGGAATCTGAGCAACAAAAAAAACTTAGGCAAATGAAAATGAGCAAGTTAGATTCTTTGATTAAAAAAAGAGATAACAGAACGGCCAACCCATATCAAAGCTTAGACTTTGCTGTATCACAAGTAAACAATGTATTGAGCTTTGCAGAAAACAATGTAGTTACATTAAAATCAAAAGATGAAGATTTGAGGAAAACTAACCTAGAATGGCATCATAAATTTACAAATGCCATAGCAGTGTTTGTAATGTTTCTGATTGGGGCACCTCTAGGTGGAATTATCAAAAAAGGTGGCTTCGGAATGCCCGTTGTTATTGCTATTTTCTTCTTTATTTTAATGTATGTGATGACTCAACAAGGAGATAAGGCAGCCAAAGAAAGTAGAATAATGGTACAAATTGGAGCATGGATTTCAAACTTTGTATTATTCCTGATTGGACTATATTTTCTCAACAAAGCTAAAAATGACTCAAGGCTTTTCGAGAGCGATGCCTATATAGTTTATTTTAATCAAGCTAAAGAAAAGTTAAAACAGATAAAGTTTTTGAGGAGTTTTATCAATAATTAAGGTTTGGATTTGCTAATCGCAAAAAAAAACCTTAATTTTGCACGTTTTCATATTTAATAACAATTTAAAACTGGTTGAAGATGTATTTAACTTCAGAAGTAAAGCAGGAGATTTTCGAATCTCGTGGACATGAGAAGTCAAAAATTGATACTGGTTCTGCAGAGTCGCAAATCGCTTTGTTTA
>JACCDS010143300.1_pt1 | contig 29220 bp, 29 predicted proteins | sample 7446441 | NCBI WGS metagenome assembly JACCDS01 (sample SAMN15323445, study PRJNA562643) | freshwater metagenome | isolation source: river surface water | place: USA:Blue River Watershed | collected 2017-08-17 | reverse complement strand
TGTTTGGAGTCAAATATATTGTTAACAAAAATATGGGATTAAGAACGCACTATGATAGTGATATGGGATATGGGATAGGTTTATATTTTAATTATTAAAAAATCAATTTTATGAAAAAATGTTTATTGTTAGTTGTTATGATGGTTTCTTTTTCGTTGACTTATGCACAAGATACTACCAAGAAAAAATTAGTATTCAATCCAAAGAATCCTACTTATGAAGTGGAAGCCACCTGTGGAACTTGTATGTTTAAAATGGAAGGAAAGGGTTGTCATTTAGCCATTAAGCTAAATGGAAAAAACTACTTTGTAGATGGCACTAATATTGATGACCATGGCGATGCACACGATTCAGAGGGATTTTGTAATGCAATCAAGAAAGCAAAAGTCCAAGGAACCGTGGTTAAGGATAGATTTGAAGTCACTTATTTTGAGTTAATCAAGAAGTAATTTGTAAGAATAACCTTGTGTGAGGAAAAAACCCCTTGAAATCGGTCAAAATCAGTTGATTTCGGTTTTGTCTAAATGCAACTACTTACAAATCAACGCGTTCATTTTCTCAAAAAATCTTCATAACCCTGAGGTCCCGGGTTCAAATCCCGGTCTCGCTACAAAGCCTGTCACGTATGTGACAGGCTTTTTTAATGCGACACAACGACGGATGCTTGCATTCGTAAGTTGGGGAGCGTTAAAAAAGCAAACTGAACGCGAAGCGTTTAGTTGTAAGGCTTTGGGTAAGGCGACTTGCGAGGATGACAATGCGCAGCATTGGCAATCCCGCAATCAATGTTAGCACTGCTTATTCTCCATAATTGAGCAGTTCATCTCCATCATCCACACTTTTTATTTGAATACGAGTTTTATGATATATGAAAAATCATATATTCATATCAATTAACATATTCTAACAAAGTATATCAAAAAACTTAATTGAGCTAGTTGACAATGAAAAAGTTGATTCATGAATTTTATGCTGAGAAAAATGATCCTATAACTACTTTCAGGACTATTTTACTTTTCGGAAAAAACGTTTCTACATATAAGTTCGCTTTATGTTCGGCATTATTGAGTCAAGAAACAAAAAGTGAAATAAGGTATGCTGATTTAACTAATTCTTTTTTGAATGAACTATATCGGCACTATGAGGCAACTCCTCAGCAATGGACTGGTGGCGCTAATATTGTTACAAATTCATTTGATAGATACAAAGAGAATGGCAATTGGGATGAGTTAGTAAAAGTGGCAGAAGCTAATGTATACAAATATGTATTCGATGCATTTCATAATGTAGGAGGTTCTTGCATAAACGACAATCATCTGCTTTTTGAACATAATAAAACAGATAAAAAACTGGTTTTTACAGATAGCCTGAATTCTATTTTAGATAATCAATCTTTAAAGGGAATAATTTTAAAGGAAAATGAAAGTAGGTGGCAGGTAGTTGAAGAAGCATGGAAAAATAATCTTTCTCCAAACATGCTTGAATACAATAGTTTAGATAATAATCTTTATTCTTATAATATAAATAAGGAAAGTGAGCGTACTAATTTAAGAAGTGCTGTAAATGTTTTACTTCCATATCAGAAGGGTGCTTGTTTTTATTGTAATAAAACAATTAACATTAATGCTTCAAAAGAACAGCATGACTTTCCGGATGTTGACCACTTTTGGCCCTTTTCGTTTCTAAATAAGTTTGATATATCACCATTGCAGGTAAATGGCATTTGGAATTTGGTTATAAGTTGTCAGGAATGTAATAGGGGAGGGTCGGGAAAGTTCGATTCTCCACCGAGTATAGATTATTATCACAAGCTTCTTAATAGAAATTTATTATTTACTGAAGAGCATCGACATTCCTTAAAAAATTCTATATTGATAAGTATGAATGCATTTAATTCCGACGAGGTAGAAAGTCGCATGTTGAAAATATATAATTTATTTTATCAAATCTCAGGTTGGAAACCTAAAAAAGTATACGAATTATGAAGTCGTTTTTAGAGATATCTCAAGACAGAATCATTTATCAAAATGAATATTTTTTCATAATCAAAGATGCTTTTCCTGTTTCGCCTGGGCATATGTTGATTGTCAGTAATCAAGTTAAAGTTGATTATTTCGAATTGTCTAAAATAGAGCGTGATAATTTGTCAGAAATGATATTGAAAGCGAAAGAATTGATCGAAGTTGATTACAAACCTGATGGTTATAATATTGGAATGAATTGCGGGGAAACGGCAGGGCAAACTGTTTTTCATTTCCATTGCCACGTAATTCCAAGATATAATGGAGACATGGAAAATCCTAGAGGAGGTATTAGGCATTGTGTTGCCGGAAAGGGAAATTATTAATGAATCGTATCTCTTTCCTTATTGGCTAAGGCTTAAACAAAAATGTATTTTAATTTATCCCATTAATTTCTAAATTAAATCTTAGTCATGACTATTAGTAATGTAGGTGTATAGTGCATCATCTACCGGATAGTTGAGTCTAAATTTAACCTTTACTACAGAAATATTATTTTTTGCATCATCTTTTATGGTAGTTTGTTTAAAGCTTCCTTGTATTGGTCTGACGTCACCCATGTAGTAAAATGCTGCACCTTCATCATTGCTTTTTTTAATGAATAAAGGTAATCGTAAACTATCGCCCCCGTTTTTTATACTAATTATATCAGGACTTGTTAATGTTCTTTTTGATTTTGACATCCACTCAAATTCAAGTTTATTTATAAACCCTTCTTCATATTTTGTTGTGCTAGAAATATCATCTTCCTTGTGGTAGTTTACGAAAATTGCACAATTTGTTCTTTCTGTATTAAACATATATCCGCCTACATTTTGAGCTAGAGGATTTTTGTCCCAGTTCAAAACTCTGAAAACATCTTTTCTTGAATATTTGTTATATAAAACAAAACCGTCAATGTATTTTTTTAGATTAAACAGCCGGTCAAATTTTAAAATCGAGTACTGTGTATTATCGATCAAATGATTTTTAAAGTTTTCATCTAATAAAATTTTAGTAAAGCTATTAGATAAATATAATGCATCACTAGTTTCGTCAATAATGCTCAATTTATAAATTTCAGAAACAGGCAAAAGAACTTTGTTATGATTTTCTGTGACAAAGTTAAAATTCAAATTATTTATTGCGGATTTAATCGTTTCGTCTTTGACTATATAGCCATATTTATTTTCAATTAATTCCTTAAGTTTTTCTTTTTTTAAGGAGCTATGCTCAATTAGGTGCATTAGAATAAGACTCTCTTCTATTCTGATACAATTGTTTATTTCATTTGAAAATAGTTCTAAAATTTTACTGTATTCTGGGGGTAGAGAATATGCAACAGCGGTATCGATTTCCTTTATAAAATTGTAATAGGATTTTTTATAAGCTACAAACAATTGGGGATCTCTCGAGCCATGTTCTAAAAAATCAACCATTGTTGGAATTCTGCCTAATTTATATTTTAAAAGTTCATAATCTTTTGCTAGATCTTTTTTCTTTGAAAGATTAGCTGTATCAATTGCCGCATAAATTCTTTCACGTGTAATGCGGTCAAAATTTATAGTAGATTGTCCAGGAATTAAATCACTCCCAGTTGTCATAAGTTTTCTAATAGTATCTTTATTATATGATGAATCTCCATAAAGAGCGATTGGAACTAAGAAGTTGTTATTATAGTTGCCAATAAAATCAATTACTGTTAAGTACTCCTTGCCTTCTGTTTTTCTAAGACCTCTTCCTAATTGTTGAACGAATATTATAGCTGATTGTGTTGGTCTCAGCATGATTATTTGGTTCACCCTTGGTATGTCTACTCCTTCATTAAATATATCTACTGAAAATATATATTCTATTTTTTCCTCTTTGGTATCAGATTCAAGTTGATCTATTGCACTACTTCTTTCATCTTCAGTGTTCTCTCCAGACAAATAAATACTAGGTATTCCTCTTTTTGTAAATTCCCTTGCTAAAAATTTACATTCTTCCACTTTTGAACAGAAGACAAGTCCTCTAATTTCTCCATTATCACAGCCATAAAATCTTGATTTTTCAATTATTTTGTCTATTCGTTCATTGCTTGTTAGCAAATCAAATGCTGCATTTTCGTCTATTATTTTTCCATTTACAGCAATATCAGTTACACCATAATAATGAAATGGAGCTAGCATTTCTTCCTCCAAAGCTTTATGAAGTCTTATTTCATAAGCGATATTATAGTCAAAATATTTAAATATGTCATGGCCATCTGTTCTTTCAGGCGTAGCTGTCATCCCTAGCAAAAAACCAGGATTAAAATATTCTAAAACCTTTTTGTATGAATCAGCTCCAGCTCTATGTGTTTCATCAATTACTATGTAATCAAAATGTTTCTTTTCAAATAATTCTAAGTTGCTTTGTTTAGAAATAGTTTGTACAGTTGAAAATAAGAAATCAGCACTTAGTTCTTTTCTATTTCCAGAAAAAACGCCCATTGTTCTTGAATTGCCAAATATTGACTTGAAAGTTTCCATTGCCTTATTTGCTATGTTGGCCCTATGAACAATAAATAAAAAAGTTTTTGCTTTAACCGCTTTGACGTCAAAAGCAGACAGGTATGTTTTGCCTGTACCAGTGGCAGAGATTAGTAATGCCTTATTTTTCCCATTTGCTCTAATATTGACTAAATTTCTCAATGCATCGCTCTGCATTAAGTTAGGTTTTATTTCATGCGCATCTGATTGTTTTAAATAAATTGTTTTATACTTAGAATTTTTATATAATTCTTCGTAAGAATTAATATACTCATTATCGACGATTACACTATTGTTAAAGTCATTTCTAAATTCTTCTTTAATTTTATTTATTACATAACTGTTTTCTGTTCCAGATGTTTTTATGTTTAATTCTTTATTTGTCGATAAAGCATCTCCTGTTAAATTACTACTGCCAATTATAAGATTGTAATAGTCGTTTTTTTTAAAAAGATACCCCTTAGCATGAAAATTTGTGTTTACACTTATTCTTAGTTCTATATTTTTAAATTTCATCAATTGCCTGAGTGCTTCTGGCTGGGTAAAATTTAAATATTGGGATACTAAAATTTTACCTTTAATATTTTTATAAGCTATTTCTTCAAGTGTATTTTTTAATGAAGCGACTCCAGCAGAAGTAACAAATGCAACAGAAAACCAAAATTCATTAGAGGTATTTAATTCATTTATTATCGACGATAAAATTTTCTTTCCTTCAAGTTTGTCATTTAATAGCAGCTTGGGAACAAAATCGTTTTGTGAGACAATATGCTGATCTACAAATCCAGTTTGCAAACCATTAATTAATTCTGTATTAGAATAACTCATGATTTGTATTAAGTAGTTTAGAAACAATTGGTAAATCCGCTGCTGCCCAATCAAGTTCAATTAATTCATCCTTCCTTAACCATTTTGCATCAATATGTTCTTTTAAAACTAGTTGCTCTGTATTGGCTTTGCATAAGTAACTATGCATTGTTAAATTAAAATCTAAGTATTCATGATTTACAACAAGAAATTTCTCTGTCACATCGATTTCAAGATTAAGTTCTTCTGATATTTCCCTTTTAAGGGCTTCTTCTTCATTTTCATGCACTTCTAATTTGCCGCCTGGAAATTCATATTTATATGATATATAATCGTATTTACCCTTGTTTCGTTGAACACAAAGTATTTTCTTATTTTCTACAATAATCGCAGCACTAACGGTATAGTGTTTTTTCATGCCCCTAAATTAACGAATCTTATTATCAATTTTTATAAGATGATTATTTATTTCTACCTTCGCTCTATCATCAAGAACCCTTAATTGGGTACCAACCGAGAGCAACACTCCGCGGTGGTAATACGATGAGGACTTACAGTCACAATAAAATGTAATCCTATCTACTTCTTGGTGTGATTTAATAACCTAAAAATCATACCAGTATGCAAATCGCCTACACTTCACAAGACGGTCGTAAACTACCACATTCAATGGGCTATGGCCTTGTTGACCCTTTAAGTATTATCGATAATGACGGTACACTTGAAGCCAATTATATTTCAGAAATCTCTAACTGTGTTGTTCACAAAGTAACATGGTCATTAAAAAGCTGCCAGCTAGAAACATTTAATAGTAATGGTACCACGGCGCGGTTAACAGTAAATCGTGATCTTGAAAAGGCGCTATTGTATGACGCCATGTGTTGGGATTTAGGTAAAGACCCTTTATACCATGAGGCTTCTAATGCGGTTACCGGGCTAGGTAATATTTTAGTAATGCACCCTGGCAAAACGGAGCTTAACTATTACCCGGCGGGTAAACTCATGATCTTTATTTTACCTGTTAAAAAGTTGGATGAGGCTTACTTGCGTTTTAAGCAGGATTTATTAAATAATAAATTAGCCGGCCTTTTTATGGAGCAAAAAGGGCATTACCTAGAGTTTACTATGGAGTTCACCATTCAAAATGTATACCTCGTTTCATTTATTGTTCCTATTGGGCAAATGCATGCTGCTGCAAAGCATTTTGCTGCATCTGGTATTATTGGGCCCGATAAACCAGACCGCCTCATTATTGATGAAGCTAATAGTATGCGAACAAAGCACATGCGCACTTTTACCACAGATAATGGTGATGGCTATTATGCGCTGCTGTTTCAAGAATTAACCAAACAAAATTATAATGCAGTTATTGAGTCATTATTGAAAATTACACAAACCCATAAAACAACACATTAATATTAAAGTGTATTAACTATTTTTCATATGCTGCCTAATGTGGTTTATACGTAGAATTAACAGCAAATAAAATGAAAACCAATCTATTCCTCAACTTAAATGTAAATTTGATCTTACAATGAAAACGTTACAATACAATTCTAAACAAGACCTTTTAAACGCTTTCTCTGAAAACAGAGACAAGATCAAATCATTTGGGGTAAATAGTTTAGGCATCTTTGGATCATTTTCAAAAGACACTGTTAATGAAACTAGCGATGTTGATTTGTTAGTTGAATTTATTCCTGAAAAAAAGAGCTTTGATAATTTTATGGAGTTGTCTTTTTTTTTGGAAGGTTTATTGGGTAGAAAAGTAGAGCTTGTTACCCCTCAATCATTAAGTAAACACATTGGACCTCATATTTTAAATGAGGTTGTAAATGTTAGCCTCTAATCACGAATTGGTTCGACATATTTTAACCGAAACTGCTTTTATTATAGAGCATACTGATAAAAAAACAAAAGATCAAGTTATTGATGATGATGTCCTTTGCCGCGCTGTTGTTCGAAGCATAGAAATTATTGGCGAAGCGTCCAAGAAAATTAGCGACGAGTTTAAAGCCCAGCATCATTATATAGAATGGAAGAAAATTGCTGGAGCTAGGGATAAATTAATTCATGATTATTTTGGCATCGACTATGATATTGTATGGGATATCATTGAAAAAAAAGTTCCTGACTTAGATCATTATTTAAAAGCGCTGGTGAAGTAGTTTATCTCTTTTAATGCCCCTTTTCACAACCTTTTGCACCCACACAAACAAGTAAAATAATACATAATAGGTTAGGTGAAATGCGGCAAAGCAAATCGTAATGCGGTAATCATAATCACTCATATCATAATGAAATACAATTGGCATTAGTATCGTGATTGCAATCGATATGGGCCGTAACTTATGCTTAAATGCAAAACTGATAAATGCAAATAGGTAATAGTAAAGGGTGAGGGTGATAAAATAAAATGTAACCCACAAGCCTAGTTTAAAGCCAGAACCGCCTTTTAGGTATTCTTCTCCCCAGTAATATTTGCAAGAAAGATTAATAGCAGTGTCAGCTAAAATATATACGGCAATAGGTGGTACGATGCCGTATATAACTGTGTTTAAAAGACAGGTTAATAAAGGTTTCAAGATTGTATGTCTTGAAGATTTAACAGGGATTACCATATCATGTCTATTACTGCGCATGTATCCCATTTTAAATGGTTTTGCACTGAAGCGCCAATTTTTGTATAAGCTTTATTTAAACAATTTTTTCTATGTCCTAAACTAGGTACATTATGATCTATTAATAATTGAAGCACGATGTCTTTTCCAGTATTCATGCCGTAGGAACAACACTCGGCGTAATTTCCATTTGCACAATTGATTCTTGTATGACCTGTTGTACCTGCTTTTCCTTGTTCGATAGCAAAGCATTTTGCATTATTATAGGCTTCACTATCAAAATAAAGGGCATCAACTGGTTGCATCGAATTTAATAATGCAATTAGTGATTGCCGATAACTAGAATTTTTAACGTAATCGCCATACTTTTCTGTGCCATAATAATTTAATACTTCGTTTCTTAAAAAATCTTGAGGATAAAGCCTGCACAGATTAATGTATAAAATACATTCTTTTTCTACACTGGTTAAATAGGCAATATTTTTTGCAGTATTTGCGCTTTCAATTTGACTGCTTGTCCAGTTTTGTGCATTTGCAATTGAAAACTGAATTGTAATAAGGAGTAAGAGCAAGATTCGAGTTGTTGTTTTCATAGGGTTTTATTAGTAATTAGGGCCTGTATAAGCATATATTATATCGTTTAAAAGATCTTCGCAGGAGCCGTCATATAGGGTCAATGACTTCTTTTGGTACTTAATGGTATAAATAGATTTTGTAGTACAGCTTCCGTTTGTATTCTTGCTTATTTTATTGACAGCTGTATTTATTTTGGCAATGTCTTCGTTTTTTATAAACGTAGCTTTTGAAATTTTAATTGGCTTTTGTGATATTTCTAATTTGCCGGATTTACTTTCTTGCCCGCATTCAACTCTGTATTGATGTTGCTGTATTATCCAGCCAATACCTTTTTGTATTAAAAATGTTTTGCTGTAAAAGTGCTCAAAACAGCCTGTAGTATTGTTTTCTATTAAAATTGTATCTCCAATGGTAGCTTCTCTAAATATATTTATAGGATCTACAAGTACCTCTTGATAGGGCCCAAGGTCAAATACTAGGGTTGTTTTTTGAGCGTACATACTACTTGATATTGCAAGTAGTATGATCCATATATATCTTTTCATAGATTGATTTTAAGCGTCTCCTTCACTAAAGTATTCGGCAAGTAATTCTTTGGCTTCTTCAGAACCCATTTTAATGGCTTTGTCGAGGTCTTCGATGGCCATGTCATCATCATATTCACTCTCGTTAAACATGTAAATTTTGGCCCTTAAAACGTAGTAGTAAGCCTTATCATTATTTAACCTAATAGCAGTATTTATTTCTGAGAGTGCTTCATCGTAACTGTCAATCGTATATAGGATTTTAGCTATAAAGTAATAGGGCCTGGATGCCAATGAATCAATCGCATTACATTTATTAAAGTACTTATAGGCGGTATCAAGGCTATCTATATAATAATTGGCCACACCCAAATAAAATGGGGCTCTGTACTTTGTAGAATCTAAGTTGTAGGCATAGTTAAAGTCTTTTAACGCCCTGCGATTGGAATCTAGATCTATGTAAGCCACGCCTCTGTCTATTCTAAAGTTATAGTTGTTAGGCTCTATGAGTATGCTAGTGTCAAAATCTTGTAAGCCGCCGATGGTATCTTTTAATCTAATTTTTGTGTCTCCTCTAAAATTGTAGGCTTCGGCATTGGTGCGGTCTAGAAAAATGGAAGTATTAAAATCTTTGAAAGCCCCTTGCAAGTTTTCTTCGGCATACACACATAAACCTCTTTTAAAGTATGCTTTTGCGTGATTTGGGTTCTTTTTTATTGCCGAATCATAATACAGTTTGGCATTGATATAATCCTCGGCATCATAAAGCTTTTGCGCTTTGTTGTAATAGGTTAAAAAGTATTTGTTTTGAGCGCTAGTGGTTGATGCAAATGCTAAAACAATAGCAGTTGCGGCGAGAAGGGTTTTTAACATGGTGGTTTATTGGTTTTTGATATTAAATAATTGGCTTAAAGCAGGAAATAAAAAGGGGAGTAGTTTTGGGGAGGAATTAGGCTTGTGTAAAAGGTAAAGTGCCTTTCGAGCCTTATAGGAGAGGATAAATAAATAGAGGGTGTGTAGTGGCCACAGTATGCAAAAAACGACTACGTTAATTTCGTTATAGGTAAGCCCAGTAAGGTCTCCCAAAAACGACATGATGTTAACGCAAATAGTAAATACGGTATCCCACATGGTTTTATTTATTTGTTTGAATCGAAATTAAAATGACAAAACATTTTAATTTGTTATCAAAACCTAAAACCACAATACATTAACATAAGGATGTGTTAACGACTTCCTGGAATAAACATCCACAATAAAAAATAAATAACAGTCATGGCGCCGGCAGATATGCCAAGTGTAATGCCACCAATGCCCAAGTATAGAACAATAAAAATGACTCTTAAAAGTCCTGTCGACATTCCTAAAGAATTTGCAATACCTGAAAGTACGCCACCAAGTATTTTGTCATTTAAGTTTCTGGTCATAAAGAAGATATTTTATAAGGCGAGTTAAACAACCTTAATCTGCTATACTTTGATAAACCATTTGGCGTAATTTATCGTGGTAATCGAACGTAAAATTATTTTCCTGAGTCATAAATAATGCGATGAGTTTTTCTTTAGGGTCAATAAAGAAATGCGTGTTATTAGCACCTGCCCAAAAAAATAATCCATTTGATGCTAGGGTTTTAGTAGCAGGGCCATCTGTTACCACTGCAAAGCCGAGGCCCCATCCTGTTCCCGGACTTACTGGGTATAAATTGCCAGTGTAATTTGCAGTCATTACATCCACAGTTTTACGGCTCAAGTATTGCTTTCCTCTATATGTTCCTCCGGCCATCATCATTTGACAAAATATCGCATAATCGGCTGCTGTTGAAAATAAACCATTAACACCACTCCAAACCGTCACATTCTCAAATGGAGGTTGAGATGCTGCTAGAGAGATAGTTCCATTATTACCTTTTGTATGCACAGATACAATTCTAGACTGATCAGATTTAGGAACATTGTATCCCGTATGATTCATTTCTAAAGGAATAAATAAACGTGATTTCAAAAATTCATTGACACTCATGCCAGAAAATTTTTCTATTAAAACGCAGAGCACGTCGGGCCCAGCACTATAATTCCATTGAGTACCTGGTTGTGCTAATAATGGGAATTTGGTAATACCAGCAACGCGTTCTTGAATTGTTTTGATGCCGGGTTTAAAATATCCTTTCATGAAATGAGCATCTACTGGTGTTTGGCTTAATCCATGTGTTAATCCACTTGTATGGCTCAATAGTTGAGTTATTGTGATTTCTGATTGTAGGCTATCTGTTGGGTCATTAGGGCCATCATTTACGCTCCTTGCAACACGTAAGTTTTTAAATTCTGGTAAGTATTTGGAAACTGGATCGTCTAATTTGAAATGCCCTTCTTCGTACAGCATCATGAATGCTGTGGAGATGATGGGTTTTGTCATGGATTGAATATAAAATAAGTCGTCCGTTTTCATTGGCGCCTTAGTGGTTATGTTTTTATAACCTTTAGCTCCTAAGTGAACCACCTTGCCATCACGGATTATCATTGTAACAGCGCCAGGAATATTGCCTTTATCCATTTCAGATTGAACAAATTGTTCAAGTCTCTTAATGCGATCAATATTTATGCCTGCAACGATTTGTGGCCCTTGTGCATTGATGTTGCCTAAACATAAGAGGCAAAGTAATAAGAGGAGAAAATTTATGCGTTTCATAGTATCTAATATATTAGAATGTAATTATGATTTCTATTTTTTTGAATTGTTTGGGTAGAGGTACATTAAGTTTCTGCTTATCATGGCTGCCACTACAGAGGCGTGTGTCTCACCTTCAAAAATGATATTTGTAATGTCTAAGCATTTATAATGCTCTTTTAGTATTGCCTCGTACTCTTTTAAATTGTTAATATTATTGACGTTCTCTGAGCCGCCAAATGTTAGTATAACTTTTGCCTTTAGTTCAGTATGGTTTTTGGAATATTCTTTTTCTGTGAGTCTAATATCATTGTTATTCCAACTTTTAAAGGAAGGACTATTCACGCCAAATTTTTCAAAAATATCATTTGCTTTAAACATTAGATTTCCAACATACAATCCGCCTAGTGAGTGACCAGAAATACCTCTTTTCCCATTGGTGCTGTATTTATTTTCAATGAGCGGAATGATTTCTGTTTTTATCACTTCCAAAAAAAGATCACCCTTGCCTGACAAGAGGCTGTTTGCAGGTAATTTATAGATTCTAACTGCAGAAGTGTCAAATTTGGGATCATTTGTAAAAGTGTAGTCACTCCATCTGTTTATGAACCATTCATTTTTATTTTTTTCATTTCCTGCTATTGTAACAACAATAACATCCTCTATATCATTAAAAAACTGGAGATTTTTATGAATGCCATGCGCAATATCAGCAGTATAATATCCATCAAGTATATAGCATACAGGATATTTTTTATTGGGATCATAATTTTCAGGAACCGATACGCCAAGAATGTACTGCTTGTTATTTAGTGATGACTTTAATCTGTAACTTTTTGCATTATGGATTATTAAGTCTTTTTGTGCAAAGAGTTGTAGGCTAAGAAAAAATACAACAACTAAAAGAGTAATTTTTCTCATACACTATTTGTTATCAGCAACTGGCAAATCTGAGTTTGAAATGTCTCTATGAAATTTCCATTTACCATTTTCTTTCTTCCACAGCACTAAATATTTTCCATTGTCTAGCTGAGTGCCATCTTTAGCCTTAAGTACATAAGTCCCATCTTCTGTAATATAATTTTCATCTCCCCATACTTCGGTGGTATTTAATTCAATAGCTCCAATGCCTGAATTGATAAAACCGCCCCAAACCTTAACTAAATTTGCTTGGCCTTTAACTGCCGGCATATTATTTAATAATAAAGCGCCATCGGTTCCATAACAAGATGCTAAACCAACAGAATCGCCTTTTGCCATAAAGTTTGAAACTTCTTGATTGGCGGCCTCAATTTCTTTTTTAGCATTGGCTAAATCAAAAGGGGCTTTTGTTTCTGATTTACATGCAAATAAGCTAGCAGCAATGAATGCAGAGAAAAGTAGTTTTTTCATTTGTTTAATTTTAATAGTTTAAATATAATATATTGTTTAACTATTAAAAAAATTTATTGCTTATATAGGCTTGTTAGCCCATCACCCAACTTCCTTCTTCCATTTCAGCTTCCAATTCCCCAGCATCCCATCCACAGTAGCCAATAAAAAGTTGAATGTCTTGGTTGTTAGCGCCACTATTGTTAATGGCTTCAATTACCTGCTCCATATTGCCCCCCAAATAAAGATCATTGGTTATTTGTTCGCCCCCTCTAATAAGGTCGGGCCGCTTGTGGAGTACAAATAGGCGTTCTATATCAACAGGGCCTCCATCCATGAGAGGGAATGGTTTACTAGAATTGAATTCTATAAGTTGATGCAAAGACTTATACAAAGGCTTATTGGTTACAAATCCTATACTTCCTTCTTGATTAAGCTTGACGAGTAGTATGGTAGTGTTTTCGAAGATGCTGCCGTTTAATGCGTCAGTGCTTTTGATATATATTCCGGCTTTTAAGTTCTTCATAAAATATATTTTCAATTCTACTGCTTCAATAAAAAAGTAACAGGCACAGCTAGTCTACTTCTCCAAGACTTTTCGGAATGATCTTGTCCGGGCCATGAACGGCTTATCCACTGGCTAGGTTTGTATTTCTTTTGTTTCATAATTGCATCTACTTGTAACTGTAAAGATGCATACATAGAATCTAGTGTTTCAGTGCCATGATCAAAATATATCTGGTGCTGTTTAGCGGAAGGCAAGTGCTGTTTTAAGTAAGAAAAAAATACAGCGGGTACTGGATTGTTTTCCATGGATAATAATCCTGGCCAGTGTGTAGAAAGGCATGCTGCGCCGCCAAATACAGCAGGATACTCGCAAATTGCATACAATGAAATTAATCCACCCATACTACTGCCTGCAACAAATGTATTGGATGCATCAGTTTTGGTGCTGTAATTTTTATCTATAAAAGGTTTTAGTTCTTCTACTAAAAATTTTAAATAATTATCTGACGAAATAGCCAGTCCCGAAAAAATAGATTGACCACCACTTCTGTAGGCGTTGTAAACTAGCTTTTGATCTTCTTTGGATAAAGCTTCAAAAGGTTTTTGAGGAAAATATTCGGGATGTCTACTCTTCCCTCCATTCCAAATACCTACCACAATGCAATCCCTGATTTTTTGCTCCTGCATTAGCTGGGTTAGTGTTTCATCTACGCCCCACTCTTGTTTGTTCCAAGTTATACTACTGTCAAAAAGCATTTGACCATCATGCATATATAGTACTGCATATTTTTTTGAAGTCGAATAATTATCCGGTAGCCAAACGTCTATATTTCTTGCCGGTACATATTTAGAGGCAAAATTTTCGGTTCGCACAATGCGGCCACTACTTGGTATAGGCTGCTGCGCAAATGCAATAAACTGATTGCTTAAAAGGAAGAAACAAAGAAGTGTGTAAATGAGTTTCATATACTAAAATTAAAATAAATTTTTACCCACCTGCCTCTAATACATTCACAATTTGCTGTGTTAGCTTTATAGCCCACTTTGTGTATTCGAGTTTTGAAGGGTGCAGTCCATCACTAGATAAATAATCGGGCTTAGCACCATCAATGCGGTAGGCGTCTGTAATATTGATAAAATTAGCGCCTTCGGCTTTTGCGTTTTTCTCACAAGCCAAATTATACGCATCAATTTCGTTGGCAATTTCTTTTCTGTCACGTCCTGATGCAAATGGCGTAATTCCCCAATCCGGAATACTAATAACAAAAACTCTTTTAGGTCTATTGCCAGTTAATACAATTGCAGATTTTAGTAAGGATAAAAAAGATGGTTCAAATTCTTTAACTGGTTTGCCTTGGTATTGATTGTTTACGCCAATTAAAAGCGTTACAACCTGATAACTATTTCTTTTATTAGTGGTTGCTACTGCTGTTATTAAATCTTCTGCTGTCCATCCATTTTTAGCAACAATTTGAATGGAAGCTGTTTTAAACCCTGCCGATTTTAATAATTGAAAAGTTTGATTGGGGAAATTATCGTCTCTTTCTACCGATGCGCCAATAGTATACGAATCACCAAGGGCTAAATAATGAACAGAATCTTTAAAACTAGTAACCCTGGTTGTTGGAGCAGTATTAGATGCGCCCCAATTTGGTTTGGTGCAGGCTGCAAGTAAACAAAGGCAAAAGGCAATTAGAACAACATTATTCATGGCTGATAAAGTTACCTCAAATTGCACTCCAATAATTAAGCGACGGGTTCTAAAATAAAATTTCTTTTAATATTGATAATCAGTTAATTATATTAAATTCTAGTTCCTTTTCGCTTTCTCCGCACGATTTTACATAAATTTAAAAATATGAAAATACCTCAACCTCTTGGCTTTAGTTATACTGGTAGCATAGCAAAGCTTTTTATGGTGGCCTGTTTGTTTACAGTCAATCAATTATCTGCACAAACTGTTATTGAAAAAATTGTGCAGGAAGAAACAAAAAACTCCCAATTGCAAGTATTGGCACACGAATTATTTGATGGCATTGGTCCACGACTGGTAGGAACACCACAAATGAAAAAAGCCAATGATTGGGCCGTAGAAAAATATGCGAGCTGGGGTATTTCGGCGCGCAACGAGCAGTGGGGTGAGTGGAAAGGTTGGGAGCGAGGCATCACACATATTGACATGCTTTCACCAAGGGTAAAAAGTTTAGAAGGCACCCAGTTGTCATGGAGCCCATCTACAAAAGGAAAAGCAGTTAAAGCGCAAATAGTAATTATTCCGGATCTAGCAGATTCGCTAGAATTTGCTAATTGGTTACCTAATGTAAAAGGGAAGTTTGTAATGATTTCTATGAATCAGCCAACCGGAAGACCCGATGATAACTGGCAACAATTTGCAACACCTGCATCTTTTGATAAATTAAAAAAAGAACGTGCCGAGCAAACAGATGCATGGCGTAAACGGTTAAGTAAAACAGGATATTCATCTCGTATGCTTCCGATAATTTTAGAAAAGGCCGGAGCAGTAGGCATTTTAACCAATGGTTGGTCTAATGGTTGGGGCGTTGATAAAATATTTAATGCATACACTTCTAAAGTGCCAACAGTAGATATTGCACTAGAAGATTATGGATCATTATACCGATTAGTTGAGTCTGGCGCCAATCCAATCATTAGCATTGAAACCAGTTCTAAAGATTTAGGTACTGTGCCAAACTTTAATACGATAGCAGAAATTAAAGGGACAGAAAAGCCCGATGAATATGTAATGCTTTCTGCGCATTTTGATTCTTGGGATGCAGGCCAGGGTGCTACAGATAATGGAACTGGTACATTAACCATGATGGAAGCGATGCGCATTTTAAAGTTGGTGTATCCTAATCCTAAGCGTACCATTTTAGTAGGGCATTGGGGCAGTGAGGAGCAAGGTTTAAATGGTTCAAGAGCATTTGTGGAAGATCATCCAGAAGTGGTAAATAAATTACAAGCATTGTTTAACCAAGACAATGGAACCGGTCGAATTGTAAATATTTCTGGACAAGGATTTAAGTATGCTGGTGAATTTTTAACAAGATGGTTGGCTGCTGTGCCTAATAGTTTAAAAGATTCTATCAAAACAACTTTCCCTGGTACGCCAGGGGGTGGAGGAAGCGATCATGCTTCATTTATTGGAGTAGGAGCGCCAGGTTTTTCATTGGGTGCTTTAAATTGGTCTTATTTTAATTATACCTGGCATACCAACAGGGATACCTATGATAAAATCATTTTTGATGATGTGAAAAACAATGCGATGCTTACAGCAATGCTTGTTTATATGGCTTGTGAAGACAACGCAACCTTTCCAAGAGATAAAGCGACCCTTCCTAATGGACAGCCTGCAAAATGGCCTACACAAGTAAAAGCAATGCGAATGGGTCCTATTGCACCAACAAACTAAATAGCATAATACTTCAAAATAAAATTCTAATTACTAAAATTATATCGAATGAAAAAAATCGCTTGTTTTATCCTTAGTCTTGTTGCGCTAGTAATGATAAGCTTACAGGGTTTTGCGCAAGAAGCTACCGCTTATCAGCTTCCGCCAAAACAAATAGCAGATTTATTGTTAGCGCCACCAACGCCTTCTATCAGTGTGGATGGCAAAGCAAAGCATATGCTTATTATGGAGCGTTCTTCATATCCATTAGTAGAAGAACTCGGCCAAGCCGAATTTAAAATTGCAGGCTTACGTTTAAACCCTAATAATTTTTCGCCTACGCGTCAGAGCTATATCAAGGGCCTCACAATTAAAGAGGTTGCTACTGGAAAAGTATTAGCGGTTAAAGGATTGCCTGCAAGTATTGCAGCCCTTAATCCTACCTGGAATCCATCAGAAAATAAAATTGCATTTTATAATGTGTCAGAAAATGCGGTGGACGTATATGTAATTGATTTGGCAACATTAACTTGTCAAAAAATAAATAAGACTACTGCTAATTTGATTTTAGGTGGTGGTTTAGTATGGCAAGATGATGCAACATTACTGTATAAAGTAAATGTAAATAAGGCAAGCGATTTAGCTAAAAGGCCTGTTACACCTAAGGGCCCTACTATTCAAGAAAACTTAGGTAAAGCGGCACCAAGTGTTACCTATCAAGATTTAATTAAATCGCCGTATGACGAATATGTATTTGAATTTTTAGCCAAGAGCCAACTCGTAAAAAATAAAAGCGGGGTAGAAACAAAAATAGGAGCGCCTGCTTTAATGAATAGCTTTAGTATTTCTCCCGATAAAAATTATATACTTACCAGAACTTTAAACAAGCCATTTTCTTATTTAGTAACTGCGGGAGGTTTTGCATCTTCTATGCAAGTGCTTGATAAAAACGGCGTGCTTGTAAAAAAGATTGCTGACTTACCTTCTTCCGAAGGAACAGCGAGTGGGTATGATAACGTGCAAAATGCTCCGCGTGGTTTTGAGTGGAAAGATGATGAAGCGGCTACCATTGTATACGCTATGCCTCTTGATAGCGGTTTAATAAAAAAAGCAGTGCCTTTTCATGATGCGGTGATGGCGGTTAGTGCTCCATTTACGGAGGCACCTCGCGAATTATTTAAAACAGCTGCACGTTTTTCTAATATCAGCTGGGGAGATGAAACACTGGCACTTGTTACAGAAGTATTAAGAACCAAACAGCGCTATAAAGTAAGCGTTTACAACCATAAAGCGGGTAGTTTAACTACTTTATATGAAAGAAGTTTGACGGATGCTTACAGCAATTTAGGAAACCCTGTAACACAAAAAAACAAGTTTGGCAAAAGTGTAATCGCTACAGTAAACAACGGCCGTTCTGTTTTAATGAACAATACCACAGGTGCTTCTGATAAGGGTGATTTACCTTATTTATCTATGTATAATTTAGATACCAAAGCCAACGAAATTATCTGGCGTAGTAAAGAAGATTGCTTCGAATATGTAGTAGAGGTATTAGACGCTTCTACTTTAAAAATAATTACCCGCAGAGAAACCGAAAAAGAAGTGCCTAACTATTACTTAAAATCTTTGCAGGCAAATACTTCTGTTGCGATCACTAATTTTAGCAATCCATATGCAAGTATGGAGGGTGTAAGTAAGCAAAAAATTAAATACAAAAGAGCAGATGGGGTAGACTTAACCGGCGATTTGTATTTACCTAAAGGATACAACAAAGAAAAAGACGGCCCTTTGCCTACACTACTTTGGGCATATCCGCGCGAATTTACGAGCGCTGCCGATGCTAGCCAAATTAGAGGCAACCAACACAAGTTTACGTTACTAAGTTGGGGATCTCCTGTGTTTTATGTAACTCAGGGCTATGCGATATTGGATAATGCCGAAATGCCAATCGTGGCTACTTCTCCAGATAAAAAGCCCAATGATGATTTTGTAAACCAGTTGATTTTAAATGCTAATGCTGCTATTGATAAACTCGTAAGTATGGGTGTAAGTGATAGAAATAAAATGGCTGTTGGTGGGCATAGTTATGGTGCATTTATGACAGCTAATTTGCTAGCGCATTCTAACTTGTTTAAAGCTGGTATTGCGCGCAGTGGCGCTTACAATAGAACGCTTACACCATTTGGTTTCCAAAATGAAGACCGTACTTTTTGGCAAGCACCTCAATTGTATTTAGACATGAGTCCATTTGCGCATGCGAATAAAATTAAAACACCAATATTATTAACCCACGGTGAAATGGATGACAATACTGGAACATTCCCTATTAATAGTGAGCGTTTATATGCGGCTATTAAAGGACATGGAGGCACAGTGCGTTTTGTATACTTACCATATGAAGCACATGGCTACAGAGGTAAAGAAAACGTACTGCACTTGTTATATGAACAAGGTCGTTGGTTGGATAAGTATTTGAAAGGAAAATAAAAAACTAAGCAAACAAGTTTAATAAAGCTTGTTTGCTTTTATTTTTTCAAGTTCCGCGGCTAGAGCGCGTACTATTTCTGGAAATATAGCTTGTACATTATTTTGTTCCGCCGGATCTTCTTTTAAATTATACAGTTGTATAGCAGGCATGTTATTTTTAGCCGCCTGATTTTCAGTTGGCGCACTCCATCCGCCGGAGCCTCTACAAAGAGCTAGTTTCCAATCTCCTTTTCTGATGGCAAAATAGCCATCAATGGAGTGATGAATTGTGCTTGTTCTTTGGTAAGCCGTTTTTTTTGATGGAGTAAGTAATGGAAGTAGGCTATAGCTATCTTGACCCGCATTGTTTTGCAATTTTGTATTGAGTAAATCCGAACAAGTAGCCATAAAATCGGTGAGACAAATTGTGGTATTGTTAATGCTGTTTGCTTTTACATTACCTGGCCATTTTACAATAAAGGGAATACGGTGCCCGCCCTCGTAGATGTCAGCTTTGGTTCCTCTAAATCCTGCACTTGGGTCATGTCCTTTTTCACGTAATTCTTTAAAGTTAGCAGATGGAGAGCATCCATTATCACTGGTAAAAACTATCATTGTGTTTTTATCTAGGTTGTTGTCTTTTAAATACTGAAGTATTTCACCAATTTTAGCGTCCGTCATTTTTACAAAATCACCATAGGCATTGGTAGCTGTTGTACTTTTATAATTAGTTGAAGGAAGTATAGGCGTATGCGGAGAGGCAAGTGCTAAATATAAAAAAAACGGATCTTTTTGTTTGGAAGCTTTGCTTATGTACTGAATAGATTTACTTACAAAAGTATCCAGTACGTCCTGATGTTTAAAATCATTACCAATAGGGCCAGCGCGCCAAAACCCTTGCCCACCTTGTTCTTGAATACTGTCTATACGTGTAGCCGTAATTTTATTTCCATCAATATAAAAATAGGGTGGGATATCTAGTGAGGCCGTAATGCCATAAAAATAATCAAATCCAATTTGTGTGGGGCCGCCGTTAATTGGTTTTGTAAAATCAATTTCTCCATTCTTTTGTTGAGCCCAGTCTAAACCTAAATGCCATTTACCAATGCATGCTGTTTGATATCCGTTATTTTTTAATAGCTGTGCTACCGTTAATTGATTAGGTGTAATTAGCGGTTTGTCATAACTCCATAATACGCCGTTTTTTAAACTGGTTCGCCAGGCGTACTGACCCGTTAGAATGCCATATCTGGTGGGCGTACATACCGACGAATTTGAATGCGCATCTGTAAAAAGCATACCTTCTTTTGCTAAGGCATCTATCCACGGAGTAGCAATTTTTGACTTGTTATTGTATACGCTAACATCACCATAACCAAGGTCGTCGGTTAAAATATAAATGATATTGGGTTTTTGCCCATTGGCAATAATAGATAGAATTAAAAAAGGGAGTAAACCAAGTGTCCTAAAAAGAGAGGCGTATTTGTAATTAGACATATTACAAATTACGAAAATCGTGCTTACAATAGGTCATGTTTGTAATTATTGCTAAATTGAATCATGCTCAAGCTTATATCCAGATTACTTTTATTTATAGTACTACTATTTTCTACGTCTTTGATGGCACAGGAACGTTATACCACAAAGCCAGGTGATCCAAATGGCATCAATAAATGGTACATGGGTAGGCAAATTGCCCAAGTAATGAGTCATTACGGTATTGATTGGCTAGAAAGAGAGGAGCGTGAAATGGAAGAAAATACAACACAACTATTAAAAAATTTATCGGTAAAACCCGGAATGGTTGTTGCAGATATTGGCGCGGGTAGTGGCTATCATAGTGCTTTACTTTCAAAAATGGTAGGGAGTGGTAAAGTGTTTGCAGTGGATGTGGAACCGGAAATGATTGCCTATTTAAACGCAAGAATTAAGCAAGAAAAACTATCACACATTGAGCCGGTATTAAGTACCGAAAAAAATGTTGCGCTACCTGAAAATACGGTTGACATTATTTTATTGGTGGACGTTTACCACGAGTTTTCTTTTCCTTATGAAATGGCTTTATTCATGCGGTCTGCTTTAAAGCCTGGCGGTAAATTGGTACTTGTAGAATTTAGAGCCGAAGATCCTACAGTGCCTATTAAAAAAATTCATAAAATGAGTGAAAAGCAGTCCGTTAAAGAATTAAAAGCTGTAGGTTTTATTTTTGAAAAAAATATGGATAACCTTCCATGGCAACACTGTATGGTGTTTACAAAACAGTAATATAAGTATATGAAAGCACTCGTTTGTACAACACCGCGTCAATTTGATTATACTGTAGCTCCAATGCCTGTGGCAGGTGATGGCGAAACGCTTTTAAAAATAGAACGTATTGGAATTTGTGGAACGGATTTACATGCGTACGAAGGCACCCAGCCTTTTTTTAATTATCCGCGAATTTTAGGACATGAATTAGCTGCTACTATCGTTGAAACAAAAGCGATTGGATTTAGCATTGGAGATGCAGTAACTATAATCCCTTATAAGCATTGTGGACAGTGTATTGCTTGCAAAACAGGTAAGCATAACTGCTGCGTTAATATGAAAGTTTTTGGTGTTCATTTAGACGGCGGCATGCGTGAGTTTGTTACAGTGCCTGATACTGCACTCGTAAAAAGCGGTGGATTAAGCCTAGACGAATTATCACTTGTAGAGCCACTGGCTATTGGTGCGCATGCTATAAAAAGAGCAAATATTGCGTTTAACGAATTTGTTTTGGTAATGGGTGCAGGTCCTATTGGTATTGGAATAGCACAGTTTGCTAAAATTGCAGGAGCTCAGGTTATAATGGTAGATGTTAATGAGAGCAGATTAGATTTTTGTAAAAATCTGCTGGATATTAAACATATTATTAATTCGGTTACCCATAATGTTGTGGATGTGTGTAAACAAATTACGGGTAATGACATGCCTACTGCAGTTATGGATGCAACAGGTAATTTAAACGCAATAAACAGTGCCTTTACTTATTTAGCTCATGGCGGACGTTATGTGCTAGTGGGTTTGCAAAAGGAGCATATTAGTTTTAGCCATCCCGAATTTCATAAAAGAGAAGCTACCTTAATGAGCAGCAGAAATGCAAATACACAAGATTTTAATTACGTCATTGATTGCATTCAAAAAGGACTTGTAAAGCCCTCTAGCCTGATAACACATAAAGTGTCATTTACAGCGGTAACAAATCATTTTGAAAGCTGGCTTAATCCAGCTACTGGGGTAGTAAAAGCAATGGTTGTGTTTGAATAATATTTGGTTTACCTTATTTTTGAAAAAATAGATAAGTACAATGGCAAAAAGCAAACAGTATTACATCAGAAAATCACATAGAATACTAGGTGTATTACTTGGCATTCAATTTTTGTTGTGGACAATAGGCGGACTCTATTTTAGTTGGAATAATATTGATGAAGTGCATGGAGATATGCAGCGAAAGAAAGTGCCACTGCTTAGTTCAGGTATTCAATTGGTTTCTCCAACTAAAGCACTTGATGCTATCAAGCAAAATCATAAAATTGATTCACTGGTATCTATACAACTTATAGATATTTTAGGAAAACCTTTTTATCAAATTAGATGTGTATCTGCATTACACGATATGGGTACGCATAGCAACCATACTCAATTGATGAATCATTTGGCAGATGCACAAACAGGCATTTTGCGCGCACCACTCTCTATGGAAGAGGCCGTAACTGTTGCCAAAAGACATTTTGCCGATGATGCCAAAGTAGTTAAGGTAGAAAAAGTTGATAGCATTCATCCGCATCACGAATACCGTTCTGGAGAATTACCAGCATATGCAATAAGTTTTGAGCATGCTTCAAGAACAACGGTATACGTGGCTTCTGAACTTGGCACGGTTCAAAAATTTAGGAATGACAAATGGCGGGTATTTGACTTTTTATGGATGCTTCACACCATGGATTATAACGGCAGAGATAATTTTGGAAATATACTGTTAAGGGCCTTTTCAATTTTTGGACTTGTAACAGTATTATCAGGCTTCCTACTTTATTTTACCTCCTCTAAAAGATTTAGAAATAAGCTGACCCCCTAATTATTTTCCAACTAGGTGCAACTTGGTTTGTCTGCCACCAATGTATCTAAAACCATTTTCATCAAAATAGCCATCTTGTTCTAGCATGATGCGAATGGTTTTTTTCCATTCTTTAATTTCAACAGCTGCATTTAGTTCAATAGAATAGGCTGTTTTTAAGTGCATCGGAAAATCGCCAGTTCCTGGCACCCCTTCTTGCATATCCCACATGCCAATGGCAGGGCCTGCTGCGTGGCCATGAAAGCCAATAGGATGTGTGTAAATGGTAGCGTTGATATTTTCTTTTTTTGCTTGTGCTAGCGCGCTTGCTAAAATTTGATTGCCTGTTTTATTTTCCTCAAACTGACTGGTTAAAATATCTTGTAAACGGTTGCCTGTTTCCATCGCTTTTTGTAAATAAGAGGGAGCGTTTGCTTCGTTAGGTTTTAAAACATAAGCGTGCTCCTGAATATCTGTATTTAATCGTAAATAAGTAATACCAAAGTCTACGTGTAGTAAATCGCCTTGCATAATAATGTCTTTACCATTGTAGCCCTTACTGGTAAAGGCTGTTAAATGGTCAAATGCTACAGAGTCGTTGCGTTGTATTTCTACAGAAGGGTGAAACCAAGTTGTAAAACCTCTTTTGATAATTTCTTGACGGTACCACCATACTAAATCTTCGGTGGTGGTTATGCTTGGCGTAATCACTTTGCTGCTAAAACCTTTGGCAATAATATCCTTGCTCATTTTAATTAGTTGCGGATAAAATTGCATTTCTCTTTCTGTTCTTGTTTCTAGCCAAGCAACCGCTAAAGGTTCTGACGAAACAAGCTTAGATTGATAACTTACAGGTAACTTTTGTTTGAATGTTTCATATTCGGTGTGGTCTAAACCGTCGGCATGACCAAAATTAACTGATGTGTTAATGCCAATTTTTTTAGGCTGATATTGTGTAACGATTGCTGTTAATGCATCCCATTGGTCTGGGTGGGCTTTCATATCCCAGGCCGCTTTGATTTCGTTTCCAACACTATAGCGCGCTACCGCTAATTTTTTATAGGTTTTAGTTTGAGGGTTGTAATAAAAAACAAGTATAGTTCTTCTTCTTGCGCTAATCCAAGTGGCTGGTAGCATCGTTTTCACAATTGGGTCCTCGTTGTACTCTCTAGTGATAAGCACCCACATATCTATACCGTTTTTTTCCATGAGTGACGGAAGCAAATTATTGAGTCGATCAGCAAGGACTTCATCAATTACGGTAGCTTGTTGGCGCAGTGGCAGTACTTGTGCGTTTAATTGCAAGCACAAAAATAGTAGACCGGATAATATCAACTTTTGCATAAGGGCTTATTTCAAATGGGTTCGAATAACAAAATTTGAAGTTAATTAATTTCAGTCAGCTCAGCATATTCAAAAGGCTCAAATGGATGCTCCGATACTCTAAAATTTTTATCTATAGTGTAGGCGCTCATGCATGACGCATCATATTTGCTAGATGCGAGCTCCATTATTTTGGATTCAGATAAATTTGGCTCTAACCACTCATTCGCCTGCGCTTCATTTAAAATGGTAGGCATTCTTTTTTTCTTGTTATGAATTTGCTCCATCAAGTCATTTGCCTTTGTGGTAACAATAGAAAAAGTATCCTTGGTTTCACCAGTTTCTTTATCGGTCCAGGGCTGGTAAATGCCTGCCATAAAAAATAGCGGCTGATTGATAAGTGAAATGTAATACGGGTAAGCAATATCTTTTTTAGCACCTATTGGTTTATAATGGCGCCATTCAAAAAATCCGGTAGATGGTACAAGGCACCTATAATTTAGCGCCGCTGGTTTAAATAATTTACTTTCTAATAAACGCTCACAAGTGGCGTTGAGTGTGTTGAATTTTTCGCGTCCAGTTTCGGCTTCTTTTAAAGATTTAACCCAAGGGGCAATGAGTTCCCAATGGGCATTTTCGATACTGAAACCTTCATCACTATTTTTAATGATGGTCCAGCTGGTATAGCTAAATCCACTTTGGAGGGGTTTATTGGTGGGAGGTAGTTTCTTGGTAATTCCTTTAACGGAGATATCCGCACCTGCTGGTGCTACAAGGCTGTTAAAATAACACATGCCTAAAGGTAATAAATAGAGCGCTATTCGAACTCTAGATCCGAAAGGTATGACTCCCAGCTAATTACGCTGTAGGTGTTTGGTTTGGTAGGCATAATTTGAGGTTGTATACTATAAATAACACATATCAATCAAAATTGTTGAATGGCTCTTTAAATATGTATTCAAAATCAAAATATTATTTAAATACTTAACGCGTAAAGCATTTATTTTCTATTTATTAAAAAATGTTAAACAAAAGTTAAGTTCAAATTAATTTTTGTTAGTATTTTCAGTACTGCTTAATATAATTGACAATCTCAATTATGATGTGTTTTAATCAAAATTTAACCAAATGAAGAAAAATTTGTACCTGATGCTGGTTATGTTCTTTTCGTTGAACATGGCACTAGCTCAAACAACAATTGTTACAGGTAAAATCACAGACGCAAAAGGTGCGCCTGTTGAATCTGCAACAGTGAAAGAAAAAGGAACAAGCAATGCAACAACTGCTGATGCGAATGGCCTTTTCAAAATTACAGTAAAGCAAAATGCTGTTTTGCAGATTTCTGCAACAGGTTTTGCAAGTTTTGAAGTTTCTGCTGCAAAAGCTAGCAAGATTACACTTCAAGAATCAGTAGATAACCTATCTGAAGTTGTTGTTACGGCTTTAGGTGTGAAAAGAGAAAAGAAAGCACTTGGTTATTCTGTACAGGAAGTAAAAGGAGAAAACTTAACGATTGCAAAATCGACAGATGTAAGTACTTCTTTAGCTGGTAAAGTTGCAGGTATTCAAGTAGTAGGATCTCCAAGTTCTGCTTTTGATAATGGTGGTATCTTAATTCGTGGTGTTACTGGTTTAGGACCACAAGAGCCAATTTTTGTTGTGGATGGAACCATTACCAACCAATCTGCTGTATTAATGGATAACGTAGAAAATTTGTCTGTCTTAAAAGGACCTGCAGCAACTGCATTATATGGTCAAAGAGCGGCAAATGGTGCGGTAGTTATCACAACGAAAAGAGGTACCCGCAAAAAATTCAGCGGTGTTGAAGTGAATCTGGGTGCAACTTTCGAAAAAATTGCTTTATTACCTCCTTACCAAAATGAATATGCGGGTGGTTATTCTTCATCTTATACCAACAAAAATTCATTAGGTGCAGGTTATTTAGATGATAAAGGTTATTATATTTTCAACTACGATCCAACAATTCACCCTGCTTCTTGGGCGTCTTTCCAAGGTCAAAAAATGTTGGAATATGGTGCTGATGAAAGTTGGGGACCAAAAATTGATGGTTCACTATACCGTGCTTATTGGAGCTGGTATCCTGGTAAAGAATTTGGTCAACTAACGCCAATGGTTGCTCAACCAAACAACGTTAAAGACTTTTTCCAAACAGGATTAAATCTTAACAACTCTGTTGCGTTTACATCAGGTGGTGAGTCTCATAATTTTAGATTAACCTATGGTAATCAACAAAGAACACTTGTTGTTCCAAATGCAAACAGAGATCAACATCAAATTTCTTTAAACGGCTCTTTTGATGTAGGTAAAAAAATGACAATCTCTACTGATGTTACTTATACTACTTATGCTACAAAAGGTGCACCTGCCGAAGGGTATGATTTATCTGGTTTAAATATTACGCAAAATTTTAACCAGTGGTTCCAAAGACAATTGGATATGAATCGTATGAAGCAGTATCGTGAACCAGATGGTAGTTTAAACTCTTGGAACATTGGTGATCCAAATGCAACATCAGATTTCGCTTCTTATGGTGTACCTCAATACTGGGACAATCCTTATTTTGTTGTGAATGAAAATTATACAACACAAAAGAATAATAGACTTGTGGGAAATATTGGATTTACATATAAGTTCAATAATCATTTGAGTCTTCAATCAAATGCAAGAATGAACTCTTACTACAATGAGAACACTGGAAGAATGGCTACTGGTTCTTTAACCTTGCCTTACTACAGACAATCTCAAAACCAATACAAGGAAATGAACTATGAAGCCAATTTAATTTATAAAAATAAATTTGGAGCGTTTTCTGTTGATGGTTTAGCGGGTGGCAACATCAGAAGAAATAACTACAGTCAAATGTCATTAGCAACAGAGGGTGGATTAAGCTCTCCTAACTATTTTGATATTGCTGCTTCTGTTTCTCGTCCATCTTATTCTAGAGGTTATGAGAAAAAAATTGTTAACTCATTTTATGGTAAAGCTTCTGTTGGTTACAACGATTTTATCTTTGTGGATGCAACCCTTCGTAACGACTGGTCATCTGCATTACCAGAATCAAATAACTCATATCTATATCCTTCTGTAAGTACAAGTTTTATCTTTACAGAATTTTTGAAAACAAGCTGGTTGAGCTATGGTAAATTACGTGCCTCTTATGCGAGCGTTGGTTCTGATTTAGGTGCACACTCTTTAGATTTAGCAATCAACAATGGTTCTTTTTACGGAAGCAATGCTTCTGTATCAATTGGTAACCAATTTAAAGGGGGTGGTATCCGCCCAGCTTTAACAAAAGCATACGAATTAGGTATCGAATTAAAACTATTCAAGAAAATTGGATTTGATGCAACTGTGTATCAAAACAACAATACCGATCAAATTTTGGGTGTAGACGTATCGCCTTCAAGCGGTTTCTCAACTGCTCAAATTAATGCAGGTAACATTGTAAGCCAAGGTATTGAGCTTTCATTAAATGGTAAGCCAATCGAAACCAAAAATTTCGTTTGGGAAACAAGCATTAACTGGGCTAAAAACCGTAATGAAATTAAAGAGTTAGCTCCTGGTATTAATACCTATTTATATGCAACCAACCGTTATGATACGCGTTTAGAGCATAGAGTAGGAGGTCAATGGGGTACTTACTATGGAAGAAAGTGGAGAACAGATCCAACTTCTGGTAAAACTTTAATTGATGCAACTGGCCAACCATTATACGATATCAATAAAGAAATTGGTACTGTATTACCTAAGTTTACAGGTGGTTTATTTAACACATTCCGTTATAAGAATTTTGATTTAGCGTTTTCTATTGATTTCCAAAGCGGTGGATTATTCTACTCTGAAACAAGAAACTTTAATTCAGGAACTGGTTTATCTCAAGAAACTGTGGGTGTAAACGATAAAGGTTACGACTGGAGAGATTATCCAGGTACTTACTCAACTACTACTGGTAATGCTGGTAATGGTGGTATTCGTATCCCAGGTGTTTTTGCAAACGGCGCTTTAGTTGGTAAAGAAAACAACAGATATATTTCTGCTCGTGCATACTGGTACACTGCGCGTCAACGTGATGCAAGCAATGTATTATTAGATGCATCATTTATCAAATTACGTGAAGTAAGATTGGGTTATAGCATTCCTGCTTCTGTATTAAAGAAAATGCCATTTGCTAAATCAGCAAACTTTGGAGTTATTTTACAAAACGCATGGTTAATTTGGGCTACAACGAAACAATGGGGTATCGACCCATCAGAGTTAGAAGTGTTTTACAGAGAAGGTGGACAGCTTTCTTCTACACGTCAACTTGGTGTTAACTTACGTGTAACCTTCTAATACAT